>ERZ761607.3921-NODE-3921-length-13755-cov-23.554015_pt1 | contig 13755 bp, 9 predicted proteins | sample MGYA00511164_ERZ761607 | MGnify/ENA primary metagenome ERZ761607 (study PRJEB28899, sample SAMN02445080) | bioreactor sludge metagenome | biome: EBPR sludge | place: Australia: Brisbane, Thorneside Wastewater Treatment Plant | collected 2011-06-22 ...
ACTTCATCCTGCGCAAGAAGGGCCAGCAGGAGATCGACTACTTCCACCCCGACCTGAAAGCCTGCCTGGAACCGACCTACGGCGTCATCGTGTACCAGGAACAGGTGATGCAGATCTCGCAGATCATCGGCGGCTACACCCTGGGCGGCGCCGACATGCTGCGTCGCGCGATGGGCAAGAAGAAGGCCGATGAGATGGCCAAGCATCGCGCCACCATTGCCGAGGGCGCCAAGCACAAGGGCTACGACCCGGCGCTCGCCGAGCAACTCTTCGACCTGATGACCAAGTTCGCGGAGTACGGCTTCAACAAGTCGCACACCGCCGCCTACGCGGTCGTCACCTACCACACTGCCTGGCTCAAGGCGCACCACTGCGCTGCCTTCATGGCGGCGACGATGTCGTCCGACCTGGACAATACCGACACCGTCAAGATCTTCTACGAGGATACGGTCGCCAACGGCATCGCGGTGTTGCCGCCGGACGTGAACGAATCCGACTACCGCTTCGTGCCGGTGGACCGCAAGACCATCCGCTACGGCCTGGGTGCGGTGAAGGGCGTGGGTGAGCCAGCGGTGCGGGCGATCCTCGCGGCGCGCGAGAAAGCGGGTGTTTTCCGCGACCTGTTCGATTTTTGCGAGCGCGTCGACCGCCGCATGGTGAACCGCCGCGTCATCGAGGCGCTCATCCGCGCTGGCGCAATGGACACGTTGTCAGGCCACCAGGGCCTGGACCGCGCCCAGCTGATGGCCACCGTGGCACTGGCGATGGAAGCTGCCGAGCAGGCGGCGGCCAACGCCATGCAGGGAGGCCTTTTCGACCTGATGCCGGAGGCTGCGGGTGCGGCGCCCGAGTTCGCCAGGATCCGCCCCTGGACCGAGCGCGAGCGGCTCAAGGAGGAGAAGCTTGCGATCGGCTTCTTCCTCTCCGGCCACCCATTCAATGCCTTCAAGTCCGAGGTGCGTCGCTTCGTCCGCCGCACGCTGGCCCAGCTCGAGCCCTCGCGCGACCTGACCATGCTCGCCGGCGTTGTGATGGAGCAGCGCACCAAGGTTGGCAACCGCGGCAAGATGGCCTTCATTCTGCTCGATGATGGCACCCAGCCGCGCGAGGTCACGGTGTACTCCGAGGTTCTGGAGGCCAGCCGCGGCAAGATCGTCACCGACGAGGTGCTGGTGGTCGAGGCCAAGGTGAGCAACGACGACTTCTCCGGCGGGCTGCGCATCAACGCCGACCGCCTGCTCACGCTTGGCGAGGCGCGCAGCCGCTTCGCGCGCGCGCTGGCTTTGCGCATCAACGGCGAGGCCGCAGCGAGCGGAGGCCCCCTCGCTGCGGCGGGCAAACTGCAGACCCTGCTCGAGCCCTTCCGTGACGGCGGCTGTCCGATTCGCGTGCGTTACCGCAATGCTGCGGCCGAGGCCGAACTGCCCTTGGGCGAGGCGTGGCGCGTCAGGCTCGAGGACGCCTTGCTCGAGAGTCTGCGCGAGTGGCTGCCACCCGAGGCCGTCGAGGTGGTTTACCCGGCGTGAGCATTGCCACCGCGTTGTTCAGGCATAGGCCAGCTCCGGTTCCTTGCCGCTGAGTTGCTGGGCACGGATCAGCGCTGCGGTGAGGTTGTCGGTGACGTTTCCGTCGCCAAGCTGGTCCAGGAAGCCCGAGCGGAAAACCAGCGAGCCCGGCTGCGCGTTCAGGCCGCAGAGCACCAGGTAGGCGCCGCGTTTGCCGAGGTTGCGATGCAGGGTCTGCAGGATGTCCAGGCCGGTGGTGTCGATGCTGATGACCTTGTCCATGTCCAGAATGACCACGTCGGGATGTCCATCCTGCATCAGCAGCAGGTTCTCGAGCTTGTTGGCGGCGCCGAAGAACAGGCTGCCGAACATCTTGTAGGCGAGAATGCGTGGCGTACCGTCTGTACGTTCGACTGCACCTGCACCGTAGTAGTCCTCGAGTGCCACGCGCTCGATACGGGTGAGATCCGACATCCGGTAGATGAAGAACAGGCTCGCCAGCACCATGCCGATCTCGACTGCCAGCGTGAGGTCGAACAGCACGGTGATGAAGAAGGTGCCGAGCAGGATGGTGCGGTACTGCAGCGAGTAGCGTGTCAGCTCGCCAGGTGCGAAGGCGTGCCATTCGCCCATGTTGATGGCGACCACCACTACGATGGCCGACAGCGTGGCGAGCGGGATGTGGCTGGCCAGGGGGGCGAGTGCGAGCACGATCGCCAGCAGCACGCCGGCATGGATCACGCCTGCGATCGGAGTGCGGCCGCCGCTGCGGATATTGGTGGCGGTGCGCGCGATGGCGCCGGTGGCGGCGAAGCCGCCGAACAGCGGCGCGGCGACGTTGGCGATGCCTTGTGCCATCAACTCCTGATTGGGGTCGTGGCGGTCGTCGATCTGGCTGTCGGCAACGCGGGCCGACAGCAGCGACTCGATGGCGCCGAGTAGCGCAATGGTGAGTGCCGGTGTGATCAGCTTGCCCAGCGTGCCCAGGCTGAGTTCGGGCAGGCCGAAGCTGGGGATCTCCTGCGGAATGCCGCCGAAGCGGCTGCCGATGGTGTCGACCGGCAGGGCGAACAGGGCATTGACTGCCGTCATGACGATCAGCACTGCCAGTGGGCCGGGCAGGCGGCGCATCCAGGCAGAGCGTGCAGCCTGCCGGTTCCAGCCCACCAGAATGACGAGCGAGGCGGTGGCGACGGCGACAGTGGCAGGGTCGATGCTCGGCAGCGCGCTCCACAGCGCCGCCATCTTGGCGAAGAACTCACCCGGCAGATTGTCGACCTGCAGGCCGAGGAAGTCCTTGATCTGCGAGATGAAGATGACCACCGCGATGCCGTTGGTGAAGCCGATGACGACCGACAGCGGGATGAAGCGGATCATGTTGCCCAGGCGCAGCGCACCCATGGCGAACAGCAGCACGCCCGACATCATGGTGGCGATGAGCAGGTTCTGCACGCCGTGGTCGACGACGATGGCGTAGATGATGGGGATGAAGGCGCCGGTGGGGCCGCCGATCTGAACCTTCGAGCCACCCAGCAAGGAGATGAGCAGGCCGGCGACGATTGCCGTCCAGATGCCGGCCGTGGGCGACATGCCCGAGGCAATGGCGAAGGCCATCGCCAGCGGCAGTGCGAGCACGCCGACGGTGATGCCGGCGGAGATATCCCCGGCGAGGCCGCTGCGGCCATAGCCGGGCAGGGTGTCGAGGAGTTTGGGGCGGAACTGGATCTTCATGCTGTCTCCGGTGCAGGTCTGGACGAAGCTTGCAGCACCGCCCGACGGGCGGCGCTAGGGAGACAGCCGCCCTCGACCTGCGTGATGCAGGACCATCCAGCGTTTCGAGGGCGTGAGCGGCATGAAGTCGGCGCCTTACTTGACCTTCATGCCAGGCAGGGCGCCGGCGTCAGGCGACAGGATGAAGAGCCCTGGGGTGCTGCCGTCGGTGTCCGAGGCCGCCAGCACCATGCCCTCGCTCATGCCGAACTTCATCTTGCGCGGTGCCAGGTTGGCGACCATCACCGTCATGCGCCCGACCAGCGAGGCGGGATCGTAGGCCGACTTGATGCCGGCGAAGACCTGGCGCGGCTTGGGGTTGCCGGCCTCATCCGTCTCGCCGATGTCGAGCGAGAGGCGGATCAGCTTGTCCGCACCCTCGACATGCTCTGCGTTGACGATCTTTGCGATGCGCAGGTCGACCTTGGTGAAGTCATCGATCGAGATGTGGGCCGAGGGTGTCTCGGCTGACTGCGCAGCGTGTTGCTGCTTCTCGGCGTGGCGCTGCTGTGAGGACGCAGCCTTGGCTACCGCAGCGTCCTTGGCCGGCGCCGCGGCAGGTGCGAGCGACTCGCGGTTGGCCTCGAGCAGGGCATCGATCTGCTTGCGCTCGACGCGCGTCATCAGGTGGCTATAGGCCTGGATGGCGTGGCCGGCGGGCAGTGCTGCCCAGTCGCCCCGCCAGTCCATCGCCGGGATGGCGAGGAAGGCCTCGACCTGCGCGGCCAGCGCCGGCAGCACCGGCTTGAGGTAGCGGGTGAGGTCGCGGAACATGGTCAGCGCGGTGCTGCACACCGAATGCAGGCGGGCCTCCTGGCCCTCCTGCTTGGCCAGTTCCCAGGGCTTGTGGTCGTTGACGTACTGGTTGGCGAGGTCGGCCAGGCGCATGATCTCGCGCAGCGCGCGGCTATAGTCGCGCTCGTCATAGGCAGCGGCGACACGGCCTTCGGTCCAGGCGGCGGCGAACTCGGCGCAGGCGGCGGCGTCGGCCTCGCCCAGCCTGCCGTCGAAGCGCTTGCCGATGAAGCCGGCGCAGCGGCTGGCGATGTTCACGAACTTGCCGACGAGGTCGGAATTGACCTTGGCGATCATGTCGTCGAGGTTGAGGTCGACGTCTTCCATGGTGCCGTTGGACTTGCCGGCGAAGTAGTAGCGCAGCCACTCGGGGTTGAGCTTCTGCGCGATGTAGGAGTGCGCGGTGATGAAGGTGCCGCGGCTCTTGCTCATCTTGGCGCCGTCGACGGTGAGGAAGCCGTTGACGCACAGCCGGCTGGGGGTGGCGTAGCCGGCGAACTTGAGCATCGCCGGCCAGAACAGGGCGTGGAAGTAGAGGATGTCCTTGCCGATGAAGTGCACCATCTCGGTGCCGGCCGCGGCGGCGCGGGCGGCGTCGGTGTAGTCCTCGACGGCGATCGTCTCGCCTGCGGCGGCGCGCTTGGCGGCGAGGTTGCGGAAGCTGGCGAGGTAGCCGATCGGCGCGTCCAGCCAGACGTAGAAGTACTTGCCCGGCGCGCCCGGGATCTCGAAGCCGAAGTAGGGCGCGTCGCGCGAGATGTCCCAGTCGGAGAGCTTGTTCTCGCCCACCTCGCCGAGCCACTCCTTCATCTTGTTGGCCGCTTCCGCCTGCAGGCGGCGCTCGCCGGCGGCGTTGGTGCCGCGTGTCCATTCGCGCAGGAAGGCGACCGCGCGCTCGTCCGACAGGCGGAAGAAGTAATGCTCCGAGGTCTTCAGCACCGGCTTGGCGCCGGAGACCGCCGAGTACGGGTTCTTGAGCTCGGTGGGGGCGTAGGCCGCGCCGCAGGCCTCGCAGTTGTCGCCGTACTGGTCGGCGGCGCCGCACTTGGGGCACTCGCCCTTGATGAAGCGGTCGGGCAGGAACATCTCCTTGACCGGGTCGTAGTACTGCTCGATCGAGCGCGTGTCGATGAGGCCGCCGGCCTTGAGCTTGCCGTAGATGTCCTCGGCGTAGAAGCGGTTCTCGGCGCTGTGCGTGGAGTGGTAGTTGTCGAAGGCGACGCCGAAGGCGGTGAAGTCGCGCAGGTGCTCGCCGTGCACGCGCTCGATGAGCTGCTCGGGCGTGAGGCCTTCCTTCTCGGCGCGCAGCATGACCGGCGTGCCGTGGGTGTCGTCCGCGCACACGTAGTGCACCGAGTGGCCGCGCATGCGCTGGAAGCGCACCCAGATGTCGGCCTGGATGTAGCCCACCAGGTGGCCGAGGTGGATGTCGCCGTTGGCGTAGGGCAGGGCGTTGGTGACGAGGAGCTTGCGGGACATGATGGATGCGGGGGTCGGTGCCGGATAAAGACGAGAGTTTAACAAAGCGGCACGCGCTACCGCGCCGTGGCGAGCGCTCAGGGCATGGCCGAGAGGATCAGCTCGATGCGGCGGTTGCGCACGCGGCCTTCCGCGGTGGCGTTGGAGGTGAGCGGGTCGGCCTCGCCACGGCCGTCGGCGCCGAGGCGGTCGAGGGCAATACCGCGGTCGCGCAGCCAGGCGACCACCGCTTCGGCGCGCGTGATCGAAAGGCGCAGGTTCACCATCTCGCTGCCCTGGCTGTCGGTGTGGCCGACCACTCGTATTGCCACCCCCGATTCGGCGGCGAGCGGCGGCGCGAGCGCGTCGAGAGCGCTTCCGAGTGCCGGGCGGATCTGCGCGCTGCCGCTGGCGAAGCCGTCGGCGACCGGGATCTGCACGTGGAAGCCCGCGTCGCCGATGCGACCGAGCTCGACCCCGGGCAGGCCGGCGGTGGCCTTGGCGAGTTGCTCGTGCAGGGCGCCCCAGGACGGTGCGGGCGGCGCGGTGCGCACCAGGGCGTGACGGTTGACCGCGTCGGTACCTGTGTCCGTGCCCGCGCCGGGGGTTGCGCAGGCGGCGAGCAGGGCGGCGGAAACGAGCGCGATGGGGAGGAAAGTCTTGCGGCGAATGTCGCGAGGAGTCATGTGGGTCTGGCGCCGGAACGCGGCGCGCGGGAAATTCGTCTAACGGATTCGGGCGTGGAAGAGAAACCCTGCGCAGAACGCGGGTGAGTCCTGCGCTGCGCTCCGGTATGATTCTGCCGGTTCCACCCGGCGTCGGGTGCACCGATTTTCGAGGAAAACGCGATGAGTCTTGACCAGCAAACCGTCACCGAAGCGCTCAAACAGGTGATCGACCCCAACACCGGCAAGGATTTCGTCGCCGGGCGCAGCATCCGCAACCTGTCGGTGCAGGGCGGCGAGGTGCGCTTCGACGTCGAGCTCGGCTACCCGGCGAAGAGCCAGCACGAGCCGATCCGCGCGCTGCTGAGCGAGGCGGTGGCGAAGCTGCCGGGCGTCGAGCGCGTCGCCGTGACGGTGTCGAGCAAGGTGGTCGCGCACGCGGTGCAGCAGGGCGTGAAGCTGCTGCCGGGCGTGCGCAACATCATCGCGGTGGCCTCGGGCAAGGGCGGCGTGGGCAAGAGCACGACCGCGGTGAACCTCGCGCTCGCGCTGTCGGCCGAAGGCGCCCGCGTCGGCCTGCTCGACGCCGACATCTACGGCCCCTCGCAGCCGCAGATGCTGGGCATCGGCGACCAGCGCCCGGTCTCGGACGACGGCAAGACGATGATCCCGCTGCAGGCCTTCGGGCTCCAGGCGATGTCGATCGGCTTCCTGATCGACCCCGACACCCCGATGGTGTGGCGCGGCCCGATGGCCACCCAGGCCCTCAACCAGATGCTCAAGGACACCGCCTGGGACGATCTCGACTATCTCGTCATCGACATGCCCCCGGGCACCGGCGACATCCAGCTCACCCTGTCGCAGAGCGTGCCGGTGACCGGCGCGGTGATCGTCACCACGCCGCAGGACATCGCGCTGCTCGACGCGCGCAAGGGCGTGAAGATGTTCGAGAAGGTCGGCGTGCCCATCCTCGGCGTGGTCGAGAACATGAGCATCCACATCTGTTCGAAGTGCGGCCACGAGGAGCACATCTTCGGGCAGGGCGGGGGCGAGAAGATGTGTGCCGATTTCGACACCCCCTTCCTTGGCGCCTTGCCGCTCGACATCCAGATCCGCTCCGAGGCCGATAGCGGGGCCCCCACCGTGGTGGCCGATCCGGACGGCCGCATTGCTGCGCTCTACAAGCAGATCGCGCGCAAGGTCGCGGTGCGTATTGCAGAGAAGGCCAAGGACATGACCCACAAGTTCCCTAACATCGTGGTCAAGAACAGCTGAGTTCACGGGCCGGGCGTGCGGGATGCTGCAGGAGGGCAGCTCGCGCGCGATGCCCTTTCCTGCGGCGCGCGCTTGCCCTACACTCACGCGCTTTGAAACCGGCCCCCGGGGCCGCACTGGAAACGCGCCGATGTCCATCAAGTCCGACAAGTGGATCCGCCGCATGGCCGACGAGGCCGGCATGATCGAGCCGTTCGCGCCGGAGTTGGTGCGCAGCAACGACAGCGGCCGCATCGTCTCCTACGGCACGTCAAGCTATGGCTACGACGTGCGCGTGGCCAACGAATTCAAGATCTTCACCAACATCAACTCGACCATCGTCGATCCGAAGGATTTCGACGCGCGCAACTTCGTCGATTTCACTGGCGACGTGTGCATCATCCCGCCGAATTCCTTTGCGCTGGCGCGTACGGTCGAGTACTTCCGCATTCCGCGCAGCGTGCTGACGGTGTGCCTGGGCAAGAGCACCTACGCGCGCTGCGGCATCATCGTCAACGTCACCCCGCTCGAACCGGAGTGGGAGGGTCATGTGACGCTCGAGTTCTCCAATACCACGCCGCTGCCGGCCAAGATCTACGCCAACGAAGGTGTTGCGCAGATGCTCTTCTTCGAGTCGGACGACGTGTGTGAAACGTCCTACAAGGACCGGGGTGGCAAGTACCTCGGACAGACTGGCGTGACCCTGCCCAAGATCTGAGCGCTGGCGCGTGTGCCACCACTGCATGAACGGGGCCGCCTGACGGCCCCTTGTGCTTTCTCGAACCACTTTCGGTAACGTGCAGGCAACGCTCGACGAGTAAATTGCCTGTTTTGTCCGTCCCGCAAGGACCCCGCTGGAGAGGACCAGGATGAAATTCCATTTCCCCATCATCATCATCGACGAGGATTTCCGCTCGGAGAATACGTCCGGACTGGGGATCCGCGCGCTTGCCAAGGCGATCGAGGACGAGGGCATGGAGGTGCTGGGCGTCACCAGCTACGGCGACCTGACTTCGTTTGCCCAGCAGCAGAGCCGCGGATCGACGTTCATTCTGTCGATCGACGACGAGGAGTTCTCGTCGCCCGAGGCCTCGGCCAAGGCGATTGCCGATCTGCGCGCATTCGTGGTCGAGATTCGCTTCCGCAATGCGGACATCCCGATCTTCCTGCACGGCGAGACGCGCACCACGCGGCACATCCCCAACGATGTACTGCGCGAGATGCACGGCTTCATCCACATGTTCGAAGATACGCCGGAGTTCATCGCTCGCTATGTGGTGCGCGAGGCGAAGAACTACCTCGATTCGCTGGCACCGCCGTTCTTCCGTGCGCTCACGCACTACGCGGCCGACAGCTCGTATTCATGGCACTGCCCGGGGCACTCGGGCGGCGTCGCCTTCCTCAAGAGCCCGGTGGGGCAGATGTTCCACCAGTTCTTCGGTGAGAACATGCTGCGCGCGGACGTGTGCAATGCGGTCGACGAACTCGGCCAACTGCTCGACCACACCGGCCCGGTGGCGGCCTCGGAGCGCAACGCGGCGCGCATCTTCAACTGCGATCACCTGTACTTCGTCACCAACGGCACATCGACCTCGAACAAGATGGTGTGGCACACCACGGTCGCGCCCGGTGACATCGTCGTGGTGGACCGCAACTGCCACAAGTCCATCCTCCACTCGATCATCATGACCGGCGCGGTACCGGTGTTCCTGACGCCGACGCGCAACCATTACGGCATCATCGGACCGATTCCGCTCGAGGAGTTCTCGGTCGAGAATATCCAGAAGAAGATCGAGGCGAACCCTTTCGCACGTGAAGCCAAGAGCAAGAAGCCGCGTATCCTCACCATCACCCAGTCGACCTATGACGGCGTGGTGTACAACGTCGAGACGATCAAGGACATGCTCGACGGCGAGATCGATACGCTGCACTTCGACGAAGCCTGGCTGCCCCATGCGGCGTTCCACGATTTCTACGGCGATTACCACGCCATCGGCGCCGATCGTCCGCGCTGCCGCGAGTCGATGGTGTTCTCGACCCAATCCACGCACAAGCTGCTGGCCGGCCTGAGCCAGGCCTCGCAGATCCTGGTGCAGGACTCGCAGACGCGCAAGCTCGATCGCGACATCTTCAACGAGGCCTACCTGATGCATACCTCGACCTCGCCACAGTACGCGATCATCGCGTCCTGCGACGTCGCTGCGGCGATGATGGAGGCGCCTGGCGGGCCGGCGCTGGTCAATGAGTCGCTGTCGGAGGCTGTCGAGTTCCGCCGCGCAATGCGCAAGGTCGACGCCGAGTTCGGCGATGACGACTGGTGGTTCAAGGTGTGGGGGCCGGAGTTCCTGGCCGAAGAGGGTATCGGTACGCGTGAAGACTGGACCCTTAAGGCGGGCGAGCGCTGGCATGGTTTCGGAGACCTGGCCGATGGCTTCAACATCCTTGACCCGATCAAGGCCACGATCATCACGCCGGGCCTCAACATGGACGGAGACTTCGCCGAGCATACGGGCATTCCGGCGGCGATCGTCACCAAGTATCTCGCCGAGCACGGCATCATTGTCGAGAAGACCGGGCTCTATTCCTTCTTCATCATGTTCACCATCGGTATCACCAAGGGCCGCTGGAACACCATGGTGACGGAGTTGCAGCAGTTCAAGGACGACTACGACCGCAACCAGCCGCTATGGCGGGTGATGCCCGAGTTCATCGCCAAGCACCCGCGCTACGAGCGCGTGGGCCTGAAGGATCTCTGCGACCAGATCCACAGCTTCTACAAGGCGCATGATGTCGCGCGCCTGACCACGGAGATGTACTTGTCGGACATGGTGCCGGCAATGAAGCCTGCCAATGCCTTTGCGAAGATGGCTCACCGTGAGATCGAGCGCGTGGCTCTGGATGAGCTCGAGGGTCGGGTCACCGCGATGCTGGTAACCCCTTATCCGCCGGGTATTCCGCTGCTCATCCCGGGCGAGCGCTTCAACGCCACGATTGTGCGCTACCTCAAGTTCGCGCGCGATTTCAATGCCCGCTTCCCTGGCTTTGAGACTGATATCCATGGTCTCGTGAAGGGTGAAGATGGGCGCTACCACGTCGACTGCGTTGCCGACTGAGCGCGCTCGTAGCCGCAACACGTGAAAAAGGGCCGCTGAGCGGCCCTTTTTCATTTTCTTCGCTGGCTCAGCAGCGCTGGTATTCGACGAAGTCGAAGTCGTACTCGTTGTCGGTATCGGCCGTGCGTGCGTCGCGACGCAGTTCGATGAACTGCGAGCGGTCCAGCATCGGGAAGTGCGCGTCGCCGTCAACGTCTGCCCACACCTCGGTCAACACCATGCGGTCGGCCTGCCTGAGCAGGGTGTTGTAGAGCTGAGCGCCACCAATCACGAACAAGGTGCTGGCGCCGGCTGCGGCTGCAATGGCGGCTTGAGGGTCATGGAAGACTTCGGCGCCGTCCGCGGTGAACGCGGGGTCGCGGGTGACCACCATGTTGCGCCGTCCGGGCAGCGGGCGTCCCAGGGACGTCCACGTGTTGCGGCCCATCAGGATGGGGTGTCCCATGGTCAGGGTGCGGAAATGCTGCAGGTCAGCCTTGAGGCGCCAGGGCAGTCCGTTGTCGCGCCCGATCACCCCGTTGCGGGCGACTGCTGCGACGATCACGATCTCGGGGGTATTGTCATTCATACGGCAACAGGGGCCTTGATGTGCGGGTGGGGGTCGTAACCATCGAGGGCGAAGTCCTCGAAGCGGAACGCCAGGATGTCTTTCACCTGCGGGTTGAGTACGAGCCGCGGCAAGGCGCGCGGCGTGCGGCTGAGCTGCTCGCGAGCCTGTTCGAGGTGATTCATGTAGAGATGGCAATCTCCACCCGTCCAGACAAAATCGGCGACTTCGAGTTCGCACGCCTGTGCAACCATGTGGGTCAGCAAGGCGTAGGAAGCAATATTGAAGGGCACGCCGAGGAAGATGTCCGCACTGCGCTGATACAACTGGCAAGACAGTTTGCCGTTCGCGACGTAGAACTGAAAAAGGGCGTGGCAGGGCGGCAGTGCCATGTTGTCGACCTCGCCTGGGTTCCACGCGGACACGATGTGGCGGCGGGAGTCGGGGTTGCGCCGGATGCCCTCTACCAGGCGGGCGATCTGGTCGATGCTACGACCGTCGGCTGTCTCCCACCGGCGCCATTGCTTGCCGTACACCGGGCCAAGCTCACCATCGGGCGCTGCCCACTCGTCCCAGATCGACACCCCATTCTCCTTCAGGTAGCGAATGTTGGTATCGCCTTGCAGGAACCACAGCAGTTCGTGAATGATCGAGCGCGTATGGAGCTTCTTGGTCGTGACCAATGGAAAGCCGGCGCGCAGATCAAATCGCATCTGCCAACCGAACACGGACAGGGTGCCTGTCCCAGTGCGGTCAGTTTTTGCATCACCGTGCTCGAGCACATGCCGCATCAGATCCAGGTACTGTTGCATCGCTTCATCTCGTGTAAAAGCGTGATTTTAGCCCGCAATGAAAACGTCGCCAGCGATCCGTGTCGGTGTGTCCCGGTGGGCCTACGGCGGAGTGATGATAGGGCCTCCCGCGCGCGGCGTGCGGATGCCCTGGCGACGGGGCGCAAGCCCAGGCGCCGAGCGGCGTGCAGGGCGAACATTGTGCTAAGCTCGACTATATGAAATATGCGCAGGTCCGACTTGCGCGAAGCCGGAGGCTGTCCGCGTACGAGCCGCCGCGATCTGGGGGGCAGGGGTGGATAATATGGCAGCGACGCTCGATTTCACGCCTGCCGGGGTGTTGGCGGGTGGAGGTAATCCTGTCGCTGGGCTGGAGGCAGCCACAGCCACCCTGCGTGCCCTCTACAAGCCTGGTAGTCCGCGAGCCGAGGCCGCCGGCTTCTCGGTGGCATCCGCCTTTGACGATGCGTTGCGTACGGCTATCGAGCGCGCAGCGCCGCTCTCGGTGGCGCGTGGTGTCGAGCGCGACCCGAGTCGCGGTGCAAATTGGTGGGGGCGGTGGCTTGCCGGTGTTCGTGACGCATCAATGGCTGTCTGCGATGCCTACTGGTGCATATCACCGGAGGCGTTGGCAGCGGCGGGGAACGGAACCGTTCGTCTGCGTCTTGCCGGCAGTCTCGTAGAGGCCATCAAGTGGTCGGCCTGCGATCGCTTCAGTCCGGACGAGGTGCTCTGGCAGCGCCTGTCAGGCTTGCTCGTTGAAACCGTCAGCGCGGACGCAGGCCTGATCGTGGGCGACGTGCCCGGGGTGGCGCGAGAGTTTCTGCGTGCTGTTGCCTACCACAGCGTTGGTCTTGATCAGCTGGAGCTGGATCGAGCGCTCGCCATGGTCCATCTCGTCGATACCTGCGTACCTTTTCTGTCTCTTGGCTCTGCCGTATCGGGGGCGCCCCAGTACGTGATAGACCTCGGTGCCGGGGGCGCACCGCAGCGGCGGTATTCGACTGGCGCTGTCAGTCAGCTGTGTTTTGCTCCCTGGGGGGCCGACGAGCTGCTGGTTGGTTTCGAGCGGCAGCTCGCTGAAGGTAACGTGCCGCTCGTTTTTGGCAAGCTTCCCCGTGAGCTGATGCTGGAGGCCGTAAGGAGGCTGCGCAATCAGTGGTCCAGGACGCCCCCGGTTCGCTTGCGCAAGCGTTATGCGCAGGATGCTACGGTAGAGATCACACGCGGACTGCTGGAGTTGCGTCAGGTGCTTGCTGGTGAGGTGCGGCAGCTCGCAAGAGTCTGGCGGGTCTGCGACCTCAGTCGCAGCGGCCTGCAGATAAGGGCTGCAAGCGACCCCTCTGGTGCTTGGCCTGACGTCGGTGAGTTGCTTGGAGTCCGCTTCACCGATGGCGAGGGCTGGCAACTCGCCGTCGTCAGGCGTCTTCAGATGTGGCCCGATCATGCCCGCCTCGGACTTGAGCTGGTGTCACGTCATCCAGTGCTGGTTGTACTGGATGATGGTCGGCTCTCAATTGAGGCGCTGCTGTGCGATCAGCCTGCGCGCGGGGAGGCTGTGCGCCTGCTGCTGGGGCCGGAAGAGGCGGTGGGCACGGAGACCGTGTTCATGAAGCACGGTGGGGGGGTGCTCAAACTACGCTTGCTTGGGGAGCAGCCCTCGCCGTTTGGTGACGCTCGAGGTTACCGGCTGCAAGTGTTTCAGGTTGGCTGATAGTCATCCGCCCTTGGTGTTCGAGCAGGCATCGACTGAGCGGCGCCGGTCGCGATTGGATGCCCAGGCTCGCTACCTTGCTGAAGTTCGCCTGCATACATCCATTTAAAACCTTGATCGTTATTTTTCTTGACGGTATGGAT
>ERZ761607.3925-NODE-3925-length-13737-cov-41.953954_pt1 | contig 13737 bp, 13 predicted proteins | sample MGYA00511164_ERZ761607 | MGnify/ENA primary metagenome ERZ761607 (study PRJEB28899, sample SAMN02445080) | bioreactor sludge metagenome | biome: EBPR sludge | place: Australia: Brisbane, Thorneside Wastewater Treatment Plant | collected 2011-06-22 ...
ACGTTGTCGGCGATCACCGCCGGGTTGCGCGGGTCGTCCTCGGGGATGCCGGCCTCGACCTTGCCGACCAGGTCGGCGCCGACGTCGGCGCCCTTGGTGAAGATGCCGCCGCCCAGGCGCGCGAAGATCGAGATCAGCGAGGAGCCGAACGCCAGGCCGATCATCGGCTGCAGCGCGGCGTTGACGTCGCCGGCCTCGCGGCCGGTGCCGATCACGTACATGAAGTAGCCGGCGACGCCGAGCAGGCCCAGGCCGACCACCAGCAGGCCGGTCACCGCGCCGCCGCGGAAGCTGACCGCCAGCGCCTCGTTGAGGCCGACCGTGGCGGCCTGGGTGGTGCGCACGTTGGCGCGCACCGACACGAACATGCCGATGAAGCCGGCGGCGCCGGACAGGATGGCGCCGATCGCGAAGCCGGTCGCGGTCAGCCAGCCGAGCTGCGGCACGAAGCCGATGACCAGGAACAGCAGCACGCCGACCACGGCGATGGTGGTGTACTGGCGGCGCAGGTAGGCGCTGGCGCCTTCCTGGATGGCCGCGGCGATCTGCTGCATGCGCGCGTTGCCGGTGCCCTGGCGCAGGATCCACTGCGCCGAGAAGACACCGTAGAGAATGGCCAGCGCGGCACAGCCGAGCGCCAGCCACATCCCGTATTGACTCAGAACGTCCATCGTCCCTCCCTGGGGGTAAGCGTGTTGGGGCCCGGGGAGTATAGCCACCGTTCAGCTCCGGGCTGCGGACGGCCTGGCCATGGCCGCCCTCCGCAAGGCCCGGATGGGGGGCGCGGCCGGGCTCAGTCCCGCCAGTCGGGCAGCCGGCGTCGGGCCAGCCTGAGCGCCAGGGTCGCCACCACCGGCAGGCCGTCCTGCCAGGGGGTCGGTGCCTCGCCGACGATCAGCGGCGCCAGGTAGCGCCGCGCCGCGGCGGTGATCCCGAAGCCGTCGCGGCGGATGAAGGACCTGGGCAGCATCTTCTCGCGGTTGGCGATGCGCGCCAGGGGGGCCGGCACGATGTCCCAGCGGTAGGGATCGTCCGACAGCCGGCGGATCGCCGGCATCACCGCGTTGCGGCCGGCCAGGGCGTAGTCGACCGCGGCCTCGCCGACCGCCCGCGCCTGCGCCAGGTCGGTGGCGGAGGCGACGTGCCGGGCCGAGCGTTGCAGGTAGTCCGGCACCGCCCAGTGGTGCTTGTAGCCCAGCTCGGCGGTCACCAGCCGGGCGACCGTGGGGGCGGCGCCGCCGAGCTGGGCGTGGCCGAAGGCGTCGCGACTGCCCGCCTCGGCCAGGAACCGGCCGTCCGGCGTGCGCACGCCCTCGGACACCACCACCGTGCACCAGCCGACCCGTTCCACGGTGTCCCGGACCTGCGCCAGGAACCGCGCCTGGTCGAACGGCACCTCCGGGAACAGGATCAGGTGCGGGGCGTCGCCGGGGCGTCGCGCGGCCAGCCCGGCGGCGGCCGCCAGCCAGCCGGCATGCCGGCCCATCGCCTCGTAGACGAACACCCGGGTCGAGGTCGAGGCCATCGAGGCGACGTCCAGGCTGGCCTCGGACACCGAGACGGCGGTGTACTTGGCCGCCGAGCCGAAGCCCGGCGAGCAGTCGGTCACCGGCAGGTCGTTGTCGATGGTCTTGGGCACCGCCACGCAGGTCAGCGGATAGCCGAGTTCGGCGCCGATCTGCGAGAGCTTCAGCGCCGTGTCCGCGGAATCGCCGCCGCCGTTGTAGAGGAACCAGCGGATGTCGTGGGCCCGGAACACCTCGATCAGGCGCTCGTAGGGGCGACGGTCCGCCTCCAGCCTGGGGAGCTTCCATCGGCACGAGCCGAAGGCGCCGCCCGGGGTGTGGGCCAGCGCCCGGACCTGGCGCAGGTCCTCGCCGCCGAGGTCGTAGAGCTGTTCGCGCAGGGCGCCCAGGATGCCGTCGCGGGCGGCGAACACGGTGCCGATCCGCCGGCGCTGCCGGCGGGCGGCCTCGATGATGGCCCCGGCGGTGGCATTGATGACGGCGGTGACGCCGCCGGACTGCGCGTACAGCAGGTTGCCCTTGGCCATGTTATTTGACTTGCCCGATGGCGCGGCGCTAGGTTTGCCGCGACTTTCCCCATTCTAAGCGCGCCCGTGGCGCGCCGGCAGGACACTCCCCACCCATGCGCATCGTTCTGTTCGGGCCGCCGGGCTCCGGCAAGGGCACCCAGGCTGCGGTCCTGAAGGACCACCTGGGGGTACCGCACATCTCCACGGGCGACCTGCTGCGCGCCGCGGTGCGCGCGGGCAGCCCGCTGGGCCTGCAGGTCAAGGCGGTCATGGATGCCGGCCAGCTGGTTTCCGACGACCTGATGCTCGACCTGCTGGCGGACCGCTTCGGCCAGCCCGACGCCGCCGCCGGCTTCATCCTCGACGGCTACCCGCGCAACCTGGTCCAGGCCAACGCCCTGGACGCCATGCTGGCGCGGATCGGCCAGCCGCTGGACGGCGCCCTGCTGCTGGAGGTGCCGCACGAGCAGATCGTCGACCGCCTGGCCGGGCGCGCCGCCGCCGAGGGGCGCAAGGACGACGATCCCGACACCGTGCGCGCCCGTCTGCGGGTGTACGCCGAGCAGACCGCGCCGGTCGCCGACTTCTACCGTCGCCGCGGCCAGCTCACCGAGCTGGACGGCACCGGCACGGTGGACGACGTGCAGGGCCGGCTGCGCGCCGCGCTGGCGGCCCTGGCGCCGGCCTGAGCCGGCACCGGCGACGTTCCCTCCCGGCGTCCGACGGCGCCGGCACCGCACCCCCGCAGCGCTGCCGCCATGCCCGCCCGCCTGATCGCCCTGTTCCTCGACCTGCTGTCGCTGCGGCGCGGCCCGCAGGACCTTCCGCATGCGCCGGTCCTGGTGGTGGCGGTGGTGGTCGCGGTCCTCCTGGTGGAGTCCTGGAGCAGCCGGGCGCTGGGCGTCACGACCTCGCTCGGCCCAGCGCTGGTGCTGTCCGGCCTGTTGGCGCTGGCCATTCCCTGGACCGTCCTGAGGCTGCGGGCGCTGCAGCCGCGCTTCTGGCAGACCGCGCTGGCGCTGGCGGGGACCGGCCTGGTGTTCGCGCTGCTGGCCCTGCCGCTGATGCTCGCGATGGGTCCGGTCGACCCCGCCAATGCCGCGAACATCCCGCCCCTGCTGGGCTGGTCGATCGTGCTGCTGGCGGGCTGGCGGCTGATCGTCGCCGGCCACATCTGGCGCCATGCGCTCGAGGTGCCGTTGCCGTCGGGCGTGCTGGTCGCGCTCGCCACCTTCATCGCCGAACTGGTCCTGCAGCGCCTGCTGCTGGGACTGCTGGCCGGGCCGGCGACGTGAACCTGCACATCCTCGGCATCTGCGGCACCTTCATGGCCGGGGTGGCCGCGCTGGCGCGCGCCCGCGGCGACCGGGTCGAGGGCAGCGATGCCGGCGTCTATCCGCCGATGAGCGAGCAGCTCGCCGGCCTCGGCGTGCGCCTGCACGAGGGCTACCTGCCCGGGCACCTGGCCGCCGACACCGACCAGGTGGTGATCGGCAACGCCCTGAGCCGCGGCAACCCGGCGGTGGAGCACGTGCTGGCGGCCGGCCTCCCCTACACCTCCGGCGCCCAGTGGCTGGCCGAACAGGTACTGGCCGGGCGCCGCACGGTGGCGGTCGCCGGCACCCACGGCAAGACCACCACCACCAGCCTGCTGGCCTGGCTGCTCGACCAGGCCGGACTGGCGCCGGGCTTCCTGGTCGGCGGCGTGCCGCTCAACTTCGGCGTGTCGGCCCGTGCCGGCGCCGCCGGTGCCCCGTTCGTGGTCGAGGCCGACGAGTACGACACCGCCTTCTTCGACAAGCGCGCCAAGTTCGTGCACTACCGGCCGACCGTGGCGGTGCTCAACAACCTCGAGTACGACCACGCCGACATCTATCCGGACCTCGCGGCCATCGAGACCCAGTTCCACCACCTGGTGCGCACCGTCCCGGGCAACGGCCTGCTGGTGGTCAATGCCGGCGACGAGGCGCTGGCCCGGGTGCTGGCGCGCGGCTGCTGGACGCCGGTGCAGACCTTCGGCCTGGACGGCGGCGACTGGCAGGCCCGCCTGCTGTCGCCGGACGGCTCGGCATTCGAGGTCCGCCGGCACGGCGAGCTGCTCGGCGAGGTGCGCTGGTCCCTGCTCGGCCGGCACAGCGTGCTCAACGCCCTGGCGGCGCTGGCCGCGGCGGAGGCGGCCGGCGCGCCGGCCCGGGGCCTGCTTGCGGCGCTGCCCGGATTCCTGCCGCCACGCCGGCGCATGGAGCGCCTGGCCAGCGCCGCGCCGGTCGAGGTCTACGACGACTTCGCCCATCACCCCACGGCGATCGCCACCACCCTGGCCGGCCTGCGCGCCCACCCCGGCGGGCGCATCCTGGTGGCCCTGGAGCCGCGCAGCAATTCCATGCGCCTGGGCGCCCACGCCGCTGCGCTGGCGCCCTCGCTGGCCGATGCCGACCGCGTGGTGTTCCTGGCCCGTCCCGGCCTGGCCTGGGACACCACGCCGGTGCTGGCCGGTCTGGACGGGCGCGGCGAGGTGGTGGCCAGCGCCGACGCCCTGGTCGACCGGCTGGCGGAACTGGTGCGGCCGGGCGACCGCGTGGTGTTCATGTCCAACGGCGGCTTCGACGGCGTCCAGCAGCGGTTCCTGCAGGCGCTGGCGGCGGCGACATGACGCGCCTGCCCCTGTTCCCGCTGGCGACGGTCCTGTTCCCGGGCGGGCCGTTGCAGTTGCGCGTCTTCGAGCGTCGCTACCTGGACATGGTCCGGGACTGCGCGCGCGACGGCGCGCCTTTCGGCGTCTGCCTGATCCTGGCCGGCCGCGAGGCGGGCGAGGCGGCGGTGCCGGCAGCGGTGGGTACCAGCGCGCGCATCACCGATTTCTTCACGCGCGAGGACGGCCTGCTCGGGATCAGCGCGGTCGGCGAGCGACGATTCCACGTCGATGCGGTGCAGGCGCGCGACAGCGGCCTGCTGGTCGGGCAGGTCCGCTGGCTCGACCCGGAACCCGGCGGCGGCGTGCCGGTGCCGGCGCAGCACGGCCTGCTGGCCACCATGCTGCGCGACCTCCTGGAGCGCTTCGACGACTTGCCCGACGATGCCGCCCTGCTCGACGATGCCGACTGGGTGGCCTGGCGTCTGGCCGAGATCCTGCCCCTGTCGCCGGCGGACCGGCAGGTGCTGCTGCAGCTCGATGAGGCCGACGCCAGGCTGGACCGGCTCGCGCAATGGTTGCCGCGCATCCGCGGCGGGGACGACGCGCCGGCCACCGGCTGAGGCCGCGATCGGGACGGGGAGAGGAGGAAGGTCATGGTCCGCTTGCTGCTTAGGGTCTTCCTGGGTGTGCTGGTACTGGTCGTGCTGGCGCAGGCGCTCCTGTGGTGGCAGGTGTCGCGCTGGGCCGCGGGCACGGCGCGGGCCCTGCAACCGGTCGCCGAGCTGACCTGGGGCTCGAGCTATGCGTGGCTGACCGGACGCGCCGGCCTGCGCAACGTCCGCCTGGCGCCGCATGGCGCCCCGGGGAGCACGGCGACGGCTGCCGCGGTCGAGCTGGGTGGCGGCAGCCCCGCCGGACTGCTCAGGCTGTTCCGGGGCGACGAAGGCCTGCCGGAGGACGTCCGCCTCGTGGTCAGGCGGCTGCGCCTGGGGCCGGAACTCGAGCGCGTGCTCCGCTCGGGGGCGTCGCGCTGGGGATACCTGCTGCCGTTCGAGGCGACCGGCTGCCGCGACGACGGGCTGTTCACCGGTGTCGACTACGGCGAGCTGGGCTGGCTGCAGACCGAAGCCGACGTCGAGTTCCGCATGCGCCGTCGCGCCGCCGATGGCGCCGGCAGGGGCATGGTCGAGCTGGCCTGGGACATGCACCCGCTGGCGCGCCTCGAGTTCGAGCTGGAGGCGGCCGGCCTGGTTTCCACCCGGATGGTGGCGCCGCCGACGAACATCGAGCGCCTGCGCGTGCGCGTCGACGATCGCGGCATGGTCGCCCAGCGCAACGCCTATTGCGCCCGCCTGCTCGGCATCGGTCCGGCCGATTTCCAGGCCCGGCACGTCGCCGCCGTGCGCAGCCAGTTCGAGACCCAGGGCGTGTTCCCCGACGATGAGGCGATCGGGGTCTATGCCGGCTTCGCCCAGGCCGGTGGACGGCTCGAGCTGCAGGCGACCCCGAGTTCGGCGGTGCCGCTGGCCGATTACCGGCACTATCGCCGCGCCGACCAGTTGCGGATGTTCAACGCCACGCTGCGCCACGACCAGGGAGCGGTCACCCAGGTGACGGCCCGGTTCCTGGACGACGAGGCCGCACGGCCGGACGCGGCGGCACTGGGTCGCCCGGGCGCCGCGTCCGATGCCGTGCGGGTGCGCGTCGAGGCGTCGGCCGCCGACGAGCTGGCGTTCGAGGAACTGGACGAACTGGCCGGCACCCGCATCAGCGTGCGCACCCGGGAGGGCATCGGCTATGTCGGCACCTTGCTCGGCACCCAGGGACCGCTGGTCCGCCTGGAGATCCGCCAGCGCGATGGCCGCAGCCGGGTGCTTGCGCTTTCGGCCGACAGCATCGAGTCGATGCGGATCGCGCAATGACGGGGGCGGCCGACCCGGCCGGGGGCGGCCAGCCCCGGCTGCCTCCGGCGCGGGTCCATGGCTGGCTCCGCGCTCCGGCCGGGAGCGCCGGTCGCCGCGGGCACGCGCCTGGCTTGCAGGCGCGCCGGGATCGGCTTACGGTGGCGACGGGGAAATGCTTGGATCCTCTCCGTGGCCCGTCCGCGACCCATCCACCTGCCTGACTCGATCGCGCCGGCCGGGAGCCGGACGCGGTGCTGCCCGGGCATCGGCTGGATGGCGGCGGCCACGGCCCGGTCCGGGCCCGCGCCGCCGACCGGGAGTGCACACCGATGCGCCGCCGGACCCTGATCGGCTTCGTTCTCGCCCTGCTGCTGCTGGCGCTGCTCGCGCAGCTCGCCTACTGGCTCGGGGTGCGGCGCTACTTCCAGGGGGTCGCCGACGCGCTGGCGCCGGTCGCCGAACTTGAACACGGGGGTATCGACGCCTTTCCGCCCGGGCGCTTCGCGCTTCGCGACCTGCGCTTCACCGTCCGCGGACGCCCGGAACTGAGCCTGTCGGCGCGCCGGCTGGCGGTCACCGCCGACGACGCCGGCTGGTTGCTGCGCTGGCTGGCAGGCGCCTCCGGTCGGCCGCCGGCCAGGCTGGGCCTGGTGCTCGACGAAGTCCGGGCCAGCCCCGGCCTGCGCCGGGCCCTGCGTGCGAAGGCCGCCGGCGGCGGCTGGATGCTGCCCTTCGAGGGACAGGGGTGCGCCGCCGATGGCCTGCTCGGCGAGGCCGACTACGCGGACCTGCGCTGGCTGGACGAGTCGATCGCCCTGGTGCTGCAACACCGCCATGATCCGGTGGCGCGCCAGCAGCACATCGGCCTGCGCGTCGACCGCCTGCCCGCGGGCGTGCTGACCCTGGACCTGCTGCTGGCGGAGGTTCCGCAGGCCGGGGTGCCGGCCACGGCCGACCTTGGCGGTGCCCGGGTCGAGCGGGCCCAGTTCGGCTTCGATCCCGGCGGCCTGGTCCAGGCGCGCAACCGCCATTGCGCCGCGGGCGGCGAGGTCGATGCCTTCGTCGAGGCCCACATGGAGGCCTTGCACGGGTGGCTGGGCGGCCACGGCCTGGTGCCGGACGAGCCGGTCTGGCAGGCCTATCGCAACTGGGTGATCGATGGCGGCGAGCTGCAGCTGGAGATGCGCCCGGCGCCGGGCGTGGCGATGTCCGAGTACGGCCAGTTCGCGCCGGAGGACCGCCTGCGGCTGCTCGGGCTGGTGATGCGCGTCGGCGACGCCGCCACGGTCCCGGTCGAGGCCACCGGCACCCGCGGCCGGGCCGCCCACCCGTACCGGGACCTGCCCTCGCTTCCCGCAGAGCCGGTCGTCGACGACGCCCAGGTCGCCACCGGCGCCCCGGAGGCGGCCGTCGAACCGGCACCGGCCCGCCCGGCCACGGCGCCGGCACGCGTGCCGGCCCCCAGGCCGCTGGGCTTCGAGGAGCTGGACCGGCACATCGGCGCACGGGTGCGCCTGGCCACGGTCGGCGGCAGCCGGTATGTCGGCACCGTCCTGGCGGTCACCGCCGATGCCGTGGAGCTGGAGATCCGCCGCTATGGCGGCCGCGCCCGCCTGCCGGTGCCGCGCGAGCAGCTCGCGCGGATCGAACTGCTGCCCCCCGCGCCCTGAGGCGGTCGCGCGACCCCGGCCCCCGGCTGCCCCGTGCGGGCGCGTATGGTCTAATCCGGTTCCCCGACGGAGACCCGACATGAGCACCCTGGCCGGCAAGACCCTGTTCATCACCGGCGCCAGCCGCGGCATCGGCCTGGAGATCGCCCTGCGCGCCGCGCGCGACGGCGCCAACATCGTGGTCGCCGCCAAGTCGGACGTCGCCAACCCCAAGCTGCCCGGCACCATCCACAGCGCCGCCGAGGCGATCGAGGCGGCCGGCGGCAAGGCCCTGGCCCTGAAGGTCGACGTCCGCGAGGAGCAGCAGGTGGTCGAGGCGATGGCCGCTGCCGCCGAGCGCTTCGGCGGCATCGACATCCTGGTCAACAACGCCAGCGCCATCTACCTGGCCAGCCTGGCGGACACGCCGATGAAGCGCTACGACCTGATGAACCAGGTCAACGTCCGCGGCACTTTCCTGTGCACCCAGGCGGCGCTGCCGTACCTGAAGCGCTCCAGCCATGCCCACATGCTGGTGCTGGCGCCGCCGCCCAGCCTCGACCCGAAGTGGTACGCCCCGCACCTGGCGTACACGCTGGCCAAGATGGGCATGAGCTTCTGCGTGCTGGGCATGGCCCCGGAGCTGAAGCGCGACGGCATCGCCGTCAACGCCCTGTGGCCGCGCACGGTGATCCACACCGCCGCGCTGGCGATGATCCCGGGGGTGAATCCGGCCAACTGCCGGACCCCGGCGATCATGGCCGACGCGGCGCACGCCGTGCTGTCGGCGCCGCCGTCGGCCGGCACCGGGCGCTTCCTGATCGACGACGAGGTGCTGGCCGAGGCCGGCGTCACCGACTTCTCGAAGTACGCGGTGCAGCCCGGGCAGCCCCTGCTGCCCGACCTGTTCCTGTAGCCCGGTCGGCCGGGGGACCGGGCTCCGGACGGCATCGACGGCACGGGCGCAGGTCCGGCGTGGCCAGCGGCGGGTCTGCGCGGCCGGCGCCCCTGCCGGGACGGTCTGACCTTCAGCGGCCTGGCGACGACGCCAGCGCGTGGTCGAGGTCTGCGATCAGGTCGTCGGCGTGTTCGAGGCCGACCGAAAGGCGCAGGAGGTCCGCCGGGCTCACCGGCGCGTCGCCCTCGATCGAGGCGCGATGTTCGACCAGCGATTCGGTGCCGCCCAGCGAGGTGGCGTTGGTGAACAGGCGCAGCGCGCCGGCGAGCGCCAGCGCGGCATCGCGGCCGCCGCGCAGGCGCACGCTCAGCATCCCGCCGAAATCCCGCATCTGGCGCGCCGCGGTGGCGTGGCCGGGATGGTCGGGCAGCCCTGGGTAGAGCACCCGGGACACCGCGGGGTGCCCGGCCAGGAACCGCGCCACCGCCATCGCGTTGCGACAGTGCCAGTGCATGCGCGCCGGCAGGGAGCGCAGGCCGCGCAGCAGCAGCCAGGCGTTGAACGGTGCCAGCGTGCCGCCGGTCAGGTGGCGCCGGTGGGCGACCCGGGCGTGCAGATCCCCTGCCGCCGCGAACACCAGCGCGCCGCCCATCACGTCGCTGTGGCCGCCCACGTACTTGGTCAGCGAGTGCATGACCACGTCGGCGTCCAGGCGCAGCGGCTGCTGCAGCAGCGGCGTGGCGAAGGTGCTGTCCACCGCCAGCAGCGCGCCGTGGCCCCGGGCGATCGCCGCGACCGCCGCGATGTCGGTGACCTCCAGGCACGGGTTGGACGGCGTCTCCACCCACAGCAGGCGGGTGTCGGGCCGCAGCGCCGCCCGCACCGCCTCAGGGTCGGTCATGTCGACCGCGGTGGTGCCGATGCCAAGGCCCGGCAGCACGTCCCGGGCCAGCGCCCGCAGTCCGGTGTAGCAGTCCCGCGGCAGCAGCACGTGGCTGCCCGGCGGCAGCGACTGCAGCAGACCGTCGACCGCCGCCATGCCGGTGGCGAAGGCCAGTGCCGCAGCGCCGCCCTCGAGCGCGGCCAGCGCCGACTCCAGCGCATCCTGCGCGGGATTGCCCTCGCGCTGGTACTGGTAGCCGGCGATGCGCTCGCCCGCGGGGCCGTGGCGGAAGGTGGTCGCAAGGTGCAGCGGCGGCGCAAGCGCACCCGTGGCCGGATCGGGTCCGGCGCCGGCATGCACCGCCAGGGTCTCCGGCGCAGGCGGGCGCGCGCTCATCCGGCGACCTCGCGCAGCGCATCCGCCGCGACCGCGACGGTGGCGTCGATCACTTCGTCGTCGTGGGCGCTGGACAGGAAGCCGGCCTCGAACGCGGACGGCGCCCAGTACACGCCGCGCGCCAGGCAGGCGTGGAAGAAGCGCCGGAACGCCGCGGCGTCCGCGGCCTTCGCATCGGCGAAGCCGCGGACCGGGCCGTCGCGGAAGAACAGGCCGAACATGGCCGGTGCCCTGGTGGTGGTGAACGGCACGCCGGCCGCGCGCGCGGCCGCCTCGAGGCCGTCGCACAGGCGGTCGGTGGCGCGCTCCAGCGCGGCATGGAAGCCGGGCCGCGCGATCAGGTCCAGCGTCGCCAGGCCGGCGGCCATGGCGACGGGGTTGCCGGACAGCGTGCCCGCCTGGTAGACCGGCCCGGCCGGGGCCACCAGGCGCATCAGCTCGGCGCGGCCGCCGTAGGCGCCGACCGGCATGCCGCCGCCGATGATCTTGCCGAAGGTGGACAGGTCGGGGCTGACCCCGTAGCGCTGCTGGGCGCCGCCCGGCGCGACCCGGAAGCCGGTCATCACTTCGTCGAAGATCAGCACCGCGCCATGTCGGCTGCACAGCTCGCGCAGCGCCTCCAGGAAGCCGGGCTCGGGCAGGATGCAGTTCATGTTGCCGGCGATCGGCTCGACGATGACGCCGGCGACCTCGTCGCCGATCTCGTCGAACAGCGCCTGCGCGGCGCCGATGTCGTTGTAGGGCAGCGTCGCCGTGAGGTCGGCCAGCGCCTTCGGCACGCCCGGCGAGTCCGGCATGCCCAGGGTCAGCACGCCCGATCCGGCCTTGACCAGGAAGGCATCGCCATGGCCGTGGTAGCAGCCCTCGAACTTGACGATGCGGTTGCGGCCGGTGGCGCCGCGCGCGACCCGGATCGCGGCCATGGTCGCCTCGGTCCCGGAGTTGACCATGCGCACCATCTCCAGCGAGGGAACCAGGGCGCACAGCCGCTCCGCCATGTCGACCTCGAGCGCGCACGGGGTGCCGAACGACAGGCCGTCGCGGGCGACGCGCTGCACCGCATCGAGCACCGCCGGATGGGCATGGCCGGCGATCATCGGGCCCCAGGAGCCCACGTAGTCGATGTAGCGGCGGCCTTCGACGTCCCACAGCCAGGGTCCCTCGGCGCGGGCGGTGAAGAAGGGTTCGCCGCCGACCGACTTGAAGGCACGCACCGGCGAGTTGACGCCGCCGGGCAGGCGCGCCTGGGCGCGTTCGAACAACGAATGGTTGGACATGGCGGGGTTCCGGGGAATCAACGGGGATCGGTGGCCGCGAACAGCGCCGCATAGCGTCGCGCCGCGGCGCGTGCCTGCGCGGGCGGGCCGGCAAGGCCTGCGACCACGGCGAGCAGGTCGGCGCCGGCGGCGATCAGGGCGCCGCCATTGTCCGGGGTGATGCCGCCGATTGCCACCAGCGGCAGGCCGTGGCGGCGGGCGATGGCGAGCACCGCGGGGTCGGCCCGGCGCGCCGACGGCTTGGTGGTGGAATCGGCGAAGGTGCCGAAGGCCAGGTAGTCGGCGCCCTGCGCGGCCAGCTCGTCGGCCCGGGTCGGATCGCCGTAGCAGGACACGCCGATCACCGCCCCGGGGCCGAGCAGGTCGCGCGCGTCGGCGATGCCGGTGTCGTCGCGGCCGAGGTGGACGCCTGCCGCCTCGACCGACGCTGCCAGCGCCGGATCATCGTTGACCAGCAAGGGGCGGCCGAACGCGCGGCACAAGGTGGCGAGCGCGCCCGCCCGCCGCAGGCGTTCTGCGGCATCAGAATGCTTGTCGCGGTACTGCAGGCAGGCCGCGCCGCCCTCGAGCACCGCCTGCGCCCAGGCCAGCAGGCCGTCGCGATCGTCGTGCGCGCCGCTGACCGCATACAGGCCGCGCCGGGGGAACGCCGCCGTCCTCATGGTTTGGCGGCGGTGCCGCGATGCTGCCAGAATGCGCGCCCCGGGTCTCCAGTCATCATGTCCGCTCCGATGTCCAGCACCAGCCAAGCCGCCGAGGCACCCTACCGCACCTGGATGTGCGTCGTCTGTGGCTTCATTTACAGCGAGGCCGACGGCCTGCCGGAAGAGGGCATCGCCCCCGGGACCCGCTGGGCGGACGTGCCCGACACCTGGACCTGCCCCGACTGCGGCGTCGACAAGTCGGATTTCGAGATGGTCGAGGCCGGCTGATCGCCGGCCGCTCTCCGGCGGTCCTCGGCCGCGTCGCCCGCCAGCGTCCCGGGTCGATCGGGCCGGTCAGTTGATCGACTTTCCGCCGGCCGCGCGCTGGGCGTCGATCAGCTGCTGTCTGATCGATGCCGCATCCTCCGCCTCCGGCGCCAGCGCCAGGTAGCGGCGCAGGTCGGCCGCGGCGCCATGGTCGTGGCCGAGCGCCTGGTACAGGCGCGCCCGCTCCCGGTACTCCGGCGCCAGCGACGGGTCGACCTGCAGCAGGCGGTCGGCGCAGCGCAGCGCGCGTTCCATGTCCGAGCGTTCGGCGTAGACGCTGCGCAGGTTGCGCAGCATGCGGGTCAGGATGGCCCGGTGGCTGGCCGGATCCAGCAGCCGGATCAGGTCCTCGTCGGCCAGCGCGTCGCGGCGCACGTGCGCCTGGGCCCTGATGCGCAATTCGTCGACGTCCAGCGAGCGCCCGCCCTGGAACGGATCCAGCACCATCACACCGCCCTGGACCGGCATCCGCACCAGGAAATGGCCGGGGAAGGCGACCCCCTCCAGCCCCAGGCCGAGCCTGCGCGCCAGCTCGATGTGCACCACGCCCAGCGAGATCGGAATGCCCAGGCGCCGTTCGATCACCTCGTTGAGATAGCTGTTGCGCGGATCGTAGAAGTCCTCGTCGTTGCCGGCGAAGCCGAGTTCATCGAACAGGTAGCGGTTCAGCGCCTGCACCGCGCCGATGGTCGAGCCGGCGCGACGCACCGGGCCCTCGAGGGCCCGGCGCCAGCCCTCGAGCAGGTCCTCGAAGTAGGCCGGATCGAGGTCCGGGTACTCGTCGTGGGCGATCAGCAGGGCCGCGCGGAACAGGGGGATGTCCTCGTCCTTCGCGTCCTTGAACAGGGTCCAGGCATCGGCCATGTCGTGAGCTCCTTGCCGGTCGTGGCTGGCCGGCCCTCGTGCGCCGGTGCGTCCTGGGTGCCCGCACGCGGGTCGTGCGGCTTGCCGCCAACATTGCACCGCCGCCCGTGGCGTTCAAGTGCAGGGCGCGGGCGATCTGAACCGCAGCCCACGGTCGGCGGCGTCCGCTGCGAAACCGCTTGCGCGCCCCGATGCGGATGCGTAGAGTGCGCGGCCCGCTGGGTG
>ERZ761607.3926-NODE-3926-length-13737-cov-9.957901_pt1 | contig 13737 bp, 9 predicted proteins | sample MGYA00511164_ERZ761607 | MGnify/ENA primary metagenome ERZ761607 (study PRJEB28899, sample SAMN02445080) | bioreactor sludge metagenome | biome: EBPR sludge | place: Australia: Brisbane, Thorneside Wastewater Treatment Plant | collected 2011-06-22 ...
TGTGCGGCGTCTGTTCGCCGGCCAAGGCGGTGCGCTGGGAGGAAACGCCGCGCGGGCTGGAAACTCGGCTGGGCGGATTGCTGATCGACCGCTACGCGCCGGGCGAGCCGGCCGGTTATCCGACCCTGTGCAAGGGCCGGTTCGAGGTGGCCGATCAGATTTATTACGCCATCGAGGAACCGACCAGTTTGAACACGCTGGAGTTGTTGCCGGAGTTGCAGGAGATGGGTATCGCGGCGATCAAGATCGAGGGTCGCCAGCGCAGTCCGGCCTATGTCACCCAAGTGACCAAGGTTTGGCGCGCGGCCATCGACGCCTGCCGGCGCAATCCAGCCGCCTACGTCCCCAAGGCCGAATGGCAGCGGGAATTGGGCAAGGTGTCGGAAGGCCATCAGACCACCTTGGGCGCTTATCACCGGACGTGGCAGTGAGGGCGGCGATCATGACCGAACATCAGCCGAAACTGGCGCTGGGGCCGGTGCTGTACTACTGGCCGAAGGAAAAGCTGCTCGATTTCTACGAGCGGACGAGCGCCGTGCCGGTGGACGTCGTTTATCTCGGCGAAACGGTCTGCTCCAAACGCCGCGCTTTCAATACCGATGAGTGGCTGGAACTGGCCGAACGACTGATCGCCGCCGGCAAGGAAGTCATCTTGTCCACGATGGCGTTGCTGGAGGCGGAATCGGAACTGAAGGCGCTGCGTCGCTTGTGCGAGAACGGCCGTTTTACCGTGGAAGCCAACGACATGGGCGCGGTGCGGCTGCTGTCCGAAAGGGGCGCCGCTTTCGTGCTGGGGACCGGTATCAACGTCTACAGCGGTCGAACCCTGCGCTTTCTGGCTGGGTTGGGCGCCAAGCGGTGGGTGATGCCGGTGGAGTTGTCGCGGACGACGCTGGCCGCGATTCAGGCCGAGCGGCCGGATCAGGTGGAAACCGAGGTGTTCGTTTACGGCCGCCTGCCGCTGGCTTATTCCGCCCGCTGCTTCACCGCCCGGCATCACAACCTGCCCAAGGACGATTGCCAGTATCGTTGTCTCGATTACCCGGAAGGTTTGACCTTGAGCACGCGCGAGGGGCAGGCATTCCTGGCGATCAACGGGATCCAGACCCAATCGGCGCAGACCTGCAACCTGTTGCCGGAGTTGGCGGAATTGCGGGAATTGAAAGTGGATGTGCTGCGCGTCAGCCCACAACCGGAAGGTACGGAAACGGTGATCGAAGCGTTCGCCGCCTGTCTGCGCGGGGAACGCGATCCGGTGGAAGCGGCGCGGGCGCTCAATGCCGACTTGCCGCATGGCGCTTGCGATGGCTATTGGCGGGGGCAGCCGGGATTGAGGCAGGTGGCGTCAGTCACCTAGGGCTGGGCGGCATATAGCGTCCTTTGGCTTAGCACGATAAACTCACATTTGGTTCGATTTTATGGCAATATGGCTTCGATAATCATAAATACGCCTCTGTTCCGCGAGCAACAATATTTGAGCCGCCTGATCCTTATTTGGATATAACAAATCATTCTTGTTACCATCGTTGAATTCCGCAATACTGGCAACTCGTTGATTCTTCATGCTCAAGAAGTAATGATTGCGCTCGATAAGAAAAAAACTGGTGCCCCAAAAAAGTACCGCGCCCACCACGACGCCAAACAATACACTCCTAAAGATACTGGTCATCCTGGGCATTTTCGAAGAGATGGCTAAAACATATATGGATATCAGGACGAGAAGAGGAAATAATGAATACCTTGAGGCTGCCGCTTGTTCGACCCCAAAGCCACTGCGCGTGATGGTCGTTAACGAAGCGATCATGATGACAAAACATATGATTAATTTCCAAAAAAGATGATCGTGCCTTTTAAGGACAAGATAAGCGGCTAGTGAACATAATAGGAAACCGATGGGCAAGGCTGAGTATTTGGTTTGCAGCGGAACGACATTTCCCAGAAATATCAGAAAGTAGGTCATTGCCCTAAATGGGTTCAACGCTACTTCCAGTATGCCGGGATGATAGGGTGGCTTGTAATAGCCATGAAAATAAAAAATAATGCAACAAGTCGATACCGTGAAAAAAAATAAGAAGAATTTCCATTTTTTTCGCAGAATCAGGAAGAGGTTTCCAAGAGGATATAAAACGACTCCACCACCTGAAGTGAAAAGCGCCATTAGAAAAAACACACAAGACAAGATCACCTTGTCTTTCGATAAGGAAATTAGGAACGCGATGGTAAAAAAAATAAACCAGTAATTTTGAATAGCCGCCATCGCGAAGAACATGTTTTCCCAGTGGCTGAATGATAGTAGAAAATAAGGTATTGGAATTAAGTAATACAATGAATTTAAATTTTTTTTTAGGCACACCATCAGCATTGACACGGTAAGCGCCCATCCAAGGTTTCCAAATACTATGAGCGATTTAAAATCAACCTCACCGAACAGATAATAATAACATATCGTGATAATGCGATCAAAAACTATACGGTGTTCATTGTGCTGAAGAAACAATAGCGAAGCTTTCTCCATCGGTGTCTCGGTTTGGACAAATGTATTCATGAAATTCAAAATGACATCGTAATCGTCGTAATAAGGAATATTGACCGAGTATCGAAAAACAAATAGACCGTTGATAAAGAATGGAATCAATAAAATTATCCATAATGAAACCGTTTCGGGACGCGCGCGGCTAATCCAATCGTTTTTTGAGCAAGGCGACAATTTCATCATTTTTATCCCAGTACATGATCCATTCCTCCATGAATTTTTGAGACCGGATACTGATTGAAAGTAATCAGACTTGTTTTTTATGTCGAAGAATACACAGGCAAAAATCCGATTCCACCCCTCCTGGTAGACTCATCAAGATTGCCTCAAATTCAAGTAGCAACCTGATTATCGCTTCACTCTTTGGCTCTCTCTTGGCTAGCTCATCGTGATTCAACAGTGGATACAGTGGATGGAGTATTCCTCCTCCATAAGGTCGATACACTTCAAAATCGAAAAATGCTTCCAGCAGTGGAAGAATGAGCTTTGAGCGGACAGACTCGGATGGATCGGTAGCGAATACTTGCTGTATCGTTGGGTTAATCAGCTTCTCCATCAAGCCTGACCTGAGACTATCGGGGAAACACTCATACAGGCGATTGATCAATTGAACTTGACGCCGGTTATAGATATTATAACAATCGCCCACGTATTCATTCACAATGAAGTAACCCTCTGGCGCCAAGTTCTCTCGGACGATTGACAATAAACGCTCTATCTCCTTAACATGATGGAGAGATCCGGAGCAAAATATCAAATCATATTTTTGATGCTTATCCAAACTGAACTCATTAAAATTGTCCTGATAAAAATTAATCTTTACCCCAGCAATATCAGCCTCTTCCCTGGCTATTCTCAAGGAGGCTTCCGAAAAATCGAAAGCATCGATTCGATTGGCCAATCCCAATCTGGCCATCAATATTTCATGGTTACCAATCCCGCAGCCAATTGAAAGCATTCTTTCAAATTTACGATTGGCAAAAAAATCATCGACCAGCCATGCCAGCCAATGTCTTGTCGTCTGGCCATCAGACATTTTCTTATAAATCGCTTCGGCAATGACAGGATTCTTTACCCACTGGCTAGCGGTACCCGCTCTAGGATTATTTTCCCAGTAATTTTTTGCTTGAGAGTTTTCTTGCATCATTATGAATCCGTCGATACTTTTCGAAAAGCTTACATCGTAAGCCGACCATCACCGGCGCAATTCGATCCGGTAAATACGATATTCACCCGGTATCTCACCTGGATCAAGGCGCAATCGTCCAGCCACACCCGTTGGTAGTTCTACCAAAAGCAGATTGCGACCGCGATAAATCGGCACGCGAACTGAGCGTTCTTCCGCATAGTCGTGTTGCTCGCTGGTCGTATGGAAAACCTGCAAGACGGAATGACCCGGTGCGTCGATATCGATCTTCATGATCGCTCTTGGCAGTGGCGAATCGACTAGCGGTAAATACAGATAAGGATCGTGACCGGTCGCCTGAAGTTGAAGATGATCGGCTCCAGGAGCAATACTGAGCTGGTTCGCGAGCGCCAGCGAATCGGCATCGCTACCCGAGATAACCCATTCCGCCCTTCCAAGACGCTCGAATTCCTGTAACAACCGGGCGCGCCGCATCGGCGAATCCACCTTGACATCCGCATAGTTGACGAGAAACTCCGTTCGGGATGCCAGCGGGATCAGCGGCTCGGTCGGCAGAGCGCCGGCAGGCTTGCGCAAGATCACATTCAGCACGAATCGGGCGAAGCCAATCGGAGCTGGAACGTCGCGCGCCAGGAAAAAGGTCTGTAGCAAGCGCTCCTCGAGCGTGATCGGGAACCAGGCCAACATCTCGGGCTCGTAACCGTCAGCCGCGACCACCGCTCCAAGATCCTCGATTCCAAGCCCGATTTGAAATTCATGGAAACTGATTCCCGTGCCGAGTCGAATGCGAGCCAGTTCGGCTTCCTGCTCGGAGCGGCGGGCGGCGTCATCGAGGGTGGTGACGACGCGCCGACGTTGGGTTCGGTGGTAATACCGCAGCGCGATGGGACCGGGTAGCAAATGAAAAAACGGCAGAAAGGTGGTGTGAACGTCCATGTAGCCAAATCGATTGGGGGTTTCGATGACCACGAGATGGCCACCGGGACGCAGCAGATCCCAACCTGTTCGGATCGTCTCCAAACATTCGGCGGGCGTGCAATGCTCGAGAACCGCGTAGAGCAACACCAGATCGACCTGCCCCTCGCCGTGGCGGCGGCGGATTTCGCTCAACAATCGATCGGGAGCGACGGCATGGCACGCAACATTCGTCAGTCCGAGCAGCCGGGCGCGAATGCGCGCACCTTCCACCGAAGCCGGTTCGATATCGTAGCCATCGACCCACCCAGCCAGGCGGGCGAACGCGGCGGTACTGGAGCCGGGTCCGCAACCGATCTCGACCATCCGGGAACCCGCCAGCGGCGCGGCGCGGTTGACCCATGGCGCCGCATACTCCATCGCCTGGTTATAGCGGCGAAACACCGCGTTCTCAACGGCAAGCCGACCCTCGGCGGATTCGCGTTCCAGCTTGCCCAAATGAGCAATCAGGTAAGGCTCGTTCAAGGCTGCTTCGATTCGATGGAGCAAATTCGCATCTTTTTGTGGATCCAGGAGCATGTTTCGTCCACCGAAATGAAAATAGTTCTATATCCATCAAGTTATTTATGCATCGGGCACGCTGGCCACGGCGGCTTCGTAAAACAGCCTGGCATAGCTGGCTCCCATTTCCTCATGGTCGGTCAATCCCCGAAGCACCACCGGCGACGCCGTGCGATAAATTTCCCGGCGCTGGCGATCCTCAATCAGGGTGGTCAAGCGCGCGGTCAACTGGCGAATATCGCCAACCGGGAAATAATCCGCGTTGATTCCCTCGCGCACCTGTTCGACTACGCCATTCACGGACGTGGTGAGAATCGCCAGTCCAGCCGACATCGCCTCCAAAATCACCCGCGGGTAACTTTCCATGCCGGAAGTCAGTACGAAAATATCGCAAGCATGGTAAAAACCGACGACATCCGGCGTTTCCAGCAGGACGGTTAGCCGTTCACGGCGTTCTGGCGATAACGTCTCCATCACCTTATGCATCCGACTGCTGTATTCATTATCCCGATCCCCGACGATAAAGAAACGCACCGCGCAAGATTTGAATACATCCTCATGTAACCGGGCGACGGCTTCGATCAAATCCACTTGCCGCTTGCGCTCGCAAACGGTCCCCACCGACAACACTCCGATATCATTTTCACCCAGCCCCAAGGCACGGCGGGCAGCTCGTCTTTGCGCTTCGCTCGGCAAATCCACCGAACCCGGCTCCAGGCCGTTGGGAATAACCGTAAAGTTGTGATACCAGTCAAGTTCGCGGTAAATTTGTCGGGTTTGCTTGGCGACAAATATGACCCGATAGGGATAAGTAAAACACTCGATGGGACGCGATCGAAGGGCGGGTGGCACGAAATCAAAGTAATGCCGCCAACCTTCGCTCTCGTGAATGGCCCATAGGCATGGTAGCCGCGCTTCGCGAGCCACATCGACCGCAACGAAGCCATGCAATGTATTGGCGTAAACCACATCCACGGCTTCATCAGCCAATAGTTCACCGACTTGGCCAAGTGCTTCCAGATAGCCGGGTAAGGTATGATGTTTGATCAACGGGTGCGCGAATATTCGCACCTTGATCCCCAGCTTTTCATATTGATCCCGCAACGGTCCATCCTTTGGGGAGAAAATCAACGGTTTAATCATACCCTGTCGGTGGAGATATCCCGCGATCTCCTGCATTTGCTTGGGTGCGCCTTCCCAGTTCAGGTTATGGGTAAACATCGCTACCCGTAACGCCTGGCCAAAATCTCGCCGCATTCGACGCGGTGCGATTTCAAAGCACGGGTTTTCCCGCGATAGATTGGGATTCAGGTAAGGGTCCTCAAATGTCTTGAATCGCTTGCGATAAGCCGCGATTTCTCGCGGTTCGTCGCTGAAGCCACGGGTCTGCCCTTCAAAATGAAAAAGCTCGGCGTCGGGCGTATAAACCACTCGGTAGCCGCGCTCGCGCAACCGATAACAATAATCTGGATCATTGTAGGCAACCGCGAATTGATCGGTGTCAAATCCACCCATTTCCAAAAAAAGCTGGCGGCGCGTCAACATGCAAGCCGCGGTTACCGCCGAGCAGTTGCGCGCCATGGCGATGTAGGACAAGTAGCCATTGTCTCCCCGCCGGGTCAGTTTGAACGCATGATCGCACAGCCCATCCATGCCATGCACGACACCGGCATGTTGAACCTTGCCATCCTTATAGCGCAACAAGGCGCCCACGGCCCCCACCCCAGGAAGCTCCGCATAACCCACCATGCTGGACAGCCATTCCGGGGTAATCACTTCCGTGTCGTCGTTCAAAAAAAGGACGTAGTCGGTCCTGGCCTGGCGCACGGCCTCGTTCATCACGTAACTGAAACTGAATCCTTTACCGCGCTGATTAGGGATACGAACCACTTCATGATTGAGCTGCCGCAAATACCGCTGTGCTTTGACCTGATCGCTTTCGTTATCGACCACCATGATCTGGTAATTGCGATAGGTCGTCCGCCGCAACGATTGCAGGCACTGCCGCAGCAAATCGATTCGGTTATGCGTCGGAATAATCAGGGTGACGGACGGACCCGTATCCGGGAACCGGATATGATAGATGCCGTTACCATTCCGCTTCGCCCAATCCGGTTGATAAGCCTGGCCCTGGCTGCCCCGACGATCGAGCGCCGACTGAACCGCCTTCAGGCCCGCCGTAAAACTGTAAGGCTTTTCATGGCCAGAAAAGGCTGTCGATCCGCGAAAGCAGCGCCAATGATAGAGAACGGCGGGAATATGACCCACCTGGCGGGCCGCTTCTCCCGCCCGCAGGGCAAGATCGTGGTCCTGCGATCCTTCGAAACCTTGTCGCATCCCACCTATCCGTTCGAACAAACTTCGGCGGATCACCAGCACCTGTCCAGCATACATGTAGGACAACAGCAGTTCCGGCGACCAGTCCGGCTTGAAATGCGGATCGTAACGATTTCCTTCAGCGTCAATCTTGTCGCAGTCGGAATAAAGCAGGTCGATTTCCGGATTAGCGGCGATCGCCAGCGCCACTTCCGCCAAGGCGTTGATCGCCAGTTCGTCATCCTGATCCATGAGCAGAATGAAGTCGCCCGTCGCCAGGGCTGCCGCGCTATTGGTCGCCGCGCTGATATGGCCGTTTTTCTCACGGAAACAAACGGTGATGCGAGAATCCCGCACAAGCTCTTCCAGATAAGGTCGGACCTGCTCATCGCGGCTGGCGTCATCGGCGATGCAAAGCTCCCAGTGGGTATAGATTTGACGGCGCAAGGATTGAACGGCGCGCGTGAGGAAGCGAATGGGAGGATTGTAAACCGGCATGACGACCGAAATCTTCGGCAGCCGTGAATGGTCTATCGCCAGGCGGCGATAAAGCTCGTTTTCCGAGCGTGGATTCCAATGATTGACTCGCAGCCACGCCACATAGGGATCCACCGGAGTCGATGGGCGCGATGGCGATGATTTGGCGTCTGGATCAAGCACCCGCGAGCGATTGGGCCGATCCGCTCCACCCCACCGAAAAGATTTTAGCCGTTCCATCCATTCCTGGGCTTGGTGTATTTGACGATCCAGCCAGGGAAACTGGAAGCCGATCGCGCGTACTGGCGCGGTCATTCGCCAGGAGAGGCTGCTCCGCACATCATCGATTTCCCGAGTCAACACGACGGTCTGCTGACGCACGCTTTCCAAATCATCTCGCAATCGCGCTGCTTCGGCTGTTCTTTCCTTCAATGCCTCCATGGATTCCTCTCCCCATCGCCGCGTTTCCCCCAGATCAATTTCAAGACGCGCCGACGCTGTACCTAAATCCGCCACCCGTTGCCGCGCTTCAGCTAAATCGCTTTCCAGTCGGGCTACTTCAGCGATTCGTTCTTGTAATGCCGTATCCAATTCGATGATTTTCTCGCGCCGCTGTTCGGCTTCCCGCTCCTCCCTACGCATCGCGACGCCAAGCGTGGCGCAATCGTCATCAAAACTTTCCCTGATTTTATCCAAATCTTGTTGCGCAACCGCATCGTTTGGGTCCGTATACAGTGTATTAACTAGCCGGCAGGTTTCTCGAATCCAATTTCCAATGTCTTTTTCCACACTCAAATCTTGACTTGAGAAAACATGATGCCGTATCTTGCTCGAAAGAAAATCCTCGATTTCGATTCGGCTATCCATCGATAGCCGAGTCCAAGCTACTCCCATTTGCGTTCCCATCCGCTCCATGGTCCCATGCCAGTCGCTCAACAGATGTTCATAGGCGCAAAAGGCGCGCGGCAGGTTGCGGGAAAATCTTTCGGCGTCGAGAACATGCCGTAACCATAACAGTAATGATTTCTGATCGGTAAAGTGATCCCGTTTCCGTAGCGAATGCACGACCTCCAGTGGGTGACGGATCGGAATCACCGCGTAGGGCTGGATTTGCAGCGATTGCAGGGCATCCACCCAAAGAGGGACAAATCGACAAATTCGTGGGTCCTTGACGACGAAAGCATCATTCATTCCAAATTCGGACTCAATGATCCGCTGCAATCTCTCCCGAAATGGATTCGATACCAACGAACCGTACCAATTGGCATTGAATTTCGACCAGTCGTGCCAACAGGAACCCACCGATTCCAGGACTTTGTCGTGGAAGTCAGCCAAGGCCTGCGTTTCCCAAAAACCACGCTCGTTATATTGGCTGGGGGGAATCAGCGTTCTCGGCAATCCAAAACCCAGCAAGTTGATGACCCGGGTCAACGCCGATGTTCCACTACGATGCATACCAAGAACCAGGATGGCCTGACGATTTACAGACAAATTGGACATAAGGAAAAACCTGTCGAAATTCTTAATCCGAGCCGAATGGTTAAAAGTATTTTTATACCACTTTTGGCCGAGCGGGTCTCCAATTTCCCTTTCCCGTGATGCAAACGTTCACACTCCCAACCCGCCTCAAAAGCGTTTTTACAGAGCAAGCACGCCAACTCATTGAAAAAATTCATTTTCCATACCTCTTTTCCTTGATGAAGAGGGGCGTTACACAATCCTCAAAATCGTGAAACCGCGTTCCTATACTATAATTAAATGAGTGTCCAACCGCTTGCACCCCGCCCGCCCAGCACGGTGACGTGGAAGATGAATATGGCCTGTTCCCCTCCGTTCGCGCTCCGTGAACCCGGCGAACCCTAGGTGGAGAAGCGTCATATAAAAGTCAATTGTTTTAAAATCAAATAGTTAATTTAAAAAGTGGTTCGGCGATGAGCCGGGAAGCGTGCTGATGCCAAGGTGAAATGTGGTCACTTTCCAATGTTTGTTGTAAATTTGAAAAGAGTTGTAAATTTGAAAAGATTGTTGTAGATTGAAGCCAAGGTTCTGTATGAGCCCAAGGAGTGTGTAGTGAATCTGTTACGTTTTCTAGGCATGATGTTGTTGGCGTATCTGGCGATGGGTAATGCGTCCGCCTTGGCCGCTGATGTCGTCCAGGCCGCTCCAACCGCCGAGGCGGCTCAAACGCAGCGGGCCTTGCTGGAGCAGCGTGTCACCGCCAAGTGGGATGCGTTGATTCGCAAGGATTTCGCGACGGCTTACTCCTTCACATCTCCAAGCTACCGCAAGCTGTTCTCGCTGGATGCCTTCCGGAGCAGTTTTGGCAATAAGGTCGCTTGGCGGCGCGTCGAAGTGGTTGATGTGGAATTCAAGGGTGGCGACGCCGCGACGGTCGGTATCAACATCCATTTCGTGTATCATCAGCCGCAAGCCGAGAAGCCCCTTGACATGCAGACCTATGTCCAGGAACCTTGGGTATTTGTGGACGGGCAATGGTGGTATCTGGTGAAAAGCTGATTTTAGGGCTTGCAGTGGGCTCGAACTATCCGAGTCGTTCCGTTTCTTTCGTTTGGTTCGCTTAGGAGCTGTTGACATGATGAATCGCAAGATGAAACAACTGGCGTTGGCGGTGGGGGTGGCGCTGGGCGGCCTGAGCCTGGTGCCGTCGGCCCAGGCGGTCAGCGTGGCCAAGAACAACCTGGGGCAGGCGTTGATCTTCCCCTACTACACGGTGCGGGGGGGCTGGACCACGCTGTTTGGGGTGACCAACACCAGCAACCAGGTGGTGGCGGTGAAGGTGCGGTTCCGCGAGGCCTACAACTCGCGCGACGTGTTCGACTTCAACCTCATCCTGTCGCCGCATGACCTGTGGACGGCGTGGGTGACGGACAGCCCGAACGGGCCGGTGATTCGGACCGAGGACAGCAGTTGCACGGTGGGCAACATCGTGGGGACGGGCGCGACCGGAGTGACGTTCCCGGCGCCGGTGTCGTATGTCGGTTCGGCGGCGGACGGCGGGCCGACCGACGTGGACCGGATGCGCGAGGGCTACGTCGAGATGATCATGATGGGGGCCTCGCCGGGCACGCCGGCGGCGGTCTACCCACTGGCCGCCGGCGCGATCCACGGCGCCGCCACCGGCACGCCGCCGGGCTGCGCCGCGCTGGTGTCGGCGTTCCAGAACCCGGCCGCGCTGGGCAGTTACGGCCCCTGCCCGACCGGGACCAGCGCGAATGCCGGGGTTTCGAACACCCTGCGCGGGGAATTCTGCAACTACGCGCAGATTCCCGCGACCGGTACGCAGGCGGCGCCGTTGCCGCTGCAACCGCTCAAGGGCACCTACGCGCTGGTCAACGGCGCCAAGGGCTTCAACGCGGTGGGGCTGCCAGTGGCGTTGCAGAACTTCCGCAACACCGGCGCGATGACCTTGCAGTTGGACAGCGTCGGCCCCGTGCCCTTCAACAACTCCTGGCACGAGCCGTCTCTGAACTCGACGACTTCAACGGGTTTCCAGTTCATTCCGACCCCCACCGCGACCGATCCAGGGGCGCTGTCGATCATTATCGGCGGTGTCACCGGGGTCACTGGGGCCCTCATGCGCACCAACGTGATCAACGAATGGTCGCGGCGTTCGAATCCGGCGGCCGGCTGGGTGACGGCCACCGACTGGGTGCTGACCTTCCCGACCAAGAACTTCTTCGTCGACAACGACGCTGGCAACCGCTACGCCGGGCGTAACAACGTCTCATGCCCTGGCCCCACCGGACGCTGCAACGCGACACCTGTGGGCACCGCCGCCGTGGCTGTACCCTTCACCCAGATGTTCGTGGACACGAGCGCAACCACGCCTGTCCGGCGCGGTTCGTCCTGCGACGCGATCACCCTGACCCTGCGCGATCGCGAGGAACGGGCGTCCACCGGACTGGGCTTCTCGCCGGGCGCCTCGCCCCAGTTGTGCTATGAAACCAACGTGCTGACCTTCAACCAGGGTCTGATCCTGAACTCGCCGATCGCCGCCAGCGTCAACTACTCCGATCCCTTCCTGTTCGGGTGGATGAATGTCGGCTTGAACTCGATACCCGCCGGTGCATCGAATTTTGGTCTACCGGTGGTGGGTTTTGCGATCACCTCGCGAGACGACTCCGCCACGGCGCTGCTGAGCGAGGCGGCCTTGTACGATCATTCGTATGTTAGCCCCTCCACCATGACTATCGGCAACCCTGGTTATCCCACCAATGGTCCAGTGTCGCCGCCTTAAGGTGCGTTGCTTGGCGGATATCCCACGCTGATTTAACCAGCGTTGTCGTTTGACTCCAGGCCCGCGTTTCGGCGCGGGCCTTTTCGTTGTCGCCGAAAAACCCAACTTCAATCTCCTCTCCCACTCGTGGATTGCCGCATAAATTTTGACAGGTCATGCCTGGCTCCCACGCTCCAGCACGGGAGCCTCGCTCCCGGCGATGCTCCGGCGTCGCGGGCCGCTGGAACGGCCCAACTGGCATTCCACGCTGGAGCGTGGGAACAAGACAGTCAAGACTTTTGGCGCAGTCCACCAGCGGATGAGAGATTCCCCACCGCTTTCAAGAGTCTTTTGCCATGACGACCGTGCGTTTTTTCATGATCGGGATATTGTTTTCGCTGCTGGCCGCGCCGTCGGCATGGGCCGCGGGCGAAGACCAACGAATTTTACTGAGTGCTGAAGGCATCGTGGTCACCGGCCAGGACCTGCAACAGGAATTGCTGTTGCTGACCGGTTCCGAACGGATGGAGGCGCTGGCCACGCCGGACCGGCTCAAGAACCTGCTACGCCAGATTTATCTGGGCAAGCGCCTGGTCGCCGAAGCCGAACGGCTGGGTTTGGATCGGACGCCCCTGACCCAGGCCCGCCTGATGGCGGTACAGCGGCGGACGTTGTCCGAAGCCGTGCGCGAACAAGCCGAGAAGCAGATCGAACCGCCCGATATCACGGCGCTGGCGCGCGAACACTACGCCACCCGCCGCGACGAGTTTCAATTGCCGGACCGGTATAGGGTCGCGCACATCCTGAAGAAAGTCAGTTGCGACTGCGAACGGGACCCCCAACGGCAACGGATCGAGCAATTGCAGGCTCGCATCAAGGCCGGTGAGGATTTCGCGGCTTTGGCCAAGGTTGAGTCCGAGGATACCGCAAGCGCCGCTCAGGGCGGCGAACTGGAGGGTTGGTTGAGGCGCGAGCAACTGGTCGCGCCGTTCGCCGACGCCCTGCTCGCCCTGGAACCGGGCCAAGTGAGCGGCGAGGTGAAGACCCAGTACGGGTTTCACCTCATCAAGCTGCTGGGTCGAGAGCCGGCGCGACCGCAAAGCTTCGAGGAAGTGCAGGCCGGTCTCGAAGAGCGCCTGCGCCAGACCTACAACCAAGAGCGGTTGCGTAAACAAGCCACCAGCTACATGCCCGGCGCCGATGCGAAATTCGACGAATCCGCTGTGCAGGCCGTGTTGCAGGGCCGTTAAAGGTTCAGAGAATCTGGGATATACTGGATGGCAGGTTTGATGATCCGATGATACTGGAGCTTACCTGTCCGATTGACTAGAGGGGGAATGACCCGATGACTGGCACGATGAAGCGAGTGGCGTTGGCGGTGGGCGTGGGGCTGGGCGGGCTGAGCCTGGCGCCGACGGCGGGGGCGGTGAGCGTGGCCGCCAACAACCTGGGGCAGGCGCTGATCTTCCCCTACTACACGGTGCGGGGGGGCTGGGCCACCCTGCTGGGGGTGACCAACACCAGCAACCAGGTGGTGGCGGTGAAGGTGCG
>ERZ761607.3928-NODE-3928-length-13729-cov-3.775048_pt1 | contig 13729 bp, 10 predicted proteins | sample MGYA00511164_ERZ761607 | MGnify/ENA primary metagenome ERZ761607 (study PRJEB28899, sample SAMN02445080) | bioreactor sludge metagenome | biome: EBPR sludge | place: Australia: Brisbane, Thorneside Wastewater Treatment Plant | collected 2011-06-22 ...
TCCTCGTAGGGGGCGGTGTCATCTGGACGGTGCGAAAAAAAATGGTCGATGGTCTCGACCCCCAACCTGCGCAGGCTACCCTCGACTGCCTGTTCGATCCAGCGTGCCGACAATCCGCGCGCGGGCAGGCCACTCGCATCGGCCCCCATGTCCAGGCCGACTTTGGTGATCAGCACGATCCGCTGCCTATGACCCGGCCGCGCCGTCAGCCACCGCCCGAGGATGGTCTCGCTTTCGCCTCCCAAATGGCCCGCGACCCAGCGCGAATACACATCTGCGGTGTCGATGGCGGTCAGTCCGGCTTCGAACGCGGCATCGAGCACGGCAAAGCTGGTTGCCTCATCCGCTGTCCAGCCAAAGACATTGCCACCCAGAACGACCGGCGGCACCGAAAGACCCGAGGACCCTAGGGGGCGATACAGCATGCAAAAGCTCTCCGTTTGAGGGGCTTCCAGAAAACCCCAACCCAGCCCCAAGGGCAATGGGCGTGTAGGGCGCGGAAGATTCGCCTTGCTGTAGTAATTATGAGTTCATAATAATACAATGAGCGCCCGTCACAAGCGGGACCAAGGGCGAGGGACAGATGGGTGGCACAATCCGGATCGGTGTCGATGTGGGGGGGACCTTTACCGACTTCGCACTTGCTCTTCCGAATGGCATCCGCACGCTGAAGCTGCCCACGACCCCGGACGCGCCCGAACGCGCCATGCTTGACGGCATTGCCCGGCTTCTGACCCAGAATGGTCTTGCCCCGACGGAAATCGGCGGCATCGTTCACGGAACGACGCTGGCAACGAATGCGATCATTGCCCGGCAGGGCGCGCGCACTGCGCTGATCACAACCGAAGGGTTTCGTGACGTGCTGGCGATGGGCGACGAAGGGCGCTTTGACCAGTACGACATCATGATCCGCAAGCCCGAGCCGCTGATCCCCCGCTGGTGGCGCTATGGCATCCCCGAACGCATTGCGGCCGATGGCGAGGTCCTGCTGCCACTGGACGACGCCGCGCTTGCGGCGTTGGCGCCAAGGCTACGCGCCGAGGGTATCGACAGTATCGCCATCGGGTTTCTGCACGCCCATGCCAACCCTTTGCATGAGGAGCGCGCGGCCAAGGTCCTGTCGCGGCTGTTGCCCGGCGTCGCCCTCAGCCTGTCGAGCCGGATCAGCCCCGAGATCGGCGAATACCAGCGCTTTTCGACCACGGCGGCCAATGCCTACGTCCAGCCACTCATTGCCGCCTATCTGGACCGGCTGGAGGCTGGGCTGGCGATCATGGGGATCGCTGCACCGGTGTTCATGTTCCTGTCGAACGGAGGGCTTTGCCATCTGGACACAGCACGCGCCTTTCCCATCCGGCTGGTGGAATCCGGTCCTGCCGGGGGGGCTATCTTTGCTGCGAGTCTCGCACGCGACCTTGGAGAGCGCGAGATCCTGGCCTTTGACATGGGCGGCACGACTGCCAAGGTTTGCCTGATCGAGGACGGGATTCCGCGTCGCAGCCCTACGTTCGAGATGGCACGCGAGCACCTGTTCCGGCATGGCAGCGGTCTGCCCGCGCGCATCCCGGTGATCGATCTGGTCGAGATCGGAGCGGGGGGCGGCTCCATCGCGCGGGTCGATGACCTCAGGCGCCTGCATGTCGGGCCGCAGAGCGCAGGCGCAATGCCCGGTCCGGCCTGCTATGCGCGGGGGGGCACGGCGCCCGCGGTCACAGATGCGAACCTCGTTCTGGGCTGTCTGGCGCCGGGGGACTTTGAAAGCAGCGGCCTTGCGGTCGATACCTCGCTGGCCGAGGGGGCACTGGTCGCCGGGGTCGGCGCGCAACTGGGGCTGAATGCCGAGGCCTCGGCGGCGGCGGTGATCGAAGTTGTGGACGAACAGATGGCCGCCGCCGCGCGCGAACATGCCCGCGAAAAGGGTGTCGACCTGCGCACGCGGTTGATGATTGCCTTTGGCGGCGGGGGCGGCATCCATGGTGCGCGCATCGCTAGGCGGCTGGGGATCGACCGCGTCCTGGTACCCTCCGGGGCGGGGATCGGATCGGCGATCGGATTTCTGCTGGCGCGGGCGGTGTTCGAACTGGGCCGGACGATCGCCATGCCGCTGGATCGTTTCGACCCGCAACAATTGAACGTGCTCTTCGCCGAAATGGGCGCCGAGGCCATGGCCCTGGTGTCGCGGGCTGCCCCCGGCGCTGCGCAAGAGACCCGTCGCACGCTGATCCTTCGCTACCGGGGGCAGGGGCAGACGCTGTCCCTGCCGCTGGACGATGGCGCGCTGGTCGAAGGCGACGCAGCGCGGCTGGCCGAGGCGTTCCGTGCGCAGTACCGACAACTCTACACCCTGGCACTGGATCGCATTCCGGTCGAGATCGTCGGCCTGACCCTGCGTCAGGCCGAGATTGGCACAGACCGGTTGAACCTGACCCCATTGGATCGGTTGCAGCGGGATTTGCCCAGGCAGACGGCGCTTTATGACCACGACACCGGGTGTGCCATCGCGGCCAAATTGACCCACCGAGATGCGCTGGTCCGGGGGCGGCCAGTCGCCGGGCCCGCGCTGATCAAGGACTACGGCACCACCATTCAGGTCCCGGCAGGCCATGAGGCCACGCTGATCGGCGGCGGACATGTCCTGATTGCCCGAATCGCCAAGGAGTGAAGGATGCAACCGCGCGACGAAATCCGCTTTCAGGTGATCTGGAGTACCCTCATCGCCCTCGTCGAGGAACAGGCACGCACCTTGATGCGAACGGCCTTCAGCCCCGTGGTGCGCGATTCCGGCGATCTGTCTGCGGCCTTGTTCGACAGGCGCGGGCGGATGCTGGCGCAGGCGCAGACCGGCACGCCTGGACATGTGAACTCCACGGTGGCCGCTGTGCCGCAGATGCTGGCCGAAATCCCCGCTGAAACGCTGGTCGCGGGGGACCATCTGATCACCAACGATCCCTGGATCGCCTCGGGGCACCTGCATGACATCACGATCTGTTCGCCGGTGTTCGGACCTGACGGGCTGATCGGATACTTCGCTTGCACCTGCCACCAGCTCGACATTGGCGGGCGGGGGCAGGGGACGGATGCGGCCTCGGTTTTCGAGGAGGGGTTGGCGATTCCCGTGATGCGACTGGTGCGCGCCGGGAAGGTCAACGAAGACCTGATGCGCCTCTTGCGCGCCAATGTCCGCACGCCGGACGAGGTCGAGGCCGATGTGCTGTCCTATGTCGCTGCGAATGAGGCCAGCGCGGCAACCTTGGTGCGGGCGCTGGCTGCGCTGGGACTGGCCGATCTGGAGGCGGTTGGCGACGAGATCCTTCTGCGTTCGCGCGCGGCAATGATCGCCCAGATCCGCGCTCTGCCGCGTGCCACCGCCAGCAATGCGATCACGATGGACGCCTTTGGCGCGCCGATTACCATTGCCTGTACCCTCACGGTGGCCGAGGACGAGATCGTGATCGACTTTGCCGGGTCGAGCCCCTCGCATCCGAGGGGGATCAACCTCGTCTACAACTACACCAATGCTTACGCCAGTTTTGGCGCACGCTGCATTGTCGGGGCGGCGGTACCGAACAATTCGGGGTCGCTGTCGGCGGTTCGGGTCGTGGCACCCGAAGGATCGATCCTGAATGTCGTGCGACCGAACCCGGTCTGCGCGCGCCATATCATCGGTCAGTTCCTGCCCGAGGCGGTGCTGGGTTGTCTGGCGCAGATCGTCCCGGACCGCGTGCCTGCCGAGGGGGCGGCGGGCCTATGGGGTATCCAGTTGCGCGGCGGGCCCGAGGTGGCGCGGCACTTTCCCGGCAACTGGAAGGGCCCTGCCTGGGAGACGTTGTTCTTCAACGCAGGCGGTGGCGGCGCGCGTCCGGGGATCGACGGGCTTTCGGCCACTGCCTTTCCGTCGGGCGTGCGGGCAATGCCGGTCGAGGTGGTGGAAAGCCGGTCGCCGGTAGTCCTCTGGAAAAAGGAACTCAGGCCTGGGTCGGCGGGGGCGGGCCGGTATCGCGGCGGCTTTGGCCAGTCCATTGAACTGGCCACCCGGGATGGCGCCCCGGTGGGGCTCTTCGCGATGTTCGACCGCACGACCCAGCGTGCGCAGGGCCGTCAGGGAGGCGATGCGGGCGCTATCGGCAGCCTCCATCTGGCCTCGGGCGCACCGCTGGCGCCGAAGGGGTTCCAACTGATAGGCCCGGGCGAGCGCATGTGCTTCCACCTTCCCGGTGGGGGCGGTTTCGGCCCGGTCACGAACAGGGACCCAGCAGCCATCGCCGCCGACCGGCGCGCGGGCCTGCTGGACGGGGGCGCTGATGACACTGCCTGACACGTCCAACCTGCTGCAGCGCAAGCGGCTCAGCGATCAGGTGATGGACCTGATGCTGGGCGCCATCCGCGATGGCGCCTATGGCCCCGAGGATCTGATCACCGAACCCGCGCTGGCGAAAAGGCTGGGCATCTCGCGCACTCCGGTGCGCGAGGCGCTTTTCAGGCTGGTGGGCAACGGTGTGCTGGAAGAGCGTGGGCGCGGCTATTGCCTGCCGGTGCTGTCCGAGGTGGAGGTCGGCCAGATGTTCCACCTGCGCCAGTTGCTCGAAGGCGACATCTTGCGACTTATCGCTCTAAACCCGCCCGACCTCCAAGGTCTGGCTGCACTGGACGACGCTGCGGCGGCCGAACAGGCCAGTGCCGAGATGCATGCGCCAGCCCCGTTTCTGGCGGCCAACACGGCGTTCCGGCGGGCGCTGTTCTCGCTCTGCGCCAACCGCTACCTGACTGCGATGGCCGATCACTGCAACGACCGGCTTCAGGCCTACCGGGCTGCCACCCTTACTGATCCCGCCACGCGACGCGGGGTGGCTGCGGCGCATCTTTCCCTGTGTGCAGCCCTTCGGGTCGGTGACGTGGCCAGGGCCGCCCGGCGATACCTTGACCAACTTGACCTTGCGAAGGACGCCTATGCGCGGGCAAGCCGCCCTCTGGCAAAGTTGACCTAGGTTGCGAAGTTTCGGATTCGCGCCGGATGTTTTTTGATTTTGGAACGATCCGGTGCGGCGGTCTTTCCATGGAAGGGGACTCCTCGCAAGACTGTCGGCAACGACGTTCAGCAGGGTCCGGTCATGTCAGAGGTTCTCGAAGTCCGAAATCCACGCAGCGGTGTGGTCGACTACCACGTCACCGTTCCCAATCGTGCTGCCATGCAGGCGACCTGCGAAGGGCTGCGCGCGGCGCAGTCGAACTGGGCGCGGATCGGCTTGGAAGGTCGCAAGGCCGCGATGCTGCAGGCCTGCGACGCGGTGGATCGCCACTATGACGCTATCGTCGAGGCACTGACCGTCGATACCGGCCGACACGCCATGTCGGTGGCCGAAGTCGAGGGATTCAAGGGCATCACCCGCATGCGCGTGGCGACGGCCGAAGCCGCGCTCGCTCCCCTGACCGGTGTCTCGTCGGATGGCGGGCTGGCGTTTCGTCAGCAGTATGTTCCTTATCAGCTGGTCGGTATCATCAGCCCCTGGAACTACCCGCTGATCCTGTCGCTGATAGATGCCATCCCCGCGCTGCTTGCGGGTTCGGCGGTAGCGATCAAGCCCTCCGAGGTCACGCCGCGATTTGTGGAACCGCTTTGCCGGGCCTTTGCCGAGGTCGAGCATCTACGCGACGTGATCGCCTATTTCGTCGGCGGGGGCGAAACCGGTGCCGCGGTGGTGGATCTGACCGACATGGTCGTGTTCACCGGCTCGGTCGCCACCGGGCGCAAGGTGCAGGAACGCACGGCCTCGCAGTTCAAGACGGCGTTTCTTGAACTCGGCGGGAACGATCCGGCGGTCGTGCTGGACAGTGCCGACGCCGATACCGCCGCCGAGATCATCGTGCGCGGCGCGCTGGAAAATTCGGGCCAGTTGTGCTGCGCCATCGAGCGTGTCTATGCAGGTGAAAAAGTCTATGCCGCCCTGGTCGACCGGCTGGTCGAGCGCACGCGGGCGGTGACGATGAACCTCGACGGTGTCGAGTCGGGCGAGTTGGGTCCGATCATCCTGGATCGGCAGGCAGCGATCATCCGGGCGCAACTGGAGGATGCCCTGGCCAAGGGTGCGCGCGTGCTGACCGGCGGGAGGATCGTCGAAAAGGACGGCGGGTTGTGGTGCGAGCCCACGGTGCTGGTCGATGTGACGCAGGACATGGCGATCATGCAGGACGAAACCTTCGGCCCGATCATTCCCGTGGCACGGTTCACCACCGTCGACGAAGCCGTGCGCTTGGCCAATGACACGGTGTTCGGCCTTTCGGCAGCCGTCATCGGTGACGAGGATGAGGCCATCGCAGTAGGAGAGCAGATCAACGCCGGGGGCCTGTGGATAAACGATTTCGACACGATGGGCGGCGTTGGGGCGCGGGCCGAGAAGACCGCCTTCGGAGTCTCGGGGCTGGGCGGGTCGCGCTATGGGTTTGGCGGGTTCTTCCGCTTCCTGCGCAAGAAGGCCATCGTCGTGCGCAAGCCGGCGGCATGAGGGGGGCGGGATGAAGGACAGGATCTTTTCGGGCGCCGCCGCGGAAGATTTCGCGGGTTTCGCCAAGGCGGTGATCGACGGACGCCATGTGCATGTGTCGGGGACGCTGGGGCATGATCCCGCAACCGGGGCCTTGCCCGAGGACGTCGGCGATCAGTTGCGCAACGCCTTGCAGACTGTCGCAACGACCCTTTCGCAGGCTGGGCTGGGCCTGGCCGATGTCAAGCAGGTGCGGGTCTACATCACCGAGGGTGCCTTTGTGAAACCTGTGGCGCTGGGTCTGAAGGCCGCCTTCGACAGCGTGCGGCCGACAAACACGCTTTTGATCTGCCAGATCCCCGCGCCCGGCGCCAAGGTCGAGATCGAGGTCTCGGCGTCCCGCCCGGCCTGACGCCGATGCAGAGCCCGGCATCAGGCAGGTTTGCCGCGGCGCGCGTGCTGTGTATCATGCCCTCCGACCGGGGATCCCCGGACCAGAGAGGCAACAGTACGACGTGGCATCGCAGGACCGATCGCGGCCTGATCAGGGCGCAACCTTGAAGGGCCTCTGGCGCCAGGCCATCGGCCGTGACAGCCCCAGCCTGCGCAGCGTCTTTCGCGCGCTGCGTGCCGAGTCCGAGGCGCGCGGAGCGCTGATCGACGTTTCGGAAGGGGTGTTCTTTGCCCGAGTTCCCCTGGACCCCGAGGACGGCACTGGCACCTGGCGGTTCCTGTCGATCCGAGAGGAAATCTTTTGCATCATCACCGAATGCGTTTATTCCGACGATCGGCTGGAGGTGGTGCGCGACGAGGGTTTCGTCGAGTTCCACTTTCAGCTTGAAGGCCCCGTCAGCATGAGCCTGCCGGGCGCCAGCCAGGCCGGGCGCAACCGCGAGGTGAACGAGGCCACGCTGCTGGCTTGCCGCAGCGCGGGCGATGTCAGCTATGCAGTGCGATTTCCGCGTGGCGCCTATCGCATCATGGGGGTCTATGTCGACCCGCAACTGCTGCGCCGCAGCTTCGCGTTCCGCTCGGCGGCGGCGGATCGGCTGATTGCCCCGCTGCCCGGCGAAACCACATTGGTCGAGCGAAAGATCGACTTCGAATTCGTCCGGTTGCTCCAGCACCTGCGTGACCTGCCCTTCGAGTCGGGGCGCGACCTGATGCGCGCGGTCGCCCGTCTGACAGAACTGATCTGCCTGACCACCGATGCGATCGACGCTGGGAGCGAGGAAGGCGCGCAGTTCTTTTCCGCCCGCGACCTCGAGATGTTCGAGGCCGCGCGCACCATCCTTGCCACTGATTTCAGTCAGGATTGGTCGGCCACCAGCCTCGCGCGCAGGCTGGGGACCAACGCAACCAAGCTCAAGAGCGGCTTCAAGTTCCTCTATGGCAAGACGATCTTCGATTATCGCAAGGTCTACCGGATGAACCACGCGATGGCCCTTTTGTCACAGCGCGGCATGAGTGTGGCCGAGGTGGCACTGGCGGTCGGGTACGAGCGGCAGGCCAGCTTCACCCTTGCCTTCAAGTCGCATTTCGGGTTGTTGCCGAAAACCGCGCGGCACCTGTCACGCGAACCCCCGCGCGACGGCTAGAGCAGGCTCCGACCCGAGGAACTCTGGTTGCCTGCCCTCATTCTCGCCCTTGCGCGCGATTTGTGCGATCCGCGCGTCACTTTGGTCAGATTGCGCTCTCGCTGCGCAGCGCCTTCAGCACCTGACGAGCCGCCCTCTCGCCGGCAAAGGCCGCGCCGGTCAGCAAGGATTGCGCCAGATAGTCGCCCGCATAGACGATGCGTCCAGGAGCGCGGTCGTGGCGCGAGACAAAGGCGCCGAGGCCCTTGCCATAGCCCGGATGGAAGGTCGGGAGCTTGTGCGCGATCCATTGTTCGTGGCGGTCCACCACGTCGCGGTCCAGGGCCGGGTAAAGCTGGCGCAAGCGCCCCTCGATCAGCCCATGCAGGTTGCCCGGATCGGCGGCGGCGAGGCGGTTCGCCTCGGGGGAAAGCTGGGCATACAGCTGGGCGGGCGTGCCCTTGGACGGGTTGGCCGGGATCTGCTGAAAGGTGGCGATCGGCCCGGCCATGTCGCGGGCAAAGAAGGCCATTCGCGCCGGGATGTCGCGGTCAAGCCGATAGTGCACGATCCCCAGCGAATTGTAGCGCACGGTATCGAAAAAGGCGCGATCCTCGGGGGACATCTGCGGCACCAGGTCCCGCACCAGTGCGCCCTGCAACGCGATGACCACGGCGCGCGCCGACACGGGCGCGCCTTCGGACCGTGTGATCCGGCACAGACCGTCCACGACCGACACACTGCGGACCCGGGTGTTGCAGCGGATATCGAGCCCCTGCGCCAGACCTGTGGCCAATTGCGCCATGCCGCCGCGAAAGACCAGCACCTCGCGCCGCCCGATCATGTGTGGTGTCGTGGTGGCAAAAAACGCGGCCGAGATGTCTTCACTGTTCCAGGCGCGCGTGCCGCGAAACACCGGGTCGACCATGCGGGCGAGCACCTGCGGTCCCATCAGGCCACGGGTGTAGTCCGCCAGTGTGATGGCATCGGCCGCGGGTGCGGTCGTGGCGTCGTCCGGGTTGGTCGTGCCCCGGGTGGCCAGTAGCCGCGCCGAGGCCAGTGCCAGGCGTGCCCGTTCGGCCAGCGGCAAACCAGGGGTCAGCAGCGCGCCCGGACCCGGCAGCAGCGCGACGCGCCAGTTCGCATCGGCTCCCACAACCTCGGCTGACAGGTCACGGATTGCGACGGTCTGGTCGCGCAGGCCGATCTCGTCGATCAGGCGGTTGAACCCGGGCGAGAACGGATAGACAAGCCGCGCCCCGGCGTTGAACCGCATCCCCCTCACCTCGCGGTCGCCGACGCGGCCGCCCACCAGTGGCTCGGCTTCGAACAGCCTAACGCGCAGTCCGGCCTGCTGCAGGCGGCGGGCGGCGACCATACCCGCCACCCCCGCCCCGACCACGATCGCGTCCAGAGGTGTCTCGACTAGCCCGGTCATGGTTTCAAGGCCGCTTCGGTCGTGACCAGTTCGATCACTGCCGGACCACCGACGGTCAGCGCGCGCTCCAGCGCGGGAGCGAAGTCCGTCGTCTGCGTCACCCGCAGGCCCGTTGCGCCCAACGCCTGCGCCCAGGCGGCCAAATCGACCTGCGCGAGGCTTGTGCCGGTGGTGCGGCCAAAGGCGCGAGTCTGGCTGGCGGCAATGGCACCGTAAGCGCTGTTGTTGACCACGATCACCACGATCGGCAGCCGGTACAGGACGGCGGTTGACAGTTCCTCACCCTGCATCATCAGGCAGCCATCGCCGGCCAGCGCCACCACTCGCCGACCGGGTTGGGCCACCTGCACACCGATGGCGGCAGGCAGGCCATAGCCCATCGCGCCGCTTTTGGGTCCCAACTGGGTCAGGGGGTGGTCATGCGGGAAATATCGTTGCGGCCAATGGGCATAGGCCCCAGCCCCGACCGTCAGCATCGCATCGGGGGGCACGGCTGCGCGCAGAGTCCGGAACACCTCTCGCAGGTCCAGTGGACCGGGGCAGGGGCGACCGGTGGCAAAATCCAGACGCGCCGTGCGCAAACTGGCTGGCCAGTCGGGATCGACGCTGCCGCCGCCCCCGGCCACGGCCAGAAGTTGGGCCAGAACCTCGCCGGGATGTGCCTGCACTGCCATCTGCGTCTGATAGACCGCGTTCAGTTCGGTGGTATCGGGATGCACATGCAGCACCCGCTGTGCGGGAACAGGGGCATCGAGCAGCCGGTATCCTTCGAACACCGAGGCGCCGAAGGTGTTGATCTCGCCCAGCCGCATGCCCAGGACCAGGATCGGGTCGGCCTCGGCCACCCGCCGGGCCAGTGCGGGATCGGCGCCGATCCCCAGTTCGCCCGCGAACAGCGGGTGCGACGCGGGCATCAAACAGCGGCGCCGGTACGAGGTCGCGACCGGGATGCCCAGTCGTTCCGCCAGTGCCACGAGGGTATGGCAATCCCCTGCGCTCCAACCGGTGCCGCCGACCACGATCAGCGGCTTGCGCCCCCCGGTCAGGGACGAGAGGATCGCGGAGACGGCCTCCGTCGAGGCAGCTCCGCGTGGTGGCACGGGAGCGGAAAAGGGCAGGGAGGTCGCGGAGACGGTCTGACGCCAGACCTCTTCGTGAATCGACAGAACCACCGGGCCGCGCTGGCCTTCCAGCGCGGTTGCCCAGGCCCGGGCAAAGAGTTCGGGCAGGCGCGCGGCCTCGGTGCAGGTGCCGATCCATTTCGCCATTGGCGCAAAGGCAAGGGCAAAGTCATTGCCCAGAAAGGGCTCGCGCCCGGCAATTTTGTGGGGAGGTTGGCCGATGATCAGGATCATCGGCGCCGCATCGGTGCGCGCGGTGTGCAGTGCCAACGCGGTGTTCAGCGCCCCCGGCGCGCGGCCGACCAGACAAATTCCCGGCCGCCCCGTCACATGGCCCAGCGCCTGTGCCGCAACGGCGGCGCCCGCTTCGTGGCGACACGACACCAGCGGAACCCCGGCTTGATCAAGCGCGTCGAGTATTTCGAGGATACCTTCGCCGGGGACGTGAAACGCAGCCGAGCATTCCCAGTCGCGCATCAAACGCGCCAGTGCCGCCGCCCCGTCCAGTATCGTCATCGTCCCCGCCGACATCGTTTCCCTTCCGTTGTCTCCGGGTTCATGGCCCGGAAATCCGTCCTTGCCGGGCCATCCTTGCAACCAGACCGTCCACCCTGAAAGCGCCATCACGGGGGAACGTCTGATAGGAAAAAAAATGCGACCGGAATGTGAAACCCCGGGTATGGCACGGTGAGAGGGGGCCGATAATACTGAGGACACATACCGAACGGGCCCGTTCGCAAGCAAGACAGAAGGCCCGCGTTGTGCCCCCGGAAACCTTGACAGGGATGAGTCATGATGGCCGCCACCACGAACCTCCGCCTCTCGCGCCGCGCTTTCCTGATGTCGGCCACCGCCGGCATCGCGCTGTGTTCCGTTCCCCTTTCGTCGGCACGCGCCCAGACGTCGGGCACGCTGGCAATGTCGGTCAGCCCTGAGCCAAACACGCTGATCGGCGCTTTCAACACTGCATCGCCCGTGACGGTCGTGTCGGGCAAGATGGTCGAGGGGCTCATCACCTATGATTTCGACCTGAACTTCCAGCCCGCGCTGGCGACCGGCTGGACGATGTCGGAAGACGGGTTGACGATCCGCTTCGATCTGCGTCAGGGCGTGACCTGGCATGATGGCCAGCCCTTCACCTCGGCCGATGTCGCCTATTCGATCATGGATATCCTGAAGGTCCACCACCCGCGCGGCCGCAACACGCTGTCGGCGGTCGAGGCCGTGGAAACCCCCGATGCGCATACCGCTATCCTGCGCCTGTCGCGGCCGGCTCCGGCCCTGATGTATGCGCTGGCCGGTTGGGAAGCGCCCATGATCCCCAAGCATGTGTACGAAGGCACCGATGTGCTGAACAATCCGGCCAACAATGCGCCGATCGGCACTGGTCCGTTCAAGTTTGTTTCGTGGGAACGTGGCAGCCATGTGATCCTCGAGGCCAATCCCGCCTATTGGGCCGAAGGCGAGCCCATGCTTCAGCGTCTGGTGATCCGGTTCATCGCCGATCCTTCGGCGCGGTCGGCCGCGTTCGAGGCCGGCGAGCTGCATCTGGGCGGCGACGGTCCGATCCCGGTGAGCGAGGTCGAACGGTTCCGCAACAACCCCAACTTCCAGGTGGAATTGCGCGGCACCGAGATGAACAACAGCCTCGACATGCTGCATTGCAACATGCGTGGCGACGCGCTGGCCAGGGTCGAGGTGCGCCGTGCCCTGATGCACGCGATAGATCGCGACCTGATGAGCCAGATCGCCTATTACGGGCTGGACGAGGTGTTGTCCGGCCCGATCCCGCAGACGCTGCCGCATCTCTATACCGCCGATGTTCCGTCCTATGCCTTTGACCCCGCACGGGCGCGGGCACTCTTGGACGAGGCAGGGTTTGCCCCCGACGCCAACGGCATCCGGTTCTCGCTCAAGCTGGTTGGCCCGTCGCTTGGCGACACTTATGACCGGCTTGGCCAGTTCCTGAAACAGCAGTTCCTCGATGTCGGCATCGACCTGCAACTGAACTTCCTTGATGTCGCCAGCTTCATCCGCATGGTCTTCGCCGAGTACGACTTTGACCTGACCCTCTATCCGGGTTCGGTCACCGCGGATCCGACCATCGGCCTGCAGCGCTTCTGGTGGTCGCGGTCGGCAAATCAGGGCACGCCCTTCGTCAATGTGACCGGCTATGCAAGCGCCGAGATGGATCGCATTCTGGAATCGGCGGCGGTCGAGCCCAATCCTGCGGCGCGGCGCGATCTGTTCCTCGCGTTCCAGCGCCTCGCGATGGAGGATCTGCCGATCCTGCCGCTCGCCCGGCCGATCTATGTGACGATCGCCGCCGCGAATGTGCGCAACTTCGTCACGACTCCCGAAGGCATCCGGGCGCCCTACGGGTCGTTGCACTTCGCCTGATGACGCATCGCGCTGGCCTTTTGCCGCGGGTCGGCGTGATCCTTCTGGATACGGCCTTCGTGCGCCCCCCCGGGGATATCGGCAATGCCGAAACCTTCGGGGGAAGGGCCCTGTTCGAACGGGTTCCAACCGCGACCGTCGGGCGGGTCCTGGCAGGGGCGGCAGAAGACGACGACCTGCTCGCCGGTTTTCGTGTGGCGAGGAACCGGCTGGTCGCGCGCGGAGCCGGGATGGTGACGACTTCGTGCGGACTTCTGGTGTTTCACCAGCGCCCCCTGCAGCAGGATTGTCCCGTACCGTTCACCGCTTCGGCGCTGATGCAGATCGAATTACGTCGGCGCCAGCACGGGCCGGTGGGAGTGATCGCCCTGGCGCAGGGATCAATAACCCCGTCGCATCTGGTAGCGGCTGGTGCCGATCCGGCAACGCCGATCGGGGCACTGGCGGAGGAAGGTCATCTGATTTCGGTCCTCAGGGCCAACCGGCCGGACCTGCCCATCGACGCCGCGCGCGCGACCGCAGACCTTGTCGAAGCCGGGCGCGACCTTCTGGCTCGGTATCCTGGTTTGCGGGCGCTTGTGCTGGAATGCACCAACCTGCCCCCCTATCAGGACGGGCTGAAAGTCGCGTCGGGCTTGCCAGTCTACGGCTTTCTCGATTGGCTGACCGCCATCCACGCCGGACTCGCCGAAACCGACGGAACCTTGACATGAC
>ERZ761607.3933-NODE-3933-length-13719-cov-3.605386_pt1 | contig 13719 bp, 11 predicted proteins | sample MGYA00511164_ERZ761607 | MGnify/ENA primary metagenome ERZ761607 (study PRJEB28899, sample SAMN02445080) | bioreactor sludge metagenome | biome: EBPR sludge | place: Australia: Brisbane, Thorneside Wastewater Treatment Plant | collected 2011-06-22 ...
CTGGACCTTCCTGTTGCTCTTCGGCGCCCGCGTCTCGGCAAAGCTGAACCTGTTTCTGGGCGTGCCGCGCATCAACACCGACTTCCTGCCGACCCCGCTGGCGCACCTGACCGGCTATTTCCGTCAGGGTCCGGTCAGCGCCTTCTTTCCCGTTTCGGTCACCCTGCTGGCTCTGGCCCTGGGGTGCCTGATCGAACGCCTCTGGCGCGCCGAGGCGCCGGGCGACATCATCGGCTTCACCCTTCTGGTGGCGCTGGCTTTCCTGGCCTTGCTGGAACATTGGTTCATGATCTGGCGGCTGCGCGACGACAGGCTCTGGCGCTGGATGATTCCGGCCAAGGCGCCCAAACCACAGAAACTGCGAGGGCATACCCATGGACTTTGACGCCATCTTCCAAGGCCAGATCGACACGCTGAAGTCCGAGGGCAATTACCGCGTCTTTGCTGAACTCGAACGCCGCTGCGGCAGCTTTCCGCGCGTGGCGCGCCACACCGAAGGTGGCACCGAAGAGGTGACCGTCTGGTGCTCGAACGATTACCTGGGCATGGGCCAGCATCCGGCCGTGGTCGAGGCGATGTGCGACGCGGTCCGCGCGAACGGGACCGGCGCGGGGGGCACGCGCAACATCTCGGGCACCAACCACCACCACCGTCTGCTGGAAAGCGAACTGGCCGACCTGCATGGCAAGGAGGGGGCACTGCTGTTCACCTCGGGCTATGTGTCGAACTGGGCGGCGCTGAGCACGCTGGGCGCGCGCATCCCGAACGCCGTGATCCTGTCGGACGCCGGCAATCACGCCAGCATGATCGAGGGCATCCGCCATTCGCGCGCCGACAAGGTCGTGTGGAAGCACAATGACTGGCGCGATCTGGACCGCAAGCTTAAGGCCGTCGGCGACCGGCCAAAGATCGTCGCCTTTGAAAGCGTCTATTCCATGGACGGCGACATCTGCCCGATGCGCGAGATCGTCGAAGTGGCCGAAGCCCACGGCGCGATGACCTACCTTGATGAGGTGCACGCGGTCGGCATGTATGGCCCGCGCGGCGGCGGCATCAGCGAGGAGCGGGGGCTGGCGCACCGCATCGACCTGATCGAGGGCACGCTGGGCAAGGCGTTCGGCGTCGTCGGCGGCTATGTCACCGGCTCGGCGGTGCTGTGCGATTTCCTTCGCTCGTTTGCCTCGGGGTTCATCTTCACCACCGCCCTTCCCCCGGCTGTTGCGGCGGCGGCGGCGACCTCGATCCGGCATCTGAAGGACTCGGGCATCGAGCGCGCGGCGCAAAAGGACCGCGTCGCCCGGGTGCGCGCGCGGCTCAGGGCGATGGGCATTCCGATGATGGACAACGACAGCCACATCATTCCGGTGATGATCGGCGATCCGGTCAAGTGCCGCATGATTTCCGACATCCTGATGCGCGACTGGGGCATCTATGTGCAACCGATCAACTATCCGACTGTCGCCAAGGGCAGCGAGCGCTTGCGCATCACGCCGGGCCCCCTGCATTCCGATGCCGATATCGAACATCTGGTGACCGCGTTGACCGCGCTCTGGAGCCACTGCGCAATCGCGCACGCAGTTGCGTGAAATTGTCGCGGGTCGGGTGATCCGGCCCGGTCCGGGCGCCGTAATACGAATTAGGAGGACTATGTCATGAAAAGAAATGCGCTTTCTCTGATAACCCTCGCCGCCGTGTTTGGCGTCGCGGGAGCTGCCCATGCCCAGGACGCCGAGGCGATCGCCCGCGGCGAGGCGGCCTTTTCGCAGTGCCAGAGCTGCCATGTCGTGCGCGATGACGCAGGCACGGTGCTGGCAGGGCGCAACGGGCGCACCGGGCCGAACCTCTTTGGCGTCGTCGGCCGTGTGGCGGGCAGCTATCCCGATTTCCGCTATGGCGATGGCATGGTTCGGGCCGGCGAGATGGGTCTGGTCTGGGACGAAGCCAGCCTGATCGCCTATCTGCAGGACCCCACGGACTTCCTGCGCAGCTATACCGGCAACGCCCGGGCACGCGGGAACATGTCGTTCCGGGTCCGCGGCGCAGACCAGGCGAGCGACCTCTACGCCTTCCTCGCCACCTTCAGCCCGGCGGCGGAAACCCCGGCCGAAGAAGCGGCCGCCGAGGAGGCCCCGGCGCCCGCCAGCAACTGAGCGCCCCGTCAAGGGACTTGATTGCTCCGGGCATGTGTGCACGCTGAATTGCGCACAGCGGACCATCTTTGCGGGCCGGGCATCCCCCCGGCCCCTTTCGGCTTTGAGGGTGGTGAGGGGATGTGGGACAGAACCGACAGGAATCCGAATGCCGCGTCCGCAGAATGTGGCCAATGGGTAACGGCGGGACTGCACGCGCTCAGGCGCGGGTTGGGGCAGCCCCCGCAGGGCAAGGCTAGGGTGCCCGCGCCCGACGACCTCCTCGGCTGGCGGGACGTGCTGGAAGAGCATCTGATGGCGGGACGCCTGCCGCAGGCTCTCGACATGCTTCAGGGCTATGCGCGGCTGAACGGGCCTCATGTGGGTCTCTCGATGCTCATGGTGGCAACCATCCGTCGGCTCGAGGTTCGCTGGGCGGAAGATACCGCAAGGGTCGAGGACATCACGCGGGCCTTCGCCACCGCCCGCCACCTGATCGAAGTCTGGAGAACCCGGCAGGGCGGGAAAGAGGACCGTTCAGGCCCGGGGCGCGAACCCGCGCTTTCGGTTCGCAGACTGCCCCTGCTGGTCTGTGTGGCGCCTGGCGACGATCATACCTTTGGCGCGCAGATCCTGGCCGACGATCTGACCCTGCGCGGCTGGGCGGTCGACACGCTGATCACCGCCACCCCGCAAGAAATCCTGACGCGGGTTGCCAGTCGCCCCTATGCGGCGCTGCTGCTGTCGGTCGGACAGGACGGCTCGCTGGCCGGCGTGGGCGATCTGGTCGCCGAAGCGCGCGACATTTCGCCCAATCGCCGAATTCGTGCACTTATTGGCGGTTCCGGACTTGCACAACCCTTCGCGCAGTATCACTTTCTAGGGGCAGACAGTGTTGTCGGCACGGCGGCGGAGGGGGCGGACTTCCTGGCCGGAAAACTGGCACTTGGCCTTCAGGACACAAGGAACTGACCATGGCCTCTCGCAGCGCGCCCTCGCATCCCCTACCCGTGCCCGATCCGCAGCAGTTCGCCAGCCTGTTGCGAAACGCCTCGGACGTCGTTCTGCTGCTCGACCGGGACCTGACCATCGTCGACATCGCGCAGGCCGATGGCCAGGGCGGCACCTTTCCCCGTTTCTGGCTGGGGCGGCGACTGGGCGATCTGCTGGGCCCGGAAAGCCAGAGCAAGCTCCCCTCGCTTCTGGCGCAGGACGTCACGCTGGCGGGGACGGTGGCACGCTGGCGACATCTGAACCTTGACGACGGCGCCGGCGGCACGGTTCCCCTGCTCCTGAAATACGCCGGGCTCAGCGGTCAGGGCAATGCGGGCGGGATGCTGCTGTGCCGTGACCTGCGTCCAACGGTGGAGTTGCAGAACCGCTTCCGTCAGAGCCACCGCGAACTGGAATCGCGGATCGAGGCCTTGCCTGTCGTGGTGGCACCGCCGACGAACGGCAACGGACACGCCGCCCACACCGCACGGGCGGGCGGCGCAATCGTTGCCGAGATGATCGCGCGGCTGGGCCACCAGCCGATGGACGCCATCGTGCGCGAAACCAGCCGCGTGCTGGAGAGGCTTTGCGCGACCGAGGCGCTGGACCGCACCCACGGCGACCGCGACCAGGCCGCCCGGCTTCTGGGGATCACGGTCGAGGACCTGCACCTCGCGCTCATGGCCTGACGGCACGGCACGGCCCCGAAACGCAAACGGTCGGCACCCCTTGGGCGCCGACCGTTTTTCGTCAGGCGGGGCGTCAGACCGGGGCCTGACGCCACCCTGCCCCCCTCAGCTACACCCGCTCGTGCCGCCGCAGGTGTTGCACTTCATGCAGGTGCCGTTGCGGACCAGCGTGTAGTTGCCGCATTCGCCGCAGGGGTCGCCTTCATAGCCCTGCATGCGGGCCTTGGTGCGGGCGTCCAGGGTGACGGCGGCGACCGCCTCGACCGAGGTTTCCGACCGCATCGCCACGGCAAGGCTACCCATCGGCGCGCCCATGTCGAGGGCGCGCGCCGTGGCGGAACCGCCTTGCAGCACCACCAGTTCCTGCGGCAGGCGCTTTCTCAGATAGCCGGTCGAGGAAATCTGCCGCAGCACCTCGAGCCCGCGCGAGGCGGCGTCATCGCTGACCGGCGCCACGTTCTTTTGCCCCTCGCTGTCGCCGCCGCCCAGATCGTCGAAGGAGGCGCCGGTGGGTTTGACATGCGCAAGATCGGTGCGGTCCAGATAGGAAATCGCCAGTTCGCGGAAGATATAGTCCAGGATCGAGGTCGCGTTCTTGATCGCCTCGTTGCCCTGCACCATGCCCGCCGGTTCAAAGCGGGTAAAGGTGAAGGCGTCGACGAATTCCTCCAGCGGCACGCCGTATTGCAGGCCGACCGACACCGCGATGGCAAAGTTGTTCATCATCGCGCGAAAGCCCGCACCTTCCTTGTGCATGTCGATGAAGATCTCGCCCAGCCGCCCGTCGCCGTATTCGCCGGTGCGCAGATAGACCTTGTGCCCACCGACGATGGCCTTCTGGGTATAGCCCTTGCGACGTTCCGGCAGCTTCTCGCGGCCGCGCGCCACTTCGCGCAGGATGATCTTTTCCACGATCTTCTCGGCGATCACGGTCGCCTTTTCCTGCGGATTGCCCGAGGTCAGGATTTCTTCGGCCTCCTCGTCATCCTCGATCAGCGCCGAGGCCAGCGGCTGCGACAGTTTCGAACCGTCGCGATAGAGCGCATTCGCCTTGATCCCCAGCGAGTGGCTGAGTTCATAGGCCGCCAGCACTTCTTCGATCGTCGCCGAATTCGGCATGTTGATCGTCTTGGAAATGGCGCCCGAGATGAACGATTGCGCGGCGGCCATCATGCGGATGTGGCTGTCGACGCTGAGATAGCGCGTGCCCTTCTTGCCGCAGGGGTTGGCGCAGTCAAAGACCGGATAATGTGCCTTTTTCAGGTGCGGCGCGCCTTCCAGCGTCATCGTGCCGACGACATGGTCGTTGGCGGCGTCAATCTGGGCCTTGCTGAATCCCAGATGGCGCAGCAGGTCGAACGACGGATCGTTCAGCTTGTCAGCGGGAATGCCCAGCGTGCCGGTGCAGAAATCGGTGCCCAGCGTCCACTGGTTGAATACGAAGCGGATGTCAAAGGCCGAGGCCAGCGCGGATTCCACCTTGGCAATCTCCGCCGCGCCAAAGCCGTGGCCGATCAGCGACGTGTGATTGATGTGCGGTGCCTGACCGATGCTGCCATGGCCCACCGCATAGGCGATGATCTCGGCGATCTGCGAGGATTTGTAGCCCAGCTTGGCCAGCGCCGCCGGGACCGACTGGTTGATGATCTTGAAATAGCCCCCGCCGGCCAGTTTCTTGAACTTCACCAGCGCGAAATCGGGCTCGATCCCGGTGGTGTCGCAATCCATGACCAGACCGATGGTTCCGGTCGGCGCGATCACCGTCGATTGCGCGTTGCGATAGCCATGCGCCTCGCCCAGGGCCAGCGCCTCGTCCCAGGCCGACCGGGCCAGAGCAACCAGCGACTCGTCCGGGCAATTGGCGGCGTCCAACGCCACCGGACGCACGTTGACGGCCTCATAATCCGTCTGGCCCCAGGCCGCGCGGCGATGGTTGCGCATCACCCGCAGCATGTGGTCGCGGTTGCGCGCATAGCCCGGGAAAGCACCGAGTTCGGCCGCCATCTCGGCCGAGGTCGCATAGCTGACGCCGGTCATGATCGCGCTCAGCACGCCGCCCATGGCGCGGCCCGCCTCGCTGTCATAGCCCAGTCCCATGTTCATCAGAAGGCCGCCGATATTGGCATAGCCAAGACCCAGCGTGCGATAATCATAGCTGCGCTGGGCGATTTCCTTGGACGGGAATTGGGCCATCATCACGCTGATTTCCAGCGTAATCGTCCACAGGCGCGTGGCGTGGACATAGGTATCCGCGTCAAAGGCGCCGTCCTTGAAGAACTTCAAGAGGTTCATCGACGCAAGGTTGCAAGCGGTATCGTCGAGGAACATGTATTCCGAGCACGGGTTCGACCCCCGGATCTCGCCATCCGCCGGGCAGGTGTGCCAGGCGTTCACCGTGTCGTGGAACTGGATGCCCGGATCGGCGCAGGCCCAGGCGGCATGGCCGACCTGATCCCACAGGTCGCGCGCCTTGATGGTCTTGGCGACCTTGCCGTCGGTGCGGCGCAACAGCGCCCAGTCGGCATCCTCCTTGACCGCCTTCAGGAAGGCGTCCGTCACCCGCACCGAATTGTTCGAATTCTGGCCCGAGACGGTGACATAGGCTTCGGAATCCCAATCAGTGTCATAGGTGGGGAATTCGATGCCGGTATAGCCCTGACGCGCATATTGCAGGATGCGGTTGGTATAGGTGTCGGGGATCATCGCCTTCTTGGCGGCCTTGATCGCCCCCTTCAGTGCCGGGTTCTTCGCCGGATCGGTGGCGTCGGCGGCGTCGCCGTCCCAGGTCTTGATCGCGGCAAAGATGTCGTTGAGGCGCAGCTCATGCGCCTTCGAACCCGCGACCAGCGAGGCGACCTTCTGCTCCTCGATGACCTTCCAGTTGATGAACTGCTCGATATCGGGGTGATCCATGTCGCAGATCACCATCTTTGCCGCGCGCCGCGTGGTGCCGCCCGACTTGATCGCCCCCGCCGCGCGGTCACCGATCTTCAGGAAGCCCATCAGGCCACTGGACTTGCCGCCGCCCGACAGTTTCTCGCCCTCGCCGCGCAGGCCGCTGAAATTGGTGCCGGTGCCGCTGCCATACTTGAACAGCCGCGCCTCGCGGACCCACAGGTCCATGATGCCGCCCTCGTTCACCAGATCGTCGCTGACCGACTGGATGAAACAGGCGTGCGGCTGCGGGTGCTCATAGCTGGACTTCGATTTCACCAGCTTGTGGGTGAAGGGATCGACATAGAAATGGCCCTGCGACGGACCGTCGATGCCGTAAGCCCAGTGCAATCCGGTGTTGAACCACTGGGGCGAGTTGGGCGCGGCCATCTGGCGGGCCAGCATCACGCGCATCTCGTCGTAATAGGCGCTGGCGTCGGCTTCGGTGCTGAAATAGCCGCCCTTCCAGCCCCAATAGGCCCAGGCGCCGGCCAGCCGGTCAAAGACCTGCCGGGCCGACGATTCGCCCACCATGCGCTCGCCTTCGGGCAGCGTGGCCAGCGCCTCGGCATCGGGGACCGAACGCCAGAGGAACTCGGGCACGCCCTCTTCGGCGACCCTCTTCAGCCGCGCGGGCACGCCAGCCTTGCGAAAGTATTTCTGCGCGATCACGTCCGAGGCAACCTGACTCCAGCCCTCGGGGACCTCGACCTTGTCGTTGCGAAACACCACCGTCCCATCGGGGTTGCGGATTTCCGAGACCGTGGTGGCAAAGGCCAGCGCCGCATAGGCGTCCTGTCCCTCGGTGGTAAGTTTGCGCTCGATCTTCATTGGCCCGGCCCCCGGCGTCGAAATGGTTTCTGGTTCGGGCCCTTGTGCGATCAGTCCGGTCGCACGGGCGAAGCCAAGACAACCATCCGCGTGGCACGCAAAGCGCCACAACGGTCCGCGCACTCCCAGAGGGCGCGGTTGTTTTTCGGGTTCTCATGGTCTCTGCCTGTGCGAGCCTTACTATATCTAGTGGCCCTTTTGTCAGCTCACACAATCTGGCGTATGAACGGGGGGAGGTCAACCGATTTTTCACGAAAGTGAAACCTTTTCCAGATTCGCATTTCCACCATCTTTCCAGCGATTTTTGACTCGATAGTTAGCCACGGCGGAAAGTCAGGAATCCCACGCACTTGGCGGCAGACCCTCAGGCGGCACATGAAAAACCGGGGCGCATCGCTGCGCCCCGGCTGTCATTCCAGTGTTGCAAACCGGTCACTCGGCCAGGGCCGCATCCGTGACCACGGTGGTATAGGCGCCTTCCGGCGCGCGGCTGATGACCGGGTCCGAACCACCGCCCAGGAGCGTCGCCACGGTGCGGTCATAGGCCGCGATATCCAGCGCGCCGGTCGAGCCCTCGATCAACAGCGCCACCTCGGTCATCATGCGAATCTGGTGGGCCTCGGTCTGCGCGCCGGTCTCGTCGTATTCCAGCACGATCGCCGCCGCTTCCTCGGGGTTCTCGGCCGCCCATTCCCAGCCCAGCATCGAGGCGCGGACGAATCGCGCCATCCGGTCGACAAAGGCCGGGTCGGCCAGATTCGATTCGAGCACATAGAGACCGTCCTCCAGCGTCGCAACGCCCTGGTCCTCGTACTTGAAGGTCACCAGCTGCTCGGGCGTGATGCCTGCGTCGATGACCTGCCAGTATTCATTGTAGGTCATCGTGCTGATGCAATCGGCCTGACGCTGCAGCAGCGGGTCGACGTTGAAACCCTGACGCAGCACGTTCACCCCGTCCGGGCCGCCGTTGGTCGGAATGCCCAGCGTGCTCATCCACGACAGGAACGGGTATTCGTTGCCAAAGAACCAGACGCCCAGCGTGCGGCCGCGGAAATCCGACGGCTGGGTGATGCCGGTGTCCGCCAGACAGGTCAGCATCATGCCCGACCGCACGAAGGGCTGGGCGATGTTGACGACCGGGGCGCCCTGCTCGCGCGCGGCCAGTGCCGAGGGCATCCAGTCGACCATCACATCGGCGCCACCACCCATCAGCACCTGCACCGGCGCGATGTCCGGACCACCGGCGCGGATCGTGACGTCGAGTCCCTCGTCCTCGTAATAGCCATTCTCCAGCGCGACATAATAGCCCGCGAACTGGGCCTGGGTGACCCATTTCAGTTGCAGGGTCACCGCGTCCTGCGCACCCGCCGCGCCCGCCGCCAGCGCCAGCGCCGAGGCCAGGCCCGCGAATTTCCAAGTGGTCATCGTCTCACCTCCGTGTTGCCCGGGCTTTGTGCCCGGGGGTTTAGCGGCCCCGTTGGGACGGGTGCCAGAATGTCACGCGCCGCTCGACCAGCGCCCAGAAACCGTAAAAGGCCGAGCCGAGCAGCGCCGCCGTGGCGATTTCTGCCCAGACCATGTCCAGCTGCAAGCGCCCGACCTCGGTCGAGATGCGAAACCCCATGCCATAGGTGGGCGAGCCGAAGAACTCGGCAACAATCGCCCCGATCAGCGCCAGTGTCGCACAGATTTTCAGCCCGTTGAAAACAAAAGGCATCGCGGCAGGCAGGCGCAGGAACATCAGGCTCTGCCACCAGCCGGCCGACCAGGTGTGCATCAGGTCGCGCTGCATGCGATCGGTGGCGGCAAGACCCTGCACGGTATTGACCAGCATCGGAAAGAACACCATCGCCACCACGACCGCGGCCTTGGACGGCCAGTCGAATCCGAACCACATGACAAAGATGGGCGCGGTGCCGATGATCGGCAGCGCCGCCAGGAAATTGCCCACCGGCAAGAGGCCGCGGCGCAGGAAATCGAACCGGTCGACCACCAGCGCGAACAGAAAGGCCGAACCGCAGCCGATGGCAAAACCGCTGAGCGCACCGCGTCCGAAGGTCTGCACAAGGTCGGTCCACAGGATCGGCAGCGACGAGGCGATGCGCGCGCCGATCTCGGCCGGGGCGGGCAGTATGACCCGCGGCACGCCCAGTGCCTGCACCGCCAGTTGCCAGGCCCAGATCAGCGTCAGGCCAAAGACCAGGGGCGCCACCAGCGCCTGCGCCCGCCCCAACAGCCCGCCGCGCGCGGGCATGGCGGCAAGACGCGCGACCAGCATCCAGGCCGCCAGCCAATACCCCACCGCCATCGCCCCCACGATGAGTGACCGCTCCGCCCAGTCCAGCAACCCGAAGGCGCCAAAGACAAGACAGGCCGCGACGGCTGCCAGCATGGCCAGTCGCGGACCCGCTGCGGCAAGCTGCGGACGGAAGGTCCCGAGCCCCAGCATGAGCGCGCCGAATAGCCCGATCACCGGCTGAAAGCCCATGACATGCGACGGGTTCTCGAGTCCGGCCGCCAGGGTGACCGCCACCATCAACGCCGCGAACGAGGCCCATGTCAGCGCCCATCCGGCGCGGTTCGGATCGGTTGTCGCGCTCATCCCGCCATCCCCATCCTGCGCAGCACGCGCCGTTCGATCCAGCCCACGATCCCCACCAGCGAGGCCGCCAGAATCGCCGCAGCGAACAGCGCCGCCCAGATCTGCACCGTTTGCCCGTAATAGCTGCCGCTGAGCAGCCGCACGCCCAGGCCCCCCTGCTGCACCGGCAATTCGCCGACGATGGTGCCGACTAGCGCCGCCGCGATCCCCACCTTCAGCGAAGCAAAGAGATACGGCATCGACATCGGCACCCGGAGGCGCCAGAACACCGCCGACCCCGGCGCGGACCAGGTCTTCATCTGGTCCAGTTGCATCGCATCGGGCGCGCGCAGCCCCTTCACCATGCCCACGACCACCGGGAAAAAGCTCAGATAGGCGGCGATGATCGCCTTGGGCACCACGCCGCTGATCCCCACCGAATTCAGCACCACGATGATCATCGGCGCCAGCGCGATGATGGGAATCGTCTGGCTGGCGATTGCCCAGGGCATCACCGAGGCATCCATGGCCCGGTTGTGCACGATCCCCACCGCCAGAAGGATCCCGCCGCCGGTGCCGATGACAAAGCCCAGCATCGTCGCGGTCAAGGTGATCCAGCCGTGATAGATCAGGCTGCGGTTGGACAAGGTGCCCGAGTTCCACCAGCCGCGCCGCCCGTGTATCTCCTCGACCCAGGTCGAATTCCACAGCTCGGCCACCACCTGATGCGGAGCGGGCAGCACGGGACGCTCCTGCCCCATGGTGCGGCTGACGAGTTCGGCAAACCCGATCTCGCGCCCGGCGCGGGCGGCCTGATCGCGCTCCCACTGCGCGTTCATCGGGATGACGGCCAGATACCACAGCGCCAACAGCACCGCGACCACGGCCAGAACGGGGCCTGCCTTCCTCATGCCTGCCCCCGCTTGGTCATCGCCTCAGTCATCGACATGCCCTGCCCTCAGCCCCTCGCGCACACGGTGGGCGATGGCGATGAATTCCGCCGAATCGCGGATATCCAGCGGACGCTCGCGCGGAAGGGTCGAGTCGATCACATCGGTGATCCGCCCCGGTCGCGGCGACATCACCACGATCTTGGTCGACAGATACACCGCCTCGGGGATCGAATGCGTCACGAACCCGATGGTCTTGCCGGTCGCCGCCCAGAGTTTCAGCAACTCCTCGTTCAGCCGGTCGCGCACGATTTCATCCAGAGCGCCAAAGGGTTCGTCCATCAGCAGGATATCGGCATCAAAGGCCAGCGCGCGGGCAATCGAGGCCCGCTGCTGCATCCCGCCCGACAATTGCCAGGGGAACTTGCGCTCGAACCCCTTCAGTTCCACCAGCTCCAGCACCCGCGCGACCCGCTGATTCTGCTCGGCCTTGGGATAGCCCATGATCTCCAAGGGCAGCCGCACGTTCCCGGCAATCGTCCGCCACGGATACAGCCCCGCCGCCTGGAACACATAGCCATAGGCGCGCGCCTTGCGCGCCGCTTCGGGCGACATGCCGTTCACCGTCAGCGTGCCCGAGGTCGGATGCTCCAGATCCGCAATCGCGCGCAACAACGTGGTCTTGCCGCAGCCCGAGGGGCCGATGAAGCTGACGAATTCCCCCTTGCCGATGGTCAGGTTCACGTCCTTCAAGGCATGAACCGGGCCGTCCGAGGTCTGGAACACCAGATTGAGGGACTTCGCCTCGATGACTGCGGGCAGGCTCATCACACCCCCGTCGCCGGGATGGCACCGCGCTGCACCGGGCGCGGGGCGGTCAGGTCCTTCCAGCTCGACAGCGCGCGGTTGACCGCACCGTTGGGCTCGCGCTTGACGAACTTGCCATGTCCCTCTTCGGTGCGAATTTCGCCGTCATGCACCGCCACCTTGCCCCGCGTCAGCGTGAAGCGCGGCAACCCCTTGACCGCCTGCCCCTCGAAGACGTTGTAATCGATCGAGGATTGCTGCGTGCTGGCCGAGATGACCTTGCTCTTCTCGGGGTCCCAGACCACCAGATCCGCATCTGCCCCGACCAGAACCGCGCCCTTTTTCGGATAGCAGTTCAGGATCTTGGCGATATTCGTGCTGGTGACCGCGACGAATTCGTTCGGCGTCAGCCGCCCGGTGCCGACCCCATGGGTCCAGAGCATCGGCATCCGGTCCTCCAGCCCGCCGGTACCGTTGGGAATCTTGGAGAAATCGCCAATTCCGAACCGCTTCTGCTCGCTGGTAAAGGCGCAATGGTCGGTCGCCACCACCGACAGGCTGCCCGACTGCAACCCGGCCCACAGGCTGTCCTGATGCTTCTTGTTGCGGAACGGCGGCGACATGACCCGGCGCGCGGCATGGTCCCAGTCGGGATGGAAATACTCGCTCTCGTCCAGCGTCAGGTGCTGGATCAGGGGCTCGCCCCAGACCCGCTTGCCCTGCATGCGCGCCCGGCGGATGGCCTCGTGTGCCTCCTCGCAACTGGTGTGCACGACATAAAGCGGAACGCCCGCCATGTCGGCGATCATGATGGCGCGGTTGGTCGCCTCGCCTTCGACCTGAGGGGGGCGCGAATAGGCATGCGCCTCGGGCCCCCGGTTGCCCTCGGCCAGCAGGCGCGCGGTCAGTTCCGCCACCACGTCACCGTTTTCGGCATGGACCATGGCGACGGCGCCCAGTTCGGCCAGCCGGGTGAACGAGGCATACATCTCGTCATCGTTGACCATCAGGGCGCCCTTGTAGGCCATGAAATGCTTGAAGGTGTTGATGCCCCGATCGCGCACCACCGCCTGCATCTCGTCAAAGACCTGCTGTCCCCACCAGGTCACCGCCATGTGGAACGAATAATCGCAATTCGCCCGCGTCGACTTGTTGTCCCACATCTGCAGCGCATCGAGCAGCCCCTGTCCGGGGCTGGGCAGCGCGAAATCCACCACCATCGTGGTGCCGCCCGCCAGCGCCGCGCGCGTGCCGCTCTCGAAATCATCGGCCGAATAGGTGCCCATGAAGGGCATTTCCAGATGCGTATGCGGGTCGATCCCGCCGGGCATGACATAGCAGCCGGTGGCATCGAGTTCGCGCGCCCCGCTCAGCGCACGCCCGATCTCGGTGATCACCCCGTTTTCAACGCGCACATCCGCCTTGTAGGTCAGATCGGCGGTGACAACCGTACCGTTCCTGATGACGATGCTCATGATCCTTGCCCTTTCCTAAACCGAGGCGAAACACGCCAGTGCGCCGCCGTGAACGCCGATATCCAGCGGCCCGAAATCGCTGTCCACACAGAGCGAGAACAGATCCTCGCCCGGCAGATACAGCACCGAATAACACCCGTCCGAGCGGATCACCGTCCAGCCCGTCCCCTCGACACCCCCGGCAAAGGTCACCCTCACCGGACGCGACCGACTGACCCGCCGCGCCTTGAACGCCGCCAGCGTCATCGCCCCCGCGCGGCCCGAGGCGTCAAACCGGGCCATCTCGCCCGCCACCCTCTCGCCAATCCGCGCCTCGACCTCGCTCATTCACTTTGCCTCAAATACGCACAGGGTTTCCAAAGGGGGGCGTGCCCCCCTTTGGCGGGGTGC
>ERZ761607.3934-NODE-3934-length-13716-cov-4.563502_pt1 | contig 13716 bp, 10 predicted proteins | sample MGYA00511164_ERZ761607 | MGnify/ENA primary metagenome ERZ761607 (study PRJEB28899, sample SAMN02445080) | bioreactor sludge metagenome | biome: EBPR sludge | place: Australia: Brisbane, Thorneside Wastewater Treatment Plant | collected 2011-06-22 ...
GAGCATACACTCACCCGATAGAGTCGAACCTGTCCGCAAATCGGGGGAACCTCACATGTGACGTACCGGCGGTGCGTTACCGTCGATCGGCCAGGTTAACGATCGCGGCAACGATCGCCGCGCGCTGGGCTTCGGGCGTGATGGTGGCGGGTTGGTCGCCGGGTTGCACAAAGCCGGGCGTTGTTCCATCCCAGTAGGCGCCAAATTGGGTATGGTTACCGCCCTCCACCGGAACAAACGCCGTGGAGGGGGGGAGGAGTCTGGCCGAACGAGAAATATCCGCGGCTGTGGTCAATCCATCGCGCGTGCCATAGATAGAGGTTACCTTGAGTCGGGAGAAGCGAAGCGAATCGCTCGAGGAGGGGTAGGCGGCGAGCAAGGCAACACCTTCGACAAATTGCGGGAATTCCCGGGCATAGGTACACGAGGCGACGCCACCGAGTGAATGTCCACCAATCAGCCAACGACGGACGTCGCGGTTGACGAACTGGGCGAGCAAAGCCCGCTTGTAGCCAAGAAAGGCGATATCGAGAGGCATTTTGACGATGACCGCCACGTAACCCTCCCGCGCCAGGTCGCGGGCGAGCAGGGCATAGGCACGGAAATCCACGAAGCCGCCGGGATACAGGATAATCCCGGTGGTCGGTGTGCCGGTGGTCGGGCGAAAGGTGTAAAGCTGGTCGCGCAGGGAGGTTACGGTGACATCTGGGGTGGAGTTCAGCGCGGCGAGGGCCTCCGGGGTCGCCGGATAGGAGGCCGGTTGAGCCCAAGCGAGCAGCGGCAACGCCACAAGCACAACAACGAGCAATCGGACGGCGGTTTTCATGGCACAACATCCGTCAGAATGGCCCCATTGCCAACTGGGCGTGCATGTTTGGTCACAATTAGCGTTGTGAATGCTACCGGATCGGTCCACGCTTTGCCCATGGAGGATTTGTTTATGCGCATGCGGCCATCAACGGGGTGTTCTTTGGGTGGGGTGTGCGTGGTGTGGCTTCTTGCGACCCGTGTGTCCGCGTTGACCCTGAGCGGAGTGCCGCCCGACAGGGCCATCGGGTGTGATGATCCGGTTCCGGTCGCCGCCCCGGTCGTGGCGATCCAGGCCTGTGGGGTTGACCCGATGCTTCTGGATGGTCTGGTGCTGCGTTACGGGTTTGATCGGGATGATGGTGGCGTGGTGATGGACCTTTCCGGATTCGGACGCACGGGGATTGTCCACGGTGCGAGCTGGATGCCCGAGGGTGTAGGTGGCGGAGCCTACCGGTTTGATCATGCGGAGGCCTGGATCGGTGCGACCGATGCCGGTTTGCCATCCGGCAATGCCGCGCGTTCCGTCAGTTGGTGGTTCACCACGCCGGCCCTTCATACCGATGGCGGCAGCGACCTGTTCTCGTATGGCACGCAATCGCCGGGGAACTACTTCTATTTCGGCATCGACTGGCGCGATGGCCGCAGGCAGATCGCCTTTTCGCCCTGGGGATGGGTGTTCCTGATGAGCGCACCGATCACCGAACCCGACACCTGGTACCATGCGGTGTTCACCTATGACGGGCAGGGAGGGAAGAAATTCTACCTGGATGGAATTGACGCGTCAGGGTTTTCCGAGGGCGGCGGTTTCGACACCGTGCTGTCGGGTCTGCTGCGCATCGGGCCGCATGCTTTTTCGCAACATCCGTTTACCGGCATGATCGACGAGGTCCGCATGTATGACCGTGCGCTTACCCCGGAGGAGGTGGCGAGCCTCCATGCCATGGAACAAGCGGGGATGGGCAAACCGGAAGCACCGTTGCTGCACTACCGCTTTGATGTGGAAGAGGATCTGGCGTTGGATAGCAGTCCCCTGGCTCAGCACGGTGTTTCCTCGGGGGTGTCGTTCGACCCTGACGGCATCGATGGTGGCGCGGCGTATTTTGACGGCTCGGCCTCCATTTCGATCCCGGACATGGTCGGCATCTCGGGTGCGACGGCGCTCACCTGGAGCGCCTGGATCAAGTTGTCGCCCGATCAAACAGGCTTGTACGGCATCATGGGAAACACCGTAGCGTTCAATGAAAGCATGTACCTTGTCCACGATGCACGAGTTGGGAAAACCCGTTCCTACGTCGTGCCGGCTTCGCGCGCCGAGGAACGAATTGCCGAAGCGACAAACGTGGTTGATCACGCCGGGTGGCAACACCTGGTCGGCACCTACGATGGCCGGACCATCCGGCTATTTGTGCAAGGTGTGCTCGTCGGGCAGGAAACCTTCACCGCATCGCAACCCATCCGCTCCAACCAGGTGACCTTTGCCATCGGCGATACCGCCGCCGGGAGAGGCTGGCGTTTTGTCGGATCCATCGATGATGTACGCATTTATCCGCGAGCCTTTTCCGCGGATGAGGTCCGTGTGTTCTACCAGCACGCCCCCGGCGTGGGGGTGGTTTTCTCCGAAACCCGCAACGGCGATTGCCCGGCCACCATCACCCGCGTATGGTCGGCTACCGATTCGTGCGGCAACAGCGTGTCCGCGACCCAGGTCATCACCGTCCTGGCGGCCGGGGTTCCCGACCGCGATTCGGACGGCGACGGACTGCTCGACAGCGAGGAGAAGATCCTCGGTACGAATCCGAACAAGGCGGATACCGACGGCGATGGCCGCAACGATGGCCTCGAAGTCGAGCGCGGCACCAATCCGCTGGTTGTGGACCTGTTCCCGACCTTCGTGCGCAACGACTTCGACGGTGACGCCATCTCCGACCTCGGCGTGTACGATCACCTCAGTGGAACCTGGCACCTGTTGCGCAGCCGCGACGGCTACACCTCCGCCCAGTACGGGTTCTTCGGCACCACGCCGGTGCCCGGTGATTACGATGGCGACGGCAAGGCCGATCTTGCCGTGTACGATCCCGCGAACGCCGTCTGGTACATCAACGGCAGTGCCGGCAAGGCGGTCATCCTCCAATGGGGCTTCCGCGGCACCGTGCCCGTCCCGGCCGACTACGACGGCGATGGCCGCACCGACCTCGCCGTTTACCATGGACGGCTCGGCCTCTTCTATGTGAACGGCAGCCGCCGAGGCAAATTCTACAAGCGCGCCTTCCTCCCCGGGGGCCAACCGGTGGTAGGCGATTTTGACGGCGACCGCGCCGCCGACTTCGCCGTGTACCAGCCGTCCTCCGCCAAGTGGAAGATCCAGTTGCAGGCCGGCGGCGTCATCAACCGTGTATTTGGCGATACCAACGCCAGGGGCCTGGCCACCGATTACGATGGCGACGGCAGGGCCGACCTCGCCACCTTCCATGCCCCTACCGGATGGTGGACGATATCGGGCAGCAGGATGGGTTCGTTCAAGGTCGCCATGCCCCAGGCGGCGGGCGGTTTGCCCGTCACCGGGGATTACAACGGCAACAACAAGGCCGAGGCCGTGGTGTTCCTGCCGCTGACCGCGGAGTGGATATTCAGCGGCAAGGGACCCGGTCAGGTAGTCCGCATCCAGTTCGGTGGTGCCTCCAGCACGCCACTTGGCGCCGGGCCTTGAACAGCGGGTGATGCGGCGCTCCGGATTTTCGTTGTCGCATCGCCAAAGCGACGGCGTTGGGGTATAGTTCACCCATGATTCGTCTCCTGTTGGCTACTGTTGTTGTGTTGGGTGTTGTTGCCGTGCCACTCCATGCGGCCACCGTGGATGGCGTGCTGGAGGTTCGTTTCCGCGAGGAAACGCCGGTCCGGGTGCGCAACGGCCAGCCGGCATCGGTGAGTCCCGGTTCCCCGGTATTGCAGTCCGCCGAGGCTCGCCACGCCCTAGACGAGCTGTCTCGGCACGGCGTGGCCTGGTCGCGATCCATTACCTCGGTCGATGAACGCACCTTGGAGAAGTGGCGAGGTCAGGGTGCGCCGGCCGTGATGGCCCGGCAGCGTGCCGTGCCCGACTTGAACCGGTATGCACGGGTGACGTTTGATCCGGCACTTCCAGTGGAGGAATTGGAGGCGCTGCTACTGGCCCTGCCCGAGGTGGAGAAGGTTTACCGGGTTCCCCGCCTGTTCCTGCCCGCTGCGCCGGATTACCTGAATCCCGCCAATGGAAGCGGCGTCTGGCAACGGTATGTCGATGCCGCTCCGAGTGGTGTCGATGCCCGCCATGCCTGGTCGAATGGTTACAATGGGGCGGGCGTACGCGTCTGCGACATCGAATTCGACTGGAATGAAAACCATGTGGACCTTCCGTTCGTGACCAATATCGTGGTTGGCCACACCGATGCCGGGTTCGGTGACGACCACGGAACCGCGGTGCTCGGCCAGATGGCCGCGCTGAACAACAACACCGGCGTGCGCGGTATCGCCCACGGCGCATCGTTCCACTTTGCCGGCGCGTATGTCTCCAACAGCTTCAACGTAGCCAACGCCATCGCCGCCGCCGCAGCACGGTTCAGCACCGGCGATGTGATCCTGCTCGAGTTGCAGATCTCCGGACCCAATGGGACGTTCGATTACGTGCCGGTCGAGTGGTATGAGCCGTATTACGACGCTATCGTTGCCGCAGTGGCCAAGGGCGTGGTCGTGGTCGAGGCAGCCGGCAACGGCTCGCAGAACCTCGATGACCCGATCTACAGTACCGGCAACGGCGGGCATTATCCCTTCCTGCCCCAGAATGATTCCGGGGCCATCCTGGTCGGGGCCGGTGCGCCCCCAAGTTTTCCGAATCCGCGTTCGCGCCTCGACTTCTCCAACTACGGGCAGACCGTCGATGCACAAGGTTGGGGTTTTACCGTGCTGACCAGCGGGTACGGTGACCTCTTCAACAGCGAGGGCAAGAACGCCTGGTTCACCGCGACCTTCTCGGGGACATCGAGCGCCTCGCCAATGGTCGCTGGCGCTGCTGCGGTGATCCAGCAGGCCTACCGGCAGAAATTCACCAATGCCGCACCACCCGCGTTGGTGCGTCAGATCATCCGCGCCACCGGAACCCCGCAGGCCGGCAGCGACATCATCGGCCCCTTTCCTGATTTAAAGGCGGCGATCGCGGCCATCCAGAACCCGGTTGATTCCGATGGCGACGGCGTACCCGACTGGAGCGACAACTGCCCCGCCGTCACCAATGCCGCACAAGCCGACATCGACGGGGATGGCGTGGGCGATGCCTGCGACAACTGTCCCTCCGTATTCAACCCGGGGCAGGAGGATCTCGATGGAGACCAGCTCGGTGACGTGTGCGACCCCGACCGCGATGGTGACGGCGTGGCCAATGCCAATGACAATTGCCCTGACGTGGCGAATCCCGATCAGGCTGACCAGGATGGCGACGGACTCGGCGACGCCTGCGATACCTGCACGGTTGTCCAGCCACTCTTTGCCCCCCGGCTCGTTCCCGGCTCGCCGGTGATCCCGACCCTCACCGGATCGCCCAACACGCCCGGGGAAAACTTCGATCTTGCGGCCTCAGGTGGCCCGGTCGGCACGCTTGAGCAATGCGGATTCGGGGATTTCGGCCTGGTTTATGTCAACCACGACGCCACCAACCTTTACCTCGGCGGCACCGGAGTGGACATGGCCGGGGACAACAACGGGTTGATCCTGTTCGTCGGGGTCAACACCCTCACCGACGACCGGCTCAACCTGTGGGATCTCAATGGCCTGCCGCTCGGCCTCGACAACCTGCACAACGTATCCTTCACCGGCCCGATGGATTTCGCCATCGTGCTCGGCGACGAGTACGGTGACGGCACCTTCACCAACTTCAACCTCGGCAATGGCTACAACTTCGGACAGGGCGTCTACTACCTCTCGGGTGGCGGCACGTTCTTCCCGATGCCGAACATCAAGCTCACCCAGTTTGACGGATCGGGAACGACGGCCATCACCACCTCGAACGACGACGCCAACCGACTGACCGATCGCTGGGAGCTGGCCATCCCGTGGAGCAACCTCAACGCCAGCAATGCTGCCGCACTCACTTCGCTCACCATCGCCGGGGTCATCGCCAGTGACGGGGTCAATGGACCCGATCGTTATCTGTCCGCCAACGTGCTGGCGCGTTCGGTCATCAGTCCAGCCGGTCTCGATCCGTTCGGGAACTACGGCTTCGGGTTCATCGTGCTGGAGCCGCATGCGGTTGACCTCTCCGACCTCGACAACGACGGCCTGCCTGACGCGTGGGAGGTGCAGTTCTTCGGATCGGTCACCAACACCTCGGGTGCCGTGGATAGCGATGGCGACGGGCAGTCCGACCGGGCCGAGTGGATTGCCGGCACGCAGCCGACCAGCGCGGCCTCGTTCTTCCGTGCCACCGCGCTCGACGCAGGATCCCCGGTGCAAGTCCCGTCGATCACCGGTCGCCTCTACCACCTCGACGTCTCCACCAACCTGCTGCAACCCGCGTGGTGGCCGGTCAGCGGCATGACCAACATTCCCGGCACCGGTGCGCCGCTACTGCTGCAGGACACCAACGTCACCACCGAACGCATCTTCCGCGTCCGCGTGCAGACCCCTTGACTCCCGTTTGGGCCCACCCGCCCCGGGGCGATAAAGGCGTGATGAGAAAATTATAGGTTTGACCCCTTTTGTCTGAATTTTCATCGCTGTGGCCACATGGCCACATGGGGTCAGCCCTTGACAAATGACAATTCATGTTTGAACATGATCCCATGGCTCGAAAGCGACGGATTCAGTTTGTCGGGGCGATCTACCATGTGACGATGCGCGGGGTGGAGCGCCGGGCGATCTTTCGACATGATGCGGATCGTGAGCGGTTTATGGCGCAATTGGCTGAATCCATCGAGCGCTTCGGTGTCCGACTGTATGGCTTCTGTCTGATGCCCAACCATGTGCACCTGCTGGTGGAGACACCCAGGGCCAACCTGAGCGCGTTCATGCATCGGCTTCAAACTGCGTATACCGTGTACTTCAATCGGCGGCACCGTCGGGTAGGGCACCTGATGCAGGGTCGGTTTGCGGCAAAACCCGTTCATGGCGATGCCTACCTGTTGCAGGTCAGCCGTTACATCCATCTGAATCCGGTTTTCACGATGGCCTGGATCAGCCAGCCGCTACCGGCACGACGCGCGGCATTGCGCGTTTATCCCTGGAGCAGTTACCTGTCGTTCATCGGGCTGGTCAAGCCCTTGGTCGGCCTGGAACGGGAGCCGTTGCTGGCGATGATGCCCGGTGCGCCACCGCGTCGGCAATCGGCGTATCAGCGGTTTGTTGAGGAGGGATTGACCAAGCCGGACGAAACGGTAGCCGATCTATTGCATGGATCCGCGTGGGGTATTGGTGACGAAGCCTTTCAGGAAAAGATGAAGCATGCTTATCTTCATATCGCCGCGTCCGCACGGCGACCGGAAGATATATCCTTCCGGCGTGCCGGAACGTGGAACACCGCTGATGAGGTGCTTGAAGCTGTGACCCACGCGTTCGGGGTGTCGCGGGCTGATATGTTGGTCAAAGGACGTCATCAGGCTGCCCGCCCCGTTGCCATGCGGTTGTTGATCCAGCATGCAGGGATGACCCAGCGCGAGGTGGCGGACCTGCTCCATGCGGGTACCGGCTCGGCCGTCTGCCGCGCGATCAGTCGGCTCATGATCCGAATTGAAAAAGATCCGTCCCTGGCCAGCCGTATGCATTCTGCCGTAGCGCGGTTAACGCGGCGGGATGGCGCGCACAAAAAGTCATAAGTCAAGGGCTGACCCCTAAGCGGTTGGGCACCCTTAGGTAGGCAAGGCGTTCCGGGGGCGGGAGCTTCTCGATGGCGTAGCGGAGCATGGTGCGCGGCATGGCGGAGGCGTGGTCGTCGAGGAAGTGGCGCAGCGCGGGGCGGTCGCGGTTGCCGACTTCGCGCAGCATCCAGCCGGTGGCCTTGTGCATCAGGTCTTCGGGGTCGTCGAGCAATTGTTCGGCGAGGCGCAGGGTGTCGGCGAACTGGCCGAGGCGGATGAAGTGGAAGGTGGCCATGATGGCGATGCGGCGGGTCCAGAGGTGCGATGAGGCGGCCCAGCGGTCGAGAATGCCGCGGTCGCGGGTGGCGAGGTGCGGGCCGGCGAGGTAGGGCGCGGAGGCGTCCACGAGATCCCAGTTGTTCACCCGGTCGCGGTGGTCCACGTAGCTCCGGTAGATGGCGCGCCGGGTTGCCTCGTCGCCGCGCGGGTACTGGCGCACGAGGATGAACAGGGCGAGCAGCCGGTCCTCGTGGAACGCGCTGGCCAGGAGGCGCTCGGTCTGGTCGAGGGGGAGGTCGGCGAGGGTGCGGGTGAGTTGGCGGAGGGCGGGAACGCGGATGCCGCGGAACCGGTCGCCTTCGCCGTATTCGCCGGGGCCGGTCTTGAAGAAGCGCTGGTACTTGCGGGCGTCGTCCGGATTCGCCAGGCCGGCGAGGATGCGTTGGATGTCGGCGGCGCGGGTCATGCTCGCAGCTTGTGTCATTTCCGCAGCTTTGGCAAGATGACCACTTTATGACGGAATCCACGCCTGACAGCTTGAGTATCATCGCCGGTCGCGGCGCCTATCCCCGTGTGCTGGCCGAGAGTGCCCGCAAGCAGGGGGTGTCGCGCATCGCCGCGGTGGCGTTCAAGAAGGAGACCGATGCGGTGATCGAGAAGGTCGCCGACGAGGTGACCTGGGTGCACATCGGCCAGTTGCAGGCGATGCTGGATGCGCTGGTGGCCTTCAGGATCCCGCGCGTGGTCATGGCCGGGCAGATCAAGCCGACGCACCTGTTCAACATCCGGCCGGACAAGCGGATGTTCGACCTGCTGGCGCGCCTGAAGGAACGCAACGCCGAGACGATTTTTGGCGCGGTCGGCGAGGAGTTGAAATCGGTCGGAATCGAGTTGCTGCAGGCCAGCCGGTTCATGGAGTCGACGATGCCGGAGCCCGGACCGATCGGCCACCTTCCGCCGACGCCGCAGCAATGGGACGACATCCGCCTCGGGTTGCGGGTGGCCAAGGCGACCAGCGGGCTCGACATCGGGCAGACCGTGGTCATCAAGGAGGGCACGGTGCTGGCGGTCGAGGCGTTCGAGGGAACGGATGCGACGATCCTCCGCGCCGGCGAGCTGGGCGGTCCGGGCTCGGTTGTGGTCAAGGTGGCGAAGCGCGGGCATGACATGCGGTTTGATATCCCGGTCATCGGCGAGCGCACGTTCGACAGCATGAAGAAGAGCGGGGCGGCGGTGCTGGCCGTGGAGGCGCGGCGGTCGATCCTGCTCGACCGCGAGGCCCTGGTGAAGCTGGCCGACCGGCGGGGGGTGGCTTTCCTCGCGGTGGAGATGGAGTCGTAGCGTCGCGGCCGGGCGCGCACACGTTCTGGAGAATCGAGTATGCATGACAAGAAGATCAGGGTCGGTGTTGCCGGGGTCGGCAGCCTGGGCATCAACCACGCGCGCATCTACGCGGAGTTGCCGGGCTGCGAGCTTGCGGGCATTTTCGACACCGATGTGAAACGGGCGGGCGAGGTGGCGGCGCAGTACGGGACGACGGCCTGCGCGTCGCTCGACGAGTTGTCGGCGCGGGTCGATGCGGCGAGCATCGTGGTGCCGACACACCTGCATTTCGACGTCGCCTCGCAGTTGATCCGGCAGGGCAAGCACCTGCTGGTGGAGAAGCCGATCACCTCGACCACCTCGGAGGCGGAGGAGCTGGTGCGCCTTGCCGACGAGCACAAGGTGGTGTTGCAGGTGGGGCACATCGAGCGGTTCAACCCGGTGATGGAGTACCTGGAGAAGGCGGCGCGGCATCCGAAGTTCATCGAGGCGCATCGGCTGGCCCCGTTCCCGCCGCCGCGCGAGGGGATGCATCCGCGCGGCACGGAGGTCAATGTCGTGCTCGACCTGATGATCCATGATATCGAGGTCATCCTGCACCTCGTGCGGTCCCCGGTGAAGGAGGTCCGCGCGGTCGGCGTGCCGGTGTTGAGCGGCAGCGAGGACATCGCCAACGTGCGGCTCGAGTTCGAGAACGGGTGCGTGGCGAACATCACGGCGAGCCGGATCAGCCCGGAGCGGATGCGCAAGATCCGGGTCTTCGTCGAGGATGCCTACATTTCGCTCGATTACCAGAAGCAGGCGGGCGAGGTGTTTCGCAAGACCGCGCAGGGCATTGCCGGCGAGGATGTGCCGATCCAGAAGGGCGAGCCGCTCGCCAACGAGCTGCGTTCGTTCGTCGAGTGTGTGGCCACCCAGGGCACGCCGAAGGTCAGCGGCGTGCATGCGGCCGAGGCGCTCAAGCTCGCCGCGCACATCACCCAGTTGATGCGCCGCCGGCAGCAGAACGGATGAGCGGGGACGCGTCAGCGCCGAACCTGCTGGTGGTGGCCGGCGAATTGTCCGGCGACATGCATGCCGCGCGGGTGATCGAGGCGTTCCGTGCGGCTCGGCCCGGGGTTGATGTGTGGGGTCTCGGGGGCGATGGACTCGCCGCGCAGGGGGTCTCGTTGCGCCAGCATGTGCGCGACCTCGCGGTGCTCGGGTTGGTCGAGGTGCTCAAGCGCTACGGATTTTTCCGGCGGGTGTTCCGCGCGTTGCTCGACGAGGTGGATCGCCGCAGGCCGGCCGCCGCGTTGCTGATCGATTATCCCGGCTTCAACCTCCGCCTCGCTGCGCAACTCAAGCGGCGCGGGGTGCGGGTGATCTACTACGTGTGTCCGCAGGTGTGGGCGTGGCACCGGTCGCGGATTCCCAAGATGGCGAAGATCATCGACCGGTTGTGCGTGATCTTTCCGTTCGAGGTGGAGATTTTCCGGGGCACCGGGCTGGATGTGCAATTTGTCGGGCATCCGCTGGTCGAGCAGGCGGCGGCGGTGTTGGCGCGGCCGCCGGAGGCCTTGCCGTGGCCGGGGTCCTTGAACGTCGCGCTGTTGCCGGGCAGTCGCCGTCAGGAGTTGGAGCGGTTGTTGCCGGATTTGCTGGCGGCGGCGGCGCGGTTGGAGCGGGCGCGGCCGGAGGCGGGCTTCCTGTTGCCGGCGGCCACGCCGGAGATGGAGCAGTTGGCGCGGCGCATCCTGGCGGACGCAAAGGAGCGGCCGGAAAAGCTCGCCATCGTTGCGGGCCGGACGCGTGAGATCCTGCGCCAGGCCAGGGCGGCGTGGGTGGCGTCGGGCACGGCCACGCTGGAGACGGCGTTGATGGAGTGTCCGATGGTCGTGGTGTACCGCACGGCGGCGATGACCTACCACATCGGCAAGCGGTTGGTGCGGGTCCCGTACCTCGGGATGGTCAACCTGCTGGCGGGTCGGGAGCTGTGTCCCGAATTGATCCAGCAGGCGGTCGCGCCGGACGCGCTGGTGGCGGCAATCGCGCCGCTGCTTGATGACACGCCGGAGCGGTCGGCCATGGTGGAGGGCTTGCGTGCGGTCAAGGCCTCGCTCGGGTCGGGTGGTGCCGCCGCGCGGGTGGCCGGAGTGCTGGCGGACGAGTTCGCGTCGTGACCCTCGCGTCGTTGTTCGCGTTCGCCGGGGCGATGCTGGTGTTGGCAGCGCTGCCCGGCACGAGTGTGCTCACCGTGGTGGCGCGGTCGGTGGCGGGTGGATTCCGTCACGGGGCGGCTGCGGCGGCGGGGGTGGTCCTTGGCGATTTCGTGTACATCCTGTTGGCCCTCGGCGGCCTGCATGCGTTGGTGGCCCGGTTCGGGGATGTGTTGTCCTGGGTGCGTGTTGGCGGCGGCTTGTACCTGGTATGGCTCGGGTGGACCATGGCGCGGGCGTCGTCGCCCGGGATACCGGTGGAGCAGGAGGGGACGGGATCGTGTTGGTCGAGCCTCGTGGCTGGCCTGGTGCTGACCTTGGCGGACCAGAAAGCGATCCTTTTCTATCTGGGGTTCTTTCCTGCGTTTTTCGACGTGCCGGCACTTGGCGCCGGCGAGATCGCCGTGATTGTTGCGGTCACGGCGGTCTGTGTCGGCGGAGTCAAGCTGGTCTATGCCGCGTTGGCCGGACGTGCGGCGGCGTGGTTGTCATCCGGTCGCGCGGCCTGGCTCACGCGCGGGTGTGGCGCGATGCTGGCGGTGGTCGGCTTGTGGCTGATCATCTCGCGGTGATGTAAGGCCGGTGGACGGTCAGGACTTCTCGTCCTCCTTCAGCAGGTGGCCGTAGACGCGGACCATGCATTCGGGGCAGATGCCGTGGGTAAAGCGTGCGCTGGAGTGTTCGGCGACGAATTGCTCGACCTGTTTCCAGTAGCCCTGGTCATCGCGAATCTTCTTGCACGAGCTACAGATCGGCAACAGACCGCTCATCACTTCCAGGCGGCGGTTCTTCTTCTCCAGTTCGCGGGTGCGTTCCTCCACGCGTTGCTGTAATTCATCGCGGGCGGTTTGCAGGTCGCGCACCGCGGTTTCGAGGTTCGTGCGGGTTTCGCCGAGCACTTCGCCCATGTGGTTGAAGGCACCGGCGAGGTCGTCGAATTCGTCGAAGGTCCGGCCTTCGATGCGGACATCGAGGCGGCCTCGGGACAATTCGCGGCAGTGGGCGGATAGGGTCTCGATGCGCCGGGTCAGGCCGCGGGACAGGTACAGGGCGAAGAGCAGGGCGAGCAGGATCGAGGCGAACAACGAGGCGAGTCCGGTCAACTGCAGTTCCCGCAACTTGTTCCTCACCTCGTCTGCGCGCATGTCGATGCCGACCAGGTAGCGGCCATCGCCGTTCACCAGCGGGGCGTAGCCGGAGAGGAAGACTCCCCACTCGTCCTCGGTCAGGTCATCGTCCACGGAGGCTTCGTGGAACCCGATCAGCATGGAGGGTACGACGTCCTCGTACACCTCGCCGGGCATGGCCTGGGCGTCGGTCTCGTCGGAGTCGATGACGAACGACACGGCGTCGGCATCCTTGCGCATGATGTAGAGGTAGGCGATGTCCGGGTTGGTGCGGCGAATGCGACGCATCTGGTCCAGGGCGGCACGGTAGGCGGGGTTTTCCGTGGATTCCGGGCCGGTGACGGACTCGAGGTTGCGGGCATCGATGCTGTGGCTGAGCAGCGCGGCGCTGTTCTGCAGGCGTGACTTCAGGCTGCGCATCAGGTTGTCGAGGGCGCGTACGTAGAAAAAGGTGCCGACGCTGCCGGAGACGAGGAACACGGCGATGATGTGGCTGATGAACAGTTTGTGGGCGTAGCGGAAACGGAGGTGTGGAATCCATTTCATGGTGCGTGCTCCGGGCGGATGCGGTGGGCGGGGGGCTTCATTTGCGGCGGATGATGACATAGTCGGCGAGGGCGGCGAGAGCTTCGGTGGGCCCGGGTAGGTGGTGTAGCGCGGATTTCGCTTCGTCAATGAGGGAGGCGGCGCGGGTGCGGGCGCCGTCCACGCCGTAGGCCGCGACGTAGGTCATCTTGCCGAGGGCGGCATCGGTGCCGGTGGCCTTGCCGAGCACATCGGCGGTGCTGGTGGCGTTGAGGACATCGTCGGCGATCTGGAAGGCGAGGCCGATCTTCTCTGCATAGAGGGTCAGGGCGGCGAGGGCGGCGGGCATTGCTCCGGCGGTCATGGCGCCGAGGCGGGTGGCGGCGCGGATCAGGTCGCCGGTCTTGTGGGTATGGATGTAAGTCAATTGCTCGATGGTCAGGTGCTGGCCTTCGCCGGCGATGTCGGCCATCTGGCCGCCGATCACGCCGGTGCTGCCACTGGCGGAGGCGAGTTCGCGTACGAGGTCGGCGGGGGTGTAGGGCGGGGCGGGGTGTGAATCGGCCAACCAGGCGAAGCCCATGGTCAGCAGGGCATCGCCGGCGAGGATGGCGGTGGCCTCGTCGAAGGCGA
>ERZ761607.3936-NODE-3936-length-13714-cov-26.374625_pt1 | contig 13714 bp, 14 predicted proteins | sample MGYA00511164_ERZ761607 | MGnify/ENA primary metagenome ERZ761607 (study PRJEB28899, sample SAMN02445080) | bioreactor sludge metagenome | biome: EBPR sludge | place: Australia: Brisbane, Thorneside Wastewater Treatment Plant | collected 2011-06-22 ...
GAGGGGATGGTCGCCGTGGGCGCACGGCACGCAGCGGTCACGCACGCACATTGTGGACCCAAAGGCCCGCTCCTGTGCGCTGCGCCAGCGAGGCCGGCGGCATTGGCTGGCGCTCGGCGGGGGCCGGACAGTGCGCCGCCGAGCGGCTCTGCGATGGCGTCGACAGGGCGCGTGATGCACCACCCGCAAGTCGATGTGCCGCGCGACGGCATCGCGATTCGCGTTGTCCGACCATCCGCCCGGGTCATGCGTGCAGGTACGGGGTTGACCGCTGTCCTGCCCTGATCCGACGCTCAGCGGTGAGCAAATCACGCTTCGTCCGTGTTTGCTGCTGGCCGGCCGCCGCCAGGCGCCGTCCGGCACGCAGCGACCGCTCCTCCTTCGAAGCTGCCCATCCCGCAAGAGTGGCCCTGCTGAGTATTGAATGGCGGCTTCCGTGCTCTCGGGGAGCGCGGTGATTGGCTGCTTTCAACAGCCTCCCCCGTCGGCTGTGGGTCGGTGGCTGCCAGTGGCCCGAGGGACGTGAAGGACTGCTGTCGATCTGATGCGGCCGTTGACGCGCGGCCTCGGCGGTTTCCCATCGAGCTGGCCGCTCCACGACCACAAGCGGCCACTGGGTTTTCGTGGTCTGCCGTCGGCAACCGACCCATTCCGGTCATTGGCACTCGGGAACATCGGATGACCGCACCTGAGCACGCTGCTGACGTTCGCTTGAGCAGCCAACGATCATCCCCATCTAAGCAAAGCGACCTCGCCGCTACGCCTGATGCCCGCCCGTGCGCTTCTGCTCTTGGAGATGCAGGGCGTTACCTTGGGCGAGGCGGGATGCAGTTGACTTTTCAGGGGCTTTCAAGAGCCACCGGGGCGAAACTCGAGATTGACGCCCCTGGATGGGGGTCACATACTCTTGATGGTACCGATGGATTTCCTATCCTTAGGAGACGATACCCGCGCCCGCCACAGGTAACGCCCGCCCGATTGTCACCAATATCTCATCCCGCGCCGAACAACATCGCCAGCTCACTCTCGCCCACTGGCTTGGGAGCGTTGTTGACGAGGTGCTTCTGGCTGTTTGCGCCTTTCGCGAGGCTGCTGATGTCCGATTCCGTGTACCCCATGCCGCCGATGCCGTTGGGCACGCGGGTGGCCTGCATGAGACGGATGAGCTCCTTCGCGAGGATTTCGCCGGCGTTTGTTGCGCGCGCTCAAACGCCGCGGTGTGCTTGAGCCGGAAGACGCCGAGACGATGGCGAGTTGGGAGCACGGTGGCGGCTTCTCGCTCGACGCCAGCGTGCGCATCGAAGGCGCCGACCGTCCGGGCTTGGAGCGGTTGCTGCGCTGAAAGCAATCGGCGCGGCCGCACACCGGGCGCACCGGGGCCCGCCGGACGACGAGGGTCTGCCGCAAACCGCCGACCGCAGTATCGAGGTATGGAAAACCTTAGGGAAAAAAGATTCTCTCGGCAGACTCATCCGGTGCATTCGTCTCGCCCCATAATCGAGACCAAGGAGAGCGACCCATGGTGCAACAGCCGGCAGTAACGTCACGTCCCCCGATTGCGCACCGGCGGGAGGCCGACGGTGAGATGCAACCGCTACAGGATCACCTTCTCGCGGTCGGACGGCTTTCAGCGGTCAATGCCGCCAAACTCAAGCTCGTCACGGCGAACGGTACGCGGCCGGCAGAGCTCGAAGCGGTCGGTGAGGTGCTTGGCGTGCTGCATGACCTTGGCAAGTACAGCAAGGCGTTTCAGGATTACCTGGGGTCTGCCGTCGGTCTAATTGACCAGGATACCGATGATTTTGTCGATGCCAAGCAACTTCGTGGCCGTGTCGATCATTCGACGGCCGGGGCGCAGTTCATCTGGCGGAAGCTTTCGCAAGCTGGTCCGCTTGGCCCGCTTTCCGGTGAAATGCTGGCACTGTGCATCGCTTCGCACCATTCCGGCCTGATCGATTGCCTGACCCCTGACGGCGACGACAACTTCACCCGCCGGATCAACAAGCCAGAGCAGTCTGCTCACATGGAGGAAGCTCTGGCGAAGATAGACGCCGCAGTGTCGAACCGCCTGACTGAACTCATAGATGGCGGGAGTCTATCCAGTGATCTCGAGAAAATCGTGCGCAGCATCGTCGACCTGGAGCATCGATCGGGTAAGAGCAAGCAGATCGTCCAGTTCAAGTTCGGGCTGCTGGTACGTTTCCTGTTCAGTGGTCTGATCGACGCCGACCGGGTGGATAGTGCCGACTTCGAACGACCGCACGCACGGCACTTGCGGTACTACGGGAAATACCCGCGCTGGGAAGGGCTGACAGGCCGTCTTGAAACGCATCTCCAGGGCTTCCCCGACACGAATCCCGTCGATCGTCTACGACGCGAAGTTTCCGAGCATTGCCGGCTTGCTGGAGCGCGCAAGCTCGGTCTGTTGACCCTGACGGTGCCGACGGGTGGCGGCAAGACGCTTGCGAGCCTGCGTTTTGCCCTGCATCACGCACAAGTGCATGGTCTTGACCGGGTGGTGTATGTCATTCCGTTCACTTCGATCATCGACCAGAATGCCGACGTGGTCCGTCGTATTCTCGAGCCGGCAGGGGAGGGGTGCGAAGCGGGCAGCATCGTGCTTGAGCACCACTCGAACCTGACGCCGGACGAACAGACCTGGCGCGGCAAGATTTTGTCGGAGAACTGGGATGCGCCGGTGATTTTCACCACCAGCGTCCAGTTGCTGGAAACGCTCTTCGGTGCCGGCACCCGTGGTGCACGGCGGATGCATCAGCTGGCCAATTCGGTGATCATTTTCGACGAAGCGCAGACGGTGCCTCTGCGCTGTATTCATCTGTTCGACAACGCGATCAATTTCCTGGTCGAGCATTGCGGTAGCAGTGTCGTCTTGTGTACCGCCACCCAGCCATTGCTCAACACGGTCTGTGCGCAAAAGGGGGCGGCGAGGTTCGAGCCGAGGGACGAGATCATTCCTGATGTTGCGCGTCTGTTTGCCGCGTTGAAGCGCGTCCAGGTCTGCGACCGGCACAAACCCGGTGGCTGGACGGAGGATGAAGTCGCCACGCTCGCAGCGGAGGAAATCGGCACCACGGGGAGTTGTCTCGTCATCGTCAATACCACCAAAGCGGCGCAGGCGCTCTACCAGGTTTGTAAACAACGCTTCGACAGCGCGATGTTTCATCTGAGTACAAGGATGTGCCCTGCGCACCGGCGTAGGGTGCTGGCCGAAATCCGCGAACGCCTGAACGACCGCACGCGTGTGCTCTGTGTCAGCACGCAGTTGATCGAGGCTGGCGTGGACGTCGATTTCGGTGGCGTGATCCGCCACGTCGCCGGTCTTGACTCGATTGCCCAGGCGGCCGGGCGCTGCAATCGCAACGGCCGGCACGCCGTCGGTCGAGTACAGGTGCTCAACCCCGCAGACGAGCGGATTGACCGGCTGATCGACATCCGGGAGGGGCGGAATGTGGCCCAGCGGGTGCTTGATGAATTTCGGGATGATCCCAGCCCATTTGATGACGATCTGCTTGGCCCGGCGGCAATGAGCAGATATTTCGATTACTATTTCGCTTGTCGCGCGAACGAAATGAGTTACCCGATACGCCCCGATGCGGCCATGCGGGCCGATACCTTGTTGAATCTCCTTGCCGAAAACAGTCTGGCCGTGCATGACTACACGCAACACCGAAGCAGCGCTCCGCCGCTACATCTACGGCAAGCCTTCATGACCGCAGCGCAGGCCTTCCGTGCCATTGATGCGCCAACGCAGGGCGTCATTGTCCCCTATGGCAACGAAGGACGTGAACTGGTGGCGCAACTCTGCGGTGCCTTCAAGCTGGAAGTGCAGTTTGATCTGCTTCGCCGTGCCCAGCAGTTCTCCGTCAATGTGTTTGCACAGGTTTTCGATGCCTTGCAGCGTGCCGATGCGATTGCCGAAATCGGCAACGGCATCGGCATCTATCATCTTCGTGCCGAGTATTACAGCGAGGAGTTCGGCCTCAGCGAGACACCTGTTGCTCCCATGGAAACACTGTATGCGTGATCCGCAACGCACCCGAATCGAGTTTCGCACCTGGGGACGTTACGCGCTGTTCACCGACCCCGTGACCCGCGTCGGTGGAGAGAAATGCTCCTACCACGTTCCGACCTACGAAGCCCTGAAAGGCGTCGCCAAATCGATCTACTGGAAGCCGACGCTGATCTGGGTGATAGATGAAGTGCGCGTAATGAGGCCGATCCGCACCCAGACCAAAGGCACCAAGCCGTTGACTTTTGGCGGTGGCAATTCTCTGGCGATCTACACATTCCTTGCCAATGTGGAATACCAGGTGCGGGCGCACTTCGAATGGAACCTTCACCGCCCTCAACTCGAGGCAGACCGGATCGAGGCCAAGCATGTAGCCATCCTGCGGCGCACGCTGGAACGTGGAGGGAGGCAGGACATTTTTCTCGGCACCCGCGACTGTCAGGGCTATGCCGAACCTTGTGCCTTTGGCAGCGGCGAAGGTGCCTATGACAATGCCGAAGAACTGAGCTTCGGCCTGATCTTCCACGGCTTCGACTATCCCGACGAGACGGGAAAAAACGAACTGCGAACGCGCTTCTGGGCGCCAGTAATGGAGCGCGGAGTAATCCGTTTCATTCGTCCCGAAGAATGCAAGGTGACTAGGTTCGTGCGCGACATGCAACCCAAGAGTTTCAAGTTTGGCCGTAATCTGCGCGCTGTTGCCAGCGAAGAAAGCGAGGGCTGACGTGGGCTGGCTGCAACGACTGCTGGAAACCTATGATGCCTGCGCCGGCCGCGGCCAATTCGCCGACGACCCGCTTCCGCCGGTCAGCCACACGCCGCAGCAAGCGCATGTCGAAATCGTAGTGGACGGCGAAGGCACGTTCAGACGTGCGCGGATCGTGCAGAAGGAAGAAACCCTGATCCCGGCGACCGAGCATTCGGCGAATCGTGTCGGCACCAGGCCGCCGCCGCATCCCCTGTGCGACAAGATCCAGTATGTGGCGTCGGACTATCCTGACCATGGTGGCACCAAGCCGTCGTTCCATGCGGAATACCTCGAACTGTTGAGCGCGTGGTGTGCATCACCGTTTTCTCATCCGAAGGCGGAAGCCGTTCTCGCCTACGTTCGACGCGGACGAGTGGTCGCGGATCTGATCGCAGAAAAGCTCCTTTTTGTGGACGGCAACGACAAGCTTCTCACCACATGGCAGGGCGAAGGCCTGAAGCCCGACATCTTTCGCTTGTTGCCGCCCGCCAGTTTTGACCAGGGCAATGCCTTCGTCCGCTGGCATGTCGAAATGCCAGGCGACCGCGAGTCTGCCGTCTGGCGCGATCCGCTGCTCCAACGGTCCTGGGTGCAGTTCAATGCCTCACAAATGGCAAGAAAAGGCCTGTGTATGGCGACCGGCGACGCCGGCGCTGTCCTCGCTGCCAGCCATCCGAAACGCCTTCGACATCCTGGTGATGGCGCCAAACTGATCAGTGCCAACGACGCGTCCGGTTTCACTTTTCGCGGCCGGTTCACCGACGATAGCGGAGATCAGGCCTGTGGAATCGGCTACGAAGCGTCACAGAAGGCCCACCTCGCACTGCGCTGGTTGATCGGCCGACAGGCCTTTCGCAACGGCGATCAGGTCGTGGTTTCCTGGTCGGTCGGGGGAGAAGCCATCCCTGACCCGTTGGCGGACACGTTCGCCCTTTTTGAACTGGCGCCCTCGCCGGCAGAGACTGCTTATCGCGGCGACGCCGGGCAACTCTATGCACTCGCACTGAAGCAGAAGATCGCCGGCTATCGTGCCAACCTCAGGCCGTCGGCCAACGTTGTCGTGATGGCGCTTGATGCGGCGACACTGGGTCGTATGGCGATCTCCTTTTATCGGGAGTTCGGTGGCGCCGAGTTTCTGGACCGCGTCGAAGATTGGCACGCATCCTTCTCCTGGCAGCAGAATTTCGGCAAGAATCGGAAGTTTACAGGCGCCCCTTCGCCACGCGACATTGCGGAAGCCGCCTATGGCCCGAGGGTTGACGAGCGCCTGCGCAAAGCCTGCGTGGAACGTTTGCTGCCCTGCATCGTCGATCGCCAGCTCCTGCCGCGTGACCTGGTCAACGCAACTTTCCGCCGCGTGACTCGTCGTCTCGGACTCGATACATGGGAGTGGGAGAAGACGCTCGGCATCGCCTGTGCGCTCTTCCGCGGATATCAACATCAACTGGACCAAGGAAACTACGCCATGGCGCTCGAACCCGATCGCAACACTCGCGACTACCTGTTTGGCCGCCTGCTGGCGATTGCCGAGCACATCGAACAGCGGGCACTCTATGCCGCAGGCGAAAAGCGCGACACTCATGCCGCCAAACTGATGCAGCGCTTTGCCGACCACCCTTGCGCCACCTGGCGGCAGATCGAACTGGCGCTCAGTCCGTCCCGGTCACGCTTGAGGGGTCGCAGCCCGGGGTACTTGCACCAGCTTGAGCAGGAACTCGACCACATCGTCGGACATTTCCGGGACGGCGATTTTACGCTGGACAGCAAACTGACGGGCGAGTTCTTGCTCGGCTACCACTGCCAGCGCGCCAAGCTCAACGAACCGAAACCCCAGACCACCACAGCAGAAACCATCGAGCCATCTGAAGCGGAGGAAGTATCATGAGCAGCCTGCACCACAAGATCGATTTCGCTCTTGTCCTGCGCGTCACCAACGCCAACCCGAATGGCGACCCGCTCAACGGCAACCGCCCACGTACCAGCTATGACAGTATCGGCGAAATCAGCGACGTCTGCCTCAAGCGCAAGCTGCGGGATCGTCTGCTGGAAAGCGGAGAGAAGATCTTTGTTCAGTCGGACGACCGCAAGTCGGACAGTTACCCAAGTCTTGCCGAACGCGCCAAAGCCACGCTGAAAAGTGCGCTGGGAGGACCGCAAACCGTCGAACTGGCGTGTAAGGAATGGTTTGACGTGCGCGCATTTGGCCAACTGTTTGCCATCAAAGCCGGGAAAAAAAGCAACAAGAAGGGCGAGGTCGGCGAGGAATCGGAAGGCGATACCGGAATATCGGTCGGCATCCGTGGCCCGGTTACGCTGCAATCGGCCTTCAGTCTCGAGCCGGTCGAAGTCACCAGCACCCAGATTACCAAGAGCGTCAGTGGCGAAGGCGACGGCAGCAAGCGCGGCCCCGATACCATGGGCATGAAGCACCGTGTCGACCACGGGATCTATGTCTGCTTCGGGAGCATGAATCCGCAGCTTGCCGAACGTACCGGTTTCAGCGACCAGGACGCCGCAACGATCAAGGCCATCCTGCCCAGACTGCTGGAGAATGATGCTTCCTCGGCGCGCCCGGAAGGCAGCATGGAGGTCTTGAAAGTCGTGTGGTGGCAGCATCCCAGCAAGTCGGGCGTATGCTCTTCTGCCAAGGTGCATCGTTCACTCACGGTCGATCGAGAAGGCGAGTTGACAGTTGCCAGCATCGCCGGACTTACCGAGGAAATCATTCCCGGATTCTGACAAGGAGCCAATTGATGGACTGGCACGAGCGAATTGTTTCCGACGCCGACACCCTGTTCGGCAGGCCGCGCATCAAGGGGACGCGCATCGGGGTGGAGTTCATCCTCGACCTGATGGCGTCTGGCTGGAGCGAGTTGCAGATACTGGAAAGCTATCCGCACCTGCAACCGGAGGACCTGCAGGCGGTTTTTGGCTTCGTGCGCGATTGCCTGAAGGACGAGACCTGGATCATGCGCGCGACGATTCAGCGGCCGGGGATTACGGCATGACGCGAGCCCTGCTGGCCGACGAGAACTTCCCGCTACCCGTGGTTAACGGGCTCGTCGCCGCAGGCTACGATGTGCTGACCGTCGCCCGCATCAGCCCCGGAATGAGCGATCGGGCCGTGCTCGATCTGGCACGCAACGAGGGGCGTTGCCTGCTGACCTTCGATTCGGACTTTGGCGATCTGATTTTTTCCCAAGGGATCCCACCCCCACCAGCGATTCTCTATTTCCGCATACAGCCAGTCGAAATTGCCGATGTCTTGGCCGCTGCCTTGCGTGCACTCACCGAGGTGCCCGACGGATCCATCGTTGTCGTTACCACTGATGACTTCCGTTTGCGCCGGTTCGCGCCGAGTCGACCCAATGCCTGAGACTGCCGACCCTGTCCCGCTTTCGGCCTTGCAGCACTGGAGCTATTGCCCGCGCCAGTGCGCGCTGATCCACCTGGAGCAGGCCTTCGCCGACAACGTCCACACCGCTCGCGGGCAGGCGGTGCATGCGCGTGTCGACACGCCGGGTTTCGTCAATCAGGGCGATGTCCATAGCGTTCGCGCGCTGCCGTTGTTCTGTGGCCGTCTGGGGCTGGCGGGGAAAGCCGATGTCGTCGAGTTCCTTGCCGATGGCACGCCTTACCCGGTCGAATACAAACATGGCCCGCGGCGGCAACACGTGCATGACGACATCCAGTTGGCCGCGCAAGCCTTGTGTCTGGAAGAGATGACCGGCATGGCCGTTGGCCGGGGCGCCATTTACCATGCGACTTCGCACCACCGGCGCGAAGTGCGGATCACTGAGGCACTGCGGCGGGAGGTGGAGCAAGCGATCGTTGCCGTGCGCGGCATGCTGGCCTCTGGCAGAATGCCGCCGCCGGCAAATGACCAGCGTTGCCGCGAGTGTTCACTGGTCGACCTGTGCCAGCCAACAGCCGTCGCCGCTGCCGAGAGGCTGGCGCGGCTGCGTCGCGAACTGTTTGTGAGCGACGAATGCAGCACCTAGAAAACACGCTTTACGTCATGACCCAAGGCGCGTACGCGCATCTGGAAAACGATACCGTGCGCATCGACGTCGAACGTGAGAAGCGGCTGCAGGTGCCGCTGCATCACATCGGCGCGATCGTCTGTTTCGGCAACGTGCTGGTTTCCCCAAAACTCATGCATCGTTGTGCCGACGAGGGTAAGGCGCTGGTCTTGCTCAGCGAGCATGGCCGCTTCAAGGCGCGTCTCGAAGGACCGGTTTCGGGCAACGTTCTGCTGCGCCAGGCGCAGCACGCCAGAGCCGCCAGCGACGTTTTCTGCCTCGACACCGCGCGCGCCATGATCGCCGGCAAGATCAGGAACTCGCGCCAGATTCTCCTGCGCGGCGCACGTGAGGCTGCCGAGGCGGAGCACGCCAATGCGCTCAGTGAAGCCGCCGAGCAACTGGCCAATGCCTTGCGTCGTGTGGCGCACGCTGCAGACCTAGACATCGTTCGCGGTATCGAAGGGGAGGCGGCAAAGAACTACTTTGCGGCGGTGTCGCACTTGCTGCGTGCCGATGCACGAGGAGCATTCGCGATGGATGGTCGTACGCGCCGCCCACCGCGCGATCGCATGAATGCGCTGCTATCGTTCCTCTACGCCATGCTGATGAACGACTGTCGCTCGGCGGTGGAAGCCGCCGGACTCGACCCGCAACTCGGTTTTCTACATGCAGTGCGGCCCGGCCGCGCCGCACTGGCGCTGGACCTGATGGAAGAGTTACGAGCCTGGGTTGCCGACCGTCTGGCGCTCACACTCATCAACCGTGGCCAGATTCAGGCCGCCGATTTCGAGCAACGCGAGGGCGGCGCGGTACTACTGGCCGAGAAAGGGCGCAAGGCGGTGGTTGCTGCCTATCAGGAACGCAAGCAGGAAAAGGTCATTCATCCGCTGCTTGAAACGCCGGTGGCGATCGGCGTGATCCCCTTCCTGCAAGCGCGCTTCCTTGCACGGACGCTGCGCGGCGATATGGTTGGCTATCTCCCTTTTGTTGTGAGATAGGCATGCTGATCATCGTCACCTACGATGTGTCGACCGAAACCGCTGCTGGTCGCAAGCGGCTGCGGCGTGTCGCCAAGGTCTGCGAAAGCATGGGCCAGCGGGTGCAGAAATCAGTCTTTGAATGCAGCGTCGATCAGATGCAGATGGAGGAACTTGAACGCCGTCTGCTTGACGAGATTGACGAGCAGGAAGACTGCCTGCGTCTTTACCGCCTTACCGAGCCGGTCAGTCTGCGTGTCAAAGAGTACGGTCGCTTCCGAGCCATGGACTTTGATGGCCCTCTGGTGGCATGAAATGGCCGCGCGGACTCCAAGCAAAGACGCGAAGCGGCAGGGTTCGCGCGTGGAGAACGCGCTGTTTACATGGGATAATTGTTCCTCGGTGCTCGATTCCACGCGGCTTTGGCATTTTCTCTGTCAGGTTCGCGCAAGAGCGCCGGAAAACTTCTTTAGATCAGCAGGTAGGAAGCCCGCTGGATTCACCCGGCCCTCGGGCCGGGTGCGGATTGAAACCACAGCCGCTTGCCCAGCACCGCGCAGGCGAGGTGGGGATTCACCCGGCCCTCGGGCCGGGTGCGGATTGAAACAAGATCGGCATGTTCGCCCGCCAGACCGGCAAGAGGATTCACCCGGCCCTCGGGCCGGGTGCGGATTGAAACATCAACACTTACTTGGGCGAAGTGTGGCGGGAAGACGATTCACCCGGCCCTCGGGCCGGGTGCGGATTGAAACTGCCAGTCGCCACAATGGGTCGCGATTCCCGCGCTGGGATTCACCCGGCCCTCGGGCCGGGTGCGGATTGAAACTCGATCAGCGTCATGGGGTCGCCTTCGCCGCCGACGGATTCACCCGGCCCTCGGGCCGGGTGCGGATTGAAACTGTCCGTCGGCGAGGCGGTGGTGAGGTCGGTGTAGACGGATTCACCCGGCCCTCGGGCCGGGTGCGGATTGAAACCCGACTTGTAACTGATGTTCGCCGTGGTAATCAGCGATTCACCCGGCCCTCGGGCCGGGTGCGGATTGAAACCGGATCGCGCCGAGCAGGTGCGCGGCGTCACGTGGGATTCACCCGGCCCTCGGGCCGGGTGCGGATTGAAACAACCCGCGGCTGGCCAAAGTCATCAAGCAGTCGCGGATTCACCCGGCCCTCGGGCCGGGTGCGGATTGAAACGCGCACAGTTTGGCGATGTCGGAACGGCAAGTTAAGGATTCACCCGGCCCTCGGGCCGGGTGCGGATTGAAACTTTGCTGCCCCATCAGACGACCCGGCGTGGTCCGGATTCACCCGGCCCTCGGGCCGGGTGCGGATTGAAACGATTGCTATCCTGGGTATCGGAGCGCTTATCAGCAGATTCACCCGGCCCTCGGGCCGGGTGCGGATTGAAACCTCGTTGCCGACGAGGTGGTGGCCCGCAATGAGCTGATTCACCCGGCCCTCGGGCCGGGTGCGGATTGAAACACGGACCCGTGATCTGTAGGCAGCCAGCAAACCGGGATTCACCCGGCCCTCGGGCCGGGTGCGGATTGAAACGTCCGGAAGATCTCCTCCGCCGCCTCTCGCTCGTGATTCACCCGGCCCTCGGGCCGGGTGCGGATTGAAACTCGAAAACGACAAGGCGCGCCGGGCTGTGCTCGGGATTCACCCGGCCCTCGGGCCGGGTGCGGATTGAAACCCGCTCAACGGCTATCGCGCCGTCGCGTCGAACAACGATTCACCCGGCCCTCGGGCCGGGTGCGGATTGAAACCATACCCGGTCTGCGCCCGGATCGACGCCATCGATGGATTCACCCGGCCCTCGGGCCGGGTGCGGATTGAAACTTCGATCAGAAGAGCGACGTCTCCCTTGAAGTGCGATTCACCCGGCCCTCGGGCCGGGTGCGGATTGAAACAACGACAACCTGGACCGCATGAGAAAGGCCGCAGGAGATTCACCCGGCCCTCGGGCCGGGTGCGGATTGAAACTCCGACGTGCCTCAACCGCGCAGGCAACGAGACGCGATTCACCCGGCCCTCGGGCCGGGTGCGGATTGAAACCTCAGGCGTTACCGCCAAGTTATCGAGCGTGCTCGATTCACCCGGCCCTCGGGCCGGGTGCGGATTGAAACCCTTGCCGAGTAGAGCATCCATCAACCCCTGGGCGGATTCACCCGGCCCTCGGGCCGGGTGCGGATTGAAACAGGAATCGCATGGCATCGACGCCATCGCTTGCCGCGGGATTCACCCGGCCCTCGGGCCGGGTGCGGATTGAAACTTGATCACCGAATCCTTCGCGTCGAGGTTATTGCGATTCACCCGGCCCTCGGGCCGGGTGCGGATTGAAACCAGAACCTGCAGGCGCGCCTGCAGCTGGTGGTGGGTGATTCACCCGGCCCTCGGGCCGGGTGCGGATTGAAACCGGTCATTTGCACGGCCTGGGAGGCGGTGCTCGCGGATTCACCCGGCCCTCGGGCCGGGTGCGGATTGAAACAAGAACAAGCGCCTGTACCGCGAGGATTACGATTCGGATTCACCCGGCCCTCGGGCCGGGTGCGGATTGAAACTGCGGCAAGCCGAGGAAAGGGAGGGCGGCGGCATGGATTCACCCGGCCCTCGGGCCGGGTGCGGATTGAAACCATTCGTCTCGGCTGGAGAGCGTGGCGCCGCGCAGGATTCACCCGGCCCTCGGGCCGGGTGCGGATTGAAACCATGCCGCGGCCTTGTACGGGCCGCTGGATGCCAGGATTCACCCGGCCCTCGGGCCGGGTGCGGATTGAACCCACATGCGCGGCGTGGCGTACTCCAGAGTGATTCATCCGGGAGGACGGCGGCAAGCGTTTCGCCAAGGACAGCCGCAAGGAGGTCTGCTTCCATGTGCTCGGCGGCCTGGACGCGCTGGCCAAGGCACCGGGCCTGGTCATCGGAGAACGCTACGCCACCGGCAGCAGCCTGTCGCAGGCGCTGGGTTTCGCGACTGTCGCCGCCTTCGACTCGGGGAACCTGCTGCCCGTCGCCAAGGCCCCGCACGAGAAGTATCAGGACAAACCGATGGTGATCGGCGGCGCAGACGACAAGCACCTGGAGGCTATCCAGGGCGTCAACCTTGGTCGAAGCAAGACCGAGGAAGCCGGCAGGGCGGTCGGCGGCAAGTGGCTACTGCGGATCTTCGTACCCGGCGAGCAGGCCGCGAACCCCAAGGGCTTCACCGACTTCAATGATCTGGCTACCAGGAGCGCACTCGTGTCAACAGCGGCCAAAAACCGCGGAAATCTGGCGGCGCCAAAAAATCGGGCACGAAAATTGCCGGCCTGGAGCCGGGTCAAGGGCGGGCGCCAGCCCGGCGCAGCAAACCCTTGACGCGGCGGAAGGACGGGTACGCTGGGGCATGGCTGTGAGCGCGGCATCTTCGCGCTTACAGCCATGCCGACCCGCGCTTTTCGCCGCCAGATTCCCGCGGTTTCTCACCGCCGACAACAACTCGGGCAGGAAGGGGTAGCGCGGCAGGTTCGGTCGGTGGTTGATGACGTGATCGAGTGGCAACGGGGGCGGAGTGGCCAGGAACTGCAGCGGGGGCAGAGGCAGGAGCAGGGGCGCAGGCTGAGTCGTTGACAACGGGAATCCGCTTTGCGGCGCGAAGCGATATCTTGCCGGTGTTCGTTGCTTTGGTCGCGCAGCGGAAAACCTTTCAACGGCCTCGAGACGTTTGGGCTGGACAAGTCGCGCCTGCGACTCACCAATCTCCCGTCTCCCATGCGCGGCAGAAGGGTCGGGAATCAGGGTTGCGCCCATGACCAAGGCGCGCGTCCCGCAGCCAGCAGGCGTTGAGGCAACAACTGTGGGGGCGTACCGTTGTTGCCTCTCGATTGCCCGACCAGAATCCCCATGTCTGCCGCCTGTGCGTCTGCTCGCACTGCCGTCTATCGCCGTCGCCGGCCCGA
>ERZ761607.3941-NODE-3941-length-13704-cov-6.736537_pt1 | contig 13704 bp, 11 predicted proteins | sample MGYA00511164_ERZ761607 | MGnify/ENA primary metagenome ERZ761607 (study PRJEB28899, sample SAMN02445080) | bioreactor sludge metagenome | biome: EBPR sludge | place: Australia: Brisbane, Thorneside Wastewater Treatment Plant | collected 2011-06-22 ...
GCCCTCCGAAGGCAGGGGTCGGACGTTCGAATCGTCTCGGGCGTGCCATGAATTTGACGACTTGGCCGAACGCGGTTTCAACTCCCGGCGTCGCTGTGCGGCCCCGACGCCATCCCCGTTTCAAATCGACCGGAAGCGATTGCCGGGAACGCGAGCTTGCGTCGATGACCGGTTTCACCTGGCCGTTGGTAGTGTGTTGTCGGCTGCACAGGTCGTCGCTACGGGAAAGGCAGTCGCGCGAGACCTGCTGTCTTGACCGGCAGTGTCGGAGGCTTACAATCGCGCTCGATGCCGCCGGCACGGTACTGCCTGCGCAAGAGGGCTGTCCGCCGGGAGCTGGCCGTCGGTTGGACCGGACACCTCGGACGCGGCAGGATAATTCTCTAGTTTTGTTCATCGACCGCACCCGATTAGCCGCAGAGGAGAAACGCCGTGTCGAGTTCCGCCTTCGCGCTGGCAGCATCGGCGCTTGCCCTGGTCTTGCTCAGCTTCGTGGTCGGAGCTCGGCTGCTCTACTGCCGAGTCCGGGAGATGCGCGGCAAGCGCATCCATCCGCAGGCTGCCGCCACTTCGCTGCAGGTCGCGGCGCGCCTGGAGGATGTCCGGGCGGCGGACAATTTTCGCAATCTCTTCGAGGTTCCGGTGCTGTTCTACGCGCTGGTGGCCACTGCCTTGGCCAGCGGGCACGTTCCCGCCTGGCTCGTCGTCGGCTGCTGGAGCTTTGTCGCCCTGCGCGTCGTGCACTCGGCCATCCATTGCACGTACAACAAGGTCTTTCACCGCCTGACTGCGTTCCTCGCCGGATTTGGCCTGATCGTCGTGCTTTGGGTCGCCTTCATTCTGTCCTTGCCGGCCAGGAATGCTGCCTGACGCGATGCCGCCGAATTGCTGCAGACGCCGCGCGTACCCTGGCCGGCTGGCGGGCGCGTGCGCTGGCTGATCTGGGCAGGCCGTTGCCGGTCGCAGCCCACCTCCGGCCGCCAGCCGCAGGAGCCCGCCAGCCGGCCAGGGCAGCGCGGCGGTGACCGCGTTTCACAGCGCCGAACACCGATGCGCAGCTTCGTTCTCGCCGCGATCACCGCCTACCAGCGCTTCGTGTCGCCGTACAAGGGCTTTTCCTGCGCTTACCGTCGTCATACCGGACGAGCAAGTTGTTCGGCGCTGGGCTGGCGGGCTGTCCGCCGCTATGGCGTGACCCTTGGCCTGGCTGTTCTCCGCCGGCGGCTCAGCTTGTGCGGAATAGCTCACCGGCGCCATTGCCCGACGCCGGCGCGCCCTCACCGGGCGCAGCGCGGCGACTGCGACCTGGGCTGCGATCTGCCGTGCGATCTGGATTTTCGGCTGGGCAGCGGAAGAGCCTGTTCGACGCTCGGCGAGCTGGTCAGTTGCTGCGACTGTGGAAGTTGCGACTGGCCGGAGCGCAGGAAGAAGCGCACTCGCGAAGAGCAGTTCGTCCATCTGCCGCCTTGCCGCAACGACGAAAGGAGCGATCGCCGGTGAACATCGTGCCCTCCGCATCGGCTCAAACGCCGGCCGGCAGAGAACACCGTGCAGGCAGGCCGCGCCCTGGCCCCGGACGTCGTGGCGTTTCCTCCCTTGCCCCACATTCCACTTGACTGCCAACCACCGACAACGAATGCATATCGAATACCGCGACGACGCCCGGCTCGTCGTCGACAGCGCAATCGAGCTCTACAAGCGCTCGACGCTGGGAGAACGGCGGCCGATCGACCGGCCTGGCATCTTCGCCGGCATGTTGAATAATGCCAGTCTGACGGTCACCGCCTGGGATGGCGAGAGTCTCGTCGGCATCGCACGCTGCCTCACCGATTTCACCTACGTTGCCTATCTGGCAGACCTCGCGGTTGATCGCGAATACCAGCGGCGAGGCATCGGCAAGCGTCTGATTCAGGAAACCAGAGATCGCCTGGGGCAGGAATGCATGATCGTTCTGCTGGCGGCACCGCTGGCCAACGAGTATTACCCAGGGCTGGGTTTCACACACAACCCGCGCGCATGGGTGCTGCGCGGCGGCGGCGTCACGCCGGCAGCAACTGGCAGCGAATCGATCAGCAGTGATCTGCAGGCTGGCGCGGGTCAGCCTGCCAAGCTTACGCACAGGGAGGCGAAATGAAAGACTCGCTCAGGCCGGGAATCAAATTCGAGCACCGGTTCACGGTACCGGCATCGAAGACGGTTCCGGCGCTTTACCCGGAATCCGCGGAATTCGTCGCCATGCCCGAGGTGTTTGCCACCGGTTTCCTGGTCGGTCTGCTTGAGTGGGCCTGCATCAAGGCGATCAATCCGTACCTCGACTGGCCGCAGGAACAGACCGTGGGTACGCACATCGACGTCAGTCACGAGGCGGCCACGCCGCCCGGGCTCGAGGTCAGTGTGACGGTCGAGTTGCTTGCCGTTGAAGGAAAAAAGCTGGTCTTTGCGGTTGCCGCACACGATGGCCACGACCTGATCTCGCAAGGGCGGCACGAGCGCTTCATCATCAATCGCGAGAAGTTCGACGCCCGGCTGAGCGCCAAGGCGCCCGGCGGCTGAACGCCTGGCGGCCAGCGGATCGACGAGGAAGCTTCGCCTTGTACAGCGCCCGGTGATCGCCCAATGCGGCCCCGCGACCGGGTCGCGGCACGCGGCACGCCTTCGGACGCTGCCACCTGGTCAGGCGATGACCCGCCCGATTACAGGAAGCAGGCCGTGCCGTGAAGCATGGTGGCTTTCCGGCAACCAGCGCGTCTGACCGCCGGGGCGGGGAAGCGTGGCGCTGCTTCAGCGGGCGCGTGATTCGCCCCTGCTATCGTCGACCGCTGTCCAACGCAGCCCGGATCATCGGCATGTGGCGTCGGCTGTTCATGCATGCGACATACATTTCGCCATGCACGCTGAAATCGGCAAAGCGCAGGACCTGGATTGGCGTTTTGACGCCGACCGCAGCGGCGGCCGTGGCCGCGCTTTATTCGGCCGCGGTCAGCGGCATCTTCCTCAAGATCCATGCTGGCGGCCAGCGTGTTGGCCGGCGCTGACGGCGGCAGCGCACGTCCGGATGCTCCTGCCTGTCAGGCGATGAGCAGCGCCACTGCAAGAAGCAAGCCGTGCAATGAAGCAGCAAGAATGGTCAGCTTGATCGCCGGGGCGAGTTCGCTCGGACGGGTAGCGTTCGCCCACAGATTGCGCGTCGCCGCTGCGCTGGCCGCGATCGGCAGCAGCGAAAGCCAGGCGAAACGCGGCAGGACGCCAGCGAAGGCGAGAGCGGCGACCCAACCGTAAGCCAGCAGCACGATCAGCAGGTAGCCCCAGCGCGCCGCCGGTGCTCCGCAGCGAACGACCAGCGTGCGCTTGCCCACCTTGGCGTCGGCGCCGATGTCGGGAAACTGATTGATGTAGAGCACGCTGGCGACGAGCAGCGCGAAGCCGAGGCCGCCTGCCACCGGGACAAACGAGAAGGCATGGCGCTGCACGAAGTCGGTGCCGACGACGACCAGCAGCCAGGCTGAGGTAATCCCGAACTCCCCCAGACCGCGGCTCTGCAGCCGGCATGGCGGCGCCGAGTAGGCCCAGCCGACAAGCAGTCCGGCCAGCCCGATCAACAGCAGGCGCGCGTCGCTGACCACGGTCAGCCACAAGCCGGCGAGGACGACGGCAAGGAGCAGCGCGTAGCCGAAGCGACCGGTTGCCGACGGCGACAGTACGCCGTTCTGGATCAGGCGGCTCCCCCCGGTAAAGGGGAAGACGCGCTCGGTATTTGCCGCGTCGCAACCCGAAAGGGCATCGTAGTAGTCGTTGATGACGTTGGCGCCGGCGTGCGCGACGAGTGCGAAGAGCAGCGTCACCGTGGCCACGGCTGGGTCAAGGCGGAGACCGCTGCCGGCGGCGCCGGCCAGGCCGAGCAGCACGCCGACGATGGTAACCGAAAGGAAAGCCGGTCGCGTCGCGGCAAAATAGCGCAGGACGGGATTTGCCAAGGCCTCTAGGCTGGGTTCGCGGGGGACGGGCATCGCGGCTTTCCTTTGTTGTTGTCGAGAAATCGGGTAATGCCACCGCTGCGTCGGCCGTACCCGGCGCACCGGCGGTTGACGGCATGCACGTCAGGCGGCGACAACGCCGCGGTGGTGATCGACCGCGATGGTAAAGCGCAAGCCGGAGTTTGTCTTGCGCCGATCTGCGCTCGGCGGGCGACGCCGGGCCTTCGTTGGCGCGAGCGGAAGTTGTCGTGCTCGAACGCCAGACCAGCCCTTGCCGAGCAAGGCGGCGGCTCGCGCAGGCAGACCCCATTCAGCCTGCCGGCAGATGTGCATCGAGCCAAAGATGCAATGGCGAATCGGGCGGCCAGTTGCGCAGCAGTCGCGCGCGGTCACGTCGCCAGGCGCGCCGGTAGGTCGCCGGGCTGCGGTGGTGAACAACTGCGTCGAGGTCGATCAGGACGATCCGTGCACCGTCCCAGAGCAGGTTCATTGCCTTCAGGTCGCCGTGGCTGATGCGTTGCGCGTGCAGCCCGGCGAACAGCGTGCGCAAGGCATTCGCCTCGGCCGTCGGCGGGTCGGCGAACGGCGACAGGTGCGTCTGCAGGTTGGGACCCGGAGAGAACTCGCTGATCAGCCAGGCGCGCCGCCGCAACGGGCCATAACGCTCTTCGATCAGGGCCAGCGGCGCCGGTGTATGGAAGCCGAGAAACTGCAGGCAATGCGCCGCGCGCCAGGAATGCCAGGCGCGGCTTGGCCGCCAGAGCCGGCTGCAGGCATGGGCAAAGCCCTTCAGGTTGTAGCGCTTGATCAAGACTTCTCCGTCGCCGAGTTGCACGCGCGCTACGGTGACCGTGCCGCCATCCTTGAGGATGGAGCCGCGCGCGAGGACACCGTCCGGGTCGGCCAGGACGGGCGCCAGGCGCTCGGCGTGGCGGCGGACAACGGAGGAAAAGCGCCAGAAACTGCGCTCGACGGAAAACAGGCTGCACTCGCGCACGCTCTTGGCGAGAAAGTCCTTCAGCCGCCAGTTGCGCACGCCTTCGATCGCGCGCAGCAACGCCGGGGAAGGCGCGGGCCGGCGGCGAGCAGAATCTGCAAGGGACTCGCCAGCGGGATCGGCAGCCAGAGCGGCCGTGTGGGGCGCGCCGGCAGACGCGGCGTACGCCGGCAACAGCGTCTCCAGGTGCGCGTCCCAGGCGGGCGGCAACTGCGCCAGAAAGATTGCCAGATTGGCCACGGCGCGCGCCGCCGGCAGCGGCTGACCGGGGGTGATGACGCGCACGGCGTCGCCGTCGACCAGAAACAGCGCGTCGCCGCAGCGCAGGAAGTTACCGAAATGCAGGTCTTCCTGGGTCAATCCGGCGGCGTGCAGGCGACCGAGCAAGGCGAGCGCCGGAGTGAGCAAGGCCTGTGCGGCGGCGTCGCCGGCCGGCCGGTCGGCGACGCGCGCCCACGCCTCGGCGAGGCTCTCGGCCGCGGCAAGGAAGTCGGTCAGCAGCACGTGCCCGCCACCCGGCAATGGTGCCGCAGCGAGCAGCTCGGGCGTCGGCACGCCGGCCTGGCGCAGCGCCGCCAGACCGGCGCATTCCTGTTGCCAGTGCTGCTCGCTGCGCGCACCAAGAAAGACCTTGGCGAAGACGCGTCGGCCCCTCGCCTCGGCTTCGCCGACCAGCCGCTTGCCAGGCAGAACGCGCAGCAGGCGGAGCATCGTGAGGCTGCCGCCAGAGTCCAGAAGCAGGCGGAACGGCAGCTCCGGTTGTCGCCCGGCGCGCGCCAGCGTGCTTGCTTTGCTCAATGCGGCCGGCGTCATCGGCCGGCCGACGAAAGGCGAGTGGTGGCGGGCAATGGATGGCGCATGCGTCGACTAGTCCCGGCCGGCAAAGAAATTGACGATCCTGCCGATCTGCTTGCGGTCGTCAGCGGTAAGCCGTGGGTGCTGCACGTAGTCGAGGTAGAAACGCAGTCGCTGGCTGCGCGACAGGTGCCGGCGGGCGAGCTTGTCGAGACAGGCGAGGTCCTTGACGATCCGATAATCGAGAATCGCGCCGCGATAATGGCTGCCGCTCGGGCAGTCAATCAGGTACACGGTCGGCTGGTCGCCGCCGTCGACCAGCAGGTTGCGCCATTTGAAGTCGTTATGCGCAAAGTTGGCGCGGTGCAGGCGGCGAGCGATGTCAGCGATCTGGCGCGCTACGTGTCGCACCCAGCGCGGGTCGCGCAGGCGCGGATCGCCGGCGCGCGCCAATTGAGCAAGGTCGGTCGTCTGCGCAATCTCCTCGGTGATCAGCGCACCACGGATGAAGGCGCCGAAGTGACGCTCGAGGCCGAAAGCAACCAGCGTCGCCGTCGGTACGCCGAGCGCCCGGAAGGCCTGCAGATTGCGCCACTCGTTACGCACGCGCGGCGGACCGAGCCAGCGCCGCAGGCCGAACCAGCGGCGTTGCGGATTCTTGCCCGTGCCACTGTAGCGCTTGACGTAGTAGCGCTTGCCGGCAACCTCGACGCGCAGCACGCGGGCGAGCGAATCGGCCGCGATCGGCTCGCCGGAGAGGGCAAAGACGCGCTCGAGGTCGGCGAACATTTCGCCGCTTGCGCCCTGCGCGTAGTCCGGGTTCAGCCACCAGAACCTCATGTCATTTCTCCGCGGGCGACCTTGCGCACGAAGCGCGCCTGCAGGCGTTGCGCCTCGCGGCGCAGATGGGCGATCAGGCGCGCCTCGTCGCGCAGCACCTGGCGCAACGGGCGGGCAAAGTAGGCGACCAGGAAGCGGCAATAGTCGCTGCGGCTCAAGCCCAGGCCGAGCACCGAAAAGTAGAGCGCCGCCAGGTCCTTGTCACGCCAGCGCTGCGGGGTGTGCGGGCGAACCTGTGCCCGGTGCAGATCGATCAGCGAAAGGCGAAGCCGTTCGGGTGTCGGTGGCGGATCGAGGTGGAGCAGGAAATGGCAAAGATAGAAGTCGCGATGATTGACGCCAGCCTGATGCATGCGGCTGGCGATCTCGCCGACGCCGCGAATCAGCGCGCGCTTCAGGCGCAGATCCGGTGTCTGGCGCGGCCATTCGGCGCAATAGTCTTCCAGGCTGATGGTCGGTGCCAGTTCCTCGCTGACGATGAACGAGGCGCGGCGGGCAGGATCGTCGCCCCGCTGCGCGTAGGCAACGACGCGCAAGGTGTCGATGCCGGCGGCGCACAGGCGCTGGACGGCGCGCCATTCGTCTCCCGCGCCGAGCACCGGCCGGTGCAGGGAGACCAGATTCTTGACGATTTCCGGCCAGCCGACGCCGCGATGTATCTTGACGAAATAGCCCCGCCCGTCGACCTCGGTGCGCAAGGTGCGCCGCCCGGCGAGTTCGCGGAACACTTCGCCGCGCAGCGCCTCGACGGCAACAAAGGGGTCCTGCCCCGCCCACAGCGTGCGAAACGGTTCGGCGAGAAAGATCTCCGTCTGGTTCATCGCCGCGTGCCGAGAATGAGGTCGGCCGCCCGCTCGGCGTTGCTGTAGATGTCCGCGCGTTCAGCGTAGGCCAGGCCGGCGGCCGACCAGCGCGCGCGCGCCGGCGCGTCAGCCAGCATGTCGGCGAGCGCCGCGTTCAACTCCGCCTGGCGGAAAGGTTCGCCGACGACGATTCCAGCACCCGCCTCGGCGACATGCGAGGCATAGCCGCAAACCGCTGTGGTCAGCACCGGGAGTCCGGCGACGACGGCTTCGAGCAGAACCGTGCCGGTATTCTCGTTGTACGCCGGATGAATCAACAGGTCGGCGCCGAGCAGGAAGCGGACGATGTCGCTGCGCCCGAGCAGGAGCTCGACGCGTTCGGCCAGGCCGAGCGTGCGCGCCAGGACGCGGAAAGGCCTGGCGTCGTCGTCACCGATGGCGAACAGACGGCAGCGGCTGCGCAGCGCATCCGGCAAGGCAGCCATCGCCTTCAGGCTGCGATCCAGCCCCTTCGTCTTGAAACCCGAGCCGAGTTGCAGGAGCAAGAGATCGTCCGCGCGCAAGGCGAATTCGGCGCGGAAATCGGCGCGCAGCGCCGGTGCCTCGGGCGGCGCCCGCCGGTCGCGCGAAATTCCTGGTGGCAGCAGATGGAAGCGTTCGCTCGGCGTCGCGTAATGACGTTCGAACAAGGGCTGCTGGTGGGGCGAGAGGAGCAGGATCTCGGTGCTCGCGTCGGCCGCGAAAACCGCCCGCTCGTACGCGGCAAAGTGGCGGTAGCGCGCCGACAGGCGGTAGAGCGGACTGCGCAGCGTGCGCGCCTTGTCCTCGAAACACGGGTCAGCCGCGAAGTAGAGGTCAAGCCCCGGCATCTTGTTGAAACCGACGACGCGCTCGGCCGGATTGGCGGCCAGATGGGCGGACACCCAGGCGGTGAACCGGCGGTAGCGCGCCGGGTTGGTCAGCCCGCGCACGGGCACCCGGATCAGCGTGAAGCCGGGCGGAACGTCGCCGCGCCATTCCAGCGTATAGACGCGCACCGCATGGCCGCGCGCCTGACAGGCCAGCGCAATGCGCAGAAAATCGCGCTGCAGGCCACCGAAGGGAAAGTACTTGTACAGGCAGAAAGCGATCCGCATCAGGTCGCCTCCTGCGCAGCGCGAGCTGCCGGGGTTGGCGCGTGATCGGCGCTCATCCGTCGCCCTTCTCGCTCAGCGCGCCCGGCGGCTGGCTGCTCCGACGCTGCTTGTAGCGGTTGTATCCCCACAGGTACTGCTGCGGGCACTGGCGGATCAGATCCTCGATCTCGTGGTTGATCTGTTGCGCGCGCTCCTCGAGCGTACCGCGGATCGGCCGCCGCGGTTCCTGCAGCCGGAAGTGATAGCCCGCGCCACCCGGCAGCCTTTCGGCCCAGACCATGATCACCGTCGCCCCACTGTCGGCCAGGCGCGCCGCCAGCGTCATCGTGTAGGCCGGCTTGCCGAAGAAGTCGAGCCAGCGACCCTCGCCGGCGCGCGGCGCCTGATCGGGCAGCATGCCGACCGCTTCACCGCGGCGCAGTGCCTTGAGCAGCGTGCGCACGCCGGCGAGGTCGGCGCTCGCCAGATGCAGTTGCTCGCGCGCCCGACCCGCCTCGACCATCGCCTGCAGCCAGGCCTGCTTCGGCTGTCGGTAGAGCACGGTGATCGGCGCGCGCGTCGACAGATATTGCGCGGTCACCTCAAAGCAGCCCAGGTGCGGGGTCAGATAAAGAATCCCCTTGCCGCGTCGCGTCGCCGCCTCGACCAGCTCCCAGCCGGAAACGCTGACGACGCGCGCCGCCGTCTCGGCGAGCGGGCGCAGCCAGATGCGCGGCAGCTCGAGCATCTGCTTGCCGGCTTCGCCGATCGCTGCGCCACGCAGACGCGCCGCCTCGCTGGTACCGAGCGCGAGCTGCATGTTCTCGCGCAGGTGCCGCCGGTAAGTCGGCGAGAACAGCCAGGCAAGCCAGCCGAAGCAGCACCCGAGGACGTGCAGCGCGGACAGCGGCAGATGGCCGAGGAGACGAAAGACGATGCTCACAACGGGTTCGGGGGCAATGGCGGGTGATTGAGGGCGATTGAGGGCGATTGAGGGCGATCTGCGGGGTCGCGCGAGCGCCGGGTAGACGCAGGGTTTGACCGGCGACACGAAGAAAAACTATAATTATCCATCCGCCGAGTTAATCAGGACAACTTGCAGGGCGGAGCGTCGCAGAAGCGGCCGTAAAATACTGCTAAAGCGTCGTCTGCTCGAACCCCGGAGCCGGCAACGCCGCCGTTTCGGGGTTTTTCATTTTGGAGCAGATGCAGCATGAGCAAGGAGTACCTCTTTACCTCGGAATCGGTTTCCGAAGGCCATCCGGACAAGGTCGCCGACCAGATTTCCGATGCCATCCTCGACGCCATCCTGGCCGACGATCCACCCGCGCGAGTCGCCTGCGAAACGCTGGTGTCCACCGGTCTGGTCGTCATCTCGGGCGAGATCACGACCAAGGCGCACATCAACTACCGCGAGATTGCCCAGGACGCGGTCCGCCGCATCGGCTACAACAATTCGGAAATCGGTTTCGATTACAAGAGCTGCGCCATCCTGACGGCGATCAACCGCCAGTCGCCCGACATCGCGCAAGGCGTCAATGAGGGTCAGGGGCTCGACCTCGACCAGGGCGCCGGCGACCAGGGTCTGATGTTCGGCTATGCCTGCAACGAAACGCCGTCGCTGATGCCGCTGCCCATCCACTACGCGCATCGCATCATGCAGCGCCAGGCTGAAGTGCGGCGCGACGGCAGACTGCCGTGGCTGCGCCCGGATGCCAAGAGTCAGCTCACCGTGCGCTACGTGGACGGCAAGCCGACTTCGATCGACACCGTCGTCGTATCGACGCAGCACGATCCGGAAGTCTCGCACGCGCAGATCAGCGAGGCGGTGATCGAGGAGATCATCAAGCCGGTCGTACCAAAGAGCCTGCTCAATGCCGGCACGCGCTTTCTCGTCAACCCGACCGGGCGCTTCGTCGTTGGCGGGCCGCACGGCGACTGCGGTCTGACCGGGCGCAAGATCATCGTCGATACCTACGGTGGCGCTGCCCGCCACGGCGGTGGCGCTTTCTCGGGCAAGGACCCGTCCAAGGTCGACCGTTCGGCCGCCTATGCGGCACGCTACGTCGCCAAGAACGTCGTCGCCGCCGGCCTCGCCGACCGCTGCGAGGTGCAGGTCGCCTACGCGATCGGCGTCGCCCGGCCGGTTTCGCTGATGGTCAATACCTTTGGCACCGGCAAGCTGAGCGACGATGCGATCGCCAGCCTGATCGAACGGCATTTCGACCTGCGGCCAAAGGGAATCATCCAGTCGCTCGATCTGCTCCGCCCGATTTATCGCAAGACGGCGGCTTACGGGCACTTCGGGCGCGACGAACCCGAGTTCACCTGGGAGGCGATCGACAAGGCGGCAGCGCTGAGCGCCGAATCCGGAATCTAGTATCCAGTCGTCCATCCGTCGGCGCAGGCAATGCGCCGACGGCGTCTCCGACCGTCCATGGCAGCGACCCCTCAGCTCATCCCGGGAGATCACCATGCTCAAGCGAATCAGCGTCGACCAGCTTGCCCTTGGCATGCATATCAAGGAGTTCTGCGGTTCGTGGATGGAGCATCCCTTCTGGCGCTCGGCCTTTGTTCTGAATGATCCGGCCGACCTGCAGGCAATCCGCACGAGCAGCATCAAGGAAGTCTGGATAGACTGCAGCAAGGGGATCGACGTCGCGCCCGAGGCAAAGGTCGTTTCGCTGGCCGAATCGGAAGCGCAGGTCGAGGCCGAACTCGCCGCGCTCGCCCGCACGACGCGCGACCTTCGGCGAGTCCCCGCGGCGACCGAATTCAACCGTGCCGCACGCATTGTTGCCCGCTCGCGCCAGGCGGTCACTTCAATGTTCGAGGAGGCACGCCTTGGTCGAGCGGTCGATACGGTGGGCGCGCAACGCCTGGTCGAGGAGATTTCCGATTCGGTAACGCGCAACCCGGGCGCGCTGATCAGCCTGGCGCGTCTGAAGACTGCCGACGACTATACCTACATGCACTCGGTCGCCGTCTGCGCGCTGATGGTCGCCCTGGCCAGGCAGTTGGGCATCGCGCCAGAAGAGACGCGTTCGATCGGTATCGCCGGACTGCTGCACGACCTGGGCAAGGCGCAGATGCCGAGCGAAGTGCTGAACAAGCCGGGCAAGCTGACCGACGCCGAGTTCGCGATCATCAAATCGCACCCGGAGGCCGGTTATCGCATGCTGTGCGAGGGTGCCGCCGTCGATTCGATCGCGCTCGATGTCGTTCTCCACCATCATGAGAAGGTCGACGGATCGGGTTATCCGGAACGTCTGCAGGGCGATGCCATCAGCCTCCACGCCAAGATGGGCGCGGTCTGCGACGTCTATGACGCGATCACCTCGAACCGGCCGTACAAGGCTGGCTGGGACCCGGCCGAATCGCTGCGCAAGATGGCCGAATGGAGCAAGGGACACTTCGACCCGACCGTCTTTCAGGCGTTCGTCAAGGCGATCGGCATTTACCCGATCGGCTCGCTGGTGCGCCTGAGCTGCGGCCGCCTGGCAGTGGTCGTCGAGCAGAGCGAGCACTCGCTGCTCAGCCCGCGCGTCAAGGTCTTCTTCTCGACGCGCGCGAACGCGCGCATCGCGCCGGAGGTGATCGACCTGGCGCGGCCCGGTTTGTCGAGCAAGATCGTCAACCGGGAAGACCCGGCAAAGTGGAACTTCCCCGATCTGCAGGAGATCTGGTCGGCTCCCACGTAGGGCCTGGCCGAGTGCACGCGGCTGGGCGCTCGTCGCCGATCGGCCGGCGTCCGATCATGCGCTCCGATCTTGCGCCGCGCCATTCGCCCCCCAGGCGCTTACCGTCGCACGTGCCGCCGGATGGATGCGTTCGAGCAGCGTGCGCGCCATCGTGCTCAGCAAGGGCTGCAGGCGCCGCGCAAGCGCCTCGCCGCTCAACGTGTCGCGTCCGGTACACGCGGCGAGTAGCGCCGAGCGCTGGAGCAGGACGAGTTCGTCGACCAGGGGCGGCCAGAACGCCGGATACTCGGCTTCGCGCCATTCGCCGCGCCCGCGCCCGTAGTGCGCGACCGCCAGATAGCGCAGGAGCAGACTGCCGGCCAGCGCGCTCAGGAAAGCGTCGTCCCAGCGCAGGCTGGCGCCGAGGCGGCCACGTGCGATATTGACCCCGCGCGCCAGGCCGGCGGCACTCAGCGCGCCGAGCACGGCGCCAGTAAGCATCCCGCCGCCCAGAGTCAACCCGCCGGCCGCCAGATCGGCGCCAAGGCCGCCCAGCGCGCCGGAGACGGCGCCGCCGAGCAGCGCCGCGGTCGACTCATTGACCGGCGCCTGACGCTGCACCGTGCGTGCCAGACGCTCGCGCAGGTCGGCGCTCGCCTGACCGGCGAGCTGATGGATCGCGATCAGGCGATCGAGCGTCGCCAGCAGATCGGCGTCGAGCCGCGCGCCGAGCGCCGCCAGCGCGCGCGCCTGCTCGTCGTCGGCAGCCGCCCGGCCGACGCCGATGGCTCGTCCGAGGTCGCGCAGAGCGCCCTTCAGGCGTCCCTCGCTGAGCCCTTCGCTGTCGCTGACGGCGCGCGCCAGACTGGCCGCGAGCACTGCCATCGCCTCGGCAAACTGCGCTTCACGACGCGCGCGCCAAGCATTGGCGAGGCGCCCGACGGCGGCCTGGCGTTCGCCGCTCAGCACCTTGCCGACCTCGCCGAGAAGCACTCCCTCCTGCACCCAGCAACGGGTAAACGCATCCAGCGTCAACAGCGAGCGCACCTGGCTCCGCCCGGCCAGCGCCTGGCGCCAGCAAGCCTCCTCGGCCGCCTCGTCGGCCGGCGGACGCGGCGCGCCGGTCTGATTGAGGAGGACGATCACCGGCCGCCCGATCCACTCCAGGATGTCCATTTCCGGGTCCAGGTAGCCGGCATCGCTCGGCGCCTCGGCGGCATTGACCAGGTAGAGGACGACATCCGCCTGCTCGCGCACGTTGCGTACCGCCAACTGCGACAGCCAGAAGGCAGGATCGCGAAAGCGATCCCAGACCTGGCTGAGGAACCAGCCAATTGGATTGCCCTGCTGGCGCAGGCGCCGCGCCAGACGGGCGCTGTCGCCGAAACCGGGCGTATCCCAGAGGAGCAGGGCGTCGCCGGCCGGCGTTTCGATCAGCGTGTGCGCGCTCGCCTCGCGCGTCACGTGCGGCGCGTCGCGCACCTCGCCGACCTCGCGCCC
>ERZ761607.3942-NODE-3942-length-13703-cov-7.236152_pt1 | contig 13703 bp, 16 predicted proteins | sample MGYA00511164_ERZ761607 | MGnify/ENA primary metagenome ERZ761607 (study PRJEB28899, sample SAMN02445080) | bioreactor sludge metagenome | biome: EBPR sludge | place: Australia: Brisbane, Thorneside Wastewater Treatment Plant | collected 2011-06-22 ...
ACCTCGCAGGACGAGATCGACTGGATCACCCGCACCACAGCCGCGGGCCAGCGGCTGGGCGCCTATCTGCAGCTTCAGGTCTCCAAGCCCCAGTCGATCGCCTGGATGGCGGCCGGCAATCCGGTCGGCCAGGCGGCCTGGATCCTTGAGCGGTTCTATGACTGGTCGGATCTGAGAGCGAAGCCGCTGATCGGCGTCTACACGCGCGACCAGCTTCTGACCAACGTCATGATCTATGTGATGACCGGCAGCTTCACGACCGGCGCCTGGTATTACCGCGGCCTGATCGAGGAAGGCGGCGTGGTGCTGCCCGAGGGGACCCGCTGCGAGACCCCGACCGCCTTCGCCAACTTCCCGGGCGAGGCGCTCTACGCCGCCCCGCCGCGCAGCTGGGCCGGCCGCGCCTACAACATCACCCGCTGGATCGACATGGACAGGGGCGGCCACTTCGCGGCGATGGAGGAGCCTGACCTCTTCGTCGGAGAGGTCCGCGACTGGGCGAAGGGGCTCTGATCCAGGGCCCGGGCCAGAGCCGGTCTCAGGCCTTCACGTGCCCCAGCTTGTCGGGGTTGCGCATGATGTAGATGGCGGCGATCAGGCCGTCCTCGCCCGGCTCGAAGGCCATGGTCTGGACGCCGTCGAAGACCTCCATGACCACGCCCGGCGCGCCGTTGATCAACACCGGCCGCATGGCGCTGGGGTTGTCGAAGCCCTTGCGGGCGGCGATGCCCCGAAGCAACAGCATGACGTCGTCGCGGCCGACCATCGGACGCAAGGCGGCCGGGCGTTTGCCGCCGCCGTCGGAGATCAGGATGGCGTCCTCGGCCAGCAGATCTGACAGCGCCTCCGGATCATTGCGCGCGGCGGCGTCCAGAAAGGCCGCGGCAAGCTTCATCGAGGCCTCTGGCGAGACCGCGAAGCGTGGCCGGCCCTCCCTGACGTGCGCGCGGGCGCGCGAGGCCAGCTGGCGCACTGCCGCCTCGCCCCGGTCGAGCTGGCGAGCGACCTCGCCGTAGTCCTGGTCGAAGACGTCGTGCAGCAGGAAGACCGCCCGTTCCAGCGGCGACAGCCGCTCCAGGGCCAGTAGGAAGGCGACCGAGACATCCTCCGCCCGTTCCGCCGGATCGTCGGCGATTTCCTCGACCAGCGGCTCGGGCAGCCAAGGACCGACGTAGGTCTCACGCCGCGCCCGCGCCGACTTCAGCCGGTCGAGGCACAGGCGGGTCACCGTCTGCATCAGCCAGGCCTGGGGATTGGTCGCCGCCGCGCCGGCCCGGTCCCAGCGGAGCCAGGCGTCCTGGACCACGTCCTCCGCCTCGGCGACCGAGCCGAGCATGCGGTAGGCGAGGCGCTGCAGGCGGCGACGCTCGGCCTCGAAGGCCTGGAGGGGGGTCTGGACGGCGGGATTCATACCGACACCGGCTCCGGCAGGCTGAAGGGGGCCGAGACGCCGGCGACCACCACCCGCGTGCAGGCGCGGCCGTGGCCCAGCGCATACTTCACGGTGGGATACATCTGGGCCGTCGTCAGCGCGAGCGCGATGTCGATCACCGCCGCATCGCCCCAGCGCCGGGCGATCTCGTCACGGCATTCGTCGGCATCGGCGAGATTCCGGTCGAGAACGGCGCGGGCCAAGTCCCACGCCAGACCCGCGGCGTCTCCCATGGCCAGACGATCGCCCGCCAGCACGGCGCGCAGCACCTCGGGCCGGACTCCTCCCGCCGTCGCCATGTCGACGCTGATCTGGGTGCAGGGTCCGCAATCGCCCGACAGGGTTCCCACGATGCCGGCCGCGGCGATGGCTTCGCGCGGGGCGGTCTTGCCGTGACCGAGCGATGCGACCAGGCCGAAGCGCAACAAGGTCCAGGCGCCGCCCTTGTCGAGCAGCTCGCGCATGTAGCCGGCGTTGTAGGTCCAGGCCTTTTCGAACGCCGCGATCCGTCGGCGGAGCAGGGCTTTGAGCATGTCAGGCCTCCTTGGGCGCTGCGTTGAGGGGACGATGGACGAAGGCGATCCCGGCGGTGATCAGGGCCGGCAGGAAGACGCCCGGGAAGTCGCGGGCCAGATCGCGCCAGGCGCTGCCGCCGCAGCTGGCGTCGCCGATGTGGATCGCCGCGTGCAGGCTCAGGAACGCCGCGGCGCAGACCAGCGCCGGCCAGCCTTGCCGCGGCCTCCAGGCGAACCAGGCCAGGCCCAGCACCACGACCAGGTAGGCCATGCCGATGTCGCGCACGAAGTGCGGGTTGAACGCCCCGGTCAGCGGCGCCCCCGGCACGGCGTCGTACCAGGCCAGCGGCCGGGCCAGCTGGAACACGGCGTTGGCGAACAGTCCGGCCCCCAGCAGCCCGGCGATCCAGCGATAGATCATGGGTGGTCTCCTTCTTTCACGGGGAAGACGAGGGACGGGGGGCCCATGTGACATCCCCCTTCCGCCTGGAGCGGCGAAGGGCTCTACTCCGCTCATGCAACGCACCCTTCCCGCCGTCGCCTACCGCGATCCCGCCGTGTTCGGGCGCGAGCGGACCGCCGTGTTCGCCGCCTCCTGGCAGTTCCTCGGCCACGAGAGCGAAATGCCGGCCGCGGGCGACTATCTGGCGGGTGATGTCGCCGGCTGGCCGGTGCTGGCGGTGCGCGGCGGGGACGGCGTCCTGCGGGGCTTCCACAACGTCTGCCGCCATCGCGCCGGGCCGCTGGTGTCGGACGCGAAGGGCAATTGCGGCGGCGAGCTGACCTGCCGCTACCACGGCTGGCGCTACGCGCTGGACGGCCGGTTGCGCAGCGCCGTGGCGTTCGGGGCGAGCGAGGGCTTCGACCCGCGTGACTTCGGCCTGCATCCGGTGCGGCTGGAGACGTGGCGCGGCTTTGTATTCATCAACATCGACGGCGAGGCTGGGCCGCTCTGCGAGTTGGTCGCGCCGCTCGACCGGCTGATGGACGAACGCGGCGTCACGCTCGGTCCCGCAACCCTGCGCCGAAGCCACGACCTCGCCTGCAACTGGAAGGCCTATGTCGAGAACTACCTCGAGGGCTACCATATCGATGTCGTACATCCGGCCCTGGCGGCGGAAGTCGATACGGCTTCGTATGTTGTGCGCATGGACGGCGCCGTCGCTGTGCACGAAGTTCCCACCCACAGCGGCGTCAACGACGGCCTGTGGGCCTGGCTGTGGCCGAACCTGGCGTTCAACGTCTACCGCTACGGCCTGATGGTCGAGCACATGCAGCCGATCGGCCACGACCGCACACGGCTGGACTACCTCTACTTCTACGACCCGGCGACGGCCGACATGGACGCCGTGCTGGCCGCCTCCGACGCCCTGACTCACGAGGACAAGGTGATCTGTGAGGCCGTGCAGAGGAACCTCGACGCCGGCGTCTACGACTGGGGCGTGCTGTCGCCGCGGCATGAGATCGCCGTGGGTTGGTTCCAGCAGCGGGTGAGCGAGGCGGCGGGGTAGCGACACTCCAGTTTGCGCTCCCCTGTTCCGCCATCCTCGCGCCTGTCGCGAGGCGGCGACGGGGGACACGCACGGAAGGGCATGTCCCCGTCAGTGCGTTGACTCCGCCCTCAACTCGCCGCCCACTGCTCGCCGAGACGCGGGGGCGGGCGGTTGGTCAATGAACGGGGCGTAGGCCCGCTGGCGGCGACCGTGCTGGTGGCGGGCAACATGATCGGGTCGGGGGTGTTCATGCTGCCGGCCTCGCTGGCGGCGACGGGCTCCTTGACCCTCATCTCCTGGCTGATCACGGCGTCTGGCGCGATGGCGCTGGCCGGCGTGTTCGCCGCCCTGGCGACGATCCGGCCGACGCAGGACGCCATCGTCGACTATCCGGCCACGGGGCTGCATCCCTTCTTCGGCTTCGCCAACTGGTGGCTGTACCTGCTCAGCTGCTGGATCGGCGTGCCGGCGGTGGCGCTGGCGGCGACCGGCTACCTGGCCTACTTCCTCCCGGCCCTGGCGCAGCCGCTGAACGGCGCATGGACCACGATCGCCATCGTCTGGCTGCTGACGGTCGCCAACATCTTCGGCGCGAAGCTGGTGACCCGACTGGGCGGCCTGACCCTGCTGGTCGGGCTGGCGCCGATCGTGGTGGCCACGGGGCTGGGGCTGTTGGCCTTCGACGGCGACGTCTTCACGGCAGGCTGGAACGTCAGCGGCAAGCCGCTGAATGTCGCCATCGGTCAGTCGCTGGCGCCCGTCTTCTGGGCCTTCCTCGGCGTCGAGAGCGCCAGCTTCGCGGCCGCTGTGGTGCGCCATCCGGAACGCAACGTCGCCCGCGCCTCGCTTGGCGGCGTGGCCCTGGCGGCGGCGGTCTACATCATCGCGTCCGTGGCGTTGCTGGGCTCGATCCCCAACGAGACGCTCGCCAAGTCGACCGCGCCCTTCGCCGACGCGATCCGCATCCTCTGGGGACCGGCCGCGGCGGGGGTGATCGCCGTCTGCGCCCTGCTCAAGACGCTGGGCACCGTCGGCGGCTGGATGTTGGTCACGGCCGAAGGCTCGCGCAGCGGTGCGTCGGCCGGCTATCTGCCGCGCTTCCTGTCGCACGGCGACGCCGCGCGCGCGCCCGTGCGCGACCTGCTGCTGGCCGCGATCCTGATGTCCGGCGTGCTGCTGGCCAGCGTCTCCCCGACGCTGGGCAAGCAGTTCGGCGTGCTGATCAACGTGACCGTCAACTTCTCGATGGTGACCTACGCCCTGTGTTCGCTGGCGCTGATCCGCATCGCCGGCGCGGTCGACGACGCCGGCAGGCGGCTGCTGCTAAGGCTGCTGGGGCTCGGTGGCGCGACCTTCTCCATCGCCGTGCTTCTGCTCTCCGACCCCGCCATGCTGCCCCCGACCCTGTGGGTCATCGCCGCGACGGTTCCGCTCTACGGGCTGGTGCTGCTGGCGCGGCGGGGGAGGCGGTGACGTTCTGCGTGGTTCGTGACGCTCGCTTGAGGCTCGCTCCTCACCATGACGAAGTCTGTTGAAGCGTCTCTGAGTTCGTCATCCTGAGGAGCGATCCCTCGGGATCGCGTCGCGAAGGACGCACGACCTACCAGCTCCACTCCTTCGCCGACGCCCGGCAGCCGCCGTCGGGCCAACCCTTCCAGGCGCGGCCGCGCACCACCCGTCCGGTCGGAACCTGCGTCGGCTCGCCGTTGCGCAGGGCGACGCCGCCGTTGACCAGGACCCAGCTCATGCCGGTCGCGAACTGGCGCGGGTTCTCGTAGGTGGCCGGGTCGCGCACAGTCGCGGGATCGAAGATCACCACGTCGGCGTAATTCCCCACCTTCAGCGCGCCCCGGTCCCGCAGGCCGAGGTTGTGCGCCGGCTGGCTGGTCAGCCTGCGGATCGCCTCCGGCAGGGTGATGACCTTCTCGTCGCGCACATACTTTCCGAGCAGCCGGGCGACGTTGCCGTACGCGCGGGGGTGCGTGCTCGACTGCAGGAACAGGCCCTCCGGCGACTGGGCGCCGGCGTCGGACCCGAAGCTCATCCACGGCAGGCTCAGCTGCCTGCGGACATTGTCCTCGCTCATCAGGAAATAGACCACCTGAACGCGGCTGCCGTCCTCGATGACGAGGTCGATGGCGGCGTCCTCGGGGCTGACCTTCCGCTCGGCCGCCACCTGGGCGAGGGTCTTGCCGGTCAGCGGCTTGAGCTTCGGATTGCGGAAGCCGACCAGCAGCGTGCCCTCGGCGCCGGCGAACCGGTACAGGTTCTCGAACACCGGGCTGTCGCTGCGCATCTCGGCGATCACCTCGCGGCGGATGGCCGGGTCCTTCAGCCGCTTGATCCAGGCCTCGCGCCCGCCCGCCTGCACCCAGGGCGGCATGGCGGCGTCCAGGCCGGTCGAGCCGGCGGTGTAGGTGTACATGTTGGCGGTGATGCGCAGGCCGCCGGCGCGCGCCGCCTCGATCTTCGCGATGGCGGCGTCCAGCTTGCCCCAATTCGGCTTGCCGGCCGCCTTGAGGTGCCAGATTTCGGCCGGGGCGCCCGACGTGCGGGAAATCTCGACCAGCTCGTCGATGGCCTCCAGCAGTCGGTTTCCCTCGCTGCGCATATGGCTGATGTAGAGGCCGCCGCAGCGGCCGGCCTCGGTCGCCAGGGCGGTCAGCTCGCGCGTTCCGGCATAGCTGCCCGGCGCATAGATCAGCGAGGAGCCGACGCCGAGCGCGCCCTCCTCCATCGCCTCCACGACCAGCGCCCGCATGCGCGACAGCTGGGCCTCGTCGGGCTGCTCATCGCCCTCGCCCAGCACGTGGGTGCGGACCGTTTCGGCCCCGACGAACGAGGCGACGTTGGGGTTGACGCCGCGCTTCTCCAGCGCCTCGAGATATTCGCCGAGCGTGGTCCAGGTGATCGGGTACTTGATGTCGCCCTGGCGGTCGCGCTCGCGCCGCTTCATCTCCTCGTTCCAGGGCCCCATCGAGGACCCCTCGCCCATCACCTCGAGCGTCACGCCCTGCTTGAGGTCCGACAGCGCCCGACCGTCGAGGATCAGGCTGTCGGTGGCCCAGCTCAGCATGTTGATGAAGCCGGGCGCCACGGCCTGGCCCCTGGCGTCGATCTCGGTGAGCCGCGGGCCCTTCACCTTCCCGCCCATGGCGACGATGCGGTCGCCGCGGATGGCCACCTCGCCCCGGTACGGCGCCCCGCCCGAGCCGTCGTAGATCAGGCCGTTGCGGATGACGATGTCATAGGGCGCGCCCTTGCCGGACTGGCCGGGCAGCGCGGGCAGCTCCGGCATGGCGGTGCAGGAGAGGAGGAACAGCGAGGCCGCGAGGGCGAGAAGCGGACGAAGATTCAAGCGGAGGCTCCCTGCGTGGTTCGCGACGCTTACCGCTCACCATGACGAACCTTAGTGCAGGCGGCAGGCCCGCGTCACACCCCAACGTGCGTCATCCTCGCGCTCGTCGCGAGGACCCATGAACACCGACATCGAAGGCTGGATTGTGACGCCGCAAGAGCCTCGCGACCTCACCCGGCTCACCATGCATGGGTCCTCGCGACGAGCGCGAGGATGACGGAGAGAGAGGGAGAGCTATAGGCTATCCACCCATCCCGGCAGCTCGGCGATGCTCGGCAGTTCCACGTACCGCTCATGCCCCGTCGGCGCCTCGGCGGCCTCGTGGGCCCAGACCAGCGGATAGGGGATCAGCGCGCCCCAGGCGCCGGCTTCCAGCGCCGGCAAGATGTCCGACCGCATCGAGTTGCCGGCCATCACCGCCTGCGCCGCGCCGCTGCCGTGGCGGTCGAACACCCGGCGATAGGTGTCGGCGTCCTTCTCGCTGACGATCTCGACGGCGGCGAACAGGTCGCCCAGCCCGCTGGCCGCCAGCTTGGTCTCCTGGTGCAGCAGGTCGCCCTTGGTGATCAGCACCAGGCGGTAGCGCTCCGACAGCTCGGCCAGCGCCTTCTCCACGCCGGGCAGCGGCTCGACAGGCTCGTTCAGCATCTCGCGGCCGGCGGCGAGGATCTGCTTGATGACGCCGATCGAGACCCTGTCCTGCGTCAGCTCCATCGCCGTCTCGATCATCGACAGGGTGAAGCCCTTCACCCCGTAGCCGTACAGCCGCAGGTTCCGCTTCTCGACCTCGGCGAGGGTGGCCTCCATCCGCGCGTCGTCGTCGCAGTAGGGCGCGAGCAACTCCACGAACCGCTGGTGGGTCAGGCGGAAGATGGTCTCGTTGTGCCAGAGCGTGTCGTCGGCATCGAGGCCGACCGTGGTGATGGTCATGAGGGCGGCTTAACGAGGCGCGGAGCCGAAGCCAAGACTCACGCCGCCCGTCCCATTGCCTGCTTCGCCGCGCGCGCCAGAAAGCCGGAGCGGGTGAAGCCTGACGCCTCCGCATAGGCGTCGATCTCGCGAAGCGTGTCTTCCGGCAGGGTGATGTTCACGCGGACCGACTTCACCGACTGAGCGGGGGCCGGCACGAGAATCGCCACGGCGTCGCGGTTCTCGCGGTCGGCCATGACCTCTTCCATCGAGGACGGCTCGGGGATCGCCTCGCCGTCCTCGATCATGCCTTCCAGATGCAGCGCCAAAGCTTCCTCGGCCATCGCGCGGGCCTCGTCGAGGGTCAGGCCGGCCGAAATGCAACCCGGCAGATCAGGGAAGCTGACCCCGTAGTCGCTGTCCGGCTCCTTGTGGATCAGGGCGATGTACGCACGCATGTCGACTACCTCAGGCTGACGCCGGACTGGCGCTCGATGCTGCGAAGCGTGCCGATCGGGATGTCGCGGCTCGGATGCGGAACCGTGACCCGGCCGGGCTTCTCCGGATGCCGGTACTGTTTGTGCGAGCCGCGTTGAGCGACCTCGCGCCAGCCGTCTTCCTCCAGCTTCCGGATGACCTCGCGACTATTCATCGTGTATATCAGTACACACGGAGGCGCAAGTCAGAGTGTGTATCTATGCGCACACCGTATGCCCCTTCAGCACCCGTTCCGTGCTGCCCGGAAACTTCGCAAGCAGGCTCGTCGGCCTCGCTGGACGCGCGACCAGACCGCCGCCGCAGTTGGGGCAGGTCTCGCCGAATCTGTCCGACGCGCAGGCCGCGCAGAAGGTGCATTCAAAGGTGCAGATCATCGCGCCGGGCGCGTCCGGAGCCAGGTCCACATCGCAGCATTCGCAGTTCGGGCGCAGTTGAAGCATGGCGAGCTTTCCTATTGGTCGACGGGGGCCGCGGGCGCAACGAGCGGGACGAGCGTCTTGGCCACGAGCATCACGACCTTGTCCGCGCCCATGCCCTCGCCGGCGTTGGCGACCGCCAGAACGCCGCCAAGAGCATTGGGGTAGAGGACGACGACGGCGTACCAGTTGCCATCCGAACCGGCGTGCGACAGCGCCGGACCAGCCCGGCCCATCGCCTTGGGGCCGACGCCCCAACCGAGGCCGCTGCGGGTGTCGCCCTGGGGCGTGTGCAGCACCTTGTAGGTCTCGGCCTTCAGCAACACGCCCTGGCCATGTTCGCCCTTCATCTGGTCGAGGCAGAATTTCGCCCAGTCCCCGAGGCTGATGCGGACGCCGCCGGCCGGCATCATCATCTGCGGGTTGGCGTCCGATCGGACGGCCACGCGGCCATCGACGTGGCCGGCGGGCTCGTCGTCGCCGACCGCCTGGTCATAGGTGGCGGTGGTGATGCCGAGTGGCGCGAAGACCTCCTCCTGCATCAGGGTCTCGAACGACTTGCCGGTCGCGCGCTCGGCTGCGGCGGCGGCGAGCAGAAGGCCTGTGTTGGAATAGCTGGGCTCGCCGCGCGCCGGCCCGGCCGGCGCCTCGGCGACCGCGCGCTTCAGATAGGCCAGCCGCTGCAGCGGCAGCGGACGGCGGTCCTCGTAGAAGGTCGCGAAGAAGGTCATGTCGCTGATGTTCTCGGGCAGACCCGCGCGGTGCGACAGCAGCTCCAGCAGCGTCACGTCGCGATACTCCGGCCGCATGTCGGCGGCGAGTTCGGGTAGCAGCTGCTCAAGCGGCGTGGTCCAGGACAGCGCGCCCCGGTCGACCAGCCGGGCGACCATCGTGGCGGTCATCGCCTTGGCGTCGGAGCCGATGTTCCAGCGATCGCCCGTCTGGATCGGCGCGCCGCCCAGGCGGCGGACGCCCCGCACCGAAACGGGATCGATCCGGCCGTCGCGGATGACGACGACTCCCAGCGCCGGCGCCTGCGTGTCCCGCAGGGCATCGGCGACCACGGCCGACGGCGTGGGCGCGGGCGTCTGGGCGAGCGCGATTGTCCCGACGACGAGCGCGAATCCCAAGGCTGCCGCGGCGAGTTTCATGTGAAGCCTTCTCCCTATTCGGCCCACGGCGATAGCGAACCGGAACCGGGCCCGGAAGTGAAGCCTTTGTCAGGAACGAGCGACAAATCGACGAGCAAGGCGTCTTCGAGTTTGACCCGGGGACCACGACTCACTACCAACGCGCCCGTTTGTCCAGCAGCGAGGAGCATATCATGGCGAGCAAGGTTCTTCCTGGCGCCACGGGCGTTCTCGCGCTCGCCGACGGGACCGTGCTGCAGGGCATCGGCGTCGGCGCGACCGGCGAAGCAGTCGGCGAGGTGTGCTTCAACACCGCCATGACCGGCTATCAGGAGATCCTGACGGATCCGTCCTACATGGCCCAGATCGTGGCCTTCACCTTTCCGCACATCGGCAACGTCGGCGCCAACGTCGAGGACCTGGAACAGATCAGCGGCGGCTCCGAGACCTCCGCGCGCGGCGCGATCTTCCGCGACGCCCCGACCGACCCGGCCAACTATCGCTCCGACAGCGCGCTGAACGCCTGGATGGAGCGCCGCGGCGTCATCGGCCTGGCCGGCGTCGACACCCGCGCCCTGACCCGCCTGATCCGCGAGAAGGGCATGCCGCACGCGGTGATCGCCCACAGCCCGACCGGCACGTTCGACCTCGACGCCCTGGTGGCGAAGGCGAAGGGCTGGGCGGGCCTGGTCGGCCTGGACCTGGCCAAGGACGCCACCACCCGCCAGGCCTTCACCTGGGACGAACAGCTCTGGGCCTGGAACGAGGGCTACGGAAAGCTGGAAGCGCCGAAGTACGAGGTCGTGGTCGTCGACTACGGCGTCAAGCGCAACATCCTGCGCTCGCTGGCCTCGATCGGCGCCAAGGTCACCGTGGTGCCGGCGGATACCAAGGCCGAGGACATCCTGGCCCGCAACCCGGACGGCGTGCTGCTGTCCAACGGCCCGGGCGACCCGGCCGCGACGGGCCAATACGCGGTGCCCGAGATCAGGAAGCTGGTCGACAGCGGCAAGCCGGTGTTCGGGATCTGCCTGGGCCATCAGATGCTCGCCCTCGCGCTGGGCGCCAGGACCGTGAAGATGGACCAGGGCCACCACGGCGCGAACCATCCGGTGAAGGACCTCGACACCGGCAAGGTTGAGATCGTGTCGATGAACCACGGCTTCACCGTCGACCGTGAGACCCTGCCCGAGGCGGTCCGCGAGACGCACGTCAGCCTGTTCGACGGCACCAACGCCGGCATCGAGCTGGCCGGCCGCCCGGTGTTCAGCGTCCAGCACCACCCGGAAGCCTCCCCCGGCCCGACCGACAGCCTCTACGTCTTCGACCGCTTCGCCGGCCTGATGGACAAGGCGAAGTAGGCTCGGTCGGGGACTGGATAAGCGGTCCGCAGGGCCGCGTTTCCTGTCCCCCCAAGAGCGTCCGACGGCGTTGAGGGGACAGCTAGGGGCTACGCCCCAAGCTGTCCCCTGCTCCAAGCAGCCCCGCTACTGCCGGCCTTCCAGCAGCTGGACCGTGAACGGCCCGCTGGTCCAGCTGTCGCCGACATTGTGGGCCGACACCGGCGTGCAGATCGTCGCCGGATAGCCCGGCGGCGGGGCGCTGGAGAAGGTCAGGCAGACCTGCGAGCCCTTCAGCTCCCAGGTTCCCGCCAGCTCCTGGTCATTGGCCATGCCGGTGAAGGTGTGGTCCGCCTCGTAGTAGATCTTCGAGCTCATGCCGCTGGCGTCGGTGGTCACCGTGGTGTTGCCGATGCGGGAGGCCATGACCTCCTCGCCGGCCATCGCCGCCGTCGCCGAGAGCAGAAGCGCCGCCGCGGCGGCCAGAATGATACGCATGACATCCTCCCCTGTGGTTTGGGGAGGTTAGGTCGGCTTCCTTCAACTGTCATCCCGGCCGTAGCCCAGCGGAGAGCCGGGACCCAGCCACAGCGTCTGAATCGCTGGGTCCCGGATCGCCCGCGGCGTCCGGGATGACATTGGGAGGAGGCTACTGGTTCCAGGTCTCGTAGTGGTCGCGCCAGTCCGGCTTCATCCCCTCGATCAGCGCCAGCTTCCAGGCTCGCCGCCAACGCTTGAGTCGCTTCTCCCGGGCGATGGCGTCGAGGACCTGCTCGTAGCGCTCGTAGTAGACCAGCAGGAAGACGCCGTACTTGCGGGTGAAACTCGCGGCTGTTCCCTCCCGATGCTGGAAGACGCGGCGCGAGAGGTCATTGGTGACGCCGACATAGAGGGTGCCGTTTCGCCGGCTCGCGAGGATGTAGACGTGGTAGATTCTCTCCATGATGCAATTTTAGATTGTATCAATTCAACTGTCATCCCGGAAGTCGCGAAGCGACTGTCCGGGATGACAGGGGTGGGGGGCCTACCCGCCGCTCCGCCACTGGAACACCTCGTCCAGCGGCTTGCCGAAGACCTCGGCGATCCGGAACGCGGCCTCCAGGGTCGGCGAGTATTTGCCGGCCTCGATGGCGGCGATGGTCTGGCGGGTGACGCCGATCTTCTGGCCGAGCTCCGCCTGGGACATCTCGCCCGCCATGAACCGCAGCGTGCGGATCTGGTTGGTGATCGTCCCGCCGCTCATGCCGCGCTCCGGCGATAGTTCCAGACCGCCAGGCCATTGTTGGTGATCTCGGCGAGCACGATGGCCGCCAGGCCGGCGTTGACGATCGTCCAGCCGCTGGTCGTGAACGGCATGGCCAGGCCGACCACCGTCAGGCCGGCCATCATCACGTAGTAGGCCACCAGGATGGAGCGGCGCTCGATGTCATGGTCGCGCTCGTCGGCCGGCGCACGGGCGTCTTCGGGCGACGCGATCCACAGGCCGATGCGCCCCAGGATGTGCAGCACTCCGTTGCCGCCCAGCGCCAGCGCCAGCAGCCACAGCTGGGGCAGGTTCGGCATCAGGCCGGGCTCCGGCGGCGACATCACGACGTGGGCGAAATAGGGCCCGTAGGTCACCGCGATCCACAGCAGCGTCATCCAGGCGATCTTCTCTTTGTGCGGCATGGCCAACCCCCTTCATGTTCATCAGGCTCGACGCGATGTAAAATCAACATAACATTGCGTCAAGTGTGTTGAACTCGATGGTGCACGAAGCAGACAGTCGCGGGCTTGGCCCGACGCCGGTCGAAACTCATTCGCCCCTTGGCCGGGATAGGGGTTGCCCCCGCCCGACTCCGTCTCTAAACGGGCGCCTTAACCTGATGTTTGTCCGACAGTCGGCGCGCAGCGATGCGCGGCGGCCCTTGCGCGCGAAAAGACCATGCCCAAACGCACCGATATCGCCTCGATCCTGATCATCGGCGCCGGTCCCATCGTCATCGGACAGGCCTGCGAGTTCGACTATTCCGGCGTCCAGGCCTGCAAGGCGCTGCGGGCAGAGGGTTACCGGATCATCCTGGTCAACTCGAACCCCGCCACGATCATGACCGATCCGGATGTGGCGGACGCGACCTACATCGAACCGATCACGCCGGAGATGGTCGCCAAGATCATCGAGAAGGAGCGCCCCGACGCCCTTCTGCCGACCATGGGCGGCCAGACGGCGCTGAACACCGCCCTGTCGCTCGAAAGCATGGGCGTGCTCGAGAAGTTCGGCGTCGAGATGATCGGCGCCAAGGCCGAGGTCATCGACAAGGCCGAGGACCGCCAGAAATTCCGCGACGCCATGGACAAGCTGGGCCTCGAAAGCCCACGCTCGAAGGCCGCCCACACGATGGAAGAGGCCCTCGAAGGCCTGGAGTTCGTCGGCCTGCCGGCCATTATCCGGCCGAGCTTCACCCTCGCCGGAACCGGCGGCGGCATCGCCTACAACCGCGAGGAATTCGACGAGATCGTCGCCCGCGGCCTCGATCTCTCGCCGACGACCGAGGTGCTGATCGAGGAAAGCGTCCTGGGCTGGAAGGAGTACGAGATGGAGGTCGTCCGCGACAAGGCGGACAACTGCATCA
>ERZ761607.3944-NODE-3944-length-13698-cov-5.939749_pt1 | contig 13698 bp, 9 predicted proteins | sample MGYA00511164_ERZ761607 | MGnify/ENA primary metagenome ERZ761607 (study PRJEB28899, sample SAMN02445080) | bioreactor sludge metagenome | biome: EBPR sludge | place: Australia: Brisbane, Thorneside Wastewater Treatment Plant | collected 2011-06-22 ...
CCGGTGCCGACGACGTCGCCGACGTAGGCGATCAGATTGCCCTTCGCGGCCAGTGCTTCGAGCTGCTTGATCGGGCCGCGCTCGCCGGCGACATCAGCTTCGATGCCCGGACGCGGGTTCTTGAGCATGGCCAGCGCGTGCAGCGGGATGTCGGGACGCGACCAGGCGTCGGGCGCCGGCGACAGGTCGTCGGTGTTGGTTTCACCGGTGACCTTGAACACGGTCAGTTTCTGCGAGGTCGGCACTTCCGGACGCGAGGTGAACCACTCGCCATCGGCCCAGCTCTGCAGGACGGACTTGGCGTTGGCGTCGCCCTTGTCGGCGAGTTCCTTGACGTCGTGGAAGAAGTCGAAAACCAGCAGCGTCTTCTTGAGGGCTTCGGCGGCGATGGCGCCGGTCGGGCCGCCGAGCAGGTCGATCAGCGGTTTGACGTTGTAACCGCCGAGCATGGTGCCGAGCAGTTCGGTGGCCTTGTCTTTGGAAACCAGCGCGCAGCTCTCCTCACCCTTGGCGACCTTGGCCAGGAACGCGGCCTTGACCTTGGCCGCGTCATCGACACCCGCGGGTACCCGATAGGTCAGTAGCTCGACCAGAGCCTCCTCCTCGCCTTGCGGCGGATTCTTCAGCAGTGCGACCAGCTCTTCGGTCTGCTGTGCAGTCAGCGGCAGGGGCGGAATGCCAAGCGCAGCGCGCTCGGCGACGTGGGCACGATAGGATTCCAGCACGGCGACGTCCTTTCTCAAAAATGGTGACAGCAAAAGGCCAATTGTACTGCAAGGCCGCAACGGCAGCGGCGCACGAGCTCGCGGCGGGCAGGCGTTTGCCCCGGATGGCAGAAAATTCCGCGGTCGGCAGCCTGGCTCGATTGATATGTATTATATAAGACATACGACTTGTTGTGAAGCGCCCGACCCGGCGCTGACGAACAAAGCCCCGTGCGCACGTGCCTCATGCGACAACAGGGGGCCAGACGCGCCCGCTCTCAAGTCAGGTCGGTCACCGTGCGAAAGAGCTGATGCCCGGAATCCAGATACTTGCGCTCGAATGGCGTCATCGGCTGCGCCGGGACGAAAGGCTCGAGAACCGCCGCTCGGCCAGTGAGCTGCTGCACCGCCAAACAGTGCTCGGCAATATAGATCGGCCAGTTGCTGCGACACTCGAGCACCCCGCCAAGAGCGAGCAGTGCCGGAAACACCGGGTGTCCGTGCCAGCGCCTGCGCAGGTGCCCGATTTTTGGCCAGGGATTGGGATAGAGCAGGTAGTGGCGATCGAGCCGCACCCCGGCATCGAGCAGCAGGCGCCAGTAGTCGACCAGATCGGCGCGCACCAGATCGACGTTGGCTGGCCCGGCATGCTGCCCGTCGTGCGACTCGTGCGACTCGCCCCGGCGGTGCTCACCTCGCTGCCCGCGTTGCAGGCGCGCGGCAGACTGATCGACGCCGATGACGTAGTGGGTCGGGTAGGCTGTGGCCAGCGCGACGCTGCTCTCCCCTACCCCGCAGCCGGCGTCGAGAATCAGCGGCGCACCGGGCGCCAGGCGCTGGTAGCGTGCGAAACTCGTGGCAAAGGCGGCGCGATTGTAGTCGGCATAGGGCTTGCGGAACGGCGCGCTGGCATGGCGGGCGACAACCGTGGCCAGGTGCTCGTGCACGTCGCTCTGGGCACTGCTCGGGACGCGGGAGTTGCCTTGCATCTAGGCCCGGAGCTGCGGCGCGCTGATCCCGTGCAGTTCGAGCACGCTGCTGATTTCTTCCACCCCGACCAGCGCCCTGACGGCCACGAACAAGGCTTCGGCTTCGACGAAGTTGCGCCGCAAGGACCCCAGCCAGAGCTTGAGTCGCCCCGGCGCATGCCGGGCCGCGACCTTGGCGCAGACCTGCTGCCAATAGGAGGCCAGGAGCGGCTGCAACAGCCGCCAGTCGGCACAACGATCAGCGCTGACGACTTCGCCGGCCGCGTGCGCGCGAATACGCCGTGCGAGAAAGGGATCGGCGACCGCGCCGCGACCGATCATCACGTCGTCGCTGCCACTCACCGCACAACAGCGCGCGTGGTCGGCAAGCGTCCATACCTCGCCGTTGGCGACCACCGGCTGTTGCACCACTGCACGGATGCGCGCTATCCATTCCCAATGCGCCGGCGGTCGGTAGCCGTCGGCGCGGGTGCGGGCATGCACCACCAGCGCCACGATACCGCCGGCGGCCAGCGCCCGCGCGCAGTCGAGCGTTCTCGCGGTGTCGCGCACGCCGAGCCGCATCTTGGCGGTAAACGGGATTTCCGGCGGCACCACGCGACGCACCGCCGCAGCGATGCGCAATAGCTGTTCCGGATCGGCCAGCAGCGACGCGCCACCGCCGTGGCGATTGACCGTCGGCGCCGGACAACCGAAGTTGAGATCGATCCCCGCCGGCGCAAGCTCGACCAGTTGCGCGGCGTTTTCGGCCAGACAGCCCGGATCGCTGCCGAGCAGCTGCACCACCAGCGGCGTGCCGGCGCGCGTTCGGCTGCCGTTGTCGAGCTCGGGGCAGAGCCGCCGGAAGGCGCGCGGCGGCAGCAAATTGCCGGAAACGCGGACGAACTCGCTGACCGCCAGATCATATCCGCCGACGCGCGTCAGCACGTCGCGCAGGACGTCGTCGACCAGCCCTTCCATCGGTGCCAGCAGCACTCTTCCCATGTTCCCTCAGACTTTCAATCGTCGCGGTGCCGGCGCGGAAACCAGCGCTCCAGCAATAGTGCCGCCCATTCGCGCCCGCCGATGCCGAAAGCCAGGGCCAGTGCCAGGACCACACCTGCCAGCAGGATCAGGAAAGTGTCCTGCACCAGCCCCCCGCCGACCTCGATATGATCCACCGCAATCAGCACCATGAACACCACGATCGCGTACTTGGCGATGCGCCCGAGCAAGTCGCCATCGCTGATGCCGGCATTGCGCAGCGACCTCTGCACCGCCTTGCCAACGAAGCCGGCGAAATAACTACCGACGATGATCACCAGCAGCCCGAGCAACAGCTTGGGCAGGAACAACAGTAGCCGGGTGAGCAGATCGGTGACCTGATGCAAGCCAAGGCCGTTGAAAGCCACAATCAGGGCGGCGAGGATCACCACCCAGTACACGACCAGGGCAAAAAATTCGGTTGTGTCCGTTTCACTGCCGCCCTGCTGCAGGAAGCCATCGACGCCAGCTCGTTCGCTAAGGATGTGGAAATTCAGCGCCCGCAAGGCCTTGACGACGGCAAAGCGGACAGCCTTGGCGATCAGCCAGCCGGCAATCAGGACGACTATCGCGACCGCCAGACGGGGCAGATAGGCGCCAATCTCGACCAGAAAGGCGCGCAGCGGGTGAATGATGACGTCAAAACTCTCCATGTCCGTCTCCCTAATCAAGCACTTTCGTTGACCCCGGCCAGCGCGCTCACACCGCGCAAGGGTACGCCAACCCAGTCCGGGCGATTGGCCAGTTCGTAGCGCAATTCGTACAGCGCCTTCTCGATTTCGAACAGGGCCAGCAGCGGCTGCTGCGCGTCGAACGCTTCCTTACTACCGTACAGGCGGGCGGCGACCGCCTCTTCCCGGTAAGCATCGAGAAAGTCGGCACGCGCTTCCTGCAACCAGGCGGCGGTCACCGGCGCCAGTCTATCGAGCTCGCCCGCGTGTTGCGCCGCCTGCTGCAGCGCCGTGTGGCGCGCGTAATCGAATGAACGCAGCATGCCGGCCACATCGCGCAGCGCCGAGTGCTTGCGCCGACGCTCGGCCAACGATCGCGCTGGCTCGCCTTCGAAATCAATGATCACGAAGTCGTTCTTGACGAGCAGGACCTGGCCGAGATGGTAGTCGCCGTGGTAACGGGTCTTGACCCCTTGCGGCGGATGCTGCGCACAGTCATCGACGCGCTGTAAGAGCCGTGGTGCGCCGGCAATCAAGGCCAGCAGCGCTGGCTGCAGCGCCTGCGGCAGGCGTTCCCGCTGCGCCGAAAGCAGATCGATGGTCACCAGCGCATCATCGTGCACCTGCTTGACCCACTGCGGAATGTCGTCTGCCAGTATCGGTTCGGGATCGAAGGCATCGTCGCCAGTGCGCTGCGCCAGCGCCGCATGGATCTGCGCACTGCGCATGGCCAGGGTACGCACCAGCGCCATGAAACCGTCGGGCAAGGCGGGCATCTCCGTCGCCGTCGCCGCCGCCGACTCCTCGAGGTGGCGAACCAGTGCATCGATGGCAAAACTCCACGCGTCGCCCTGGTTATCGACACCCGCCTGCAGCAAAGCCAGGGTGCTGACCGCGCCGGCCTGGTCGGCATATTCGAGATGACCGGCGACCGGCACGCAGTGCGGAAATTTCACCACGTCGGTCAGGAAGCGGCCGATCTCGAGTTCCGGATTGATGCCCTCGCGGATACGCCGGTAGGCCTTGAGGAACAGCCTGCTGCCCAGGAGAGCGACGCTATTGCTGCTCAGGCGCAGCAGCTTGACCGGCTTGAGCTCTTCGGAAGTAGCCGGCGCCAGCTCGGCGAAGGCACGCGTCGGCACGAAACGCAGCTGACCGCTACCAGCCTTCACCGTTCGACCGGCACCGATCGCCGCGACGACGGCGTGACAGAAGGCATCGTCGGCCATCGCGTCGCCGATCAGGCCAACATCGGCCTGCTGGCGGACTTTCGCCAGCGCCCCCGCGGCCATGTCCCTGACCCGCTCTTCCTCGCTGTCGTCCCAGGCCAGCGCCAGCGGCATGAAATAACGCCCGGTCTCGCGTGGTCCCAAGATATCGACCAGGGTCAGCAGCCAGCTTCGCTGCTCGACCTCGAAGCGCGCATGCTCGACGATCTGCACCCGTGCGACGCTCTCGCCCTTGGCGGCAAACCAGCGTTGGCGCTGGACGTAGGCCGGCGCCAGCTCGCGCTCGAACTGCGCGCGCAGCTTCTCGGCCATGCCGATCCGCCACGGCACCACATGGTCGCGGAAGAAGCTCGACCAGCCGTCGAACAGCACCAGCACCGGCAGGGTGTCGGGCGCCAGGCGCTGCTCGTACCACTCCGGCGCGGCGGTATCGGTGCTCAGGCGAAACCAGTAGAACGCATGCCCCGGCAGGGTCAGCATGTACGGCAGTTCACCGAGCGGCGGAAAAGCGTTGCGACCCATCATCTCGACCGGAACGCGGCCCTTGAAGGCCTCCAGCTCGAGTTCCACCGGTTGCGCCGAGCGGCTGACGTTGGCCACGCAGAGAATGACATCGTCGCCGTACTCACGTAGATACGCGAGAACCTTGCGGTTGCCCGGATGCAGCAGCTTGAAAGTGCCGCGACCGAAGGCCGAGGAGGTCTTGCGTACCGCCAGCATGCGCCGCGTCCAGTTGAGCAGCGAGCCCGGCGCGCGCAGCTGCGCCTCGACGTTGATGGCCTCGAATCCATACACGGGATCCTGGATCGGTGGCAGATAGACGCGCTGCGGGTCGGCCCGCGAGAAGCCGCCATTGCGGTCCGAGGTCCACTGCATCGGCGTGCGCACGCCATCACGGTCGCCAAGGAAGATGTTGTCGCCCATGCCGATCTCGTCGCCGTAGTAGATAATCGGCGAACCCGGCATCGAGAGCAGCAGGCTGTTCATCAGTTTGATGCGCTCGCGGTCGTTTTCCATCAGCGGCGCCAGGCGACGCCGGATCCCGAGATTGATGCGCGAGCGCTTGTCGGCGGCGAACATGTTGTACATGTAGTCGCGTTCCTTGCTGGTCACCATCTCGAGCGTCAGTTCATCATGGTTGCGCAGGAAGATCGACCACTGGCAGCCTTCCGGGATCTCCGGCGTCTGCTGCATGATGTCGACGATCGGGTGCCGGTCCTCCTGGGCGATGGCCATGAACATTCGCGGCATCAGCGGAAAGTGGTAGGCCATATGGCATTCATCGCCATCGCCGAAGTATTCGCGCACGTCCTCCGGCCACATATTGGCCTCGGCCAGCAGCAGCTTGCCGGCGTATTTCTCGTCGAGGTTGGCGCGGATCTCCTTGATCACCTGATGCGTCTCGCGCAGGTTCTCGTTACTGCTGCCTTCGCGCTCGACGAGGTAGGGAATCGCGTCCAGCCGAAAACCATCGACGCCCATGTCCAGCCAGAAACGCATGGTGCGAATGACCGCCTGGGGCACACTCGGATTGTCGAAGTTGAGGTCCGGCTGGTGGCTGAAGAATCGATGCCAGTAGTACTGCTGCGCCACCTCGTCCCAGGTCCAGTTCGACTTTTCGGTGTCCGTAAAGATGATTCGCGTCCCGGCATACTTGTGCGGATCGTCGCTCCAGACGTAAAAATTCCGTTTCGACGAGCCTTTCGGCGCCCGCCGCGCCGCCTGGAACCAGGGATGCTCGTCCGAGGTGTGATTGACCACCAGCTCGGTGATGATGCGCAGGCCGCGCTTGTGCGCCTCGCGCACCAGAACACGAAAATCCTGCCGTGTGCCGTAAGTCGGGTGCACGTTGCGATAGTCGGCCACGTCGTAACCGTCGTCGCGAAACGGTGACGGATAGAAAGGCAGCAGCCAGATGGTGTTGACCCCGAGATCGGCTACGTAGTCGAGCTTTTCGGTCAGCCCGATAAAGTCGCCCGTGCCGTCGTCATTGGAATCGAAGAACGCCTTGACATGTAGCTCGTAGATCACGGCGTCCTTGAACCACTGCGGATCCGTGGCAACCCTGGGGGCGGCGACAGCCCCTGCGACAGTCTCTTTCTCTGTTTTCACGATGGCCATCTTCCTTGCGGCTTTTCCAAGTGTCTAGGAGTGATGCCTACGTGCGACGCACGACAGATGTCCAGCCTACCGCCAAAGGCGGCAAGGCGCCAGCCGGGCTTTCCCGCGCTTTCGGATTACGCAAATACTACGCGCATAAAAAGGGCCGGACATGCCGGCCTCTTTTCAAGAAAACGCGCGCGCTTAGCGCTGCTTGCTCTTCCTCTTGGGCGCCTGCGCCTCCTCGGCTCCCTGCACGCCCAGGTTGCCACCGGTACCCAAACCACCTTGCACCTCCTGCGCCTGGTAGTTCCGGACGGCCCGCACCAGATTGTTGTAGGAGTCCGTGAAGGCGGCGACGATCACCTTGCCCTGCGCGGTATTCGCGTAACCGCCAGCGGCCCCACCCAGGCCACGGCCAAACAGACTGCCTACCGCGCCGAAGTCGATGTTGCTGGCACTGCCTTCGGCGGCCGCCAGCTGTACGCCCGAACGGTTGTCGATCAGGGTCAGCAGGGTGCTGGCCTCCTTGACGTTCATGCTGCCGGCGATCGCACCGAGAACCCCGAGCGCCCCACTCATGCCACCCAGCGCGCCGCTGGCGCCACCCGCATTGTTGTTGGCGAAAGTGATCGATGGACTCATCGAGTAGTCAGCAGAAACCATCTGGCCCTTGTGAAACTTGGAGCCCTTGCGCAGCTCTCCCGAGTCCTCCAGGGCACGTTCCTGCATCATGTTGTTCATCGCGCGACCGCGTTCGACGACCACGAAACAGTTCGATTGCTGGACCATCAGCTTGAGCACCGGCGTCGTTGACCCGAGACCCCACTGGCCGGTGAGAATCCCGTACCATGACGCTTGCGTATCCTCGACCACGGCCAGCGTGCCCAGCGACCTATCGCATCTCTCGAGTTGGCTGTTGGCATTCTGGGCGTTCGCACCGCCGGCCGCCCCCGTCGCCGTGGTCTTGGCATCCTGCGACCCCATCTGCATGTTGGAGCAACCGGCCAGCATGGCCGTTGCAGCGGAAGCCATGATCAGGCGTACCGCATTACGAGAACTCAACAAAGACATGTATATCCCCTCCTCTCAATTGGCAATTGACTAAATGAGGCGTGAACGCGACCGTCGACTGCGGCGCCCTCCTCACCGGCCGCCACTATAACAGCAGGGATACGACCTGCGCAGTTCCCGCCGATGCTTGCCGCCAGTGCATCTTCCCTTACAATCGCCACGGGCAATCATCAGGCCACGAGACCATGACCACTCTGCTGCGTGCGCTGCACGCCGATATCACGACCCTGGCGGTGGACGCGATCGTCAATGCCGCCAACTCCTCGCTACTCGGCGGCGGCGGTGTGGACGGGGCCATTCATCGCGCTGCAGGTCCGGAACTGCTCCGCGCCTGTCAGGAACTCGGCGGCTGCCGAACGGGCGACGCCAAACTCAGCAAAGGCTATCGCCTGCCGGCTGCTTACATCATTCACGCCGTGGGTCCGGTCTGGCACGGTGGCGGCAGTGGCGAGCCGGAACTCCTGGCCTCCTGCTATCGTCGCGCGATCGAAATCGCGACCGCCAAACAGTTGCGCTCGCTCGCCATTCCCAGCATCAGCACCGGCATCTATGGCTACCCGATCGAACAGGCGGCAGCCCTTGCCGTGGCCACGGTTCACTCATCGACAGCTGCGCTTGATGGCATCGAAGAGGTGATCTTCTGCTGCTTTTCGGCCGGCGACCTGCGGATTTACCAGCAGCTGCTGGCCGACTTGCCCGCCGTCCCGGCTCCCCGGCCACCTGCGAGCTGAGCTTGCGGCCTCAGCGGCCAGCGCTCAGCAGCGAACACCGGCCGGGCACTGCGCGACGGCACTGGCGACAGGCGTCACTGGCCGCCCTTCCTGTACCCAGGCGCGCATCCCGTCCTTGACGTTGTACACCTTCGCGTAGCCCGCCTGTTGGGACAGAAGCTGACTTGCGGCTCGCGTCCGATTGCCGCTGCGGCAAATCACGATCACCGGCTGGTCAGGCTTTGCCACACCCTGCACCTTTGCCAGCCAGACTGGCGCATCGACGCGACCGCTTTCATCGACGTAGGTAATCAGTTGGCTGCCCTCGACAACCCCGCTTTGCTGCCATTCGCCAGCCGTACGGATGTCAATGATCGGCACCCCTGCAGCCCGCAAGCGCACCAGTTCGGCGTTATCAATATCGATCACTTCAGCCTGTAGCGGCAGCGCCAGCAGTAGAAAGGAAAACGCGACAGCAATCGTGCGCAGCATGATCAAACCTCCGGAAACTCTGATGGCGGTATCTTACAACGAGCGCTGGCCGCCAGGCGTCCGGCGCGCGCTTCGGCCACGCCACGGCGCGAAGTTTCGATGACATCACCCTGAAAAATAACCCTTTTCAGGCCTGCACTGCCTTGCTAGTATGAACGCTCTCTGTTGGGGCCGGCAGCCGCGCCCCCCGATTCGTGCCGAAGAAAGGAGTCGCTCGCCTTGAGACCGACCGATATCAGCGTCCCCGACTATTTCCACAAAGTCGTCGATTGCCAGTGGGCCTGCCCGGCCCACACGCCCGTTCCCGAATACATCCGCTTGATCGCTGCTGGCCGCTACAGCGAGGCCTACATGGTCAACTGGGTGTCGAACGTCTTTCCCGGCATTCTCGGGCGAACTTGCGACCGCCCCTGTGAACCTGCCTGTCGGCGCGGCCGCGTCGAGGACGAAACACCGGACGGCCACGGCGAGCGCAAGGCGCCGGTTGCGATCTGCCGCCTGAAGCGCGTCGCCGCCGACTACAAGGAGGATATCCGGCACCTTCTGCCGCCGCCAGCGGCCCAGAAGAACGGCCGGCGCATCGCCTGCGTCGGTGCCGGGCCGGCGTCACTGACCGTGGCGCGCGACTTGGCGCCGCTCGGCTACGAAGTGGTGATCTACGATGGCGACGCCCTCGCCGGTGGCATGATGCGCACGCAGATCCCGAAGTTCCGGCTGCCTGAAGAGGTCATCGACGAGGAAACCGGCTACGTGCTCGACCTCGGCGTCGAGTTGCGCGGCGGCCAGTACGTGAGTTCGCTGAAGAATTTGCTCGGCGAAGGCTACGATGCGATTTTCATCGGTTCCGGAGCGCCGCGTGGGCACGACCTCGACATCCCGGGACGGAAAGAGGCCGCAAAGTCGATTCACCTGGGTATCGACTGGCTGGCCAGCGTCGCTTTCGGGCACACCACTTCGATCGGCAAGCGGGTGATCGTCCTCGGCGGCGGCAACACCGCCATGGACTGCTGCCGCTCCTCGCGCCGCCTTGGCGGCGAGGACGTCAAGGTCATCGTCCGCTCCGGCTTCGAGCAGATGAAAGCCAGTCCCTGGGAGAAAGAAGACGCGATGCACGAAGGCATCCCGATCCTCAACAACCTGGTTCCCAAGGCTTTCACTCACATCGGCGGTCGCCTCACCGGCGCCACCTTCGAGAAAGTGCGTGCGGTATTCGACGAGAACGGCCGCCGCAGCCTGATCCCGACCGGCGAACCCGACGCTCATTTCGATTGTGACGAGGTGCTGGTCGCCGTTGGCCAGGACAATTCCTTCCCCTGGATCGAGCGCGACATCGGCATCGAATTCGACAAGTGGGGACTGCCCAAGGTCGACGAGGCAACAATGCAATCGACCGTGCCGAACGTCTTCGTTGGCGGCGATGCGGCCTTCGGGCCGAAGAACATCATCTGGGCGGTTGCCCACGGCCACCAGGCAGCGGTCTCCATCGACCGCATGCTCAACGGCGAGGATATCGCCCAGCGGCCGGCGCCGCAGACCTCGCTGATCTCGCAGAAAATGGGCATCCACCAGTGGATGTACGATAACGCCATTTCCGCAGATCGGCGCCTGCGCGTGCCGCTGCGCGACTTGAGCGCCGCCTTGAAGAACATCAAGATCGAAGTCGAGCTGGGCTTCGATCCACAGCTCGCTTTCCAGGAAGCGCAGCGCTGCCTGAATTGCGACGTGCAGACGGTCTTCGCGGCAAAGCTGTGTATCGAATGCGACGCGTGCATGGACATCTGCCCGATGGACAGCATCTCCTTCACCGTCAATGGCGATGAGGAAGACCTGCGGCAGCGACTGAGCGCGCCGGCTCTGGACAAGAGCCAGGATCTTTACGTTTCGGATTCCCTGAAGACCGGGCGGGTGATGGTCAAGGACGAGGATGTCTGTCTGCATTGCGGCCTGTGCGCCGAGCGCTGTCCGACCGGCGCCTGGGACATGCAGAAGTTCCTGTTCGAAACCACCTACGCCGGGCCCGCCTGCCGCAATGCAGGCTCTGCGCCGCCTTTGCCCGAGACCCCGCCCCCACCTGCACCCGAGCAACCGCCGAAGGCAAGGCGGAAGCCAAAGCCAGTGCCGGCTCGCGACCAGCAAACTGCCTGAGGAACGACCATGCAGAAGATCGAAGCGATCAACGATTTTGTCATCAAGTTCGCCAACATCAATGGCTCGGGGTCGGCCTCGGCGAACGAACTTGTCGCCCGCGCCATCCTGCGCATGGGAGTGCCGGTCTCGCCGCGCAACATCTTCCCTTCGAATATCCAGGGCCTGCCGACATGGTTCGAAGTGCGCGTCACCGAGCGCGGCTACCTCGGCCGGCGCGGTGGCGTCGATATGATGGTGGCCATGAACGCGCAGACCTGGGACCAGGATGTCCGCGAAATCGAAACCGGCGGCTACCTGTTTTACGACAGCTCGCGACCACTGCCACGCTCGCGCTCGCGCGACGATATCCACGTCATTGGCATGCCGCTGACCGAGTTGTGCAACAATACCTACAGCGACCCGCGACAGCGACAGCTGTTCAAGAACATCCTCTACGTGGGCGCTCTGGCGCACCTGCTCGACATCGACCCGAGCGAAATCGAGAAGCTGTTCGGCCAGCAGTTCAAAGGCAAGGAGAAGCTGCTCGACTCCAACATCCAGGCGCTCAATGTCGGCCGCGACTACGCGCGCGAGCACCTCAAACCGATCGGACTCAAGGTCGAGCGCCGCGACAAGGTTGGCGACCACATCTTCGTCGATGGCAACACCGCCGCGGCGCTGGGCTGCGTCTATGGTGGGGCGACAGTCTGCGCCTGGTACCCGATCACCCCGTCATCGTCCGTCGCCGAGGCCTTCATCCGCTACGCGCAGAAGTTGCGCATCGACCCCGAGACGGGTAAGCAGCGTTGCGCGGTAGTTCAGGCCGAGGACGAACTGGCGTCGATCGGCATGGTCATCGGCGCCGGCTGGAACGGCGCGCGCGCCTTTACCGCCACTTCGGGACCTGGCATCTCGCTGATGTCGGAGTTCATTGGCCTGGCTTTCTTCGCGGAAATCCCGGCGGTGCTGATCAACGTCCAGCGGGGCGGCCCCTCGACAGGCATGCCGACCCGAACCCAGCAGTCCGACATCCTCGCCTGCGCCTACGCCTCGCACGGCGACACCCGGCACGTACTGCTCTTTCCCGAAGATCCCTACGAGTGCTTCGAGATGTCGGCGCAGGCGCTGGACCTCGCCGAGCGGCTGCAGACGCCGGTTTTCGTGATGAGCGACCTCGATATCGGTATGAACCAGCGCCTGTGCCGCCCCTTTGCCTGGGACGACAGCGTCGAATACGACCGCGGCAAGGTTATGACCCACGACGCACTCGACGCTGGCGCCGACTTCGGCCGCTACCTGGACGTCGACGGCGACGGGGTTACCTATCGCACCTACCCGGGCACGCATCCCACCAAGGGCGGCTACTTCACGCGCGGCACGACCAAGAATGCGTATGCCGCCTACTCCGAAGCCGGCCCCGACTACGTCGAAAACATGCAGCGACTGCTGCGCAAGTTCGAGACCGCCAAGTCCCTGGTACCGCTGCCAGTGCTCACCGCCGCCAGGTACCCGGCACGCTTTGCGGTGATCTTCTACGGATCGACCAGTCCGGCGATGCACGAAGCGCTCGACGCGCTTGCCGAACACGGCATCTATCTCAATGCCCTGCGCGTGCGCGCTTTTCCGTTCCAGAACGAGATCGCCGACTTCATCGCTTCGCACAGCAAGGTCTTCGTTTTCGAGCAGAACATGGACGGCCAGTTGACCACCCTGCTGATCAATGAGGCCGGCGTCGAGCCACACAGCCTGGTAACGGTTGTCCATTACGATGGCACTCCAATCACCGCGCGCTTCATTACGCAGGAGATCGCCGACCGCGTCGCGCACCTCAACGTGCATCCCATCAAAGAAGACCGAGTGGCCTGACATGACCTACCTCGCCAAACCCAGACTCCACCATCCCACTCTCGCCAAGAACCGTGTCGGCTACACCCGCCGCGACTACGAGGGCAAGATATCGACGCTCTGTGCCGGGTGTGGCCACGACTCGATCTCGGCGGCAATCATCCAGGCCTGCTGGGAACTCGACATCGAGCCGCATCGCGTCGCCAAGCTTTCCGGGATCGGCTGCTCGTCGAAGACACCGGATTACTTCCTCGGCAACTCGCATGGCTTCAACACCGTGCACGGGCGCATGCCGTCAGTCCTCACCGGCGCCAACCTGGCCAACCGCGAATTGATCTACCTCGGCGTTTCCGGTGACGGCGACTCGGCGTCGATCGGCCTTGGCCAGTTTGCGCACGTCCTGCGCCGCGGCGTCAACATGACCTACATCGTCGAAAACAACGGCGTCTATGGACTGACCAAAGGGCAGTTCTCGGCGACCGCCGACAAGGGTTCGAAATCGAAACGCGGACTGGCCAACAACGACACCCCGATCGACCTCGCCAGCTTGGCGCTGGTCATGGGCGCGACCTATATCGGACGCAGCTTCTCGGGCGACAAAGCGCAGCTGGTACCGCTGATCCGGGGCGCGATCGCGCACCAGGGCGCGGCGGTGATCGACGTCGTCTCGCCGTGCATCGCCTTCAACAACCACTCCGGCAGCACCAAGAGCTACGACTACGTGCGCGAGCACA
>ERZ761607.3945-NODE-3945-length-13697-cov-5.198871_pt1 | contig 13697 bp, 7 predicted proteins | sample MGYA00511164_ERZ761607 | MGnify/ENA primary metagenome ERZ761607 (study PRJEB28899, sample SAMN02445080) | bioreactor sludge metagenome | biome: EBPR sludge | place: Australia: Brisbane, Thorneside Wastewater Treatment Plant | collected 2011-06-22 ...
AAGAGGATTATTGTGCAGCGGGCAGCAGGTAAGTTTTGTCGGGGTAAAAGACAAAGCCGTCTGCTTCCAGGTGTGGGTTGTAGACCAGCACGGCCTCTTTGAAGGTTTCCCAGCTCATGCTGTGGCCGTAGCCAGCGACGTAACGCTCCCACACGTCCCAGCGATTGCCGTAGTAGCCAGTGAGCTGGAGGTGCCACTCTGGCCCGTAATTATCGCCGGTCAGCAGAACCAGCTGGACGTTGCTTTGGGGCACGGGGGTCGGTTGGGGCGCCGGGGTGGTAATCGATACCAGGCCTCCGTTAATTGACTCATCTGTTTGGTCTGTTAGCAATGTCCTTTCATTGAGCCGCAGTCGACCGGGCTGGTATGCATCTGGCAGTTTATCCAGCGTAACGGGGAGCACGACGACGCTGTAGGTAAGCTGTTTTTCGCCCACCTGAAAAACCCGAATATCGTTGGGGTTTAGTTCGCCTAGCCAACGTCCAATATAGCGGGTGCCCATCAGGCCAGGGATCGTGCTCATTTGCAGCTGGTTGTTGGCGTCGTCATAAAATTTGTGGTTTAAGGTCAGTTCATAATCGTTGGCAACGCGAAGTTCAAAAACGCCATCCATGGGGCCTTTCCCCGACAGAGGGGAGTTCAAAAGCCTGGAGGAAGTGCGGGTTTGTTCGATGCCGTTTTTGAACAAGACCACCACAAATTCGTTTTGCCAGTCGCCAGCGTCATTGGCAATTTGTCCGGCAAACACCAGGTCCGAGGGTTTTTCCAGCGTTTCATCGACCTCATCACTGAAAACCTGGGCAGCCTGCGCAACGGCCGTACGCTGGTTTGGGGAGCAGGCAGCCTGGCTCAGCAGCAGCAGGCCAAGAAAAAGGGTACACAAAACGATGAATGGACTATGTTTCTGGGTAGTCATACGATTCCTCCACTTTAAAACCATTGGCATATTTCTTAGTAGCCGTGCAAAAACAGTTAGCGATTGAGGGCCTGTACGGCTACTTCAAGCCCATTCGCCAATTCCGTTAACTTATTGGCGAATGAGTACTTAGGTTTACTGGCGTCTTGAGTGTAAGCCTGTTTTAGCCTTGGTGCGTGATATCAATCGAACATCAAGGTAACAATTCATGACAGAAACCACATTTTTTTTCACTGCTTGACACCAAAAATGGGATCGAGTAGTATGCAAAACGTGTTTCTCTTGGCTACCCTACATAGTAAAAACCGAATAGGAAACGGCCGTTGATTAAGCTGTTAACTCTGGTTTAGTCATCACAAAATGCTGTTTTTATGCGCTTGTGCGTGTGCTTTTCACTTTTTATGCGGTGAAATGCCAAATGCCAGGCTCATGCAGGTTGTTGGTTTTTTGCCAAGAGGCTTGGCCGGTTTGCAAATACGCTGTCGTTTGATAGGCAGGAGGGTCTGTTTGTTTTGGCTGCGTGTTTGTGTCACTTCAAAGGAGGGAAAATGAATTAATTTTAGCGTATTCGATGATTGTATTGTGCCAGTTTAAAAATCCACTCAAGTTGTATTGAACAGTGTCAGCCTTCGTGTTCCAGGGCAAAGTTAGAACAGAGATGCTGCCTCACGTGAAGGTTTCCCCGATTACATCAATACAGCGGCTTTGTAATAAGGAGAATCTTTTCCATGAAAACCAAGTTGTTTTTACTTGTGAGTTTGGTTGTTGCCACCTTGCTTGCGGTTAAGGCCGGACCAACTTTTGCGACAACGGCCGATTGTTATGCAGCAGGGAGCGGTGGTTTTACCCCGTTGAGTTCCCTCGATTTCGGCTACACGTGCGCTGCTGCCCAAACCGTTTATTTTGGCGTATGTGATTCCGGTGGTGTTCCCGATGACGATTTGTTTGATTTGCGGGCTGATGGCTTGCTGGTTTCCTACAACTACTACGTGAACAACTCAGACGAATATACGGTAATGAGTCAGTTCCAGGCCGCAGCGGGGGCGAATACGGCCGTTATCAACAGCCTCAACACAACCCCTTATCCCCCCGCGACTTATTCCTACGTGGTATCGTCCGATCCAAACGACGTCCCAACTTATCTTTCGAGTGTATGTGGCGTCGATTGGAAAGGGGTAGGCCCTGGTCCGAATGTTGGCTGTGACACCAACGTTAACATCTTTACAACCGACACGGCACCTTCCGATGGCACACTTGAATTCCACGTGCTCCTGGGTAATGAAGGCAGCTTTAGCGATGAGCTTATTTATGCTTCTTTCAGCGTTTCTGAAGGTGAACAGCTTAACAATGTCCCTGTTCCTAGCTTGCCTGCACCCCGATACATGCGTCTCTGGTGGCAGCCAGCCGGTTCGAGCGACTGGTCGCTTTTGACCACGCAGTATTGGCACGGTGGGGGTTCTTTGGCTGATGAGTTTGGTGTCTCTTGCAACGTGTCTGGATCCCAGCCTTCTTACCATACCTCTTTTGCCAGCGCAGTGCCTGAGAGCCAGGTCTGTTTTGATCTGATCAATGGCTGCCAGTAGGTAATTTAAGCTGAGGTAGGTGGGAGGCTTACCAATGCCTGGTTTGTTGGGACTGAATGCTCCAACACACACAACAATTGAATAGTTGAGACAAAGGGCAGAGATTCCTCTTTGCCCTTTTTATTTTGTATTGGAGATAGAACTTTTCATTTGAGGAAACCGATTAGAGATTTCAGATGTAGTAGCTGTGGCCCGCGCAGGGTTGGCAAAGGATACGGCCGTCTCCGCCCACCACCTCGCGCTCATTCATCACCTCTTCGCCGCACTGCTGGCAAATAGCGCGTTTGTGGGGCTGGCTGAGAATGGCGGCCAGTGGCTGCCGCAGCGCAACGGGCTGCACGGTTACCAGCAGCTCATCGGGGATGCGCTGGTAGCCCAGCAAGTATTCGTGCCAGCGGCTGGGCTGGTTGGGGGCAAACTCCTGGGCCAGATGGCGGGAAACGGCCGTTGGTGCAACACGCACCGCCGCTCCAGTGTGGGTATCTACCAGGGTGGCGGCCACCTTGCCGTAATCGGCGACGCACAGGGTGCGCCGCCCGACAAAACCGTCGGTGGCCACAGCAACACCGTCCGCACCGCAGCCGTCGGTTTCCACGATGGTGAGCAGCCGTTTGTCATGATTGTTGAACGGGGCGGTGGTCGCCGGGTCGATCAGGTTCAGCGCCAGCAGGCCGCGCAGCCCCAGGCGCACCCCGAGCACCTGGCGCGGGCACAGGTGGTGGTGTCGGGCTGCCGTGCGGGCCAGCAGTGCGGGTAAAAGGGGATGTAACGGCCGTTCCTCGTCTGGCCTGGCCGAATGATTGGGGCGAAAAGAAGCGGTCATCGAAATTCTGACGCACTCAGGTGCGTGGGCCGTGGCACGTACGTCGTCGCTTCAGGCGCAGGCGTCGGTTATAGTGGAGCTATTACTGGGAAAACGGCCGTAACCACGGCAAAAACTGGGAACAAAAATGATGATGGCACTCCTCTTCTACCTCGTCTTAAGTTTGATCGCTTCAACACTGGTCATCTTTGCTGCTGCGCTTTCGGCGCAAATTAGCCACCGCGACAACCAGCCCGAACGGTATGATAACGCAGAAAACAGCAGCGACCAATCGAAGCCGCTCTGCGCCCAATCCCTCAGCCAATAGTCCGCTGCGGCCAACGCCCCATCCCTTCTGGTCGGGAGCCAGAAAGTTATCCGCGACCTCTCCATTTCCTCCAATTTCACCCCCTTCGCCTAAACGTACATCTTTTCCTTCAGAAATCACGAATATCCTCGTGTGAAAAAGGTGATATTTTTGGGATCCTTACGATTGACTCCTCTGATTCTATATTACATAATGTTATTCTCACCAAGATTAACTTTTGGTGCATGGAGATAAAGTTGGCACCAATCGCAGACTGCGGCAAAAGACAAAATTGCCCCGCTGTAAATGATCCAGGCAGCCCCCTGCGTTGCTGAAAAAGGATCTGTCTGGCGATTTGCCGTATGATTTCCTCTTGTCTTACTCAAAAAGACCAGCCTCAGCGGCTTATCCTTAAAAACCATGACTTTCAGGTGATGAGAACCAGCACAGTGTCCTAGCCCCGATTCGGTTTTCCTGGCTGAAGCCGCGCCGCGTTGGCAAAGGACTGGCAACAAAGGTAGTGAGGAGGTGTAACAATGAGCCGAGGAGCAGAGCAACGGAATACCCAGGACGATGTACCTTACCGAGCTTCGGCAGAATTGTGTCAGGCCCTCTTTGATCAAGCGACCGACGGCATTTTTATTGCTGACAAAACGGGGAAGTTCCAGCAGGTAAACCAAAGTGGTTGTGATGCGTTGGGTTACACTCGTGAAGAGATGCTGACGTTCTCCCTGAAAGATTTGATTCCCCCTGAAGATCTGGTTCACAGTCCGCTTCAGTTTGATGATTTGCTGGCAGGTAAGCCCCTGCTAAAAGAACGACGCCTGCGCTGTAAAGACGGCCGTCTCCTCCCCGTAGAAATTAGTGCCCGCCTCTTGGCCGATGGCAGCCTGCTGGGCATCGTGCGTGACATTACCGAGCGCAAACGGGCCGAAGAACATCTGCGCGAAAGCAACGAACGTTTCCAACTGCTGGCCGAATCCTCTTTAACCGGCATTTACCTGATCCAGGACGGCCGTTTCCGCTACGTCAATCCCGCTATGGCTCACATCTTTGGCTACGAGGTCGAGGAAATCGTGGACAAACTCGGGCCTATGGAGCTGGTTTTTGCCACCGACCAGGTTCTGGTGGCGGAGAACATTCGCCGCCGTGTCAAGGGGGAAGAGGAAGCCATTCACTATGATTTTCGCGGCCAGCGCAAAGATGGCGCGGTTATTGATGTGGAGGTACACGGCCGTCGTATTGAGCTGGGTGGCAAAGTGGGCGTCATTGGCACGCTGGTGGAGATCACCGAACGAAAACAAGCCGATACCGCCCTGCGAACCAGTCAGGAAGAGCTGCAGCTTGCCCTGGACGCTGCCCAAATGGGTTTGTGGCATTGGAACATCGTCACCGGTGAGGTGGTGTGGTCCCCAAAATGCCGGGCCTTGTATGGCATACCTCTTGATGTGCCAATGAGCTACGAGCTTTTTGTCCAGACCCTGCACCCGGACGATCGAGAACGAGTAGATAAGGCGCTGACTCACGCAGTAGAGACCAGCACCCAGTACGAAGAAACCAAAAGAGCCGTGTGGCCCGATGGCTCTATCCACTGGACCCATTCTCGTGGTCAGGTTTACTGCGATGCTGCGGGAAACCCCGTTCATATGACTGGCGTCTCCTTTGACGTTTCCAAATGGAGGGAGGCCGAATCAGAACATCAGGCGCACCTGTGGTTTTTGGAAAGCCTGGACAAAGTAAACCGGGCCATGCAAGGTACCAATGACCTGGAACAAATGATGACCAGCGTGCTTGACACACTGCTCACGATTTTCGAGTGTGATCGTGCCTGGTTGGTGTATCCGTGTGATCCAGAGTCAGCTACCTGGCAGTCGATGATGGAGCGCACCCGTCCGGAGTATCCTGGCGCTATTCCCGTGGGGGCAAAACTGCCGCTGGACCCGGTGGGAGCGGCCGTTTTCAAAATTTTACTTGGGGCAAACGGGCCGGTACAGTTTGGTCCTGACTCTGCTTACCCTGTGCCACAAGTGATAACTGACGCATTCCAGGTGCAATCGTTTATGGCCAACGTCCTTTACCCCAAAGTGGGCAAGCCGTGGAACTTTGGGCTGCACCAATGCGCTTATGCTCGTGTCTGGACGCCGGAGGAAGAACGCCTCCTTCAGGAAATTGGGCGGCGGTTGGCCGACGGCTTAACCAGCCTGCTCACTTATCGCAATTTGCGCCTGAGCGAACATCGGCTGGAGAAAGCGGAGCGTATCGCCCATGTGGGCTGGTGGGATCGCGATTATGAGGAAAATCGCATTGCCCTTTCCGATGAAGCCTGCCGTATTTTTGGGATTACCCTGAGCGAGCGTGACTTTTCCCTGACTGAATGGCACGAGTGGTGGCAGCAGCTCATTCACCCTGAAGACCGGGAAAATGCGGCTGAGGCGGCAGAGGTGGCGTTGAGGGGCGGCCCGCGTTACGACCTCGAATACCGGGTCATTCAACCCGGTGGTGCGGTGCGCGTTATTCAGAGCCAGGGGGATGTGACATGGGATGATGCGGGACGGCCGTTGCGCATGTTTGGCACCATGCAAGACATTACCGAACTCAGGCAGGTAGAGGCAGAACTGCGGCGCAGTCGTGAGGCTGCTCTCCAATTCTCCCACCAGTTGGGTGTGCTGCATGAAGTGTCTAACCAGCTCTCCCTGGCCGAGTCAACCGATGATTTATGCCGACAGGCGGTACAGCTGGCGCGGGCCCGGCTGGGCTTTGACCGGGCCAGCATCTGGTTTGTCAACCCGGAGCAGAACGTCTTAAATGGCTCATACGGCATTGATGAAAACGGTGCGCTGCGGGATGAACGAAACGCCTCGTTTGGTTTTTCGGGGAGTCGGCTGTCGGCCTTTCTTTTGGCGCAAAATGAGTCCACTGCGTTTGTGGAATACCGCCCGTTGTTTAACCACCAGGGCCAGCAGGTGGGCGAAGGTGACAATGCCGCTGCGGCCCTGTGGGATGGCGATACCGTCATTGGCCTCATTAGCGTGGATAACCTTTTTACGCAGCAGCCCATTACCAACTCGCAGCTGGAGATTTTGCGGCTGTTTGCCACGACGTTAGGGTATCTGTTTACGCGCAAACGGGCTGAAGACGAGCGGCGTGCCAGCGATGTTCGCTTCCGTATGCTCATCGATCACGCTACCGATGCCTTCTACCTGCACGATGAGGAAGGCACCATTTTGGATGTCAACAACCAGGCGTGTCTTAGCCTGGGGTATAGTCGGGAAGAGCTGATTGGGTTATCGCCTTACCAATTTGATGCGGCCCAAGGGCAGGCAGAGATGGCGCAGGTCACGCAGCAGCTCAATGCGGGCCAAGTGATTGCTCTGGACACGTTACATCGCCGTAAAGATGGAACGGTGTTTCCGGTGGAGGTGCGGATACGGCCGTATTGGCAAGGCGGCCGTCGTTTGGGTGTCTCCCTGGCCCGCGACATCACTGAACGCAAGCGAGCCCAAGAGGCCCAAGAGCGGCTCTTGGTGCAAATCCGCGAGCAGGCCCAACGAGTGCAAAACATCATGGACACGGTGCCTGAAGGGGTGGTCTTGCTAAGCAAGGACCAGTTTGTCACCCTGACCAACCGGGTGGCCCGGTATTACCTGGCGCTGCTGGCCCCAGATATGGCAAACGACTACCTGGATTCGCTTGGCCCCTTCCCCCTGAGCGATATTTTAACTTCCCCACCAAAAGGGTTGTGGCATGAAATTGCTATACACCATATGGTCTTTGAAGCAATCGCTCGACCGGTAGAAAACAGCCCAAACAATGGCGGCTGGGTGCTGGTTTTGCGGGATGTCACCCAAGAGCGAGATATCCAAAATCGCATACAACGGCAAGATCGGCTAGCGGCCGTCGGGCAGTTGGCTGCCGGTATTGCCCACGATTTTAACAACATCCTGACGGTGATCCGCCTGTATACCCAGCTGATTGCCCGCACGGTAGACGTTCCGGGGCATGCCGCCGAGCGCCTGCACACTATCGAGCAGCAAACGGATCGCGCAACCGACCTCATCCAGCAAATTCTCGACTTTAGCCGCCAATCGGTGTTGGAACGGCAGCCGCTAGACCTGCTGCCCTTCATGCGAAGATTGGTCAAACTGCTCGACCGCACCCTGCCGGAGCACATTTCGGTGGTGCTCAATCACCTGGACGATGCTTATCTCATCCGCGCCGACCCTTCGCGTATCCAGCAGATGTTGATGAACCTGGCCGTCAATGCCCGCGACGCGATGCCAGACGGGGGTCAGCTGCAAGTATCGCTGACACACGTCCAGACGGCCGAATCCAAAGCCCTCCCGATGAATGACCTGCCGCCCGGCAGTTGGGTGGTGCTGGCCGTAACCGATAGTGGCACCGGAATTCCGCCGGAGGTGGTGGCGCACATGTTTGAGCCGTTTTTTACCACCAAGCAGGTTGGTGTCGGTACCGGGTTGGGCCTGGCCCAGGTGTATGGCATCGTTGAGCAGCACGAGGGGTATATTGACGTGGTAACGGCCGTTGGCCAGGGCACCACTTTCTTGCTTTATTTCCCGGCCCTGAACACGGGAGAAAGTCCGGTAGACGCGCCAGACAAGTCGCAGCTTAAGCTGGGCCAGGGGCAGACGATTTTGCTTGTGGAGGATAACCAATCCACCCGCCAGGCGCTGATGGGCAGCCTGGCCTTGTTGAATTATCAGGTGGTGGTCGCCACCAACGGCCGTGAAGCCCTCACGTTCCTGACCACCCAACAACTCTCCATCGACCTGGTGCTGAGCGACGTGGTGATGCCAGAGATGGGCGGTGTGGCTCTCTTCCATACCATCCGCGAGCAGGGGCTTGACATTCCAGTGGTGCTCCTCACAGGGCACTCGCTGAGCAGTGAGATGGAGAATTTGCTGCTGCTGGGGTTGTCGGGCTGGATGCCCAAACCACCGGATCTGGCCGTCTTAAGCCACCTGCTGGCCGCTGTATTGGCATCGCCCCCGGCGTGATGCTGCCGGGTAAGCTAGAGAAAAAACGACCGCAGTTCCCTCAGGTTCGCTTGCGCAGACTCAGGTAGAGCACAATAAGGGCAACGGCCGTTCCCAGCAGCCCGGCAGCAACGGCCGTTTGTCCCCCTCCCTTTTTTTCCACCACCACAGTCACTGCTTCTGGTTTGTGCAGCATCGGGCGCCAGTCGGGGATGGCGTCACGCGGGGGGAGGCTGTAGTTAGCCTCCCATCGTTTTTGGTAAAGCTGCCACTCTGCGGCCCAACGTTCCGCATCCCAGCCCAGTTCCGCCTGGCAAATCGCCTGGATGCGCGCCTTAAGCGCCGCGCCCCCCTCGGCAACCAGCAGCCCCAGGCGCACCCGCCGCAGCAGCAAATCGTCCAGATGCACCACACCTTCGCTGCGGGCTGCCCAGCGCAGCTCGGCCCACAGCACGTTGGTGTTGGGAATGGTGCCCAATTCACCCGGCTGGGCCGCAGCCACCAGCGCCGCCGCGTCCACGCCATACCGGCCGATCAGTCGCCGCCGCACCGCTTCCGGCAAGACGCCGGGCAAATCTTCCGTTACCTCGTTCAGCGCCGGGGCGTCCTCGTCGATTTTGGGCATATCGGGCAGGGCGACCCGGGCCGCTTTCAGCGCATCCAGGGCAATGAGGCGGAAGGTGGTCAGCTTGCCGCCCGTCACCGTGAGCAGGCCATTTTCCAGCCACACCACATGATCGCGCGATTCGGCCGAGGGATCGGCCTTGCCGGTGTTGATGACCGGGCGCACCCCGGCAAAGGTGGCCAGCACGTCGTCTAGCGTCAGGGCCAGCGAGGGGTAACGCGCCTCGACGGCGGCCATCAGGTAAGCCACCTCGCCAGGGGTGATGTGCGGCTCTTCGTCCAGGTGGTCGCTGTGGTCCACGTCGGTCGTGCCCACCAGGGTCACGCCGTCCCAGGGGAAGATGAAGACAAAACGGCCGTCCAGCGGATGGTTAAAGGAGACGGCCTGGGCAATGGGGAAGCGCCACTGGGGAAAAATGAGATGGCTGCCGCGCAACGGCCGCAGCCGGGGTTCCTGGTCCACCTTTTGCCGCAGCTCATCGGCCCAGGCCCCGGTGGCGCTGATAACGATTTTGGCGCGAACGGCCGTTGTGGCTCCCGTCGTCTCATCCCGCAGCAGCACCCCCACCACCTGCCCGTCTTCGCGGATGAGATCGGTGGCGGACGTGTAATTTACGGCCGTACCGCCCGCCGCCACTGCCTCGCGCAAAATGCGCAGCACCAGCCGCGCATCGTCCGTCTGGGCATCAAAATAGTGGAATGCCCCGGCCAAATCCTGCACGTTCAGGCGCGGCGCCAGCATCCACACCTCCTGCGGGCTGTAGTAGCGATGGCTCCATTGCAGCGCCACCAAATCGTAAAACGACAGCCCGGCGCGGACGAGCATCTTTTCGCGCCATTGGCCGCTGCCCTTCTCGTTGGCCAGCAAAAAGCCCAGCGGGTCTACCAGCCCCGGCGCGGACTCTTGCAGCTTTTGCCGTTCCTGCACGCTGGCCTGCGTCAGCCCAATTTTGCCTTGCTTCAGGTAGCGCAGCCCGCCGTGCACCAGCTTGGAGCTGCGGCTGGAGGTGCCAAAAGCAAAGTCGCGCTGCTCTACCAGCAGCGTTTTCAACCCCAGCCGCGTCGCCTCGCGCAAAATCCCCGCGCCGGTAATGCCCCCGCCCACTACCACGATGTCCCACGGCTGTTCCAAATTCTGCCAAATCTCTTCACGCCAGTTTTTTTTCCACATAGTTTATCTCGCTGAGTTTGTTGCAGGTTGCAGGTGGCAGGTTGCAAGTAAAATGACCTGCTACTTGCAACCTGCCACTTGCAACTTTTTACTTCACCAACACGCCTGGATTCATCACTCCGGCCGGATCAAACTGCCGGGCTACTGCTTCCAGCGTGCTAATGCCCAGGCTGCCTTTTTCGGCGGCCAGGTAGGGTTGGTGGTCACGGCCGACGCCGTGCTGGTGGCTGATGGTACCGCCGTGGCGCACGATGGCCTGGCTGGCGGCCGTTTTCATCGCCGTCCACCTGGCCAAATTTTCATCCGGGTCGGCGGCCAGGCGGAAGAGGTAGGTGGTGTAGATGCTGCACCCGGTGGCGTACATGTGCGACAGGTGGGTAAAAACGTGCAGCCGTTCGCCAAAATTGGCCATTGCCGCTTTGAGGCTGGTTTCAATGTCGGTGAGGGTGGCGTCTACCTGGTTCCAGGTAACGGCCGTTTCCAGCGTATCCACCCCGTAGCCCAGCTCCCACAGCACATTGCGCAGGTACGGCGTGCGGAAGCGCCCTTTTTGCCATTGGCTGCCAAACTGCTGCCCCACGTGAATGCCGCCCTGCGCTTTGGCCAGGTCCACCGCCTCGCTGCGCGCCGTGTTCACCACGTGCCGGTTGCCGCTAAAGCCGATCAGCAGCATCGACTTGTTGGTATCGACGCCGCGAATGCTGAGCAAGCGCTCCAGCGTGCCGATGAGCAGCTCGTGCCCGGCCAGCTTGAGCGTGGTTTCGGTCTCGATGCCGGTGCTGAGGCGCAACATAGAAAGCGGCAGATCGGCCTGGAGCATCTGGCGCACGGCCGTTTTGCCCGCCTCAAAATTGGGGAAGAAAATGGCGTTAAACGACTCACGCTCGGGCAGGGGCGAAATGCGCACCGTGGCCTCGGTGATGATGCCCAGTCGCCCCTCGGAGCCAAGCACCAGCTGGCGCAAATCTGGCCCGGCGGCAGAGGCGGGCAGCGGTGGCAGGATGAGATCGCCGGCCGGGGCCAATAATTTACCCCCCGCGAACAGGTCTTCGATACGGCCGTAGCCCCGTGACTGCTGCCCGCTGGAGCGGGTGGCCACCCAGCCGCCCAATGTGGAGTATTCAAACGACTGCGGGTAATGGCCCAGGGTGTACCCTTTGGCGCGCAGCTGCGCTTCCATTTCTGGCCCGGCCACGCCTGCGCCAAAGGTGGCCAGCTGGCTGGTGCTGTCTAGCGCCGTCAGGCGGCTGAGCCGCTGCATATTGACGGTGAGCACGGGCCGGTCGCCCGGTTCCGGGTTGATATGGCCCACCACGGAGGTGCCGCCGCCGTAGGGAATCAGCTTCAGGTCGTGGCTGCGGGCCAGTTGCAGCAGGGTCAGTACGTCCGCTTCGGTGTGGGGGAAGGCGACGCCATCGGGGAAGGTGGCAATACGGCCGCAGCGCAGGGCGATCCAATCGGGGAAGCTCTGGCCACGGGCGTGTTTGAGCCTTGTTTCCGCGTCCGTTTGGATGAGCGGATGCTCAGGCAGGCGGCTGGGAGGCACCGTGGCGATGGTATCGGCCAGGGTGGCATCTTGCGGCGGGGTGGGTTCGCCCACCAGATTCACCAGAAAGTCACCTGCTTTTTCGGGGAGAGGGTATGTAACGGCCGTATCGCCCCAACCATTCCAACGTTTCATAGCTGCCATCCTTTGTGTGTTTACTTGCGTCTCTGAATGATAGGGCACAAGCTAGCTGGTTGTCCAGAAAGCGGCGTTGATTTCCCCGGAAACTGCCAGCAGGGTTGCTTTTTGGCAGGCAGTTTCCGGGGAAATCGTAAAGTTTGCGCCCTGGCCCGATTTTTGTGACAATGCATCATGCAGCCCATTGGATATCCAGTAAACTATCCGCTGTTGCGGCAGTATTGGCAGAGCTTCATGGCTACGGGCCAGGTAACGGCCGTTCCCGGTGCGCAGCCGGATGTCACCATCATTCAATCGTGGCAGCGCTGTGCGCCCCTGGCCGACCCCACCAACGAGCCGCATCCCCCCGTGCTGCGCAGTCCGGCGCTGCAATCGCTGCTTAAATCCCAGCAAGATACCATCACCGTAGCCATTCCGTTTATGGAAGATATGCACCAGTTTATCGAAGGTTCTGGTGCGGCCATTTTGCTCACCGACGGTACGGGCTGCTTACTCTACATGTGCGGCGACCGGTCGGCGCAGGAGCTGGTTGAGGTTAAGGGCTGGGGTGTGGGCACGTATTGGTCGGAAGCGTACCTGGGGACAAATGCGCTGGGGGTGACCCTGTTGGCCGCCATGCCGGTGCAGGTGGTGGGGCCAGAACATTACTTCCAATCGTTTCACAAATTTACCAGTACGGCCGCCCCGATCCATGACGTGAACGGCCGTATCATTGGCGTCATTGGTGTGCTGAGCAGCGCGGAAGACGCCACCTCGCACACCCTCTCGCTGGTGATGGCTGTGGCCCGGGCCATTGGCAACCAGCTCCAGGCCGAGCTGTATCTGGACGAAGCCAACCGCCGCCTGACCGAGCTGAACACCATCATGGAATCAATCACCGAAGGGGTGCTGACCTGGAACAGCAGCGGTAAGATCAACCATGCCAACTCGCAGGCGGGGCAGCTGCTGAATTTGTCGCCCACGTCGATTATGGGGCTGCCGCTGACGGAGGTGCTGGGCATGCCGGAAGTGCTGCAAACGGCCCTCTCTAACCACCAGGACCTGGAAGATGCTGAGGTGACGCTGGAGATCAAGCTCACTGGCGAGCATTTGCAGACGATTGTGACGCTGCGGGTGGTGTGGGAATACGGCCGTCCAGTCGGTTACATGATTATGCTGCGGCCGTTGGAGCAGGTGCGCCGTCTGGTGCATCAGCAGTTGGGCAACCAGGCTTTGCTCAAGCTAGAGGATATTTTTGCCGAATCGGCCGCCATGCGGCCCATCACCCGGCAGGCGCGCATTGCCGCGCGGGGCAGCGCCCCCGTTTTGCTGCGCGGCGAGGGTGGTGTGGGCAAAAATCACCTGGCGCGGGCCATCCACAACGACAGCAGCCGGGCCGACAAGCCGTTCATTTCCATCAACTGCCGGGCCATCCCGCGTGAACTGGTTGTCAGTGAATTTTTGGGGTACGAGAAAGAGTCGGGGCGCGACGGCCGTCCCAGTAAGTTTGAGCTGGCCCATGAAGGCACGCTGCTGCTAGACCAGGTCGAGAGTCTGTCGCTGGAAATGCAGTCGGCCCTGCTTCAGGTGGTGGAGACGGGGCACGTCATGCGCCTGGGCAGCTCACGCCCTATCCC
>ERZ761607.3947-NODE-3947-length-13690-cov-5.383058_pt1 | contig 13690 bp, 8 predicted proteins | sample MGYA00511164_ERZ761607 | MGnify/ENA primary metagenome ERZ761607 (study PRJEB28899, sample SAMN02445080) | bioreactor sludge metagenome | biome: EBPR sludge | place: Australia: Brisbane, Thorneside Wastewater Treatment Plant | collected 2011-06-22 ...
GTCTGGTCGCGCTCGCGCGCGAGGAAGGGCTCGAAGCGTGTCTCGAGCGGCTCTGGCAGAAGGTCTCGCTCGAGCGCGTGGCGCGCTTCGGACCGCGCGAGCCGGTGCTCGCGTCGATGTGCACGGCGGCCCTCGACGCGCGCTGGAGCGTCGCGGCGTTGCGGGCGTTCCTGCGTGCGCACCACGTCGCGACGCCGCTGGTGCTCGAGCTGCCCGAGGCGCACGCGCGTGCCGCGGCCGAGGCGCGGATGGGCGGGTTCGGTGTCGCGACGAGCGGTGGGTCGTGGCGCGAGTGCAAGCCCCACTGGCGGCTCGTCGACGCGTCGACGTTCCTTCGTGGCGAGCCCGCACAGATCGCGTCGGAGACGTTCGCATTCGACGCGCAGCTCGTGGTGACCGGGGTCGGCCGTGGGGATCAGCTCCGCGCGATCCGATCGGCGGGTGGAGATCTCGTGACGGGCCCCGCGTTTGGCCGTCCACGCGTGCGACCCGACGCGAGCGCAGTGCCGCTGATGCCGCTCGTCGGGGAGATCGACCGTCGCGAGAGCCTCGCGTTCGGTCGGAACTACGAGCCGGAAGGCGCACTGTCCGCGTAGACGACTCTGTCCGCGTAGACGACTCTGTCCGCGTAGACGACTCGGTCCGCGTAGACGACTCGGTCCGCGTAGACGACTCTGTCCGCGTCGACGACTCTGTTCGCGTCGACGAGCTCGTCCGCGTCGACACTCACAACAGGAACTCGAGCCCCACTTGGAAACCGACGAGCACCGCGTCGGTGCGCTCGAGCACCGGATCGCCGTTCGCGTCGGCGAGGTAGTTGATCCCGAGTCCGACGAGCATCGCGGCGCGGCGGTCGTCGTGGTCGTAGTACTCGCCGAAGGGGACGCGGATGCCGGTGGTGATGCCGAAGCCGAGCGTGAGATCGGGCTCGCCGATCACTGCGCCGTCGCCGTCGGGCAACGTGAGCGTGCGCGGGGCGATCGGCTGACTGAGGAAGACGCGCGCGCCCACGAAGGGCACCACGTGGGGGTTGTCGTAGCCGGCGATCACGCCGACGTCGGGGCTGAAGAAGCCGCCCCCGGCGGACATGCCGCCGCCGAGGCCGACCGCGAGCGCGAAGTGCGGAGAGAGCGCGTACTTGAGGCCGAGGCGGGCGGAGTAGACGCCGCGGTGTGGGATCGGCTCCGCCTCGACGCCATCTTCGGTGTCCGGCACCTGGTTGGTCACCGCGAACGCGTTGCCTTCGTAGGTGAGATCGAGATCGTCGCGGAGGCCGTAGCGCCCGCGCAGACCCGCGTGGAAGACGCTCGGCCCGAAGACCTCGCCGCTGAAGCCACCCTCCACCTGGAGCGACGAGCTGCCGCGGCCGAGCGCGCGTGGAGCTTCGAGCGGGATCGAGCGCGCGGGCGGCGAAACGATCGGAGGGGTGCAGCCGAGAGCGAGCAGCGCGAGGAGGGAGAGTCGACGCATGTGGCGCGATTGAGCACGACGCGTGCCGGCCGCACGGTCGGTTTCGGCGGAGCGGAGCATTTCTCGGAAAACGTGGGCGATCGGGGTGCCGTGCGGGGACGCTCGAGCGTGTCTGGGCTTCGAAGCTCGCGCCCGCGTGAATCTCGGCCACACCGGTGTGCCGCGGGCGGGGTGGGGGTGTGCCGACCGATCAGCCCACGTCGAACACGAGCACCTCGGCTTCGTCGCCGTCGTCGAGCTCGATCGTTCCGTCGCCGAGCGTGTAGGCCGCGTCGCCCTGCTCGAGCCGCACGTCGTTGATGCGCAGGCTGCCGCGCGCGACCTGCACCCACGCCGCGCGTCCCGCGCGCACCTCGTGCGTGCGACGCGTGCCCTGCGCGAGGCGCGTCGCGAAGATGCGCGCGTCGGCGAAGATGGTGACCGACGCGGCTTCTCCGGGCGGCGCCGCGAGCGGCACGAGGTCGCGCGTGAGATCCGCGAGCACGATCGGCTGCTCCTCGTAGCCCGGGCGAATGCCACGCTGCGCGGGCTCGATCCAGATCTGCAGCAGGTGCGCTTCGGCGAGGCGCGCGTACTCGCTGTGCTGGATGCCGGTGCCAGCGCTCATGCGCTGCGCGCGGCCCGGCACGATCACGCCGCCGTTGCCCAGAGTGTCGCGGTGCTCGAGGCCACCTTCGAGGAGATACGTGACGATCTCCATGTCACGGTGCGGGTGGGTCGGGAATCCCTCGTCCTGCGCGATGTGGTCCTCGTTGATCACGCGCAGGTTGCGGAAGCCCATCCACTCGGGGTCGCGGTAGCGCGAGAACGAGAAGCTGTGGCGCGTGCGGAGCCAACCGTGGTCGGCCTGGCCGCGCTCACCCGAAGCACGCACCGCGACGGGCGCGCGACGAACGGCGGCGGGCGCGGGGCTGCGGGCGGGAGCCGCGCAGGCGACGAGGGGGGCGGTGGCGGCGAGACCGAGGAAATCGCGGCGCTGCATGCGGAGGATTTTGGCGCATCCCGAGCGGCGAGGGGAGAGCGTGGGTGGAACGGTGCGTTCGGTCCGCGCCACGCACGTCAGCGCGCGAGCTCGCGCTCGAAGAAGGTGTACATGCGCACGTACTTCTCGACTGCGTCGCTGGTCCGAGTTCCCGCACCGTGGCCAACCTGGCGCTCCATCCAGAAGTAGATCGGTCGGTTCGAGCTCGTCGCTTCTTGGAGCGCGGCTGCGAGCTTCGTGGTGTGCGCCCAGTGCACGCGGCTGTCGTGATCGGCGGTCTCCAGCCAGACCGCGGGATAACGCGTGCCCGCGACCACGCGATGGTAGGGCGAGTAGGCGAGGAGCCAGTCGAGCTGCTCGCGCGACTCGTCCGCGCTCCCGTACTCGCTGATCCAGAGCTCCGCGGGTGGGAAGCGGTGGTACCGCACCATGTCGTAGAGGCCGACGTAGCTCGCGGCGGCGCCGAAGCGCTCGGGGACGCGCGTGATCATCGCGCCCATCAACAAGCCGCCGTTGCTGCCGCCCGTGATGCCGATGCGATCCGGGGTCGAGACACCGCTCTCCGCGAGCCACGCGATCGCGGCCTCGAAGTCCTCGAAGACGCGCTGCTTGTTCTCGCGCATGCCCGCGCGATGCCAGGCCTCGCCGAACTCGGCGCCCCCGCGGAGGTTGGCCACCGCGTAGACGTTGCCGCGCTCGATCCAACTGAGCGCGCTGCGCGAGAGCGCGGGCAAGAGCGAGACGTTGAAGCCGCCGTAGCCGTAGAGGATCGTGCGCGCGGGTCGCTGCACGTCGCGGCGGTGGATCAGCGTGACGGGGATCTCGGTGCCGTCCGCCGAGCGCACCTTCACGCGTCGCTCTTCGTAGGCGTCGAAGTCGAAGTCGGCCTCCACGCGGTAGGCCTCGCGCGTGACGCCTGCGAGCAGACCTTCGGACAGTCGCGGACCGAGCGTGGTCACGTCGATCGTGAGCAGCGTGGGCGGCCGCAGGTAGCCCTCGAGCACGAACGCGAGCAGCGGGTGCCCCGACTCGCCCGCGAGCGTTCCGATTGCGCCCGTGCCCGGGAGCGCGACCTCGGCGCTCGCGGATCCGTCGCGTCGCGCGAGCACGAGCTTGGAGCGCACGTCGGCCACGTAGTGGATCGCGAGCTGATCGCCGACCAACGCCCAATGCTCGATCGGGGCGTCGGACTCGGGGACGATCTCGCGCCACGCGTCGCGGTCCGCGGCTTGCGCGACGGGCACCCGCACGATGCGGTACTTCGGCGCGTCGAGGTTCGTCATCAGGTAGAGCGCTCCGTCGTTGACCACGCCGCTCGTGAGCACCTCTTCGCCGACGATCACGGGGACGAAGCCGGGGTTCGACGCGGCCGACGTGGTCGTGGGCGTGGTCGTGGACGGTGAAGTGGACGGCGACGTGGTCCTGGACGCAGTCGACGATGCCGTCGCTCGCGCTCCCCGCGTCGGCGCGACCGCGGGCGGGCTTCGATCCATCAAGTACACGTCGCTCGCCGACCAGCCGCGGAAGACGTTGACGACGACCCAGCGCCCGTCGTTCGACACGCTCGGGATCGGGAAGTCGGTGCCTTCGTTCGCGCCGAAGACGCGCGGATCGGCGTCCGGATCGGTGCCGAGCGTGTGGAAGAAGACGCGTGGGAAGTACGAGTCCTCGTTCTGCGCGTCGAAGCCGTCCTCGCCCGGCTTCGGATAACGCGTGTAGTAGAAGCCGCTCCCGTCCTGCAGCCACGCCACGTTGCTCCACTTGGTGCGCGCGATGCGCACCGGCGCGAGGCCGTCGCTGCCCGCCACGCGCGCGTCGACGTCGAGCACGTGGAGCACGCTGCGCTCGTCGCCGTTCTGTGAGATCCCGAACGCGAGCTTCGTGCCGTCCGGCGAAGGCACGGACCAGTCGAGGGCGGCGCGCTCGCCGAAGGTCGTCGGATCGAGCAGCAGGTGCTCACGCTCGCCGATCCGCACGTACGTGCGCGGCTGCTGCGCGTCGCCCTCGCGTCGCTCGAAGAACACCCGAGCGCCGCCTACCGACACGCGGCCGATGGAGCCGATCTCGAAGAGCGTGGCGAGTCGATCGCGGAGCGCGGGCTCGGGCGAGAGCGCGCTCGCGGACCGTTGCTGCTGGCCTTCGATCCACGCGCGCGTGACCTCCGAGTCGGTCTCGAGCACGCGGTAGGGATCGGCGACCTGCGCGCCGTGGATCGTGTCCACCACCGCGCCGGCCTCGCGCGCGCGTCGGTTCAGCTCGTGGAGCTCCGCGTGAGGATCGGTGGCATCGGCGGGCACGACGGTGGTCTCCGGGCGGGAAGGGCACGCGGCCGCGAGCGAGGCGGCGACGACGAAAGGGAAGGCGCGACGCATGACGCGGCAGGAGAACGAAGACGCGCACGGAGCGCAAGCGTCGTGCGAACCGAGGCTCCCGCTCCGACGAGTTCTTCGGCGTCGCGTGCGCTCGTGATACTCCGCGAACGTGGCTTCCCGCGCGCACGGCAGCATCTGGCTCTACGCCTTCCTCTACTTCGCTTGCTACGCGCCGTACACCGCGCTCACGAAGGCGCTCTCGAGCGGCATGCTCGGCGCCGACCCGGTCTCGGGACCGGCGCTGCTGCCGCTCTCCAGCGTCGCCTCGCTCGTCGTGGTCGCGCTCTTCCTCGGCGGCACCGGCTGGTGGCGCAGCGCCACGCGCGGCTCGCTCTTCGGGCGCAAGATCCCGATCCCGACGCGCTGGACCGCGCTCTCGGGCCTCTGCAGCGCGGTGATCCTCACCACCACCACGCTCGCCTACACCTTCGAGGACGTCTCGATCGTCTTCGTGATGCTCTTGATGCGCGGCGGCGTGCTCGTGATCGCGCCGATCGTCGACGCGCTCTCGGGTCGCAAGACGCGTTGGTTCTCGTGGGCGGGGCTCGCGTTCAGCTTCGCCGCGCTCTTCGTCGTCTTCTTCGAGCGCTCCGGCTTCGACATCTCGTTCTGGGCCGGCCTCGACGTCGGGCTCTACCTGATCGCGTACTTCATCCGGCTGCAGTTCATGTCGCGGCTCGCGAAGTCGAACGACGTCGAGCAGACCAAGCGCTACTTCGTCGAAGAGCAGCTCATGACGACGCCGGCGAGCTTCGTGATCCTGATCGTGGCCGCGCTGATCGGTCAGGGCGTCTTCATGGAAGACGTCCGCGCGGGCTTCACCGAGGTCTTCGCCTCGGACGTCGCGCTGCACGTCTTCGCGCTCGGCACGCTCTCGCAGCTCGTCGGGATCTTCGGCACGCTCGTCTTCCTCGACCCCCGCGAGAACACCTTCAGCGTGCCGGTCAATCGCTGCTCGTCGGTGCTCGCGGGCGTGGTCGCCTCGACCGGGCTCGCGATCGTGCTCGACGCGGAGTATCCGAGCGCGGGCGAGCTCGGCGGGGCTGGCCTCGTGGTGGTCGCGATCCTCTTCCTCACGCTCGGGCCGGCGTACGAGAAGCGTCGCGCCGCGAAGGCGTGACTGCCACGCTCGCGCCTCGCTCAGTCGAGGCCGTACATCGTGCGGAGGTTGTCGAGCGCGGCTTGCGTGGTGCGCGCGGTCTGCGCGGCCTGCGCGCGGATGCGTTCGACGGTGTCGGAGAGCTCGCGGTGTGCGCGTTCGACGTCGCGCGGGAGCACGCCGATGGTCTCGCACACGGACACCGCGGCGCTGCCGAGCGATGGGATCTGCGCTTCGGCGGTGCGCAACGTCCATCGCGTGCCCACGAGGCGCTCCCAGATCGCGTCGCGGCAGGGGAACGGACGCTCGGGCACGCCACGAATCACACGCTTCACCGCGGCCACCTCGCGCAACGCCGCGCGGGCTTGCGCGAGCCCGTCCTCCGTCGGCGCGCTGTAGGCGTTGCGGCAGCGCCCGTCGTAGGGACCGGGCTCGTAGCATCGAACGATGTCGTTCAGGAAGCCTTCGACCCGATTCACCTGAGCCACGAACGCGCGCACGCGATTGTCGACGACCTCGGTCGGGCGCTCCCAGCGCGCGAAGCGCTCGCAGAGCTCGTCGAGCTTCCCGCGCAGCGACGAGGCGTGGCTCGCATTCGCCGCCGCCCCTTCGCGCACCAGCGCCTGCAGGCGCTCGCGGAGATCCCCGCGGCACACCGCGGGCGTGCTGCCGTCGCGGGGGAGCCGGGCCGTTCGTTCGGTCTCGACGAGCAGGGGCTCGAGACGTCGGTTGAGCTCGAGGTCGTCGCGTAGGCGGACCGCCTGCTCGAGGATGGCCGGGTTCGGGGATTGTCGGCCCGGGATCGCGTTCGGAACCGGAGTCGCCGTGTGGGGGGCGAGGACCGCGACGGGCGTGCGAAGACCCGGCACGCGCTCCGCGAGCCCGGCCCGCCACGTCGCCCGCGCGCCCGCGTCCGTCTGCTCGCGCGCCGCGCGCAGCTCCGACTCGGCCCACGCCTCCACGCGTTGCAGATCGCCGTCACTCACGAGGCACGCGAGCCGCGCACGACACGCGGCGATGCGGTAGCTCGCGACGAACGCCGTCGCCGCCCGCACGTCGGCCGGCATGGACGCGACGCTCGCTTCGGCCGCGCTCGCCGAGGCCATGCAGTCGCGCGGTGGAGGCGCGCACTCTTGCGCACGGGCGGGACCGTGCGTCGCGACGGCGAGGCCACACGCGAGGACGAACCACACGAGCTTCGACGGCACTTTCGACGGCTGCGACGGCTGCGACGGCTTCTTCGACGGGTGCGACGGCTTCGCGAGACGCTTCGACACGCGCCCCTCGACGCGGCTCGTGCGCGATCGATTCATGCGATTCACGGCGCGCTCCCGTACTGCGCCGCGCCCGCGCGGAGCTGCAGCGCGGTCGATCGAAACTGCCGCGACATCTGCCGCATCGAGCCCTCGTGGGTGTCGAGTTGATCGCCGAGCTGACGACTGAGCTGCACGAGACGCTCGTTCGAGGCGCCGAGGCCGTTGCAGATGCGGCTGCGAGGGTTGAGCACTCGGTCCGCCGCCGCGCCGCTCCACGAGTTGCCCGCTTCGGACGCGCGCTTCAGACGCGTCCACACCGGCGCGTCGCACGGGAAGGGACGACGCCCCTCGACCACGCCGTCGAGCGCGCGCTGCAGCTCCAGCAGGCCCGCCTCCACTTCGCGCGCCACCTCGACGGGTTGGTTCGAGCTGGAGGTCTCGCGTGACATCTCGAGCGCGCGCGGCAGCTCGCGGTCGAGGAGATCGCGCATCCGTTGGCGGAGCTCGGGCGAGGGATTGCGAAGGTTCTCGAAGGGCTGACACGCCCGTTCGACGAGCGTTCGGAGGGTCTGGCTGATGGTCACCACGGCGGGCTCGTCACCGCCGCGGGGGAGCCCCACGTCGCGTCCGCAGAACGTCGGCTCGTTGCCCTCGCGCAGCGGAGCGAGGCCCTGCCGGATGCGATCCATCGGCGGGAAGAGGGTGTCGATCGCGGCCGCCTGCGCGTCCAAGCCCTCGGCTTGGCGTAGGAGCATCGTGCGGTGCGCGGAGTAGTCGAAGGCGGGCGGCGCGGTGGGAAGTCCCGTCGCGCTCGGGCTCTCACTCGGGCTCTCGGCCGCGGGCGGCGGCACGTCGCTCGCCACCAAACGACGCGGCGGACGCGACGCGCGCGGTGACGCGAGCGGATCGGGGGTCGGCTCGATCGGAGGCGCCCCGAGCCGGGGCGTTTCGTTCGGCGTGGTCGTCGTCACGCCCTCGTTCGGCGTGGCTTCGTGAGCCGCTTCTGGCGAAACGGCGTCGTTCGGCGTCGCTTCGTTCGGCGTCGCTTCGTTCGGCGTCGCTTCGTTCGGCGTCGCTTCGTTCGGCGTCGCTTCGTGGGTCGCGGTGGGGCTCTGCGCGAGCTCCGGTGGCGCGTCGTCACGCGTCAGCGCGTACGCCAGCACGCCCCCGCCGACGAGCAGCGCGGCGCCGAGCGCGACCGCCCAGATCGGCAGCCCCTTCGGGGTCGCGTGCACGTCCGAGCCCTGCGAGTCGCGTGCGCCCGACACCCGCGTCGGTGGTGGACGCTCGGTGCTCCGCGGCGTCACGACGGCCATCGCGCGCGTCTCGGGCAGCAGGCTCTCGGGCCGCTCCGAGCGCAGCGCGAGCACGAAGTCGGTCACGCTCGGCGGCCGCAGCTCGGGATCCTTCGCGAGCGCGCGTGCGACGACGTCGGCGACCGTGCTCGGCACGCCCGCCACGCCGCGCAACGAGGGCGCGGGGGTGGTGAGCGCCTTCACGAGCACCGACGCGGGGCTCGGGCCGTCGAAGGGCGGCGCGCCGCTCAGCATCTCGAAGAGGATCGCGCCGAGCGCGTACACGTCGGTGCGCGCGTCGATGCGGTCGCCGCTCGCTTGCTCGGGCGCCATGTACTGCGGCGTGCCGAGCGCCTCCCCCGACGCGGTGAGGCTCGGACCTCCGGCGTCCGTCTTCGCGAGCCCGAAGTCGAGCAACACCGCGCGCTCGCCGTAGTCGCCCGAGGTGAGATCGCTCGGGCGCGTGGAGCCGGAGATCGCTTCGCCGCGCGAGCGCGCGAGGAACACGTTCGCGGGCTTCAGGTCGCGGTGCACGATCCCTTGGCGATGCGCGAGGGCGAGCGCGTCCGCGACCTGCTCGACGATCCGCAGCGCGTCTTCGAGCGGCAGCGGCGCAGCGTGAGCGAGGCGGGACGCGAGGTCCTCGCCTTCGAGCAGATCCATCACGAGGTAGTCGAAGCCGTCCGACGACGCGTAGTCGTGCACCGCGACGATGCCGGCGTGCCCGAGGCTCGCCAGCGCGGCGGCCTCGCGCCGGAATCGTTCGCGCGCCTCGGGCGAGAGCAGCGCGCGATCGGGACGCAGCACCTTGAGCGCGTAGCGCCTGCCGGTGCGCACGTGCCGCCCCGCGTACACCGCGCCGAAGCCGCCGGTGCCGAGCCGCTGCTCGACCGCGTACACGCCACCGAGCGTACGGCCCAAAAGGGGATCGCTCTGTCGATCGGAGGCGTCCACGAGCACGAGACGTTACCAGCCTTCCTGGGCTTTGGCCTTTCCTGGAATCCGGACGTCCTACGCTGGCTCTCGCGGGATCTGCCGCGCGACCCCGCGCTTGCGTGCAGAGGCGAGGGGATCGCGTCGCGCTAAGCGCAACCAGTTCAAACGTCCGGGCTGGCCCCCGGCGGCCAGGGGCGTTCATCTGCGAGCCCTTCGGGCTCGAGTCCTCGCGAACGTCGCTTCGCTTCGCTCCGCTCGGTTCGCTACGGCCGAAGAGCAGCGCAGGGAGGCCCCAGAGCGAAGCGTCGGGCCTCACGCGCCAGAGGGGTGCGGGGATTCGAAGCGGAAGCATGCGGAGCGAAACGGACGTGAGTCCGTGGAGCTGCATGCTTCCGCGAGACGGTCGGGCCGTGCGTGAGCGCGGAACCGACAAACCTCCCCGCCTCGTGAGCGTAGGCCGTAGGCCGCAGCGAACACAGACGCTGGCGCAGCGAACGTCACGGGCCTACATCGGCGCCCGTGCGTTCCGAAGAAGCCGCCCTCGACGCCTTCCACGCGGGCCTCGCGCGCGCCGACGTTCACCTGCCCGAGGCCCTCGCGCGCTTCGAACAGTCGCGTCGCGCCGACTTCACGGGCTTGCCCGCCGGAGCGGCCGCGCGTTTCCTCGTCGCCGCGCAGCGACGCGTCGGGCCGATGCTCGTCGTCACGGGCGACAGCGAGCACGCGCGTCGCACCGCGGAGGACCTGCGCTTCTTCACCGGCACGCCGGACGAGGTGCTCTACCTGCCCGCGCTCGACACCACGCCCTTCCTCGACGTCGCGCCCGATCGGCGTTCGGCGATGGATCGGCTCGCGGTGCTCTTCCACCTCGCCAAGGAGCTGCCCTGGCGTTTCCTCGTCGCGCCCGCGCCCGCGCTCGTTCGTCGAGTTCCGCCGCGCGCGACCCTCGCCTCGCGTTCGCTCGTGGTCGAGAAGGAGACCGAGCTCGATCGCGACGATCTCGTCGACGTGCTCGTGGCCGGCGGCTACTCGAAGGCGCCGATCGCGGAAGATCCCGGCACCTTCGCGGTGCGCGGCGGCATCGTCGACGTGTACCCGCCGCACGCGCGTTTTCCTGCGCGCATCGAGCTCGACGACTGGCTCGTCGCGTCGATCAAGCTCTTCGATCCCGACGACCAGCGCACGGTCGAGACCGTGGATCGCATGTTCGTGCATCCCGTGCGCGACACCGTGCTCACCTCCAAGGAGCGTGAGCGTGCGCTCGCGAAGATCCGTGAGCTCTGCGACGCCGCGAACGTGCCCACCAAGAAGACACGCGCGCTGCTCGACGAGCTCGAGAGCGGGCGGCAGTTCTACGGGCTCGACGGTTTCTTGCCCGCGTTCTACGACCGATTGGAGACGGTCTTCGACTACCTGCCGGAGTCCGCGCCGGTCGCGCTCCTCGATCCGACCGACGTCGCGAAGGCGGCCTACGTCGAGCTGATGCGCGCGAACGACGACCGCGAGGCGAAGGTCGGCGACGGAGGCGCGGCGTATCCGCTCGAGGCGCTCTACGCGGACGAGCAGGAGCTGCACGATCGGATCGCCGCGCGGCGCCACGCGGTGATCCACCGCATCGCGGTGCTCGGCGCCTCCGAGGAGTCGTCGCCGCTCGCGCGTTTCGACACCGTGGCCGAAGGCGACGCGCCGAGCCTCGGCGCGGAGGACCAAGCGCCCCTCGTGGCGGAGCTCAAGGCGCTGCGTGCGATCGGCACCGACGATGGCCTGCGCCCGGTGGCGGAGCGCGCGCATCGCTGGCTCGACGTGGGCCTGCGCGTGATCTTCACCGCGCGCACGCACACCCAGGCGGAGCGGCTGGTGTCGCTGCTCCGCGGCTACGACGTGCCGGTCGATCCCAAGCCCGTGCCCTTCGACCCGGCGATCCTCGACGCGCCGCGCAGCACGAAGGTCACGGTGGTGGTGGGCGAGCTCCAAGACGGCTTCGCGTGGGCGACCGAGGGGCTCGTCGTGCTCACCGAGGGCGAGATCTTCGGCACGCGCGCGCAGCGAAAGCAGAAGCAGCAGAAGCGGAAGTCGCGCAAGGCGGACGCGTTCCTCGAAGACCTGCGCTCGCTGGAGCCGGGCGACTTCGTGGTGCACGCGGACCACGGCGTCGGCGTGTACCTCGGCATCGAGCGCAAGCCGGTGCCGCAGACGCCGATGGAGCGGCTGCGGGGCGACGAGCCGCGCATGGTGGAGGCGCTCATCGTCGAATACGCGGGCGGGGACAAGCTCTTCTTGCCCGTCACGCGGCTCTCTCAATTGCAGAAGTTCGCGGGCTCGGACCACGGAAAGCCGAAGCTCGACCGGCTCGGGGGAAGCACCTTCTCCAAGAAGAAGGCGAAGGTCCGTACGGAGGTGCAGCACCTCGCGGACGAGCTGCTCAAGCTCTACGCGGCGCGCGCGGCGGCCTCGCGTCCGGCGCTGCCGCCCGCGGATCGCAGCTACGCGGAGTTCGAGGCGACGTTCCCCTTCGAAGAGACCACGGACCAGGCGCGCGCGATCGAGGAGGTGCTCACGGACCTCGAGCAGACGCGCCCGATGGATCGCCTGGTCTGCGGCGACGTGGGCTTCGGCAAGACGGAGGTCGCGATCCGCGCGGCGTTCCGCGTCGCGATGGCGGGACGTCAGGTCGCGGTGCTCTGCCCGACCACGGTGCTCGCGCAGCAGCACTACCTGAGCTTCAAGAGCCGCTTCGAGGGCTATCCGCTGAACGTCGCGCCGCTCTCGCGTTTCACGAACAAGGAGCAGAGCGCGGAGGTGCTGGCGGGCTTGAAGAACGGCACGGTGGACGTGGTGATCGGCACGCACCGGCTGCTCAGCAAGGACGTGCACTTCAAGGAGCTCGGGCTCGTCGTGGTCGACGAGGAGCAGCGCTTCGGCGTGCAGCACAAGGAGCGGCTGAAGAAGCTGCGCACCGACGTCGACGTGCTGACCCTGAGCGCGACGCCGATCCCGCGGACGTTGCAGCTCGCGATCGGCGGGCTGCGCGATCTGTCGCTCATCACGACCGCGCCGGTGGATCGCCGCGCGGTGCGGACGTTCGCGTGTCGTTGGGACGATCACGTGATCAAGGAAGCGGTGCAGAGGGAGATCGATCGCGGCGGTCAGATCTTCTTTTGTTACAACCGGATCGAGGGGCTCTACGAGCGGGCGCAGCGGCTGCAGGATCTCCTGCCGGGGGCGCGCATCGCGGTGGCGCACGGGCAGATGAAGGAGGGGCAGCTCGAGCAGACGATGACGGACTTCATCGGCGGCGCGTACGACGTGCTCTGCTCGACGGCGATCATCGAGAGCGGGCTCGACATCCCGCGGGCGAACACGATGATCGTGGACCGCGCGGACATGTTCGGGCTCGCGCAGCTCTATCAGCTCCGTGGGCGCGTGGGTCGGTCGCGGGAGCGCGCGTATTGCTACTTGGTGACGCCGGCACCGGGGAACCTGACGGACGAAGCGCGGGTGCGCATCGAGGCGCTGGAGCGGTTCACGGAGCTCGGGAGCGGGTTCCAGGTGGCGAGCCTGGACATGGAGCTACGCGGCGTCGGCGATCTGCTGGGCGCGGAGCAGAGCGGGAGCGTGGCGCTGGTGGGGTTCGACCTGTTCATCCACATGCTGGAGCAGGCGATCGCGGAGCTGCGCGGCGAGGAGCTGGTGCAGGATCTGGATCCGGAGCTGACGCTGGACGTGGAGCACTACCTGCCGGACGCGTACATCGACGACGTCGGGTTGCGGCTGTCGTTCTACAAGCGGTTCGCGACGTTGGACGACGAGGAGTCGATCCAAGATCTGGCGTCGGAGATGGAGGATCGGTTCGGTCCGCCGCCGCCGGCGGCTGCGCAGTTGGTGCGGGCGATGAGCCTGCGGCCGTTGCTGCGGCACTTCCGGGCTTTGGGCTGCGAGGCGACGTCGGCGCGGGTGACGTTGCACTTGCGGGAGGACACGCCGCTGGATCCGCGGAAGATCATTCCGTTGGTGGGGCAGCCGCGGAGTCCGTGGAAGCTGACGCCGGACATGAAGCTGACGCGGCGGTTCGACGAGTCCGAGCCGGGGGATGCGATCGACCGGGTTCGGGCTCTGTTCGGGATGTTGCGCCCGCTGCAGAAGGGCGTGGCCTGACGGGTCACTCTTTCGGGATCTCTCCGACTCTCTCTCTTTTGGGGTTCTCCGGTTCTTTCGGAAGTCCGGGTGATTCTTCGGTGTCTTGGACGCGTGTGCGCCGAACCGGACACGCCCCGCGAAAC
>ERZ761607.3948-NODE-3948-length-13686-cov-5.716895_pt1 | contig 13686 bp, 14 predicted proteins | sample MGYA00511164_ERZ761607 | MGnify/ENA primary metagenome ERZ761607 (study PRJEB28899, sample SAMN02445080) | bioreactor sludge metagenome | biome: EBPR sludge | place: Australia: Brisbane, Thorneside Wastewater Treatment Plant | collected 2011-06-22 ...
CGTGTAGGGCCCCCAGCCGCGCTCGCGGCCGATCCGCGTGAACGACTCCGCCTGGTACGGGAACATCTGCTCCCGAGCCTCCTCGTCCGTGGCAGCCACATGGCCCGGGCTATGCATCGAGACCGGCCGGGGTGGGTGGCCATAGTGCTCGAGCGCCCGGTGATAGAGCTCGACCAGCTGGGTGAACCGGTCCGGAGAGCCGCCGATCACGGCGACGACCAAAGGCAAGCCGTACGACGCGGCGCGGACCACCGACTCGGGCGTCCCGCCGACCCCGACCCAGAGCCCGAGGCCGTGCTCGGTCCGCGGGAACAGCTCGACGTCCTCCAGCGGCGGCCTAACCGTGCCCTGCCAGCTGACCGGGCCCTCCTCGACCAGCGCCGCAAGAAGCTGCAGCTTCTCGGCGAACAACACCTCGTAGTCCTCGAGCGAGAGGCCGAAGAGCGGGAACGACTCGGTGAACGAGCCACGGCCCGCGGTGATCTCCGCCCGGCCGCCGGACACGGCGTCCAGGGTGGCGAACCGTTCGAAGACCCGGACCGGCTCCTCGGAGCTGAGCACTGTGACCGAGGTGCCGAGCTGGATTCGGCGGGTACGACCCGCGATGGCGGCGAGCAGGACGTCGGGCGCGCTGATCGCGAAGTCGGGACGGTGGTGCTCGCCGACGCCGAAGAAGTCGAGACCGATGCTGTCGGCCAGCACCGCCTCCTCGATCACCTGGCGTAGCGCGACCGCGTGGTGGACCGGCCCTCCGCTCGGGTCGTGCGAATCCTTCTCGAGATCGCCGAACGTGTCGAGCCCGAACGTCGGTGCGTGCGGAGTGCCCAGCCTGGCGTCATCGACCACCTGCCGAGCCTAAGCTCGGATGACGCCGTCCCGTGGGTCTACCCCGCCGGAGCCGGCGAGGTCTGGCCCGAGTCGCTGGCCGGCCGGTCGGCGTCCTCGGCGGTGAGCGGCCGCGCGATGCTCTCCAGCGACTGGCCCTCGGCCCGGACCCCGAGGAACGCCTCGACGATGCCGCCGCCGATCATCAATGCCGCGCCGATGAAGTAGCCGATCGCGATCGTGGTGATGTCACCGCTGGCGGTGCCCTTGTCGATCAGCCAGCCGAACAGGAGCGGGCCCGAGATACCGCCCGCCGCCGTCCCGATCGCGTAGAAGAACGCGATGCACAGCGCGCGCGTCTCCATCGGGAACACTTCGCTGGCCGTGAGGTACGCCGCACTCGCGCCGGCAGAGGCGAAGAAGAAGATGATCGCGCCCATCAGGGTCAGCGTGACGGCGGTGAAGCTGCCGAGGAACACACCGGTGATCGCAAGCAGCGCCCCAGAGACGACATAGGTCGCGGTGATCATCCGGACTCGGCCCACACTGTCGAAGAGCGGGCTGAGGACGAGTGCGCCGACGAAATTGCTGGCCGCGAAGATCGCGATGTACCAGCCAGTCTGCTTGACGTCGAGGAAGGTCGTCAGGGTGTCGCCGTAGGTGAAGAAGAAGGCGTTGTACAGGAAGGCCTGGCCGACGAACAACGAGAGACAGAGCACCGTCCGCTTCGGGTACATCGTGAAGACCGTCCGCGCGATGAGGGGGATCCCGATCGAGGTGCGCTGTCGGATGGTGATCGTGTCGGACACATCCTCCAGTCGACTGTCCGACTCCTCCGAGACCGTCTTCTCGATGTCCCGGACGATGTCCTCGGCCTCGTCCTCGCGACCGTGGATGAACAGCCAGCGCGGGCTCTCAGGGACGTTGCGGCGGACCAGCAGGATGCCGACCGCGAGGATCGCCCCGAGGCCGAAGGCCAGCCGCCAACCCCATGCCTGGTCGATGACAGTGGGATCGAGCAGCGGGATGGTCAGCAGCGCGCCGCCGGCGGCGCCGATCCAGAAGGAGCCGTTGATGGCGACGTCGACGCGGCCTCGGTACTTCGCCGGGATCAACTCGTCGATCGCCGAGTTGATCGCGGCGTACTCGCCACCGATGCCGGTGCCGGTGAGGAAGCGGGCAGCGAAGTACCACGCAGGGTTCATCGAGAACGCCGTGAGCACGGTCGCGATCGTGTAGACGCCCAGCGAGACCATGAACAGCCGCTTGCGGCCCAGCCGGTCGGTCAGCTGACCGAAGAACAGGGCGCCCAGGCAGGCCCCGGCGACGTACGCCGCTCCGGCGAACCCGATCTGGAAGCTGCTCATGCCCAAGCCGGTGTCGTCGGGCTTGAGCGCATCGGACATCGATCCGACGATGGTGACCTCGAGACCATCGAGGATCCAGACCGTGCCGAGGCCGATGACGACCAGCCAGTGCCACCGCGCCCAGGGCAAGCGATCGAGGCGCGCCGGGATGTCGGTGGTGATGCGACCTGTCTCCACACTCATGACCGGATCGGTACCCCCGAGCCGAGTGTCATATGAGGTTTGACACCGTCCGGTGGTTGAGCCGCGAGCGCAGCGAGCGTGTCGAAGCCTCCGGAGCTAACGGCCTGAATAGTCCCGGAAGCCGCGTTTGGTCTTGCGGCCGAGGTAGCCGGCGGTGACCAGGTGTTCGAGCAGCGGGGCAGGTGCGAAGCCCGGCTCGCGGAACTCGAGGTAGAGCTCTCGCTGGATGGCCAGCGAGACGTCGTTGCCGACGACGTCGAGCAGTTCGAAGGGTCCCATCGGGAGGGCGCAGCCCTGCTTCATGGCGGTGTCGATGTCGTCGGCGGTGGCGTAGTGGGCCTCGAGCATCTTCACCGCGTCGTTGAGGTAGGGGAACAGCAGCGCGTTGACGATGAAGCCGGCGCGGTCGGCGCAGGAGACCGCGACCTTGCCGATCCGGTCGCACAGTGCGCGGGTGGTCTCGGTGACGTCGTCGTCGGTCATCACCGTCGAGACCACTTCGACCAGCTTCATCACCGGCGCGGGGTTGAAGAAGTGCATCCCGATCACGTGTTCGGGGCGCTCGGTGGCCCGGGCGAGCTCGATGACCGGCAGCGAGGAGGTCGTCGTGGCGAGGATCGCGCCGGGCCGGCAGATGTCGTCGAGGTTGCCGAACAGGGTGGTCTTGATCGCCAGATCCTCGGCGATCGCCTCGACCACGAGGTCGACGTCGCCGAGCTCGTCGAGCGAGGTGGTGCCGACGACGCGGTCGAGCACGGCGACCTTGTCGTCCTCGGTGGCTCGACCGCGCTGGATCTGCTTGTCGAAGCTCTTGGTGATCGAGGCGACCACCCCCTCGACCTTGTCCTGGGTCCGGCCGACGAACAGCACGTCGTACCCGGCCTTGGCGAAGACCTCGACGATCCCACTGGCCATCGTCCCGGTGCCGACGACACCGACCCGCTGCACCTGATGCTGAAGCTGCGGCCGGTCGGCCTCGGAGGGGGTGAGGTCGTCGACCACGGTCACCGGGCTGTCCGGCCCGTCGTAGGTGTAGAAGCCGCGGCCGGTCTTGCGGCCGAGCATGCCCGCGGTGACCATCTGCTTGAGGATCGGCGACGGTGCGTGCAGCCGGTCACGACCCTGCCGGTACATCGTCTCGAGGATCTCGTAGGCCGTGTCGAGGCCGATCAGGTCCAGCAGCGCGAGCGGCCCCATCGGATAGCCGCACCCGAACCGCATCGCGGCGTCGATGTCCTCGCGCGAGGCGTACTTGCCCTCGTACATAGAGACCGCGTGGTTGAGATAGCCGAACAGCAACGTGTTGGCGATGAACCCCGCCTTGTCACCACACACGACCGGCTGCTTGCCCAACCCCTCCAACAGCTCGGTCACCTGCTCGAGCACCTGCGGCTCGGTGACCACCGTGCGCACGATCTCGACCAGGTCCTGGACCGGTGCCGGGTTGAAGAAGTGCACCCCCACGACCCGGCCCGGGTGGGCGTTGGCGGTGGAGATCTCGGTGACGCTCAGGCTGGAGGTGTTGGTCGCCAGGATCGCATCGGGGGCGACGATGTCGTCCAGCTCGCGGAAGATCGCCTTCTTGATCTCCAGCGACTCCACCACGGCCTCGACCACCACATCGGCCTCGTGCAGGTCCTTGAGGTTGGTGGTGAAGCTGATCCGGCCCAACAACTCGGCCTGCTCGGCCTCGGTGAGCTTCTCGCGGCGTACGGCGCGGGCGGTGGAGTTCTCGAGATGCTGGCGGCCGCGGGCGACTGCGTCGTCGTTCAGCTCGACCCCGACCACGGAGTAGCCGTTGCGGGCGAACACCTCGGCGATGCCGGCACCCATGGTGCCCAGGCCGACCACGCCGACGGTCGTGAAGGTACGTGCGTCTGCGGCCTGCTCCGTCATGTCGCGCACCCTAGTTGACCGGTTAGCAGGTATTCACCTGAGTGCGATGCTCATCACGCAGCGGGCTCCGTTGACGTCCAGCCCGAGTTCGGCCTCCCGCTCGCGGAGCCGGCGCTGGTACGGCGCGAGGTCGGCCTCGGCGATCTCCTCGAAGCCCAGCGCCGCGTAGTACGGGCCGTTCCACGGCACGTCGCGGTAGGTGCAGAGGCTGAGCCCGGTGAACCCCTGAGCCCTCGCCTCCGCCATCGCCGCCTCGATCAAGGCCCGACCGAGGCCGCGCCGTTGGTGGTCGGGGAGGACCGAGATCTGCTCCAGATGGGCGTGCTCGTCGATCACCAACACGTGCACGAACCCCACCGGCGGTTCTTGCCCGTCGAGTGTGACGACCAACAGGAACCCGTCGTGAGCCGCCCGGGACTGACCCGTAGGGGCTGGGCTGAGCAGGATCGGCTCGATCGCGTCGCCGAAGTGCGCGGCGAACTGCGGACCGCCGGCGTCCTCGATGGGGCCGAGGTGCGGGAGGTCCGCCGCCCGGGCGGGCCGGATCCGATGAGTCTCCGCGCGCTCGCCGGTCTGCTCGTCCATGGCGGACATCTTCGCGACCGGACTGCAGATGGGCGAGTCGGCTCGGTGGCACGACGGCAGGTTCTGGATGTGCGACTGGCTGGCCGGCGAGGTGCTCTCCTTCTCCGCGAACGGCGAGAGGTCGGTGGAGGCCAGGTTCGAGGGGTTGCCCGCCTCGATCGACTGGCTCCCGTCCGGTGACCTGGTCCTCACGACCGACCTCGGCGGATCGGCGTACAACGAGGTCGTGGTGGACCAGTGGGGCAACTGTTGGGTGGACATGCCCGGCGCGATGCCGTGGGAGCCGCGCGCGCCCGGCCTGGTGGCCGTCGTACGACCCGACGGGACGACGAGCGCGATCGATGAGGACGTGTGGTTCCCCAACGGCATGGCGATCATCGACGAGACCACGCTCGTGGTCGCCGAGTCGCATGGCGACCGCCTCACCGCATGGACCATCGCCGAAGACGGCTCGGCGACCGACAAGCGGAGCTGGGCCGATCTGGATCCAGGGTCGGCTCCCGACGGGATCTGCGTCGACGCCTCGGGTGCGGTGTGGTTCGCCTCGGTGCCGATGCAAGCCTGCGTCCGTGTTGCCCCCGGCGGCTCGGTGCTGGAGACCGTCCAGATCGACCGCGGCGCGTTCTCGTGCACGCTCGGCGGTGACGACGGCCGCACCCTCTTCATCGTCGCCAACCACTACTCGCAGGAGGGCGCCTCCGACGGGGTGGTGTTCACCCACCGGGTCGACGTACCCCGGGCCGGCCGGCCCTAGTTGACCCTCGTGATCGCTCCGCTCGCGAAAGACCCCAGAACGGCGTGTCGCGCAAGACATCGTTGAAGACGCCGGCGTCACCACCACTAGCGACGTGCGCGAAAACGCCCACCTAGGATCGACCCTCGTGAGGTTGGTCGTTGCGCGCTGTCAGGTCGACTACGCCGGGCGGCTGACCGCCCACCTGCCGATGGCCAACCGGGTGCTGATGATGAAGGCCGACGGCTCGGTGCTCGTGCACTCCGACGGCGGCTCGTACAAGCCGCTCAACTGGATGTCGCCGCCGTGCACCGTCCGCGAGGGCGTCACCGACGAGGGCCAGGTCGAGTGGACGGTGACCGGCAAGGACGGGGACACTCTCCGGATCCTGCTCGAGGACATCCAGCACGACTCTTCCCACGAGCTCGGCGTCGACCCGGGGCTGCAGAAGGACGGCGTCGAGAAGCACCTCCAGGAGCTGCTGGCCGAGCATCCCGCGACGCTCGCCGACGGGCTGACCTTGGTACGGCGCGAATACCCGACGGCGATCGGCCCCGTGGATCTCCTGTGTCGCGACGCCACCGGCGCCTCGGTCGCCGTCGAGATCAAGCGCCGCGGCGAGATCGACGGCGTCGAGCAGCTGACCCGGTACCTCGAACTGCTCAACCGCGAGCCCCTACTCACGGCCAAGGGGCCCGTCCGCGGCATCTTCGCCGCCCAGCTGATCAAGCCCCAGGCACGGGTGCTGGCCGAGGATCGCGGCATCGCCTGTGCGGTGGTCGACTACGACGGGCTACGCGGCATGGACGACCCCGAGCACCGGCTCTTCTGACCTCATTCCGACCGCTGTCCACAGGTCGCCGGATCGGGCTGGCAAGCGGGCGCGGTGCCCACGTACCGTCGAGCCATGCCTATGGAGTTGCCCGAGATCGAGCGCCGGATCGGCCAGAACAGCAACGACATCGTCTCGATCTACGACCTGCTCTCCACGATGAACGGCACGCTGGCCAAGCACAGCATCCAGCTGTCCAACCTGACCAACCGGGTCGAGGCACACGATGAGCGCTTCGACGGGATCGACGGTCGGCTCGACGGGATCGACGGTCGGCTCGACGGGATCGATGCCCGGCTCGACCGGATCGACGGCAGGCTGGACGGTCACGACGACCGGTTCGACCGGATCGACACCAACATCGCCGAGATCCTGCGCCGACTGCCCGGCTGACGACGGTGCTGATCTATCACGTGGCGACCCAGGCCGACTGGGACGAGGCTCGCGAGCTGGGTGCCTACACGACGTCGACGTACGGCGTGAGCCTCGAGCAGGAGGGATACATCCACGCCAGCCGGGCCGATCAGTGGGAGGGCATCCACGCCCGCTACTACGGCGCCGTCGAGGAGCCGCTGGTGCTCCTGGAGATCGATACCGACCTGCTCGACGTGCCGTGGGTGGAGGAGCCACCAGCGCCGGGCATCACCGAGACCTACCCGCACATCTACGGGCCGATCCCGCCGACCGCCGTGGTCGGCGTGCGGCGTCTCTGACTACTGACAGCTGACTCCAGAGCAGTCGACCAATCGGTCCAGCGCCGCGCGTAGCGTGTCGACCGCCCGCCGGCCGGCCGGCGTCATCGCCTGGTACGACGCTTCGTCGTTGGCCAGCAGGTTGTCGAGCTCGAAGGGGTCGTTGTGGAGGTCGTAGAGCTCCTCGTGCGGCAGGTGGGTGTAGCGGATCAGCTTGTACCGTCCGTTGGTCACGCCGGTGAAGTCGTTGAGCCGGCTGGAGCGTCGGCTCTCGACGTAGGTCTCCGGCGCCTCCTCGAGACCGCCCTCCGTGGTGGTGTTGGTGGGGGTCAGCGCCCGGCCCAGCAGGAAATAGCGCCGAGTAGGAGGCGCTTCGCCGTGGAGCAACGGCAGTAGGGAGAGGCCGTCGACATCCGCGGGCGCGCTGGCTCCGGCGATGTCGGCGATCGTGGGTGCGATGTCGATGTTGCCGGCCAGGGTGTCGTACGTCGAACCGGGCGCGATCCCCGGGCCGCGCACGTAGAACGGGACCGACACGTCGTTCTGGAACTGCGTGTACTTGCCGATCTCGCGACGGTGGTTGCCCATGTGGTAGCCGTTGTCGCTGGTGAAGATCAGGTAGGTGTGATCGAGGGCGCCCTCGGCGGCCAACTCATGCACCAACTGCCCCACCGTCTGGTCGAGCACCTGCAGCGACCGGATCCGCTCCCGGAAGGTCTCGTCGATCACGGCCTTGTCGGTCGTCGAGAGCCGTGCGCGGGTCCGGGTCTGGCCGAACTTGTCGGAGACGTCGGCCTCGTTGAAGTCGGGCGTGCGCGGGTAGGTCGCGTCGGTGAACTGGTCCTCGTACTCCGGCGGATAGGCGTACGGCGTGTGCGGGGAGTACGACGCGTAGTAGAGGAACTGGCCACCCGCGGCGAAGTCGAAGCCGTCGGCGCCGTCCACCAGTGACAGGGCCCGGTCACCCAGCCAGCGGTCGAGGTAGTCCTCGTGGAAATCGGTGTCGAGCTGCCCGTCGACGTTGAGCTTGTAGTGGGTCTGGGCGTAGGCGTTGCCCTGCGCAGGTGAGGCCCAGGACTGCCAGCCTGGCGGGACGTACTCGCGCCGCTCGGTCTTCTCCGCCTCGGACAACTGGCTGCCGGGGTGGTAGGGGTACTCGTTGAAGTATTTGCCCAGCAGGGCGTTGCGGTAGCCCGCGCGCTCGAGCCAGACCGGAAGGTCGTTGTCCTGCTCGGTCTCCTTCCAGCGGTCGTACCCACCCGCGGGCCAGACATTGCCGATCACACCGTGGTTGTGCGCGTAGAGACCCGACAGGATCGATGCCCGAGACGGGCAGCAGCTGGACTGTTCGACGTAGAAGTTGGTGAGCTCCGCGCCCTGGTCGCGGATCAGCCCGGTGACGTTGGGCAGATACGGGACCAGCGAGCTGTCGAGGTCGTCGGTCAGGATCACGATGACGTTGGGCGGCGGGCTTGGCGGCTCCGCTTCCGGTTCCGGCGACGACACCTGCTGGTCTCCACCGGTGGCCGGCGGCGCCCCTAGCGACGCGCCGGCGGCGCCCGCGACATCTGCGGTTCCCGAGACCTGCACGCCGAGGCCAGCCAGCGCGATGGCGGCGCAGGCAGCCAGCGCGGAGGCGACGAGACGTGGCCGAGGCACCCGGCCGAGGGTACCGGCGGCCCTCCACCGATCCCCAATCCGATCTCAGCCCCAGGTGCGGCTCAAGCAAGCAATCCGGCCACCTCGTCGGCGCACCCCCAGCTCAGCGTCACGCCCGCGCCCCCGTGGCCGTAGCAGTGCACGACGTCACCAACCCGCTCCAGCCGCACCTCGGGCCGGGCGGGTCGCAGCCCCACCTTGTGGCCGAGCACCTCGGCACCGGCCAACTCCGGGACCAGCCGGAGTGCCCGGCGCAGGATCGCCGAGGCGACCTCGGGTGACGGAGTCCGGCTCCACTCCCTCTCGACGTCGGTGCCGCCGACCACGATGTCGCGCGAGCGACGACGTACGTCGGACCCTCGGTCGAACTGCCGTCCAGCCACCAGTGCTCCAAGCCGACTTGCTCGACGAGCACGACCTGCCCCTGCACGGGGTGGACGCTGGGGTCGCTGGCGAGGTACTTCGCCCCGATCCCCGCGCAGTTCACGACCGCAGCCGGCCCGCCGTCGCCGGCGCGCGGCAGCCCGTGGAGGTTGAGCCGGGTGATCGAACCGCCCGCCTCACGCACCTGAGCCGCGAGCCAGTCGAGGTAGCGGGGCATCTCGACCACCGGTGCGGTGAACGTCCAGCCCGCCTCCCATCCCGTCGGCACCTCGACCGTCTCGCGCAGGTCGGGGACCGCAGCGGCCCACCATGGCCCGGCGTCTTCGGCTGCGGACAGCACCTCGGTCCCGGATCGGAGTACGACGCCACTGTCGCGGTCTTCGGCGATCGCCGCGAGCGCGCCGTACGTCCCCTCCGCCCATCCCAGCACCTTGTCCTGCGGACCCACGCGGAACGGGTACCAGATCGCGGCCGCCACCGCGGACGTCGTCTCCCGCGGCAGGTCACGGGCCAGGACGTCGACGCGGTGACCGGCCTCCAGCAGTCGGAGCGCGCAGGAGAGGCCGACGACGCCCGCGCCGACCACCACGACCCTGCCCATCGCCGGACGACCTCGGGCGCGGCGTCAGGCGCCGGCGATCCTCGGAGCGGTCGGGTCGGCCGACTCGCCGCCGGCTTCGCGCGCGACGTACTCCTCGATGTCCTCGAGGTCGTCGGCGTTGCGGGTCACGACCGTCAGCAGGTCGGTCATCGTCGCGACCTCCTCGACCTGCTCCTTGATGAACCACTGAAGGAACTGCTCGGAGGCGAAGTCGTGCTCCTCGCGTGCGATCCGCAACAGGCTGTTGATCTGTTCGGTGACCCGCCGCTCCTGATCGAGGGCGAGCGCCACCGGCGCGACGACGTCGGCGAAGCTGGTCTGTGGAGCCTCCACACCGGGAATCGTCACGTCGGCGTCGGTGTCGAGGAGGTACTGCACCATCATCATCGCGTGGTCGCGCTCCTCGAGCGCCTGCGCGTAGAAGAACGACGCCATCTGCGGCATCGTCTCGGCGTCGTAGTGGACGGCGCAGGCGAGGTATTGGCTGTGCGCTGCCAGCTCGTTGCCGATCTGGTGGTTGAGTGCGTCTACGAACCGGGCAGCGGGCACGGGGCCTCCTGGGTCAGGCGGCCTTCTTGAGCCGCTTCTTGGTCACCTTCTTGCCGTCGAGGCGGACCAGCTTGCGCCGTCTGACCGTATACCCCGCGGGGAGCGAGCCTTCCTTGAGCATCCGCAGCGGGCAGCGGTCGCATTTCTTCTTCGAGACGCAGCACTCCGTCTTCGGCAGCTTGCGCACCTTGCCCTTGCCCACGAGAAGTGAGCCTAACCTAGGCGAGCCTTACCTACCTAGGCGGCGTCTCATCAGTCGAGGCCGTGTGCAGTGCGGATCACGTCGACGATGCCGTCCATGATCTCGGTGAGGCCGAAGTCCTTGGGGGTGTAGACCGCGGCGACGCCGGCCTCGCGCAACCGGCGGGCATCGGAGTCCGGGATAATCCCGCCGACGATGACAGGGACGTCTGCGCCCTGCTCCGCCAGCCCCTCGAGGACCGCCGGGACCAGCTCCATGTGCGAGCCAGAGAGGATCGAGAGGCCCACGCAGTGGACGTCTTCGGCGACCGCGGCCGCGACGATCTGCTCGGGGGTCAGCCGGATCCCCTGGTAGATCACCTCGAACCCGGCGTCGCGGGCGCGTACGGCGACCTGTTCGGCGCCGTTGGAGTGTCCGTCCAGGCCGGGCTTGCCGACCAGCAGCCGTAGTCGACCGCCGAGCTCCTCTCCAGTCCGCTTGACCCGCTCGCGGACGGCGCTCAGCTCGGCACCCGCCGAGCCGACCGCAGACAGGCTTCCCGTTGCGCCCGAGACGCCGGTCGGGGCGCGGAACTCGCCGAACACCTCGCGCAGCGTGCCCGCCCACTCCCCCGTCGTGGCTCCGGCGCGCGCCGCGGCCAGCGTCGCGGCCATCAGGTTGGTCTCGGTCTTCGCGTCCGCGGCCAGCCGAGCCAGCGCGGCGGCCACCTCGTCGTCGTCACGCTGCGCCTTCCAGGCCTCGACGCTGGCGATCGCCGCCTTCTCGGCCTCGGGGTCGGCGACCTGCACAGCAGCGTCGAGGTCGGCGGTCAGCGGCGAGGGCTCGGTCGTCTCGTAGACGTTGACGCCCACGACCAGCTCCCCGCCGGACTCGATCCGGGCCCGGCGCTCCGCGTGCGAGGCGACCAGCGCCTCCTTCATGTAGCCCGACTCCACCGCCGCGGTCGCCCCGCCCATCGCCTGCACCCGGTCGATCTCGGCTCGGGCGGCCTCGACCAGCTCGCGGACCTTGGCCTCGACCACGTGCGAGCCCTCGAAGATGTCGTCGTACTCCAGCAGGTCGGACTCAAAGGCCAGCACCTGCTGAAGCCGCAGCGACCACTGCTGGTCCCACGGCCGGGGCAGGCCGAGCGCTTCGTTCCACGCCGGGAGCTGTACGGCGCGCGCCCGGGCGTTCTTGGAGAGCGTGACGCCGAGCATCTCGAGGACGATGCGCTGGACGTTGTTCTCCGGCTGCGCCTCCGTGAGACCCAGCGAGTTGACCTGGACGCCGTACCGGAACCGGCGCATCTTGGCGTCCTGCACGCCGTACCGCTCGCGGGTGATCTCGTCCCACAGCTCGACGAAGGCGCGCATCTTGCACATCTCCTCCACGAACCGCACTCCGGCATTGACGAAGAACGAGATCCGGCCGACCACCTTCTCGAAGTCGGCCTCGTCCACCTGACCCGAGGCCTTGACGGTGTCGAGGACCGCGATCGCCGTGCACAACGCGTAGGCGAGCTCCTGGGTCGGCGTGGCGCCGGCCTCCTGGAGGTGGTAGCTGCAGACGTTGATCGGATTCCACTGGGGGATCTGGTGGACCGTGTAGGAGATGACGTCACTGATCAGCCGAAGGGAGTGCTCGGGTGGGAAGACGTAGGTCCCACGGGAGAGGTACTCCTTGATGATGTCGTTCTGGGTCGTCCCCGCGAGCTGTCCGGCGACCTCGACCGGGGGCAGCTCAGGGTTCTGCTCCTCGGCCACCACCTGGTAGAGCGCGAGCAGCCACATGGCTGGCGCGTTGATGGTCATCGAGGTGTTCATCTCGGTCAGGGGGATGCCCTCGAAGAGCTTCCGCATCTCGCCCAGGTGCGGCACGGGTACGCCGACCTTGCCGACCTCCCCTCGCGCCAGCGGGGAGTCGGGGTCGTAGCCGGTCTGCGTGGGGAGGTCGAAGGCGACCGACAGGCCGGTCTGGCCCTTGGCCAGATTGCCGCGGTAGAGGGCGTTGGAGGCCTCGGCGGTCGAGTGACCGGCGTAGGTCCGCATGACCCAGGGTCGATCCTTGCGCGGGCGGTCCTTCTCGGTCATCTTCCGAGGGTAGGGCGGGCCTTACCTGGAGGTAACCGGCTGAACGTGTGGGTTATCCGACATCGGCAGCGACCTCGACCACACGGGCCAGGTGGCTGATGTGCAGCATCCGGCGTACGGCGGGCGAGGGGTGGCGCAGTGTGAGGTGGTGCCCGTCGCGGATCGCCTGCACGGTCGCCGCCGCCAGCACCCGGAGCGCAGTGACATCGGCGCTCTCCACTCCGCTCAGGTCGATGGCGACCTCGTCGTAGGTGCCGAGGAGCTCGCGGACCGCGGTGCGCACCTGCATCGTGCTGCGTACGTCGAGGTCGCCGCTCAGGACGAGGACGGGACCGTCGCTCATGATGTCCACCGGCTGCTCCACGGTTGCGTGACTCACACCACTATGACGCCCACGGGCCCCGCGAGGTTGCTCGCCGCGCCGACAAGATCTCTTGTCGGGATCGTCCCTACTAGTGTGCGCCCCATGGTCAACCTGACCCGGATCTACACCCGCACCGGCGACGCCGGGCGGACCCGCCTCGGCGACAACTCGGTCACCTCGAAGAACGATCCACGGCTGCATGCCTATGCCGACGTGGACGAGGCCAACGCCCAGCTCGGCCTCGCCGTCTCGGTCGGCGGTCTCGAGGACGACGTGGTGGCGGTCCTGGTCCACGTGCAGAACGATCTCTTCGACGTCGGCGCCGACCTGTGCACGCCGGTGATCCCCAACCCGGAGTACCCACCCCTCCGCGTCGACCAGTCCTACATCGACCGGCTCGAGGGGTGGTGCGACCACTACAACGAGGCGCTCGAGCCGCTCCGCTCCTTCATCCTCTCCGGCGGCACCCCCGGCTCCGCCCACCTCCACGTCTGCCGCACGGTGGTCCGGCGCGCCGAACGCGCCGCCTGGGCTGCCCACGCCGAGTACGCCGAGTCGATGAACCCCCTCGCGATGACCTACCTCAACCGACTCTCCGACCTCCTCTTCATCCTCGCCCGCCACGCCAACCGCGAGCAGGGTGACGTCCTCTGGGTGCCAGGGGGCGAGCGCTGAGGTTTGGGGTTGGGTTAAGTCTGGGTCTGCGCTCGTGGCACCGGGTCTGGGCGGGGTGGTGTGGGGT
>ERZ761607.3949-NODE-3949-length-13684-cov-4.792942_pt1 | contig 13684 bp, 13 predicted proteins | sample MGYA00511164_ERZ761607 | MGnify/ENA primary metagenome ERZ761607 (study PRJEB28899, sample SAMN02445080) | bioreactor sludge metagenome | biome: EBPR sludge | place: Australia: Brisbane, Thorneside Wastewater Treatment Plant | collected 2011-06-22 ...
AAAGGGGACATTTCAATTGAGTTAACGATGGGGACATTTCTAAAGAGCTTTGACATGGTGGATTCATCCGGTGCGCGGGTCACGATGTTCTCGTTCGGGCAAGCAGCGAACCACCCGCTTCGCTGGAGCCGGAGGAGTCGAATGAGGGGAGGAATCGTCTCCTCTTCCTCTTCTTCCTCCAGCGAAGCGGGTGGTTCATTCCTCTTTCCGGGTGGGCATGGTCGTGCCATGATGGCGGCATGATTGAAGGAGCCATTGCCGATTACCGCCGTTATGTTTCGGGAGCCATCTGGGACCGGGCGTTTGCCTTCCTGAACGGATTGCCGTCCGATGCCGGGACTGGACGCCGGGCGCTGGGGGATGACGGCTTGTATGCGGGCATCGATACCTACACGACCAAGGCGCGGGAGGCCGCCGTCCTGGAAACCCACCAGCGGAACGTGGACATCCAGGTGCTGCTCGCCGGCACCGAGGTGATCGAACTTTATCCGCGGGCTTCCCTCGTCGAACGCGAGCCGTACGATCCCTCCCGCGATGCGACCTTCTACCATGTCCCGGTCCTCGCCGCACCGCTACGCATCACCCTGACCCCCGGTCGCTTCGCGGTGTTCTTCCCCGAGGATGCCCACATGCCGTGCCTGAACGTGGGTCTCGTCCCGCAGCCGGTGCGCAAGGTCGTGGTGAAGGTGCCGTTGAGCCTGTTGTCCTGATCGTGTTGCCGGCTGCATGATTTGGCTGGATTGGCCGATGGCCTTGTGGTGAATTCGGATCATGCATCTCCAAGCGGTCATCTTTGATTTTGACGGGATCGTGGTCGATTCCGAACCCTTGCACCACCAGGCCTTCGAGCGCGTGCTCGCGCCGGCCGGATTCGGTTTTTCCTGGGATGACTACGTGGCCGACTACCTCGGCTTCGATGACCGTGACGTGTTCCGTGAACGGTTCAAGCGCGCCGGGGCTGCGCTCGATCCGCTGTGCATGGCGGAGCTGATGGCCGACAAGGCGCAGGCGTTCGTGGACATCGTGCGTGCGGGCGGGGTGACACCCTATCCCGGGGTGGTGGAACTGATCACCGGCCTGTCCGAATACCTGCCCATCGCGATCTGCAGCGGCGCGTTGCAGAGCGACATTGATCCGATCCTCGACATCCTCGGTTTGACCGGCCGTTTCCCGGTAATGGTCACCGCCGACCAGGTTTCGGTCAGCAAACCCGATCCTGAATCCTACCGGACTGCCTTCGCCCGCCTGGCCGCCCGCTTTCCGGAACGGGTCACCGACCCCGCCCGGTGTGTGGCCATCGAGGACACCCCGGCCGGCATTGCCGCGGCGACCGGCGCCGGCCTGAAGGTGCTCGCCGTGACCAACACCTATGCCGCGGCATCACTCGGCGCGGCCCACCGGATCGTCGATTCGCTCGCGGCTGTTGAACACGGACTGCTTGACGCTGTCGCATCCGCATGATCACTGAAAACATTGCGTGTTTTCACGCGGCTATGCTAGCTTTACCGACCTTTTCAACGTGAGGAATACCGTGATGAAACCAATTCTGTCCCTGTTATTGGCTGTCTTGATCGCCCCGGCATGGGCGGTGGCCGAGGAGGCCGAAATCACGCCCGACGCTTTAACCGACACCCTGGCTGCCGAAGCCATGCCGGACGTCGAGCCTGTCCACCTCCTCGCCGAGTCCTCCGTGGAACCCGTTCCGGAGGAAACCCGCGCCGAACCCGCCGTGCCCGCTGCGGTCTGGCTACCGCCGGCGGTCATCGCTTTTGGCGATGTGGATGATCACTTGGCCGAACGCGCCCAACAGTGGGCCGAGGCCAACCTGGCCATGCCGGTTCCATTGCTGCGGTCACAGCCGGCGATGCAACTCGGTTCGTTTGACGAGGTGGCACAGGCGGCGGCCGCGATGCTGGAAACCAACCGTGTGGGCCTGGTGGTGATCTGGCGTCCGAATTCCGAGGTCAACAACCACGGCGCACACTTTCCGGATCTCCGCATCTCCATCGCCAACCTGAATCCGATGTTCACGGCGGATACCGAAGCCGAGACGATCGAGCGCCGCGTCGAGCGTCAGGTTATCCGTGGCGTATGCCTGCTCTTCGGCCTTGAACCCAGCCCGAATCCGTTCAGCGCGATGTTTGCCTACGACAATATTGAGCAACTGGACCAGATCGGCCGCAACCTCGATCCGCCCTGGCTCAACCGCATCCAGGAACGTGCCCGCGACCGCGGCATCCCGCTCGATACCGAGAGCGAAAAATTCATGCTCCGCTAACCCTGCCAGGACTCCCATGCTCGACATCAAGATCATCCGCGACCAGACCGACACCGTACGCCAGCGCCTCGCCGCGAAGAAGGCCGAGGCGTTGCTCGATCCGATCCTCGACCTCGACCGCGAACGCCGCCGCCTCCAGACCGAGGTGGACCAGTGGAAGAACCAGCGCAATGTCGTCTCGAAGGAGATCGGTGCGCGCAAGAAAGCCGGCGAGGATATCTCCGCGATCCAGGCCGAGATGCGCTCGCTGGGCGACCAGATTGCCACCGCCGACCAGCAGATCCGCGACCTCGAGGAGCGCTTTTCCGATTTGCTGCTGCGCCTGCCGAACCTGCCGCACGCCTCCACGCCGGTCGGTACCGACTCCTCCGAGAATGTCGTCGTGCGCACCCACGGCGAGCCGCGCGCCTTCCCGTTCACGCCGAAGCCGCACTGGGATGTCGGCAACCGCCTTGGTTTCTTCGACCTCGAGCGCGGCGCGAAGATCGCCGGGGCCGGGTTCCCCCTGTTTACCGGGGTGGGGGCGCGCATGGAACGGGCCCTGATCAGCTTCATGCTCGACATCCACACCACGCGCCATGGTTACAAGGAAGTCGCCCCGCCGATTCTCGTCAATGCCGCGTCGATGACCGGTACCGGTCAGTTGCCGAAGATGAAGGAGGACATGTACTACATCGGGGCCGATGACCTCTACCTCGCCCCGACCGCCGAAGTCCCGGTGACCAATATCTACCGCGACGAGGTCCTGTCCGGGCCGCTGCCGGTGTACCTGACGGCCTATACGCCATGTTTCCGCCGCGAGGCGGGGGCGGCCGGGCGCGACACCCGCGGTATAATCCGCGTGCACCAGTTCGACAAGGTCGAGCTGGTCAAGTTCGTCGAGCCGTCCACGTCCTACACGGAACTCGAGGCGCTGGTCGGCAACGCCGAGGTCATCCTCCAGGAACTCGGCCTGACCTACCGCGTGTTGCAGTTGTGTTCCGGCGACCTGAGTTTCGCCGCAGCCAAGTGTTACGACATCGAGTTGTGGGCGCCCGGCCAGAACGGCTGGCTCGAGGTTTCCTCGTGCAGCAACTTCGAGGATTTCCAGGCTCGCCGTGCGAACATCCGATACCGCGATGCCAACGGGAAGACCGCCTTCGTGCACACCTTGAACGGATCGGGCGTCGCCCTGGCCCGACTGGTTGTGGCCATTCTCGAGAACTACCAGCAGGAAGACGGCTCGGTGCTCGTGCCGCCCGCGCTGGTGCCGTACATGGGTGGCGTGGACCGGCTGACCCCGGTTACCTGAGCCGCGTCTGCCGAAAAGGAGGGCCGGGACGATGCTGCGGCGGATTGACCAGACCATCCGCGATCGCGCCTTGCTTCACCGCGGGCAGCATGTCGTGGTGGGTTGCTCGGGCGGGGCCGACTCGATCGCCCTGCTGCACGCCCTCTGGTTCCTGCGCGATCGCTGGCAACTCCGCCTTACCGTCGCGCACCTCCATCACGGATTACGCGGCGCCGATGCCGATGCGGATGCCAATTTCGTGCGCGATCTCTGCGCCCGCCGCGGGCTGCCGCTCCTGCTCGAACGCATCGCCTTACCGGACGTGCTGGCGGTTTCGCCGGGGCAATCCATGGAAATGGCTGCCCGCGCGGCGCGGCATGCATTTTTCCTGCGTGCGCTGCGCGAAACCGGTGCTGATGCCGTTGCCCTGGCCCATCACCGCGACGACCAGGCGGAAACCGTCTTGATGCGGTTGCTCGGCGGGGCCGGCCTCGACGGTCTGGCCGGTATGGCCTACCGCGCCGAGCCGCAACCCGGTCTGATCATCATCCGTCCGATGCTCGACATGAGCCGGGCCGAGGCCCGCGCCTTCCTCCATCGGCATCATCTCACCTGGCGCGACGATGCCTCCAACACCGATCTCGCCATCCTGCGTAACCGGGTGCGCCACCGTTTGCTGCCGATGCTGGCGGCGGAGGGGTTTCCCGGTGCCGTGGCTGCGCTGGTACGGCTGGCCGATATTGCCCGGGAGGAGCATGCCGGTGCGCTGGCGTGGCGTATGCAGCAGAAGATTCCCCGTCGGGATCAACCGCTACCCTGGCGGGGTTGGTCCAAACGACCGGTCGCCGAGCAACGCCGCCGCTTGCGGGCCTGGCTGCAGGGCGGCGAGTCGCTCGTGCGGGCGGTCGATTTCCGGCGCATCGAGGCGATCCGCCGCCTCGCTGCCGGTTTGGACCGGGCACCGGTGCGGATTGCCGGCGTGGGCTGGGTGGACCGCGAGCGCGACCGGTTGATCGTGCGGAATACGATTGCACCGAAAGGGCCGGGCGCGTGGCCCGAGGTATCGTTGGCGGTTCCGGGAATGACCCGTGTGCCGGGTCGGCCGTGGCAAATCCGGATTGAGGCAACGACCGGGTTTCGCAAGATCCGTGGTGCCGGCCTCGGCGTGCTCCCGGCCGAGGCCTATCTGGCCCGGCGTGCGGGGGAGGGGGCGGCGTGGATCCTGCGCGCACGCCGACCTGGTGAACGGATCGCCCCGACCGGATTGGCGGGATCGGTCGCCCTCAAGGAGCTCTTCATCAACCACAAGATCCCGGTGGCCGAGCGGGATGGGGTGCCGGTTCTGGTGATCGGGCCGGATGTGGCCTGGGTGGCCGGTTACCGGGTTGCCCGCCACCACGCCGTCCCCGGGCCGGATGCTCCATCCTGGCATATCCGGATTGAACAAATCCCGATGGCCGAGGTCGTTAGCAACGGGAAACCCCACTCCGGACGATAGTTCGGTTCCAATGCCGTTTAGGGTTGGTGCCTGCCCGATCGCGTGGTACATTTCCCCACTTAATCAAGATCACCCGGCCCGTCCGCGTGGCGGCCACGAACGATGGATGTTATGGATTCCAAGGACAACAATCGGAATGATTCGGGATTTGGCGGAGCAAAGGCCCCCCTGCGCGGGTTGGCGGTCTGGTTCCTCCTGTTGGCGCTGTTCCTCACCACCTACCAGGTGTTCAAAAACGGGCAGGAGAAGGTCGAGGAGATTCCCTACAGCCCGAATTTCATCCAGATGATCGAGAACGGCGAGATCCGCAAGTGCCAGATCGTGCTCGAAGCCACGGGATTCCGCCACGTCAAAGGTGAACTGCTGGCGATGGACGAGATGGGGCGCCACAAGCAATTCCGGGTCAACGTGGCTGATACCGAGGAGTTGCAGAAGCTGCTGGTGGCCAAGGGCGTTCATTTCGACTTCACCACCCAGAACCCGTTTGTCATGCAGCTGCTTTCGAGCATCATCCCTTTCATCCTGATCCTCGGCCTGTTGTACTTCCTGTTCATCCGCCAGATGAAGGCGGCCGGCAAGGGTGCGATGAGTTTCGGCAAGAGCCGGGCCCGCCTGCTCACCCGCGGCAAGAACAAGATCATGTTCACCGACGTCGCGGGCATCGAGGAAGCCAAGGAGGAACTGCAGGAGATCGTCGACTTTCTCAAGGACCCGAAGAAATTCCAGAAGCTCGGTGGCCGAATCCCCAAGGGGGTGTTGCTGGTGGGGCCGCCTGGCACCGGCAAGACGCTGCTGGCCAAGGCCATCGCCGGCGAAGCCAACGTGCCGTTCTTCAGTATCAGCGGCTCCGATTTCGTCGAGATGTTTGTCGGTGTGGGTGCGTCGCGTGTCCGCGACATGTTCGAGCAGGGAAAGAAGAACGCGCCCTGCATCATCTTCATCGATGAGATCGATGCAGTCGGCCGCAGCCGGTTTACCGGTATTGGCGGCGGACACGACGAGCGCGAGCAGACCTTGAACGCGCTGCTGGTGGAGATGGATGGTTTCGATACCCAGGAGGGCATCATCCTGATTGCCGCGACCAACCGCCCCGACGTGCTCGATAACGCATTGTTGCGCCCCGGCCGTTTCGATCGCCAGGTCTATGTCGACCTTCCCGGCCTCGAAGGACGCGAGCAGATCCTCAAGATCCATGTTAAAAAGATCAAACTTGGCCGTGATGCCGACCTGCGCCGCGTCGCCCGGGGCACCCCCGGGTTCTCCGGTGCGGATCTCGCCAACCTGGTCAATGAAGCAGCCTTGCTGGCCGCGCGCCGCGGCGGCGACTCGGTCGAACTGCCCGACCTCGAGGAAGCCCGCGACAAGGTGCGGTGGGGTCGCGAGCGGCGCAGCCGGATGATGGACGACAAGGAGAAGTTGCTCACCGCCTACCACGAGGCCGGCCATGCCATCCTCATGGTGGAAATGGAGGACTCCGAGCCGCTCCACAAGGTGACGATCATCCCGCGCGGACAGTCGCTGGGCTCCACCATGCAGCTTCCGGTCAAGGATCAGTACACCCAGAGCCGCCGCAAACTGCTAAGCATGCTCGCCGTCTTCATGGGCGGTCGCGCCGCCGAGGAGATCGCCTGCAGCGACATCACCACCGGTGCCCAGAACGACATCATGCAGGCCACCCGCATTGCCCGCGCGATGGTGTGCGAGTGGGGCATGAGCGACATCCTCGGCCCGCAGGCCTTCGGTGCCAACCAGGATGTCGTGTTCATCGGCAAGGAAGTGGCCCGTCAGCAGGAAATGAGCGAGGAAACGGCCCGCAAGGTCGACGCCGAGGTCAGCCGCCTGATCAACGAATCCTATGACAAGGCCCGTTCGATCCTGATCGAACGGCGCGCCTGGCTGGACCTGCTTGCCAAGGCGTTGATCGAATGGGAAACCCTCGACGGCGAGGAAGTCCTGGCCCTGTTCCGCGAAGGCAAGTTGAACAAGGTCAAGAAGTCCGACACCCCGTCCGGACCGGATCAGGCCCCGGCCGAGCCGGCCGCGGCCCCGCCGCAGACCGAGCCCCTGATCGGGCCCGGCACGACGAATCCGTCGCCAGCTTGACCGGCACATGATCCACCCGCGGCCGGATGATCGGCCGCCCGGAGCCGATGCGATGACACAGGCGGGGACATGGCAGGCGATGGGTCGCAACGTCCTGGTTCCCGGACGCACCGCGATCATGGGCATTCTCAATGTCACCCCCGACTCCTTTTCGGATGGCGGACGGTTCGTTGATCCCGATCAGGCCGTCGTCCGCGCCTTGGCCATGGTCGAGGAGGGCGCGGATATCATTGATGTCGGCGGCGAGTCCACCCGGCCCGGGGCCGATCCGGTCAGCATCGAGGAGGAGATCCGTCGCGTCGTTCCGGTCATTGCCCGGCTCTCGCACCAGTCCGATGTGCTGATTTCGGTCGACACGCGGAGGGCCCCGGTCGCTTGCAACGCGCTCGCCGCCGGTGCCCACATCGTCAACGATGTCTCCGGGCTGGGCCACGACCGGGAAATGGCCGCGGCGATCCGTGCGTTCGATGCCGGTTTGGTGCTGATGCACATGCAGGGCCAGCCGCGCACCATGCAGGACCAGCCACGCTACGAGGATGTGGTGGGCGAGGTCGGGTCGTTCCTGGCCGGGCAGGTGGCCCGGGCGATCGCCTCCGGCATACCGGCCGAACGCATCGCCGTTGACCCCGGCATAGGTTTCGGCAAGACCCTCGACCACAACCTCGAGCTGCTGCGCGCCTTGCCGCAGCTCGCCGCCGCGACCGGACGTCCGCTGTTGCTCGGCGTCTCGCGCAAGCGGTGGATTGGCCAGATCACCGGCCGCGAGGTGGATGATCGCCTGGCCGGTTCGCTCGCCGCCCTCGCCTGGTGCATCCAGCAGGGCGCGCGCATAATTCGTGTGCATGATGTAAAGGAATCTTGCGATGCCGCCCGCTTGGTTGATAGGTTGAAGAGCACCGAGGGCATGGAATGTCGTTGATCCAAAGAATGGTGTGGCCGGGGTTTGACGGATTGCTGGAAATCCTGGTTCTCTCGGTCGCCTTTTACTACGTACTGCTGTTCATCCACGGCACCCGTGGTGTGCAGGTTCTTTCCGGTCTGGCCACGGTATTTATCGGCCTGGTCCTGCTGACCTACTTCTTCGAACTCAACACGCTGAACTGGCTGCTGCAACGCGCCACCGTGTACATCGTGTTCGCGCTGCTGGTGATCTTCCAGCCGGAGATCCGCCGTGCGCTCGCCGAGCTTGGTCGACGGCACCTGTTTGGTGGTCCTCTGATGGAACAGACCAGCGTGGACAACCTGGTCAGTGCCGCCACACGGTTGTCCGAGCAGAAGATCGGTGGACTTATCGCCGTCGAGCGCGATGTCGGAACGCGGGCCATCCAGGAAACCGGGGTGGCGATCGATTCCGAGGTTTCGCCCGAGTTGCTGGTCAACATCTTCTACCCGCGCACCCCGCTGCACGACGGCGGTGTGATCATCCAGAACAACCGGATCGTAGCCGCCGCTTGTGTCTTCCCGCTTTCAACCCGCGAGGAACCGAGCCGGACCCTGGGCACCCGTCACCGCGCCGCGATCGGCATCACCGAGGAAACCGACGCCATCGCCGTGGTCATCTCCGAGGAGACCGGATCCATCTCGGTGGCCTACCGCGGACGCCTGCGCCGCGGGCTCGACGAAGACCGATTGCGCCGTGTGCTGACCTCGGTGCTCTTGCAGGAAAAGAAACATTCCTCACCCAGTTCGTCGCGCCTGGTGAAATGGCTCAACGCGATCAATCCGTTCACCCACCGGGAGGCGACCGCGACCCCAGCGCGGACGGATGAACATGGCAGCTGAGCCGACCCCGTTCATGAAGCTGATCGGCCACCGGAAGGGCCTCAAGATCCTGGCCATCGCGCTGGCCACCGCGACGTGGTATTACATCCGCGAGCTGACCAGCTTCGAGGAAACCTTTACCGATATCCCCGTCGAAGTTCTGCTGCCTGATGGCTGGGCCATCCAGGAGCGATCCGTCAACAATGTCGAAGTCATGGTCCGCGGTTCCCAGGCCGACATCCGTGCCCTCAACAAGAGCCAGATCCGGGTCCAGGTCGATTTGCGCGATTACGCCAAAAAACCACAGCCGGTGGTAAAGCTCGACCGTTCAAATGTCGCGCTGCCGCGCTCGGTACGCGCCATGTTCGTGGATCCGGGCGAGATTGCCATTACCCTCGACCGCGAAGTGGATAAAATCGTTCCGATCCGTGTGGACCAGTTGGGGCAACCGCCGGATGGATTTGACATAGAGTCCATCCAGGTCACTCCATCATCGGTCACCCTGCACGGTCCGGAGCGGCGTTTGGCGGCCGTGGAGTTCGTGCGCACGGTGCCCATCGACATGGAGGGTCGTATCCGGTCCTTTCAACTGAACCGTGCCCTGATGGCTCCGGGCGATAACTGGCAGGCGCGGATGGACATCGACCGTGTCCGCGTCGAGTTCATCATTGTGGAGCGTGCCTCCCGCCAGGATTTCACCAATGTGCCCATTCGGGCCATGATGCCCCCGGGATCGTCCGCGAACGTCTCCTTTTTCCCGGCCACGGTGAACGTGTCGCTCAAGGGTCGAACTGACATGGTGAGCAACCTGTCCGCCCGCGCCCTTCATGCCTATGTGAATTGCACCGACCTCAAGCCCGGCACGACCGAATCGATGCCGGTTGAGGTTCCGATCGCTTCCGGCGTGAACATCATCGCGATTGATCCTCCCGCAGTTCGGGTCACCATCCGGGAACGTGCGCCATGATCCGTTCGCCGTATGGTCGCTGGTGGATTCTTTTTCTGGCGGGATGGTTTGGAATTGCCGCAACCTTGGCCGAGCGCAGCCCGGAGGAGCCCGCGCCTGAACCCGTGTTGAACGCCTTGCAGCGGGGCATGCTGGCCGAGATCAATGAGTTGATGCAGGAAGGCCGGTTGGCCGATGCCGACGCCCGGCTCGGCACGATCCTCGAACGCATGCCCGACTTTAACCAGGCCCGTCAACTCCATGCCGCCGTACTGATCTCCCTGAACCGGTATGAACCCGCCATCGCCGAACTGGAGGAATTGCTGCGACGCCAGCCGGACGATCCCCGAGCCATGAACAACCTGGCCTGGATGCTGGCGACCTCGACCGACCTGCAATTCCGTGACCCCGCCCGCGCCTTGCAGTTGGCGCAGGATGCGGTGCTGCTTGCCCCTTCGGATTTCCACATCTGGAGTACCCTCGCCGAGGCGCACCGGGTCAACGCCAACTTCGAACAGGCGGTCAAAGCCATGATGCAGGCGATCGATCTGGCGGGTCGGCGAGGAGCTTCCGCCGAAACCCGGGAATCGTACCGGCGGCAATTCGAGGTCATCCGCGAAGCCGCCGCCATCATGTCGCTGATCGAATGAACATGCGTGTGCGCAACGTATTCCTGCTGCTCGCCCTGGCCGCGCTGCCGGGTGGCTGCCGTCTGTTGCACCAGGCCGCGCCGGCCTTGCCTCCCCCTGATCCCAAGCCGCTTGGCTCCGTGATGATCGATGCCGGTCGCCGAGAAGTCCTCGTCACCGGCTTCGTCAACCAGGTCCAGGGTCCGGTGGAATTGCTGGCCTGTGCTCCGGGCGGCAAGACCCACGAGAGCGTCCTGGTGCTGATGGTCGAGCCGCAGGATCTGCACCTGGCCCTCCTGTTGCTGGGCCTGCGGCATGGTCCGCCTATGCCCGGGGTGGGGATGGGTCCGCCGCTCGGGGATCCGGTACACCTCGAGGTGGTATGGGAGGAACAAGGTGAGCCCCGTGCCATCCCGGCCGCGATGCTGCTCCGCGATGTCCAAACCCGGCAACCGGTCAACCACGGCGCATGGATCTTCAATGGTTCCATGATCGAGGGAGGGCGGCTGAAGGCTCTGGAGGAAGAGTCGCTCGTCACCACCTACTGGGATCCGTGGTCGTTGATCAACATCGCCTCGGACATCGGGGCCGATGACGAACGCATCGTCGTAAATACCAATGCCGTACCGCCGCTACATCAGCCGGTAACCTTGGTGATCCGGCCGGGAGGTCGCCGGTGAATCGCCTGCCCGGGTTGTTCCTTGCCGTCCTGGTGATCCCGTTGTTCGCCCGTGGCGCGACGTTGCAGGAGATCGATGCCCGCCAGACCGTCGTGCTGGCCAACGCCCGAGTTCCCGCCTCGGTGGAACTGGCCCGTTATTACATGGAACGGCGGGGCATCCCGACCAATCACCTCTGTGTACTCGATCTCCCGGACAGCGAGACCATGGCCCGCTGGTATTACGAGAATACCCTGCGCGCCCCGCTCCAGACCTTCCTGCGCGAGCGTGGCTTGATCGAGCAGATCCAGCGCGATCCTGGCCGCGTCGCGGAAAACCAGAACGGTTGGCGCACCGTGAGGGTCCAGTTCCGTTACCTCGTGCTGATGCCCGGCGTGCCGTTGCGCATCGCCGAGACCCGGCCCTTCCTGCTCACCAAACTTGCCCGCATCCTCGACGACCCCATGCAGCGCGATGGTGCCGCCGTGGACAGCGAATTGGCCCTCATGTTGTGGGATCAGTACGACCTCCGGGGCGTCGTCAGCAATCCGCATTACAACCTCATCACCTGGCCGCGCGGTGAGCGCCAGTTGCGGCCCGTCCTGATCACGGCCCGCCTCGATGGCCCATCACCGGAAACCGTACGCGGCATGATCGACAGCGCCCTGGCCGCCGAACGAACCGGCCTGCACGGCCGCGTGTACATCGATACCCGTTCCGTTCGCGATCCCAATTACGCCATCGGTGACTTCTGGATGCGCGAGGCCGCCGCGCGGTTGCACCGGCTTGGCCTCGAGGTCGTCGTTGACCGTCGTGAGGCGCTGTTCGGTCCGCACCACCCGATGGAGGATGCCGCCTTGTACCTCGGCTGGTACAACGAACACGTTTCCGGTCCGTTCGCCTCTCCCGCATTCCGGTTCCGCCCCGGGGCCATCGCCTATCACCTGCACTCCTTCAGTGCCCGGTCCGTGCAGGCCACCAACCGCTACTGGGCCGGTCCGTTGCTCGCGCGCGGTGCCGCCGCCGTCATGGGTGCGGTGGATGAACCCTACCTCGATTATACCCCCGATCTTCAGGTATTTACGGACCGACTCGCCGCCGGCCACTCGTTCGGCGAGAGCGCCTATTTCGCCCAACGTGCCCTGTCCTGGCAGATGACCGTGGTCGGTGATCCCCTCTACCGGCCATTCCTCTATGCGGGGGACCAGGATCTCCGCGCCCTGATGGCCGATCCAGGCGTCGAGGCCGATTGGGAAATCATCCGCCGCATGAACCTCGTGTTGAACAACCAGCAGTTCAACCTCGCCATCGCCATTGGCCGTGAAGCGGTCGCCGGCGCCCGCCGCCCGCTGGTGCAGGAAAAACTGGCCGAGTTGTTTGCCAAGAATGAACTCTGGGACGACGCGATTCCCGCCTTCCGATCAGCACTCGAGGCCGCGGACAATGACCGGACCGCGATCCGCATCGCCCAACGGTTCCTCTGGTACCTTCGCGCCGCCAAACGGTTCGAGAAGGCCGACCGGATCGAGCAGGATGTGCGCCACCGCTGGCCGGACAGCCCGTTCCTGCCCGCGCTGACCGAGGACATGCCATGAACGACGCGATCACCTGGTCGGACCTGCCGCCCGCGAACCCCCACCATGGCGCGGTCTGGATCGACAGCCATGTCCACCTCGACACCTTTGATCGCGCCGACGCCGTGGACCTCCTGGTCGAACGCGCCAATGCCGCCGGTGTCCGCCAGATGGTCGCCATCGGAGGATCCGACGAAGCCAACGAACGCGCCCTCCGCCTGGCCCGCGCGTTCGCGGGATCCGTCTTCGCCGTCGCCGGGTTCGACCGCGACAAGGCAGGCACCGCCAACGACATCGCCGCCGTGCGCGCCATGGTCGCCGCCGCCCCCGACCTCGTGGTCGGCATCGGCGAAAGCGGCCTCGACTACCACTATGAACCCGAGGCCGCCCCGCAACAGCGCGCCCTGTTCGCCCAGATGCTCGACCTCGCCGCCGAAACCGCCCGGCCCATTGTCGTGCACAGCCGCGAGGCCGACGACGATACCCTCGACCTGCTGCGCGCCTACGTGCGGAACTGGCCGGCCGACCCCGGACGTCCCGGCGTCCTGCACTGCTTTACCGGCACCTACGACTTCGCCCGCAAACTGCTCGATCTCGGCTTCCTCATCAGCTTCAGCGGCATCCTCACCTTCCGCAACGCCGACCCCCTCCGCGAATGCGCCCGGAAGCTGCCGCTCGACCGGATCCTCATCGAGACCGATGCCCCGTACCTCGCCCCGGTCCCGCACCGCGGCAAGACCAACGAACCGGGCTGGGTGGTCAAGGTCGCGGAGACGCTTGCTTCCACCCGAGGCGATGCGCTACACATTGTCGCTGAACAGACCACCGGAAACAGCCGGTTCCTGTTCCAGCTTCCAAAGGAAACGACGACATGAGCAAGGCGGAGACACGGTACGCGATCGGTGTGGATTTCGGTGGAACCTCGGTGAAAATCGCCCTGGTGGACGACCAGGGTGCGGGCGCCGA
>ERZ761607.3953-NODE-3953-length-13676-cov-5.751927_pt1 | contig 13676 bp, 11 predicted proteins | sample MGYA00511164_ERZ761607 | MGnify/ENA primary metagenome ERZ761607 (study PRJEB28899, sample SAMN02445080) | bioreactor sludge metagenome | biome: EBPR sludge | place: Australia: Brisbane, Thorneside Wastewater Treatment Plant | collected 2011-06-22 ...
CCACCACCTTCCAGGAACCGGCCTACACCGCCGCCATTACCCAACTGATCCCCAAACGATATTTGGGGCACGCCAACGGCATTGTCCAGTTTGGCTCGGCCACCGGCCGCATGTTTGCCCTGTTTCTCGGCGGTGTGCTCATTATCACTGTTGGTTTGGAAGGGGTCTTTATCATTGACTTTCTGTCGTTCCTTTTCGCCATTTCCACTCTACTATTCATTCGCTTCCCGAACACGCTTTTCCGTATGCAGGAAGAACCGCTGCTAAAGGAAATCCGGCGCGGCTGGGATTACATCGTAAAGCGCAAGGGGCTGGTGGCCATGATCGTCTTTTTTGCCCTGGTGAACTTTTTCCTGAGCATCGTGACCGTGCTGAGCATGCCGCTGGTGTTGGCTTATGAATCGGCCGCTGTCTTGGGTGGGGTTGCTGCCATGCTGGGAGCGGGTATGTTGGTGGGTGGTGTGTTGATGGGCTTCTGGGGCGGGATGGAACGGCGCATGACGGGCATGATTGTTTTTGTAGGTGTGTCGGGGCTGGCCTCGATCATTATGGGGTTGCAGCCGTCGGCGGTGTATGCAGCCATTGGCTTTTTTGGCCTGGGTCTTACCGGTGCTTTGGTCGATGCCCATTGGCGCACGCTGATTCAAACCAAAGTTGGGCTTGAGCTGCAAGGCCGCGTCTTATCTACCAACCGGATGATGGCCCTCTCGACAATGCCGCTCGGAGCATTAGCCGCTGGCCCCCTGGTAGACCACGTCTTTGAACCACTGATGACCAATGAGACGCTGGTCGCTTCCACAGTTGGCGCTTTTATTGGCGCGGGGCCGGGCCGCGGCATTGCCCTGCTGATGATCATCGTGGGCTTGCTGCGCATTGTGCTGGCCATGGCCGGATACAGCTACAAGCCGCTGCGCAACATGGAAGATGCTCTACCTGATGCCATTCCTGACGCCATCATTGTCGCCGACAAAGATGTGCTGCAAGCCCAGGCGGATAGGCAGCTGATACGCTTATAAATCAGTGGTGAGCATTACGCAAAACCAAGCCTGGCGAGTTCACGACGCAAACCGACTGCCAATTCCTGGCTCTTCGCTTCAGACAGGTTCAGAACGCCGTTGCTAAAGCGGAGCGCATTCAACTGCTGCTCGTCAAACGGGAGTCCGGCGGGCAAAGGGGCGATGTGCCAATGCACATGGCGGTTTCCCTGCTGGCTGCCTAACGAAAGGATGTAAACCCGCTCAGGCTGCACATAGATTCTGGTAGCTTCGGCAACCGCATAGATTAACGCCTGGAGCCGCAGGTATTCTTCCTGAGAGAAATCGCCCGTTACCTGCTCTTTATGGGCTTTAGGCGCCACCAGGCTGTAGCCATAGAGAACAGGATATTTGTTGAGAAAAACGATAGCCTCGCTGTTTTCATAGATGATGTGGTGCGGGTTTGTCGAATCATCGGCGACCAGCTGGCAAATGAAACACGGTGATGATTGAATAGTCTCTACATACGCTTTGTTGTCAAACGGCTGCCGGTTTATCACGATTCTAGCTCCAATACCTTTTAAATAACGACCACAGCTGCGCGGAATGAAATATTAGGCTGTGGCCAATGATAAATGTTCTGGCCTCTTATTCAAGAAATTGGACATTTTCTGCTTGACACCACACTGGTCTTCCGCTGCTATTTGAAACTCGGGAATGGCATCCTTGATGAGTTCAACCGCATGGACAAAGCCCAGCCAGTCCGAGTCGATGTTGGCCTGCACCGCTGCTTCATACATCAAGGGCGAATGAAAGAGTGGGTGATGAGTATGCCATACAACTCCTGAATGACAACGACTGGAAGGTGGAGGGAGCGCAGGGTCTTGGCCTCTAATGGTAGATTTGATATTGATCCCCCTGAATTCCCAAGGAGTCGGAAAATTTGTAGCTGAAAATTGAAAGCAAACAAGAATTGTTTCACCCGTTACCAATCGGTAGAAATTGACACTTAACAACCAAATAAGATTGTTTGGCATAACCAAAAACATTATGAACACATCTATCCTTTTTTTCTGGTTGGGTATTTGGGTACTCGTCACTACGCTGGTTGCGTTTTCTGCCTGCATGTTGTCTGCAAAGTTGAGTCACCAGGACCAGCGGTCGTAATCATATCGGACTTTATTCCCAAACTTGCCGGTGCCCATTACTAAATCAATACAATGCGCACTTAGGATGTAATATGAGCCATGACGTTACTGGTTTTGAGAGGCACCTGACTAGCTTTTCACCACGAAGCGAAGGAAGACATTCCCATTAAGGATAAAAGTATGTTTGGCGCATCTTTTCTTAAGTTAGGCTACAGGGTTGTCATCTTTGGCTTTGGCATAGTTTTTATCTTTTCGTGGCTGGTGGCAACGGCCGTTGCCCAATCTACCCAAACGGGCATCATCACCGGCGTGGTCCATAATGGCACAACCGGTATGCCAGCTCCAGCAGGTACGGAAGTGACCCTGCACGCCTACAACAGCAGTTACACTGCCACCGAAACCATGACCTCCACGCTGGATGAAAACGGCCGTTTCCAATTCATCCTCACCGACCAACCTGCCGACTGGGTTTACCTGGTCAGCACCGACTATCAGGATTTATCCTTTAGCAGCAACATTGCGGCACTAAAAGGCGACCAGCAGCTAGATTTGTCCCTGACCATTTATGACCCGACCAGCAATCCGGCCAGCGTGCAGCTTAACCAGCTCATCCTTTCCCTGGCAATCGTGGGGCAGCAAGTGCAGGTCAGCGAGCTTTACACGTTTGCTAACGACGGCACGGCCGTTTTCCGCGGCAATGATCAGGCAAGCGGCGTTGAAATTGTCTTACCAGCGCAAGCCGGAACGCCGAAGTTTGAACGCGGCATGGGACCAACCAGCGGCTACTTCCCGGCCAATGAGGTGGTGCCGCAAGACGGCCGTTGGTACGACACCATCCCCCTGCGTCCCGGACCTAACAGCCTGACCCTGCGTGTGACATACCAGCTGCCCCTTGGCCAAAGTGTGGATTTGTCGCGGGAGCTGCCGTACCCCACCAACGCCGTCACCGTCATCGTGCCAGACGATGGGCCGCAGTTTGTGGCCGAAGGCTGGCAGCAGCTACCTACCCAATCCATGGGCCAAAACGGGGTCCTTTTGACCTACGCGCTGAGTGATCTAGACAAGGGTAGCAAGCTGCTACTCTCCTTTTCAGGCACTGCCGTAGCCGCGCAACCCAGCACCGATGCGGGTGATTGGATTATTAGCATAGCTATATTGCTCCTGGCACTCTACGTCGGCCGGCGGCTGCTGCAACCTCAAAATTCACCCATTCATAATGTACAGGTCAAAAAACAATCGGCCGTACCCGGTGTAGATGGTCAACGTGATAAAAGGCGGCAAATGCTCCTCGCGATTGCCGATTTAGACAACGCCTTTCAACACGATGAGCTAACGGAAACAGAGTACCACCGGCAGCGACAGGAGATCAAAAACCAACTTAGTATCATTTGGGAAACAGAGTAACGTTCTTTATGCAAAAACGCATCGCCCGTTCATTTGTACGACGAGAAGATTTTGCCTCAAGTGGGGAAACGGCCGTACGGCCGTATGAGCTCGAACTCAGCCTCTTCTTCGTCATCGTCCTCAGCGGCATCTACATCGCCTACGATGTGCTCACCACGCCCAAAGGCGGCCATCCTTTCGGCCACTCCCTGGGCATCGTCGGCACGCTGCTCATGGTGATGACCGAGACGCTCTACAGCCTGCGCAAGCGCACCAGTTGGCTCAATTGGGCCGGACCAGTACGCTACTGGCTCTCCCTGCACATCGTCACCGGCATCGTGGGGCCGTTTATGGTGCTCATGCATACCGGGCTGCAATTTCGCGGCCTAGCCGGGGTCAGCTTCATCCTTACCCTCATCGTGGTGGGCAGTGGCTTTATGGGGCGATATTTGTACACCGCCCTACCCCGCACCATTTCCGGCGTCACCACCTCGCGCCAGGCGCTGGAGCGCGAAATTGGCACCATTTCGCAATTCATAACCCAGTTTGAGGCCCAAAAATCGGAGCGCGTCCAAAAAATCGTCGCTGAGTTGAGTGAACGTCAAAGCGGGCGCAATCCCTTCCTGACCATCCTGGGCCGCTCCTATTACCAATGGCGCTATCAGCGCCGCCTCAAGCGGGAACTCAAACAGATTGATCAGCTGGCCGCCGAGCAAAAGCAGCAGCTCAGCCAGATGCTCATTCGCCGTCGCGACCTGCAGCGCCAGATCGATATGCTGGAAGCGGCCCGGCGTGTCATGCGCATCTGGCACATTTTGCACATCCCTTTCGGCCTCACGCTTTTCTTTTCCGTGGCGCTGCACGTGTTTGCCACCCTCTACTTCCGAGCGGGTTTATTTAAATGAGGCAGTACGAACGGCTGGAACGCCAGCATCCCATTTTTTCGCCGGTTGCCCTGATCTCCACCCTCATTTTGGGGGTGGGTTTGGCCGTTGGCGTCTACCTCACCGGCGGGCGCGCTTTTAGCCCTGGCGATCTGTCTGCCCTGAATCACCGCGGCGAACCGATTGCCAACGTCATGTCCCACGCGGAAATTGCTGACGACTGCGGCCAATGCCATGAGCCGTTTCGCGGCATTCAGTCAGGGCTATGCCAGGATTGCCACGAAAACATCACCGTTGAGCGGGAAAGTGACGGGCTGCACGGCCGTTTACCCAACGTCGCCCAATGCAGCAGCTGCCATCTGGAACATCTGGGGCACGACTATGATTTGAAAACGGCCGCTGTCGCCGACTTTGACCACGATCTCACCCGCTTTAGCCTGGCCCACCATGACGTGAAAAGTGTCAGCACAGAAATGGCCTGCGCCGACTGTCACGTTGACGAGGGCAGCTACGACATCGAAGACAGCACCTGCGACGGTTGCCACCGGGAGCTGGACGCCGACTTTATGGCCCAGCACGACGAAGCGTACGGTGCCAACTGCCTCAACTGCCACGACGGCCTGGATACGATGTCTGACTTCACCATGGCCCAGCACGCCGAGCTGTTTGCCCTGACTGGTGCCCACGAAACCACCCGCTGCGAGAGCTGCCACGCGGGCGGCAAATTCGAAGGCACGCCGCAGGAATGTGTGTCCTGCCACGCCGAGCCGGACAAGCACCTGGCTATGTTTGGCACCAACTGCGCCGAATGTCATGCTACCGCGGCCTGGCAGCCTGCTCAATTTGAGGCTGCGCCGTTTGATCACGAGCGCACCACTCTCTTTAGCCTGGCTCGCCACGTGGAAGATTTTGACGGCAGCCCGATGGCCTGTACGCACTGCCACACGGGCGATGAGCCAATCCAGGTAAAAGATGCGACGTGTGAAGGGTGTCATGGAACGGCCGTTCCCACCTTCATCGCCGAACACACCGCCTTCTTTGGCCCCGCCTGTCAGGATTGCCACGATGGGCTGGACAGCATGGCCGACTTTGACCACGCCACCGTCTTCCCGCTGGAAGGGCAGCACGCCAGCGCCGAATGCACCGCCTGCCACCAAAATCAGGTGTTCCAGGGCACGCCGCAGGTGTGTGTCGCCTGCCACGCTGAGCCAGAAATTCATTTTGGCATTTTCGGCACCGACTGTGCCAACTGCCACACGGTAGACGCCTGGTTGCCCGCCCAGCTGCGCCAGCACACCTTCCCGCTGGACCACGGCGAACAGGGTGTATTGGAATGCGCCGTTTGCCACACCAGCACCAGCTATACGGCCTACGACTGCACCACCTGCCACGAGCACAACATAGAAGAAATGGTGGATGAACACGACGAGCTCAATCTCGCCCAGGCCGAGCTGATGGACTGCGCTTCCTGCCATCCCACCGGGCATGAGGACGAAGCGGAGTACGATGATTAGAGAGGGGTAACTGGTACTTTGGTCATAGGTGCCCGTTACCAAATTACTCAGGGGAACACTTATTAGGTAGAACGGCCGTAACACCCCCGTTCCCTATCATTCCTACGCGGGCGGGAATCCATAGCCTGAGACTAGAGGATTTTTATGGGCTTACTAAATGCACTCATCCGACGAAAAAAAGAGCCAGAGCTGGAAAAAATGGTCCAGCTGGGCCGCGTGGTGGCCGACGCCAGCCGCTGTGTCCAATGTGGCATTTGCGGCTACAACTGCCCCGTGGGCATCCCCGTGCGTGATTATGCCCGGCAGGGGCTGCCCGTTAGCGATGCATCTTGCATAAGCTGTGGCAACTGCGTCAACGTTTGCCCACGCGGTACGCTGCGCTGGGAAACTCAAGCCCACGTCATCGTGATGGATAGATTTGCTGCCCAAATGGGCGCTATAGCCAGGGGAGATTGATATGCGCTACGTGATTATTGGCAATGGTGCGGCTGGGGCCACCGCTGCCCAAACCATCCGCCAAAATGACGCCACCGGGGAAATTATCATTCTTACGGCCGAACCATACCCCATGTATTCCCGTCCTGGTCTGGCCTACGTGCTCATCAACGAAGTGCCGCCCGAGCAAATTATGGCCCGCACCCTGGACTGGTACGAAGAATGGGGCATTAACCTGGTGCTGGGCAAGGCTGAGGGGATTGATGTGCAGCGGCAAACGGTGTGGTTGGCAGACGGCCGTTCGCTCACCTACGACCGCCTGCTCATTGCCACCGGTGCCCGAGCTACCCCACCTCCTTATCCAGGTGCAGTGCTGGATGGTGTGGTTTACCTGGACACCCTTGAGGGCACCGAGCATCTGGTGCAGAAAGCCCGCCGCGCTCGTCGGGCCGTGGTCATCGGTGGTGGCATTACCGCGCTGGAACTCACCGAAGGGCTGGCCCATCGCGGCGTCGAAACGCACTATTTTTTGCGCCGGGATCGTCTCTGGTCACAGGTGTTCAACAACGAGGAAGCCGCCTTGTTGGAAAAGAAGATGAAAGCCCACCACGTGCACATCCATTATCACACCGAAGCCGAAGAAATTTTGGGCGACCGCAAAGGGCGTGTGCGTGCGGTGCGTTTGACAGACGGTAGCGAATTCAAATGCGATCTGGTTGGCGTCGCTATCGGCGTCCAACCGCTTATCGACGTGGTGGCCAACAGCCCCATCGCTACCGACCGGGCCATTTTGGTGAATGAACGGCTGGAAACCAACGTGCCTCACGTCTACGCTGCGGGCGACTGCGCCCAGGTATACGACCGCTGGACGCAAAAACATTTGCTGGACATCCTCTGGCCCAGCGCCGTAGCCGAGGGCAATGCCGCCGGGCTAAATATAGTGGGCCAACCATACGCTTACGAGAAAGGCAGCCCGTTTAATGCCTGTTTGCTGTTTGGCCTGCACATCACCACCATGGGGCAAATCAATCCTCGGCGTGATGAAGCCGCCGACGAACCACAAATTTTGCAGCACATTTCGCGCGGGTCTAGCGAAGTTTGGTATACGTACCCACGGCCGTATCGCAGTGCCTGGTCTGCTGAAAATGACAATACCATCCGCCTGGTGATTAGCGGTGACTATCTGGTCGGTGCCCTGGTTATTGGCGAGCAAAGTCTCACCGACTCGCTGCGTTATCTAATAGAGCATGAAGTAAACATTAGCAGCATGGTCGAAGAACTCAGTGCCGGTGGCCCTCGTCTGCGCCGCCGCCTGATGCAGTTCTGGCAGTCAATCCTGCCCGAACCAACTCACGTTTAGAAGATAGAAGTGATGATTAGCACCCACTTTTTACTTTTCACTTATCACTTTTTACTTTTCACTCCCCGTAACGAAATTATTTTTACGCATCGAACCGTATTGAAACCAGAAGTAACCAGTAGCGGAAAAAAGACATCATGTTAAGAAGAATCTTGATCATCCTCTTGGCCGTCTTTCTATTCATTAATATTGTGGGCGGAGCGATCTCTTATTCTGTGGCTTACACCGGGCCATATGTACCCGGCGACCGCTTCTTTCGTGCCCAAGCCAATGCCGAGCAACTGTGGTTGAACCGACTGGTACAGGCTGGAGAACCGCGAGCCAACTCCTTGCTCGATTTGTTGGAACGCCGTGTTGACAACCTGGAACTTTTGCTGGGTAGCGAACACCAACACCTTGCCCTGGCTTATTTGGACACAGCACTGATGGAGGCAATTGATGGGATTCATGCCGCGCCAGAAGCGGCGCAGCCTGCCCTTAAGCAGCGCCTGCTGCTGCTCACCGAGCGCACCCTGGCTTTGCTCGACGCACCAGCACTGGCAAATAATGATGGTTTGGATTTGTCACGGGCAGTTACTGCGCTTCGGGACAAATTAACTGAGCTGCACATTGCGTTGAGCAATCCCGAACCCACAGCGGTCGCTGCGGTGGACGAAACAGCGGCCAATTTCAACGAGCTAACCGACAGTGAAAGCAACCAGGCAGGAAACAGCAGTTCCTCGGGAATACCGGTGAGCCTGGATAATCCGCTGGATGTTCCTTTCCCCGAAGGCTCAATTGAGCACGACTTTTTTCCTCTGACGGCCGGGCATGATAACCTGAAGTGCAGCAGCTGTCACACGGGCAGCACGTACAAAGGCACTTCCCCTACCTGTGTAAGCTGTCATGCCAAAGATGATCCGCATGAAGGACAGTTTGGCACAGCTTGTGCCGCCTGCCATGACGTTACGGTGTGGACGGCCGTTTCCTTTGATCACAGCTTAATTGGTGACCAGGATTGCGCCACCTGTCATACCCCACCGACCAACCACTTTGCGGGTGCCTGCTCCGCCTGTCACAGTGACACGGAGAACTTTGCCAATGCGGTGTTTAACCACGACACGATTGGGTCGCAAGATTGCGCAGGCTGCCACACGCCGCCTGCAAATCATTGGGCTGGAGCCTGCTCGGCCTGCCATACCGACACCGGCAGCTTTAAAAATGCCGTGTTTAACCACGGCACCATTGGCAGCCAGGATTGTTCATCCTGTCATACAGCCCCGGTCAACCATTTTGCAGGAGCCTGTGCCGCCTGTCACAGCGATACCAGCAGCTTCCGCAATGCGGTGTTTAACCATGCTACGATTGGCAGCACCGATTGTTCCTCCTGCCACAGTGCGCCAGCCAACCATTATGCAGGTGCCTGTGCCGCCTGCCATCTAGATACGGGCAATTTCCGCAACGTCAATTTCAACCATGCCGCGATTGGCGGGCAGGATTGTTCAGGCTGCCACAGCGCCCCGGCTAACCACTTCGCTGGCGCGTGTAATGCCTGCCACCAAGATACAGGCAACTTTAGAAACGCCAGCTTTAATCACGCCACGATTGGCGGCACCGACTGCAATGCCTGCCACAGCGCGCCAGCTAACCATTGGGGGGGAGCCTGCTCGGCCTGCCATACCGACACCGGCAACTTTAAAAACGCAAACTTTAACCATTCGACCATTGGCGGCACGGACTGCAGTGCCTGTCACAGTGCGCCAGCCAACCATTACGCGGGTACATGCAGCACCTGCCACCAGGATACAGGCAACTTCCACAATGCCAGCTTTAGCCACCAGGGGCTTACGGATTGCGCCTCTTGCCACACACCACCACCCAATCACTATGCGGGACAATGTTCAGACTGCCACAACACAGATTCGTTTGGGGGGGCATCTTTTAACCACTCATTCCCCACAGGTCACGGTGGTGCCAACAATAACTGCGCGGCCTGCCATCCAGGAGGAAACACATCGAGTTGGACCTGCACTAGCTGCCATTCACAGCAAAAAATGGATGAGGAACATAAGGATGAAAACGGCTATAACGGCAGCAACTGTACACAGTGCCATGCAGACGGCCGTAAGCATGATGATTAGGGAACCCGGTTTCAATCTACCCCAAATCCTCGAAGTGGCGATGACGTACATCTCAGAAAACGAGGCGGATCGAGATGGAGGGGACGAAGCAGCACATCAAGATTCAGTCAACTTTGCCCTGTGGCTGGGTCAGCCAGGTGCTGCTGGATAAGGGAAATGGCCAGGGGTACGCCGCCTGGCGTGTGCTGCCAGCACCAGATGAATGGCAGAAAGTGGTGCAGGAAGGGCTGCAAAGTCAAGCCCCCACTTTCTAAAGATAGGGCGACGTTGCACAAAAACACGCAGGAATTTTCCCAATGGGTAATCATCAGGCAACAAATAGGCCAGCAGACAAGGTTTCCGGCTGTTGAGCCAACGTCCGTGCCCGTCGGATCAGCCAGGCCAGATGCGAACGAAAGGTGGCGTTCAGCCGTTCAATGTAAGCGGTATTAATAACACCTTGCGTTTGCTGCGTAAGCTGGCGCAGCCGTTCTATCTGATGCTGATAACCTTGAACAATGCGCCGCTCAATTTCCAAACCCGTGGGCAGGCGTCGTTTGACAACCTGCACCAGCGCGATGTTGTGCCAGACAATCAATTGGGGCCGACCTTCTTGGTTTTTGCGGACTTTTTAGTATGCACAATGAACCTGTTTTTGCCGTTTTTAATGTTCAAATCCGCAACCGGAACGGTTGAACCTTTGCGGGTTGGTAGAGTTTGGTACAATCGTGTCCGCTGACATGAAGTGGATAAGATATCTTGGCAATCTACGGTCCATTTTGCTGCCGCTAGGCAGATCACAGGCAAATGGCCATTGTTTCTGGTCTATATTGCTTCTTTTCCAAATTGCCAGCACTTCGCTGATACCCATCTGGCAAAAGGAAGTATCCACCAAATTCAGAGCAGGGTGTTAACCACCCTGCAAATCATAACCTCCTTGTTCTTCCCCAGGGGAATTTTGGGCCGGACCACTGTGTGATGATGTCTGCCAACTGATCCTGGAGGTGAATAGAGTTATGGCAAGCAGCGTGAGCCAAATCATCCACACACGCTCAAAATGTAGTCAAAACAACTGAAATAAAAACGAGAGGGAAAATATGAAATCGGGAATAAGATGGGTCCTTGGCATCAGCCTGCTTTTGGTGACGCTGCTGGTTGTGCTGGCAGGCTACACTTACATTTCGCTGCGGCGCGCCCTGCCCCAGACAGACGGCACACTGTCGCTGCAAGGACTTCAGGATGAGGTCCGGGTAGTGCGTGACGAATGGGGCACCGTCCATATTTATGCCGAGAACGAGCATGATCTATTTTTTGCGCAAGGCTTTGCCACGGCGCAGGATCGGATGTGGCAAATGGAAGTGTTCCGACGTTCGCCAAGCGGCCGTATGGCTGAAATTGTGGGTGAACAAGCGGTTTTTATTGACACCTTCAACCGCAACATGCTGATGCGCGAAACGGCCGAACTCATCTGGGAACAAATGGATGAAGAAGCCAAAGTTATCTTACAGGCGTATACCGATGGCATCAATGCCTACCTGGAAGAGCATAAAAACGCCCTGCCCATCGAATACAAAATCTTGCGCTTTGAACCCGAACCCTGGACGCCGATAGATTCTCTGGTTTGGGGTAATGCTATATCCCTTCAGCTAAGCAGCAACCGCCGCCTGGAGCTGATTCGGATGCAGGTATTTGCCGCCGTCGGCGAAGAGGGCATGAATTTTCTCTTTCCCTACACCGCACCAGACAGCCCCATCACCGTGCCCGCAGAAACGGCCGAAATCTTCACCAACTTCGACCAGGTCGATCTCCGGCCACTGATGGAGGCTGATGACATTTATGGCAGTCCATTGTCCGGCATTGGCAGCAATGGCTGGGTGGTCGATGGCTCGATGACTGAAAGTGGATTGCCAATCATCGCCAACGACATTCACATTGGCCTGACCATGCCGTCCATCTGGCACGCCGTCGGCCTGCATGGCGGTCGATTCGACGTCGTTGGGTTCACACTGCCGGGCGTGCCCGGCATCATCACCGGCCACAATGCCGATATTGGTTGGAGCATCACCAACTTTGGCTCCGACGCCCAGGATTATTACATTGAGCGCCTGGACGATACGGTCCAACCCACCAAATACCAGTATGACGGCGAATGGCTAGACCTGGAACACGTGCAGCAAACCATTGAAGTGCGCGGTGGTCAACCTGTCACGGTGGACTTTTACATTACCCAGCATGGTCCCATCATGAACTTTGTGCTGGAGAATCCCTCTTTTGGCCACCCGATGGCCCTCCGCTGGGTGCAGCATGAGGGCAGCACGCTATTTACGTCTATCCTCAAGCTGAATATGGCATCAAATTGGGAAGAGTTTCAGGCAGCGCTGGAAGGGTGGGACACCCCCGGCCAAAACATCTTTTACGCCGACCGAGAGGGCAACATTGGCTACCAGGCTGTGGGCAAAATACCGATTCGGCCGAATGGCAACGGCCGTCTTCCCGTCGAAGGCTGGGTCAGCGACAACGAGTGGCAAGGCTACATCCCCTATGAGGAGCTGCCCCACGTCTACAATCCAGCACAGGGTTTCCTCGTGTCGGCTAACCATCGCGTTGAGCCGGAAGGGTATCCCTACTACCTTAGTGATGGCTATACCCCTGGGTATCGAGCCCAGCAAATTGAAGATTTACTGCAAGAGTACGCGCCGCTCACTGTAGAAGATATGGATTTAATCCAGGAAGATACCTACTCGCCGCAGGCCGTGCGGCTTATGCCCTATCTGGACGTCATCGAGGCCGACTCAGCTCTGGAAGAAGCAGCCCGCGAAGCCCTGTTGAACTGGAACCTGCGTACAGACATCGAAGGCGCGGGAACATCGGTATACGAAGCATGGCAAATGCGTCTGCTGGCCAATATCATCACCGATGAGTTGGGGGATGCCACTGCTCAACTCTACATCAGCGGTCATTACGTCCGCCACGCCACCCAACAAATGCCGATGCTGATCGAAATGATGGAAGATCCCAACCATCCCTGGTTCGACAACAAAAACACGCCGGAAGAAGAAACCCGCGACGACATCATTCAGCAAAGCTTTGATGAGGCCGTAGCCTGGCTTACTCGTCTGCAAGGGGATGACATCGCCAACTGGGATTGGGGCCGCCTACACACCGTCGCCTTCCCCCACCAGCCGTTCAGCCAGGTTCCGGTGCTGCAAAACATCTTCAACTCCAAGACCTATCCGATGCGTGGCAGTAACTACTCGGTTTACACCAATTCCTACGACTGGCTCAATCCGTTTACGGTGTGGATTGTCTCCAGTGCCCGCCACATCACCGATATGTCCAACTACAGCAACTCAGTCATGCTGGGTTCCACAGGACAAAACATGAACCTGCTCAGTCCGCACCGGGAAGATGTGGTTGAACTCTGGCAGCAAGGCCTGCCCTTCCCCATGAGCTACACCGAAGCCGAAGTGGAAGCGGTGCATGAATCCACTTTGACTTTGCAACCAGGGAACTAAAGTAAACCGCACAAAGTTTTTGGAAGAAAAAAGCACCATTTTGGTGCGGTTAACTCAAGTAATTGGCAGATTATGCGCTCCTTTATTTTGAAAAACTTTCTGCCAATTACATAGCAAGCACTAATCAACAAATTTCAACCCTTACCCCAGTTCTCTCCGATGGAGAGAAAAGACCTGGGGCGGGTTATCAGATCAGGATTTCAGGTATATGGATAAATCAATAGCTTCCAATCTCGAAGGGCTCTCCGCCGCAGAACAGCGCGCCTTACTACAAAAGCTATTGCAAGAAAAGAAAGCCAACCAACAAAGCAAAACGGCCGTCCTCTCCTTTGGTCAGGAACGGCTGTGGTTTTTGCACCAATTA
>ERZ761607.3959-NODE-3959-length-13669-cov-5.917585_pt1 | contig 13669 bp, 14 predicted proteins | sample MGYA00511164_ERZ761607 | MGnify/ENA primary metagenome ERZ761607 (study PRJEB28899, sample SAMN02445080) | bioreactor sludge metagenome | biome: EBPR sludge | place: Australia: Brisbane, Thorneside Wastewater Treatment Plant | collected 2011-06-22 ...
CGCGCGGAGGTCTCGACCGGTGCCGTTGGTGGTCGAGCGGGTGCCGACGCTGCGGGGGTTTCGACACCGTCGGCGCTGGGGCGCCTCCGGGCTCAACCACCAGCGTTGTGCCGCTCCATTGAAGGATGACGCGCGAGGAATCGCTGGGCGTCCTCGGCGGCGTCCGCCGGGACGCCCGTATGCCCACGGAAGTTCGCCTGCAGCGTCTTCTCCGCGGAGCCGAAGGCGTCGAAGAGATCGAGTGCGGCCTGCCGGTCATTGCCTTGGTCGTCCCACTGGGGCAAGACGTGGACCGAGATAGCGACGTCGCGTGCCTCCTCGACGATCAACCGGGGCACGTAGCTCCCCGCGAACAAGCTGGCGGCCACGATCCGCGACGTCGTCCCCGGGACCTCGCCGAGGATGAACTCACGTTCGATTGCGCCGTCATCCACGCGTGGCTCAGAGATGAACACCATGGTCCGCACGTTCCGGAGTGCAGCGGTTGCCCGACTAGCCTGCACCTGTGTCCACCAAGGCAGAACGTCGGGCCGCACGCGAGACCATCGCGAAGTACCACGAGGAGCAGCTGGGGGAGCTGGTCGGACGGGTCGGGGCCGCGGTCGACCGATTCGATCGCGGTGAGCAGAATGCGTTCGAGGTGGATGAGCAGCTCTTCCAGTACTCCCGAGCGGCCAAGGAGCTCTGGAAGTTCTGCAACCTCGGGAACGTCGAGATCACGGCTCGGGTCATTCGTGACGATCCGCCTATCGATTGGTGGGACCGCGGGGCGCGTCGAGACCGCCGGTGATCGGTGGCTGACAGTGCCCCGACGTCGCGGGAGAAGCGCCGGGGCACCGCCGGCTAGGAGCCAACCAGCCGTAGCTGAAGGACCGTTGAAGAGTTCACCACCGCTGTCTGAGACTTCTGGCGCCTACTCGGGACGCTCCCCAACGCCCCGTCGACGATGTCGGAGCGCAGTTGGCCCTTGGCGATCTTGCCCGTCGGGTTCTTCGGCAGGTCGCCCACCAGGTAGTAGGCCGAGGGGCGGCGGAGGCCCGCCAACCGCTCGGCCGCGAAGCGGCGCAACTCACCCACGTCGAAGGTCTCGGGGTCAGCGACCTCAACGACAGCGGCGACGATCTCGCCCCAGTAGTCGTCGCCCAGTGCTTGGGCGTGGTCGAGTTCGTGGGTGCCGGCGTGGTCGACGAGTCGGTAGAGGCCGTGGGGGGTACGCCAGAGGTAGCGGCCTGGTCCGAGTTGTCGGCAGGTGTAGCGAGTGGGTTTTGGCTCGGTGATGTCGACGCCCTAACGGGGCGGCGTTGTGGTCGCCGGTCTGGCCGCGCCGACAGTCACCGGTGGCCGGAACTTGTTATGCACAAAGGTTTCCGGACCTGGCTGCACGCGGGATCGGCTGTGCGTGCAGAGGTCTCGACAGGCTCGACCAGCGGGGGTTGACCCGGCGACCGCGCGATCGCGCCGGTGGTCTGGACGGGCTCGTACGACGCGCGACGCTGCCGATGGGTGTGGCGTGTGCTCCCTCGGTGTCCGACGCGCGCTCGTCGCCCTCCTGGCTGCTGCCGTACTCGCAGCCGGTGTGGGCGATGCAGCGCGGCCGCCGGTCGCCGGCGCCGTGGTGCCGGAGCACGCCCGATCGGGGTATGCGCCGTCGTTGACGGCCATCCATGCACCGCGGGTGTGGAAGCGGACCACCGGCCGTGGCGTCGTCGTGGCCGTGATCGACAGCGGCGTCGCCGGCGATGTCGCCAACTTGCGCGGCCGCGTGTTGCCAGGTGTCGACCTGGTCGAGCCACATCGTCGCGACGGCTGGGCCGACCAGATGCTCGCCGGCGGCCACGGCACCGGGGTCGCCTCGATCATCGCCGGCACCGGGCGCGCGGTCCCGGTGCACGGGATCGCGCCTGGCGTCCAGATCCTGCCGGTGCGGATCGTCAACGCGCACGGCCACGCCCCCGACCGACGGGTCGCCCGCGCCATCGTGTGGGCCACCCAGCACGGCGCGGACGTCATCAACCTCTCCGTCGGCACGCCCGCCGCGCAGCTGCGCCGCCGCGACCGTCACCTCCAGCACGCCGCCGTCCGGTATGCCGTCCGACACGGCGTGACGATCGTGGCGGGAGCCGGCAACAACGGCCCGCACAACAGCGGGCGCTTCTACCCGGCAGCGTTCCGCGAGGTGATCGCAGTCGGTGGGTCGAACCTGGTCGGCACCGCCGCCTCGTCGTTCTCGAACCGCGGCCGCTGGGTCGACGTCGTCGCACCCTCGGTCGACGTGTGGAACACCAACAGCGACGGCACCCTCGGCATCGCCTCCGGGACCTCGTTCGCAGGCCCGGCGGTGGCGGCGCTGGCCGCGCTCATGCTCGCCCTCGACCCGGACCTCACCCCTTCCGAGATCCGCCGGATCCTCATGAGCAGCGCGGCCGACCTCGGCACCCGCGGTCGCGACCGCGACACTGGCGCCGGACTCGTCAACGCACCGCGCGCAGTCGGTGGCGCGCTGCGCCGATCCGGACGACTAACAGGTCCGCAGCTCCGCGAGCCGCCGGGCGACATCGTCCAGTCGTTCCGCTGACGCCGCGAGTCTCGAACCATCGGCGTAGGGGCGACGACCCGGCGCGACCGGTTCAGTCGGCGTCAGGATCACGCTGCCGTCGACGACGAGCAGCCTCACCCCGAGCAGGCGGGCTTGGAGCCGCAACTGCACGACCGTGCCACGCGCGAGGCTACGACGGTCGTCGCGAGCCACTCGACGCGGCGTTCTGGAGATAGTCGGCCAGCCGGACCGTCGGCTCGGTGGCGTTGTCGGCGAGGTTGGTGGCGAGGTCACGCGCGAGGTCGGACTCCCTCAGGCGCTGAGCTGCCTTCCCTGCAACCTCCACGATGTGGGCGTACCGCTCCCGGCCGGCGCGGCTACCGAGCACGTAGCCGGCACCGAAGAGGACCAGGCTGCGCACCCTCACCGCTCGTCCTGGGCGTGACGCACCGCCGATACCACGGCGCTGGCCGCGGTCACTCCCGCCATCGTTCCGATCGTGACCAGACCAGACTTCAGCACGGTGCGAGTCGCGATGACGCCCGCCGCAGGTGGGATCAGGCGTTCCCATCGACTCCGCGGCCGGACCAGTCGGAGTACGGTCCTCCTCGCGCTCACTTCGCACCTGCCTTCCGGCTCGAGGTCGAGCGCCGGTCCAGCGCCTTCACGAGTTGAGCCTTCGTCATCGTGGACCGGCCCTCGAGCCCGCGGGTCGCGGCGAGGTCGAGTAGTTGTTGCTTGTTCATGGCGCCCAGCCCTCCCGGTCCGGACCCGTTCAGGTGCTGCGCCACGTCACCCTGCCGCTCTGCGGCCTCGTTGCGGACGCCTTCGGCCTCGGCCAGCCGCTGGTCAGCCGCACGCGCGTCGGCCTCCGCGTCCGCTGCCACCTGCTGGGCTTGCCGGTAGGCCTCGTCCGCAGCTTCCTTGGTCGCCCGCATCGCCTCTTCGGCGAGCCGGCGCGCCTCCTCCAACTTCTCGCGAGCAGCCTCCAGCCGTTCCGTGGCGCGGGCGTGGGCCTGGTCTGCTTCGTCGCGGGCACGGCTAGCCGTGGCGTCCGCCTCAGAGCGCGCTTCGGCAGTCACCCGCGCTGCCTCGGCTTCGGCGTCACGACGGGTCGCCTCGATCCGTGCGTCGGCTTCTCTTCGAGCCTGCTCTACGCATTGCTCGACCGACTCGTGCTGCTCACTCTCCACGTCGCGGACATACGCGCGACAGCGCTCTGCGACGCGCTCCGCCTCCTGCGCTTGGTGCTCGGCCTCGATGGACTCCTGAATAGCCGCATCCTCGGCCTGCTGAGCGTCCGCCACCGCGGCGCGGGCCCGCTGCATCCGCAACTCGATCGAGTCGCCTCCTACAGGAAGGGCATCGACGACGGCCACGCCCGCTTGGCGAGCGGTGTCAGCGAGCCCATGGGTCATACCGTGAGTCACACTGGCGGGGCCACGGTGCCCGGCCGCCTTCGACACCAGCCAGGCCGCGTTGCTCGGCAACTCCTTCACACCCTGCCCGACCGATCTCGTGAGGCGGCGGACCGCGGTGGATTGGTCGCGACTCTCGGGCATGCTGCTGCTCCCTCTGCTCCCTCTGCTCCGTCTGCCCGATGCCGTACGCATCGGTGCGCCGGGCGGCGCATCCCCGTGCTCGCGGAGTACCCAGTGACCTCCGGTACCACATCGTTCGCAGACGATTTCACCCCTCCGGGCGAGGTCCACTCAGTGTCGAACCGAGGTTCCTCCGAGGTAGCCGTACTTGACCTTCTTGTTGCCCGCTCGGTCGGTAGCCGTCGCCTTGTAGCGGCCGGTCCGGTCGACCTCGATACGGCAGCCGCCCTTGACCCCGGAGAGCTTGTCGGTGGCTCGGCAGCTGCGGCCGGTGACCGTGATCTTCGGGCGGTCGCGGTCGATGTTGATGCCGGTCACCGTGATCGTGGCGGTGCCGCCGTCAGCCGCGTGGACGATCCGGGTCAGCGTCTGGTTCTTGCCGCTCGTGCCCAGCAGGACGCCGACCGGACAGTCGACGACCTGCGAGCTCGGCGAGCTCGGCGAGCTGCAAGAGAACGAGATCTCGACCGGGTTGCGGTACCAGCCGGACTTCGACGGCTTCGACTTCGACTGGATCCGGGCGGAGACCACCGGGTCGATGCGGGTGTAGCTCGTCGCGCCGGCGAGGTAGCGGTCGTCGCCGTCGTACGACGCCGTCACCGTGGCGCCCGCCGAGAGCGCCACGGCGAGCGTGGCCCGACCCGTCTGGGGGTCGACCGGGACCGGCGCCTGCGCCTGGCCGTTGATCGTGAAGGCGACCGTCCCGCTCGGGCGGATGCTCCCGGCCAGGACGCCGCCCGGCTGCGCACCGGATAGCGCCGCGACCACATTGGTCGCCGAGGGCAAGATCGTGACACTGGTCCCGGACCTGCCGATGGTCAGGTCCCTCATGATGCTCGACTCGTCGGGCTCGCCCGGGTTGTAGACGGCCTGGACCTGGTAGTACTCGGACGACGATGTGACCGGCAGCGGAGTCTGGTCGGCCTGCTCGACCGGCGGACTGACGGCGACCCCGGCGGAGCTGATCGCGACCGGCGTGCCGATCGGGATCCAGGTCTCCATGTCCTCGCTGGTCCGGTAGTTGAACTGCACGATGCCCGACCCGACCGGTTGGCTCGCCTCGTCGACGACCCGCGCGGTCGCCCTGAGGTCTTGGCCGTAGGCCGCGGTATCCGGCAGTTCGATCGTCGTCGTCGGCACGTCGGCGCGGGCCGGTGCGGCGATCACGACCGGCGCCCCCACCACCAACGCCAGCGCAACGCACCTGACAGCGCGACGCATGAATGCGCGCATGTTTCCCCCCAGAAACAGCCTGTCCCCATGACAGCCCCCGAACGCACTGTATTCATATCGACAAATTCGGTCGATGCCTGTGTCTCAACTGGTGTAGACGGGTTGGGGTCAACTCACCAGGTCTCGGGGGACGTCGAGCCGGGGGATCCCGCCCAGGCCGCGCTTGTAGTGCACGTGACCGGCGTACCGGTCGAGGGTCAGATACAGCGCCTGGTGCGCGGTCCACGGCAGTGGCTCGGCGCCGACGTACCAGCTCTCCCCGAAGGCGATCCACACCGGCACCCACGAGGCTGCGTCGTCCCACTCGCCGCGCCGCGCGGTGAGCAAGCGGCGGCGGATCTGGAACGCCGTCCGCGGTCCGTCGGTGCAGATCGGCGCCGTGGCGACCGGCCACAGCTGGAGGTCCTGGGTCATCAGGTGGACCTCGAGGTCGCGCAGCACGGCCGGATCGACCAGGACGGTCGCGGCGTTCACGTGCGGCACGCGCTGCATGTCGGAACGTTCGCCTTTCGCGTACGCCGACGTCAAGGGTCCCTCCCACGACAGAGGTGCGAGGATCGCTCCGTGCCGAGGTGGATGCTGGTCGTGGCGGTCTTCCTGGCGACGGCGCTCGCGGTCTCGGCGGCGCCCGATCCGGCGGCCGCCGAGCCGGCGTCCCGGCTGACCGTCGACCTGAAGAAGGGCCGACACCGGATCTCGCCGCTGATCTACGGCGTCAACTTCGCCGAGCCCCGGTTCGCGCGCGCCGTCGACCTGTCCGTCAACCGGTGGGGCGGCAACGCGACCGAGACCTACAACTGGCAGGTGCGCGGCTCCAACCGCGGCCAGGACTGGTACTTCACCAACTTCGCGGACTGCTGGAGCGCGGCGTTCGACTACTGCAAGCGCGGCCAGGATTACAGCGCCGCCGACGCGCAGGTGCAGCAGGACCGATCCACGGGGACCGCCACCCTGCTCACCCTGCCGCTCATGGGTTGGGTGGCGAACGGCGTGTCGTACTCCGGCGACCATCCATGCAGCTATCCCGCGGCGGCCAACCCGCAGGACGACCACGACCCGTACCACGCGTCCTGTGGCAACGGCCGCCGCAACGGGCAGTGGCTGACCGCCGATCCGACCCGCGCCGGGGCCGCGGTCGGGCCGGCGTTCTCGGCGGAGTGGATCCGGTCGCTCACGCAGCGGTACGGCGACGCGCGGCACGGCGGCGTCTCGATCTACTCACTCGGCAACGAGCCGGCACTGTGGGACGACACCCATCACGACTTCCACCCCCAGCCCACCACCTACGACGAGCTCTGGACCAAGTCCCGCGACCTCGCGCAGGCCGTCAAGGACACCGATCCCGGCGCGGCCACGCTGGGCCCCGCCGAGTGGGGCTGGCCCAACTACTTCTGCTCCGCCGCCGACCACGTCCAGCAGGGCTGCTCGGCGAGCTCGCCCGACCGTGCCGCCCATGGCGGGACGGAGTTGGCGGCGTGGTACCTGCGGCAGTTCGCCGCCCAGGAGCAGCAGACCGGTCGACGACTCCTGGACTACTTCGACCTGCACTACTACCCGCAGGGCAGCTACTCCCCCGCGACCGAGGTCACCCGGTCGCTCTATGACACCGGCTATACCGACCCATCGTGGATCGGTGCGCGGATCGGGCTGATCCCGCGGATGCGGGCGTGGGTGCGCGACAACTACCCCGGCACCAGGCTCGGCATCAGCGAGTACAACCTCAGCTTGGGAGTCACCGCCGACCGACGGCTGCACAACGTCATCCAGGCCGACACGCTGGGCATCTTCGGCCGCGAGGGGATCGACCTGGCGACGTTCTGGCCCGATCGCGGCTCGCCGGTCCCCGCCGCGGCGTTCCGGATGTTCCGCAACTACGACGGGAAGCACCACGGCTTCGGCGACCGCGGCGTCTCCGCACGCAGCACCGACCAGCGCCGTACCTCGGTCTTCGCCGCACGCGTCGGACGGCACGGCCCGCTCACGATCATGGTGGTCAACAAGGCGAGCACCTCGACGCGGACGGCGATCCGGCTCCGGCACGCGCGCACCGGCCCGAAGGCCAAGGGTTTCCGCTACACCGGCGGTGGGATCCACCGGCTCGGCGCCGTCCGAGTCCGTCAGCACCGGATCGCGCTCACCCTGCCCGCCAACTCGATCACGCTGCTCCGGGTGCCGCTGCGGTCCTGACCGCACCTGGCCCGTTCGGGCCATGTCCCCAGCGTTCGGCCATTCTCCCCGCACGGCCCTCGCGAGCCTGCCACTCTGGTGCTCCGAAAGGGCGCGACTCGGGAGAGGTGCGTATGAAGCTGATCATCGGACTCGCGGTGGTGGTGGCCTGGCTCGTGGTCGGGTCCGTGGCCGCCGCGCAGCGCGGCTACTTCGACGAGGACCGCGCGGTCGGCTGCAACTTCGCCGCCACGGCCGGCCTGACGGTCCTGGCCGGGCCGGTCAACTACCTGGGTGTCGACCCCCGGATCTCCTGCAAAGGCCCGCATCCCTCCGCCTGAGCCTCGCTCGGCGTCCCACCCCAGGCTGGTCCAGACGTCCGGACCGTCTCTGGCGCTCGGTCAGTTGTCCGCGGCCGTCGTGACCGAGTCCATGTAGTCCTTGATCGTCGGCACCGCGGTCAATCGGTCGCGGAAGAAGTTGTTGATCAGGTTGACCACCTGCGTCTTGGCGGACTCGATGTCGGCCGCTCCCTCGGCCGCGACCTCCCCGCCGTCCGCCACCTCCTCGAGCGCCGTACGCAGCTTGAGCAGGGCGGCGACGAGTTCGGTCTCCTGGACGCCGTCCAGCGCCCGTACGACGGTGAGCACCAGTTCGTCGGTCTGGGCCCGCACGGTCTCCACGGGGATGGTCGAGCCGGGCGCCGCGGCGTTCTCGAGCGTCCCGATCAGCGACCAGACCTGGTAGAGCATCGTGGTCGGCTCGTCGAACAGCTCCCGGACGTACGCCGCGTCGAGGTGCCGGCCGGTGAGCCGGAAGACGTTGTACATCCGCTTCGCGGCCTTGCCGTAGTTGGCATGCCCGGCGTCGAGGTACTTGCGGACCTCACCCTCCAGCTGGTCGATGTACTCGTCGAGCGCATTGCCCGAGACGTGCTGGACCACCTTGGTGAAGGTCGGCAGCTGCCCGGCGTCGAGGTAGACCTCCTGGAAGTACGCGTCGAGGTAGCCGTCCAACGGGACGATCGCGCCGTCCGGCGCCTCCCAGGTCACGTCGATGACGTTGCTCGCGTTGGTGAGCCGCTGGTGCTCGGCGTCGACGACGACCCAGTCGAGCTTGCACCAGCCCGGCTCGGTCGCGAGTTCGTCCCACGACAGCGACCTCGCCGCACCGTCGACCTCGACGGTCATCGCCCCGGCCTTGATCTCGTCGAGGCGCCAGGAGATCGGCGCGCCCTGCTTCTGGGGCTCACCGTCGCGGACACAGTCGAAGGGGAACGAGCTCCACTTCGCCTCGATGAACTGATAGGTCGGGCCGCTCTCCCAGCCGATCGCCTTGTCGCGCATCAGGCCGGCCAGGATCGCGCACGCCTCGTCCCGGCTCCCGGCCTTGATGTTGAGCCGCTGGAAGAAGTCGGCATCGCCCGGATGGGTCTGGATCTTGGACTGCGCCGCCGAGCCGGACAGCGCCAGGGCGCTCTCGGCGACGCCCTCGGGGCCGGTCACCTCGACGACCTCACCGATCCGGCGGAACCGGGCCAGGTCGCGTGCGCTGAAGTCGAGCATGCTCACCCGGTGGCCGAAGACCCCGTCCTGCTCGTCGATGACGATGTCGGCGGTCTCGACGCCGTCCTCCCGGGTCATCGCGGCGAGCCACCGCTCGGTGTCGGCGGCGTCGAGCTCGATGCCCAGCCGCTGCGCGGACTCCACCAGACGTGCGACGTCGTCGCTCATGAATCGTCGTCCTCTCGGTTCGTACGGCGGTGCACGGGTTCGGCGTAGAGCGCCCGGAACAGTGCGGCCTGGTCCTGCGCGTCGGAGAGAGCGTGGTGCGCGAGCGGGCGTCCTGACAAGTACTCCGGGCCGAGGACGCTCATGCTGGTGCCGGCCCAGGTGCTGCCCAGCCGTCCCATCGCGAACGACTTGATGTCGAGCGCGGTGTAGCCGAACGGGTTACGGCCGACGTACCGCTCGAAGTAGTCGGCGACGAACATCCAGTCGAACGCGGCGTTGAAGCCGACGAACACCGCACGATGCCCCTCGGGCAGCACGTCGAGGACCCAGTCGGCGAACCGCTGCATCGCCTCCGCGGGCGGCTCGCCCATCGTCTCGAGGATGTCGAGCGAGAGCTTGCTGACCTCCAACGCCTCCTGGGTGGTCCGCTTGGCCTCGGGCTTGAGCTCGACGTAGAACGTGGTCTCCGGGTCGTCGACCAAACAGGCACCGATGGAGAGGAGTGCGTAGTCCGCTGGGGTCGCACCACCGGTCTCGACGTCGACGGAGATGAAGCACTCCGCGAGGTCACGGTCCTGTCCCTTGCCGCGGCTCATGTCGGCGAGCGTCCCACATGAGTACCCGGGCTCAGGACGGCTGAGCAGGTCGCCGCTGCCGTGGGCCGCCCCGGAGACGGCGCAATGGGCGGCATGACCGAGCGCCCCGACGCATGTCCCCGCTGCGGCTACCTCCTCCACCAGCCGCCACCGCTGCCCACCCCCACCCCATATGCCAACCCGTACGCCACGCCGTACCCCGCGCCTCCCGAGCGCCCGCCCGCTCGTCGCGGTATCACTGCCGCCTCGGTCCCGAGGATCCTGCTGGCGCTGGGTGCGCTCTGCGTCCTGGTCGCCGCGGTCATCTTCCTGGCCGTGGCGTGGTCGTCCCTCGGTGTGGGAGGCCGGACGACGGTCCTCGTCACCCTCACCTGTGTCACGGCCCTCGGTGGTCAACTCCTTGCCCGCCGCGGGCTCGCACTCGCGGCGGACGCCTTCACGATCGTCGCCCTCGGTCTGGTCACCCTCGACCTGTACGGCGCCCGCCAGGCCGGCTGGCTGGGGAGCCCGGACGTCGGTCAGTTCCTCGCCGTCGTCGGCGGCGCCCTGCTCGTGGCCTCTCTCGGGCTCAACCTCCCCGCCCGGCGGCTCGTCTCGCCCCAGATCGTCGCTCCGCTCGGCCTCGGTCTGGCAGCGCTCGGCGCCGCGGTGACCACCGACTCCGGCCTCGGGGCCCTCCAAGTGGTCGCCGGCGCCGCGGTGCTCGCGTTCACCGCCCTGGTCGTGCTCGGTCGCCGGCTGTCGACCCTGGTGCTGCCGTGGACCGCGGCCGCCGGCGGGCTGCTGGCCCTCGGCGCCCTCACCACGCTCGCGGTAGGCGACGCGCTGGCCCACCCGACGTGGCGCGGACTCTGGGTCGAGGGCCACGGGCTCGGCGCCCTCGCGGTGGCCGCACTGGTCCTACTGCCCTGGGCCGTGGTGGCTGGCGCCGACCACACCGGCGACGTGCGTCAGGTCGTCTGCGCCGGTTCCGCATCAATGCTCACCTGGGTCGTCGCCGTGCCGGTGCTGGACGAGGGTCTCACCGCGGTCACGCTCGCGGCTGCGGTCGCCGTGGTCTGGTGGTCGCTGGTCACGGCCGTAGCGCCCGCGCGCTGGCCTGTCGTACCCGTGGTCCCCCTGGTCGCCTCGCTGCTGGTTCTCCTGCCCGCGCCGGCCGCCCTGGCCGTGCAGGCGGTCTCGAACCTGTTCTCGGTCGCACCACCCTTCAGCGCCGACGCGTCGGTCCGGCTCGACCCGGTGGCCCCCTATGCCGAGGAGTGGCTGCTGCCGCTCGGTGTCGCGGTCGGAGGGCTTGCGGCGGCAGCGATCCTGCGTAGAGGCGGATGGCCACGCCCCACCGTCGCCCGCGCTACCGCCGCCACCGTCTCGGCGCTGACCGTGCTCCTGACCGCCGCGCTGTTCGCGGTGCCGCTGTGGCTGTTCGTCGCCGTCCTCGGGCCGCTCGGCTTGGCGATCGCGACGCCGAGCGCGGTGCTCACCCTCCTCGTGCTGGCCGAGATCGTCGCGATCGCGGCCGCACTGCTCCGGTTCCGCTCCGCCGCACTCGTGCTCCCGCTCGCGCTCGCCGGGTTCCTCTGGACCGGCGGACACCTGCTCGACCTGCGCCTCGACGTGACCTCGCTGGTGACCCTCGGGGTCCTCGGCCTGCTCGCGATCGCCGTGCCCCGGATCGAGCTGGAGCTCGCCGCGACCGTCGCGATCGCGGCGTCCTCGGCGGTCGGCATCACCGCCTCCCCCGACCTTTCGGTGGCCCTGGCCATCCAGCTCACGCTAGCCGGCGCCCTGGTGACGGTCACCGCGATCGTGCACCGTGATCATCGGCCGCTCGCCTGGGTGGGCGGACTGCTGCTGGCCGCCGCCACCTGGGTGCGGTTGTACGACATGGGCGTGCAGGCCCCGGAGGCGTACACGCTGCCCACCGCGGTCGCGCTGGTCACGGTCGGCGGGTGGCGGCTGCTCGTGGACCCCGATGCGGACACGCGGACCACCCTGCTGCCGGGGCTGGCGCTGGCGACGGTCCCGTCGCTGCTCTGGGTGCTCGCCGAGCCCGTCTCGATCCGCGCCGCGCTGCTGGGGCTGGGCTGCCTGGTGCTCGTGCTCTACGGCGTCGCGCTCCGCTGGTCGGCTCCGGTGGTCGTGGGCGGGCTGGTGGGCGGAGCGGTCGTGTTGCGCGAACTCGGCCCCTACCTCGCGGTCTGGCCGCAATGGGTGCTCATCGGCATCGCCGGCACGATGCTCCTCGGCGTGGGGATCACCTGGGAGGCACGGTTGCGCGACCTGCGCCGGACCGCGGTCTACCTCGGCCGGCTGCGCTGACCTGTGAGTCCGGCTGAGACCATCTGGGGGTGCTGCCGCGGTTCGAGGTCGTCGCGCGTCGACGGCCGGTCGCGCTGACCGCGCCGGGCTCCGGGCCGGTGCGGGCGCCGTACGTCGCCGTGGAGGCTCCGGGCAGTCCCGAGCTGACCCTGTCCGGTGGTCCCGTGACGCTGACCGCGACGTTCGAGGGTCGCGTGACGCTGCACCTCACCACCGACGGCCGCACGACGAGCCACCGCAGCCGGCGCAGCGGTCGGCCCGAGGGCCCGGTCGAGGCCGTCGCGCTGACGCTCACCGGGCCGCAGGTCACCGCCTTCACCCGCGAGGCCGGTTCGTGGGTCGCCCGGGCCCGGGCCGACCTCACGGAGCGGTACGACGTGCACGACGAGACCTGGCTCTCGGGGCTGACCGTCAGCCACTCGATGGGCCGGTTCGGGCAGCTCGGCCTGCGCGACCTGCGGCTGGTCAGCCAGTCCGACGGGTCGCCGTACCTGCGGGACGGACGGCTGCTGCTCACCGCGACCAGCGCCGGTCCGGGCGGCTTCACGACCGGACACTGCTCGGTCTGGTCACTGGATCCGGAAACGCTGGAGCTCGAGCATCGCGCGGACCTGTTCGTGCGACGCGGCGTGGACCACGGCGTCTACGGCGACCACGCCGCGCACCTGCTCCGGGACGGCGATCGGTGGCTGCTCGCGGCGAGCACCTGGGGCGACTTCGACCCGCACCGGCGACCCGTCGGAGTGGTCCTCGCCGAGACGACCGACGACGTGACCCGCGGCGTGCACGTCCTCGATGGTCGGCCGTTCGCGCTGCCGACCGACGGGTTCCGATCGGTGGGGGTGTGGGACCCGCACCTCGTGCGGTCCGGCTCCGGCTGGCTGGTCGGCTACGTCAGCGCCACGAAGTACTTCCGCTTCCACCCCGTGCTCGCGGCGGGTCCCGACCTCGACTCGCTCGTGCTGCGGGCCGTGGCCGAGGGCCACCGCGAGACCGAGGGCACCACCCTGACGCGGCTCACCGGACCCGACGGGGAGTGGCGGGTGCTGGCCAGCGACAAGCGCCGGCGCTGCTACCCCGTCCTCGACCTCGACCTGCGCGAGGTCGACCGGCTCGACGCGTTCTACCCGACCAACATCCCGTGGCCCACGATCGCGACCCTCGACAGCGAGAGCCTGCTCGTGGGCTTCAACGGCGCGCCGTATGGCGGTCGCCTGGTGGGGTACGGCAGCCACGGCGAGGTCGTGCTGCAGCGGGCTAGCGGCGACTAATCAGTCACCTTGAGCAGCGGCCGGACCGCGGTGCGGGCCGAGTGGATCCGTGACTTCACGGTGCCGAGCGGGACGTCGAGCAGTGCGGCGATCTCGTTGTAGTCGAGCTCCTGCACGTCGCGCAGCACCAGCGGCTCGACCAGCTCCGGGTGGGTGGCGCCGACCGTCTCCAGCGCCTCCAGCAGGTCGAGCCGACTGCCGGCGATCACACTGG
>ERZ761607.3961-NODE-3961-length-13656-cov-5.241600_pt1 | contig 13656 bp, 11 predicted proteins | sample MGYA00511164_ERZ761607 | MGnify/ENA primary metagenome ERZ761607 (study PRJEB28899, sample SAMN02445080) | bioreactor sludge metagenome | biome: EBPR sludge | place: Australia: Brisbane, Thorneside Wastewater Treatment Plant | collected 2011-06-22 ...
AAGGTTTGACTGGATATGCACATTATACGATGCTTGTCAATGCGTAAGTCCTAGTGATGTTGTTCAAGTTCCTGGGCTGGCTGGGCCGAGGGAGTCCTTCGTCTTCAGCGACTCACGCCAGGCTGGTGGAGGAGGCGGGAGAAAGCCCGCAAACCATGGCGCAGGATCAGCGCCATCACACCGACGCGGCTTTGCTCAGCAGTCATCACAGCCGCCACGACCATGATTCGTATGATCCGCCGCCATCGATGTGACCGATTGGCGTCCTCACCCTCGCCGACGGGTTGCCGGACCGACGCTTGCTTGGGCCGTTCCGCGACGTCGCTGCGCCGCCTCACCGGTGAAAGAAGGTCAAGCGGATAGTTGATCAGATGGAGAGGGGCATGATGGAAAACACGGTTTACTTGCTGCCAGGACGCGGTAGTCGCTTACAGAATTTGAGAGGAACAGATGAAAGTCTTTACCATTGGTTACGGCGGTCGGGGAAAGGAGGATTTCCTGTCCCTGCTGAAGGCCAACGCGGTGCGCACTGTCGTTGATGTTCGTCTCCGTCCCGACCGGGCCAGCATGGGTCTTTGGGTCAAGGCGAAGACCGCAGATAAAGGGATCGAGAGTTGGCTCGCGGCGGCGGGTATCGGTTATCGTTCGCTCGTCGAGTTGGGCAATGTGTTTCTCGATTTCCCAGACTGGCAGCCCCGTTACCAGCAGTTGCTGGTCGCGGCGGGTGGCTTGTTGACCGAACGGCTCCACGGCATCCCGGGACCGATTTGCTTGCTCTGCGCGGAGAAGCACGTTGCAGACTGCCATCGGCTTCAGATTGCGGAATACCTCGCCCTGCACTCCGGAGTCACCGTCCACCACTTGGAATAACCCCATCGAGGAGGACGGCGTAGCGATGAAAACCTTGATCGTCTCTTGTCTTCAGCAGGTTCCCCATTTGGTGGAACGGTTTCATCCCGACCGTTTGCTCTCGATCTCGGCCATCCCCGAAACGCCGGGTTACATGCAGCGCTCGCAACACCGGGTGCTGAACTTTGCCGATATCGATACCCCGACCCGGACGAATCTCCGCTTCGCCGCCAAGCCCGAAGACATCGAGGTGATCCGGTCGCTCAAAGACGACGAAACGGTGCTGATCAACTGCCGGCTCGGGCAGCGCCGATCACCGACCGCAGCCCTCATTGTGCTGTGGGCCTTGTACCCCGGCCGCGAACAGGAATGGGTGGAGCGGATCCAAGCCCAGGCCCCCTACGTCGAATTCAATCGGTGGATGTTACGGCTCGCTGATCCCCAACGGGCCTCCCGGGTCCAGAATCGTCCACGGGTACTACCGCCCAAGGGCTGTTTCTTGGTGCTGGAGCCCGATGCCATGGACGGATCCAAGGACCCGAGATCAGAAAGCCCCCATTGACGACACGCCCCAGGGATGGCTCTGGATGTCTTTCCCTGTGAGGAGGGTCATGCGCAGGAACGCTCCTTCATTATCGGCGGTGGCGGACACGATTCAAGGAGCGGTTGCTCACCCAGCGCGCCGAGCGGCTGCCCCGTTTCTTCGCATCCCGATCCATCCCGCCCAACGTCTGGCTCGGCGTCACAGTGGAGAATCGCCACCACGGGCTGCCGCGCATCGACTTTCTTCGCTGGATGCCCGCTCGCGTCCGCTGTTTCAAGCCGTCGGGCACTGCGGTTAGGAGCGCGCCGGGATCGAATGGGCAGTGGCTAAAAGATACACTCGGTGATATAGTTCGCCGCTAATGAGACGAGTGTTCAAGACCCGCTTTTTCGCCCGCTGGTCGCGCAAAACCGACCTGGACGACGCCGCGCTGTGCCGGGCGATCTCCGACATGGAACGTGGCCTGATCGATGCCGATCTAGGCGGGGGCGTGTTGAAGAAGCGTGTTGCACTGCCTGGTTGAGGTAAAAGCGGCAGTGCGCGAACCTTGGTAGCCACCCACCAGGGTGACCGTTGGTTCTTCGTGTTCGGTTTCGAGAAGAAGGTTCGGGCCAACGTGAGCGCGAAGGAATTGGCGGCGTTGCCGGCCCTCGCCACGGATTTGTTGAAGCTCTCCTCGGCCGAACTCGACCGCCAAGTCGAGAACGACGTTTTAGCGGAGATTTGCCGATGACCCGCCGAACTGAAGCGACCAGCCCCCTCCTGGCGGCGGTCCACGAGACCGCGACCGACCTCCACGCGGCCGGTCTGATCGACCGGCGCCGGCTGCGGGAATACGACGCGCTGTGCCTGCCGCCGGTGCCGGCGTACTCCAGCGCGTACATCCGCGCCCTGCGCCATCGCCACCGGCTGAGCCAAGCGGTGTTCGCGGCGGTGCTCAACACCAGCCTCTCGACGGTGCGGCAGTGGGAAATCGGCGACAAGCGCCCGAGCGGTCCCTCGCTCAAGCTGCTGAACCTGCTGGACCGCAAGGGCCTCGATGCGCTGCTCTAACCGCCCTTCGGAGGCGAGAGATCGGATGGGAAAAAATTTCGGGACCTGGTGGCGCCAATGCCGGAAGAACGGCAGGCGCGCCGCGCGACGGAAACCCGGCGGCTGATCGACGAAATGCCGCTGCAAGTGCGGCGCAAGGCCCTCGCCCTGACCCAACCGCAGGTAACCGCCGCGCTCGGCATCACCGGCGGCGGCGTAAAGCACGACGGGTGGCCTCGTATCGGAGCACCTGGAAGCGCACTAACCCGCCGTGCTGGAAACCGAAGCGAGCGGCGACCGCTCAGGGCAAGCGGCTTGGCGCTGGGCTTAGAATGCCCCTAAATTTATATCATCTTATCCTTCCTTCAGCTCCCCCGCCCCAGCGCATCGTAGAGGGTACTGCGCGGAATCCCGAAGGTCCGGCACACCGCCGCCTTGCTTTCTCCCCGACCCAAAGCCGCCCGAACCGCCTCCAGGCGCTCCGCATCGAGGGCTCGCGGCCGCCCGCCCCGGCGGCCGCGCCGCCGGGCCGCCGCCAGGCCCGCCTTGATCCGTTCCTGGGTCAAGGCCCGCTCGTACTGCGCCAGCGCCCCGAACAGATGAAACAGCAGCTCCCCGTGCGGGGTCGCGGTATCCATCTGCTCGGTCAGCGAGCGAAAGCCGACCCCGGCGGTCTTCAACCCATTCACAATTTCGATCAGATGCGGCAGCGACCGCCCCAACCGGTCCAGCTTCCACACCACCAGTACATCCCCCGGCCGGAGAAACGCCAGTGCCTGGGCCAGACCCGGTCGGTCGTCGCGGGCGCCGCTGGCCTTATCCTGGAACAAATGGCGCTCGTCCACCCCCGCCGCCAATAATGCATCCCGCTGCAGGTCGGTGGTCTGCCGGTCGGAGTCGGACGACACTCGCATGTAACCGATCAACATATCCGAAAACCCCCAAATGGAATTTCCGCACAGTCTAACAATCCGGCTGGGTTTTTCGTACTCCTTAACCACCCGAAATCGGGGATTTTTGGCTCCAGCCGCTGCCCTATCGAAAAACAGGTGTTTGGCGGCAGGTTTGTGGAGATTGAGGTGTTTTTTGAGGGAGGGGTGGTGGAGAAATTGATGATGGTATAAACGCCATTATCGGGGGTGAAGAACCCATCCAGGGCTTCGCCATTTTACGTGTTACGTGTTATGTAACAAATGATTGGAGCGGCGATTCTCGCCGGTGAGGCTGAGCAGTAGGCCCAGTGGGAGCGCAGCGACCAGTTGCGAGCGTGCGCCCGCCCCGTGAATCCCGAAAGGCCTTTAACCGGCGCCGGCCGCGTGGGGGAACGCGGGGCGCAGGAGTCACTCCAGGAGGAACGCCTTGATGCGCCGCGCGGCGGCGGGCGGATCTTGCTGCATAAAACAATGCCCACCTGGTACCTGCTCTACACTGATCCACGGGTTGATGCTCCGCCAGCGTTGGACCGCCGAGGCCACAAAGGGATAAGTCTGGGCGCCGTATTCCACGTTGACTGGGATTCGGACCTTGGCCAGCGACGTCCACAGCCGGCGTGGAAACGACCCAAAGATCTCGGCCTCGCGGCTGGGGCGGCACTTGAGCTCGACGCCCCCTTCCGCCCGGTCTTTCAGCGCGTAGTCGACATAGGCCCGCAGCGCGTCCGCCGTCCAGCCCTTGAACATGCCCCGCTCGTGCAGATTCGCATACGCCGCCGCGCGATCCGGCCAGTGGCGCCGCCGCGCGCGCGCCTTGCGCGCCAGCGTATTGCGTCGGTAGAGGCCGACCACATCCGAGAGCGCCATGGCGCCGATCATCAGGGGCGTGAACAAGACCGGATCCAGCAGCACGGCGCGACGAAATGGCGCGGGCGCCCGCGCCAGCATCAGCGCGGTAATGACCCCGCCAAAGCTGTGACCTACGGCAAACGGCGCGACCGCGCCAAAGCGGTCGGACTGGGCGCGCCACGCTTCCAGGGCCAGTTCGGCGGTACGGTTCCAGCCATGAAAGCGGCCACCGTGGTCGGTATCCCCATGCCCCTGCATATCGCTGAGGACGATATCGAAATCCGTCTGCAGGATTTGGAGCATCGGCCAGTAGGTTCGACCGCAATAGCCGTTGCCGTGCAGAAAATGCAGGACCGGTTTTCCGGATGGCGTGGAATATTCCCCACGCAGGGTGAACCCCGCCGAACAGTGGTGCGACCAGGCCAGCAGGGCAGGTGTTTTCAAGCGACTCGGGGAACGGTGATAGGTTGATTGGCCAAGGGCTTGAAACTATAACACCTCCCAGCCTGGAACCCTACCGCGAGCGTTCCGGTGTCCCGGGGACCGGGCCACCGCGCTCTGGGGTAGCGAGACGGGGTTGGCCGAAGCGCGGGCGCCGCCCGTCCTCGTCAGGTCGGGCGGCCCGACACGGGATGCTCCAGAAGGCCGGCATCGAGAAGAAGCGTTCGCCCCACAAGTTGCGCCCTACGGACGCCACGAACCGGCTCGACACCGGGGTGGAACGGGTGGATATTCAGGCGCTGCTCCGACGGACACCCACATGAACTAGGACCGCAGGGCGACACTGGTCCACAAGCGGTGCTTATTGAACTGAACCGGGAAAAGGCTACTCCCTTTCTCATGTCCGAATCTGGACCCAAGCCCACCGTCCGGCTGGCCGCCCTGCTGCAACGGTTCGCGCGCAGCGCGCTGCTGGGTGCGGCGCTGATCGCCGTCTCGCTGCTGACCGGCATGGCGGGTTACCACTATTTGGAAGGGCTGCCCTGGCTGGACGCCTTCAGCAACGCCGCCATGATCCTGTCCGGCATGGGACCGCTGGCGCCACCGCAAACGCCCGGCGGCAAGGTGTTCGCCGGCTTGTACGCGCTCTACAGCGGGCTGGCGGTGGTGCTGATCACCGGCATCACCTTCGCGCCCCTGATTCATGCCTTTCTGTATCGCCTGCATCTGGAAACGAAGGACGATGAGCCGGAGGCGTGAGGATCGGGGCGAAGCCACCCCTCGTGGGGCGGACGCGGAGGACGGCCAAGGTGAAGCTGCGGTGCGCCGGGCAACGGGCCATCGCCCGACGGCGACCACCGCCCAGCACGCGAACCTCGATTGCGTGGTGGGGCAAGTTACCGAGATGACCCGCGATTTATTCGAGCCGACGCCCCCGGTCGAACCCTGGCCCGAGCGGCTGGGGCCGGGCGCGGTGCTGCTGCACGGCTTCGCCCTCGCCGAGGCCCCGGCGCTGATGGATGAGTTGGCGCGCAGCGCGGCGTCGGCGCCGTTTCGCCACATGATCACCCCGAGCGGTCACCGGATGGCGGTGGCGATGACGAATTGCGGCGCGCTGGGGTGGGTATCGGATCGGACCGGCTACCGCTATGCGCCTGTGGACCCGGAGACCGGTCAGTCCTGGCCGCCCATGCCGGCCGGCTTTCGCCAGTTCGCGCACGAGGCGGCGGCCCAAGCTGGGTTTGCCGGCTTTGTTCCCGATGCGTGCCTGATCAATCGCTACCAGCCAGACGCGCGCCTGTCTCTGCACCAGGATCGGGACGAGCGCGACCTGACCGCCCCGATTGTCTCGGTCTCCCTCGGCCTGCCGGCGGTGTTCCTGTGGGGAGGTCTGAAGCGCCAGGACCCGACCCGCCGCATTCCCTTGGTCCACGGCGACGTGCTGGTGTGGGGCGGTCCCGACCGGTTGCGGCATCATGGCGTGCTGCCGCTCCAAGCCGGCCAGCACGCGCTGCTGGGCGAGCAGCGGCTCAATCTGACGTTCCGCCAGGCCGGATGAGGAGGGACGGCAAATAGAACCCTGCCCAGCAGGCGGAAGGACCCGCGCCGAGGTGAGTATCTATTCGCATGCGCGCCCGGCCAGAAACCGGTGTCCACGCAAGCGGCCCGCGCCGACCGGCGGGGGATGGTGGAGAAAGCGGGCATCGAGAAGAAAATCAGCCCCCACAAGCTGCGCCACACCTACGCCACCAACCTCCTGAACGCCGGGGCGGAATTGGTAGATATCAAGGCGCTACTGGGCCATGAGAGCGTCGCCACCACCCAGATTGACACCAACGTCGGGCAGGAACGGATGGAAAAGGTGGTGGGGTCCACTATAAGCATCTATTCCGCCCGGATCGCCGTAAGACTGGTCGAAGCCGACTGGCCTTGCTCGTCGACGACGCGGACGACGAAATGGCCTGGCTTTCCGGGCCAGTGGACGGTGGCGCCTTCGCCGACATAGGCGTCGTCGACAAACCAAAACAAACGTCTTCGGTCACCGGCGCTGATGCTGGAAAATTCGATGGTGTCCCCTCCGCCATCGCGTATCGGATAGGTCATGCTGGCTTGGGGGGACACGATGCTCGGCGGATGAGCGCCGGAATCTGTTCCGGTCAGGTCCGCGCAGGGTTTTGCAAATGCCGGCGGGGGTTCCCGGCGCACACCGGCGAGCCGGTATAGCGCCAGCACGTCGCTGTCCCAGAACTCGGCTACCTGGGGAATGCCGCGTTTTTCGTCGCCTCGGCACAATCGGCGGCCGCTGGCCGGATCGACATGGATTTGCCGGTGCACGGCGCAGGTCTTGATCGGCGATACGCCGGGAATAATCCAGTCCGTTTTGCCATGCGGACACCAAGGCGAGCGCAGCGCACCGGAAATCGGACAGATTTCGACGCGCTTCAATCCCGGCGACGGAGCGGGGCGAGATTGGCCGGAGGGCTTTTCCTGATTCACCGCTTCGAGAATGCCGAACAATAACGGCCCGGCTAAATCCCTGCCGATAAAATGGCGATTGGGTGTTCCATCGAAGTTGCCGACCCAGACACCGGCCAGCCAGTCGCCCATCAAGCCCACCGCCCAGGCGTCTTTCAAGCCGGAGGAGGTTCCGGTCTTCCAGGCGACCTTGCTTGCTAATCCGAACGAGCGCAGGCCAAAACTGCGTTGCGGCGGCGGATTTTGCTCCAGCATTTGCCGAACCAGGAAGGCGGCTTCCGGTGAAAGCAGGCGCGGGTTCTGCGTAATATCGGCTATCTGTTCCTTTGGCGATATCAGCCAGTGCAAGGTTCGATACTCGCCGCCGTTGGCAAACAGGCCGTACAGCTTGAGCAATTGCTCCATCGAAAGCTCGGCTCCGCCGATGGCCAGCGCCAGGCCGTAGCTCGGCTCGTCCTTGGGCAGCCGTAGACCGGCTTGCCGCAGAAACTGGTACAGCGTGGGCTGTTGCAATTGCCCCATCAACGCGACGGCCGGGATGTTGCGGCTGCGCACCAGCGCATCGGTTGCCGACAGCGGGCCGTAGTAGGTGCCCTCGAAGTTTTCCGGCTGATATTCGCCAACTCGAAGCGGCGTATCTTTGAGCAGGCTGTCCGGGGTAATCAGGCCCTGATCCAGCGCCAGCGCATAGATGAATGGCTTGAGCGTGGAACCGGGCGAGCGCCTGGCTTTCAGCCCATTGACGAAGCCGTGAATCCGGCTGTCCAGGTAGTCTGCGGAACCGACGTACCCCGACAATTCCATCGTTGGCGCATGAACGACCATCACTGCGGCGTTGGTGACGCCCTGCATCCGGTGCTGGCGGATGAAACTGCCCAGCAGCGTTTCGGCCAGCCCCTGCACCGTGGGGTCCAGCGTCGAGCGTAGCGTCCGTTTTTCCAGGGCCAGTGAGCAGGCGCGTTCGGCGAAGTGCGGGGCGCGAAATGGCAGGTCGTCCCGTCGGCGGAACCCCAGCCGCTCGAAGCCCGGATTGTCGCCATAAGCGATCCGCCAAGCGCGTTGCAGCGCTTGTTTGCCAGCGGCAGTGAGCGGAGCGCGAAGCTTGGGATTCTGCGGAATCAGCGCGAGTACGCGCGCCTCATCCGGGGTCAGTGCAGCGACATCTTTATGAAAATAGACCCAGGCCGCCGCACCGACGCCCTCGATATTGGCGCCATAAGGGGCGAGATTCAGATAGGCTTCCAGCAGCGCAGGTTTGGAAAAATGCCGCTCCAGCCAGAGCGCATAACCGACTTGGCTAAGTTTGCCCAGCGGATGGTTGGTCTTCAGCCGAAAGCGTTGACGCGCCAGTTGCATCGTCAGCGTGGAAGCGCCGACCAGCCGGTCCCGCATGACGAAACCGCTCCAGCCGGCCCGCGCCAGCGCGAGCGGATTAACGCCGGGGTGAACGTAGAACCAGCGATCTTCGTAATCCAGCGTCGCCTGTCGCAAGGCCTCAGGCATGGCTTCCAGCGGCGTCCACAGGCGGAATTTCTCGTCTCCGGTCAGGCTCAACCGCAGCAGCTTGCCGTCCCGGTCGAGCACGGCGCAGGAAGCGTTCGCCCGGTTCACCAACAATGGCGGCGGGATCAGACCGAGCGCGAGCCAGGCCAGCGCGATAAGCAGGCTGGTGACAGCCGTGTAAACAAGCCACCTCCGCCGTTTATTCATCACCGCTAATGCGTCCACATTCGGCCAGATAACGCCATATGCGGCGGCCTGCCGTGCTCCCAGTCCGATCCCGGTAAATCAGCACCGGGGTCTGCTCTTTCGACATCCCCCGTTTCGAGGCTGTGCCGCCCCAAATTCAATCCTTCACCCGAATGCTCTCCGCCAGGCCGCGATACTGGATTTCGGTGTCGTACATGCCTTCGGCGAATACCGGCGGCACGGTATAGGTTCCGGTGTTCAGCGGTTTCAGGCGGAACTCGAAATATTTTTCGCCACTGTCCAGAGCGCCGAAGAATACGACCCGATCTTCCTGCACGTCGATGTATTCCGGCTCCCACAAGGGTTTGTCTTTGATCGGCAGTGATTTGCGCGCGCCCAGTCCTTCTTCGCTCAGGTCGATTTCAAAACCACCGGGAATCAGCATCACCACCGCGAGGTTCTTCATCGCCCGATCGGGGTGCAGCGCGAAGCGGATGTGCAATTTGTCCTGCAAATCCAGTTCACGGGCCTTTTCTCCCTTCTCGTTCAACAACTCGCGATTGATGGTAATCGACTGGCTGATCGCGGTGGTCGGCGCCGCCTTGTCGTAGCCGCGCTCAGTGAGTTGATAATACAGATTCCAGACGCCTTCGCCGCTCACTGCAACCGGGGTCATCATCCGTTCCAGTTCGACTCGCTTGACGGTCATGCCTTCCAGCGCCAGCGAGATGGGCGGCTGGCCGGCGTTCACCCTGAAACTCTTGCCGTCTTCATGTTCGAACCGGTTCCACAGGCTGCCCAGGCCCAGCAAGGCCCACGATCCGCGGAAGGAGTTGGTTTTTTGCTTCACCATGTCCTGGCCCAGTTCCAGCAGATAACGGCCGAATTGCGGGTCTTGGGTGTCGACAAGTTTCGAGAAGTGCTTGTTGAGCAGGTAGAGGTAGAGGCTCATCATCTCTGGGTCGTTCTGGAGATTCCACGGCAGCAGCCCGGACTTTTTCCATTGACGCTGGAATTCACCGAAGAAGCGGTCGGCATCCTGGTCGAGGTGCTGGAGTTTATAGGACGCGCCCAGCAGGAATCGCACCCAGTTGGCCGCCGGCTCACCTCTTCTGTCTTCGCGCTGCCAGCCTTGTCCCCATTGCCGATCAAGTTCGGCCTCGAAGGCCTTGAGTCGGTCGGCCACGACCTGGCCGTTGCGGGACAGCAGGTAAAGGGCATAGGCTTGGGCTTCGTGTTCGCGCCAATAGTAATGCCGTTCCTGGGTGTATTGGTCGGCGTAGTGGATCGCGCGGTCGAACAGCGTATCCAAGACCCGTTGGCCGCGCTCGCGGGCTTCCAGCAACAGATGGGTCGCATACATCGAGTACAACGGCTCGGACGGGCCGGCAATCGACCAGTACGCGAAACTGCCGTCATGTTTCAAGCGGGCTTGCAGGATTTTCATGGTGCGCTTGAACAAGCGGTCGACATCCTCGGTCGATAAGCCCAATTCCACGTTTCCGCCCAACACAACCGCCGGAAAGGCCTGGCTGACCAGTTGCTCGGTGCAGCCGTAGGGGTAATGTTTCAGATATTCGACGATGCCGCGCAGATAGGCCGCGGGCGTCATCGAGACGGAAAATTCCGCGAAACGCTGTTCGTCATAAACCTTGCGTTCGAGATCGAGTTTCGCGGTCTTGCCGGCCTGCTGGTCGACGATGCGTAACACGCCGTTCCGCATCGTAGTCAGCAACGGCTGAGATGGGCGAATGCTCATCTCCTCGCTATAGCCGGCCTCCCGGCCGCCGCCGGAAACCTGATAACGCAACTCGATGGGCCCAAGCTTCTCCCTGGCCTTCGCCTTGAACCGCACCGTGCCGTCCTTGCCCGGCCCCAGCGTCAGGGTTTGCGGATTGGGCGATTGCAATTCCAGCGCGTCGCCAGCGTTGACTGACACTTCCAGCGTCTTGTCGCCGTTCTCGCCGGTGTTGTTCGCCACCAGTACGCCCATGTCGAATTCGTCGCCGGGAGCGACCGCCAGCGGTTGCTGCGGCTGGATCACATAGGGGTTGCTGGCGACCGTGCGGCTGACTGGCACGGCGAGCTTGCCGGCATTGACCGCGACGGCCAACACCCGAATGCTGCCGTTGAAATAATCGGGCACCGGTATGGACAACACCTGTTCGGCCGGCCCGGCGTCCAGGATGCCCGACCAGAAGGCCAACGGCGGCTTGTGCTTGCGGGCGAAGGGGTTCTTGTATTTGCCGAAGGTTTCGGCATCCTCGTCGCCGCCGGTCGCCGACAGCTTCTGCACCAGCGCGTAATCGGGCAGGATCAGGTCCAGAATCTGGTGGGTCTTGGTCTGCAAGGCCCGCTTGCGGAAGAAGAAGTCTAGTGGGGCCGGGTTGCGGTAATGGGCAAACTGGAGGATGCCTTCATCCACCGCATAGATCACCAGCTTGGTGGATTCCCTGGCACGGTAATGCACCTCCAGATTGTGGCCGGGCCGCACTTTTTCGGGCACGTCGAGCGTGACCTCCTGCTGATAAGCCTGGCGGGAAATGGCAAATGGAACCACCCCGTAGCTAAGCGGGCTCATATAGATTTCCCGCGAGTCCAGCGAGCGGACGAAGGCCACCGAGAGGTAGGCATTGCCGCTGACGCTTTTGGGCAAGGTGATCCGGTGGGTCGATGACGCGCTGTTGGTCTTGATCCATTGGCTGGCGACCACGCCATTCTGTTCGATGGTCATCAGCCCGGCGCCCTGGTATGGCGCGACGATCTGCACCTCAATCGGCTCGCCCGGTGGGTACTCCTTCTTGTTCAGCGTCAGGTTCAGTTCGGCATTGCGCTCGATGTTCCGCGTCACATTGCCCTCGCCGGCGACGTCATAGTCGGCCCGGTTGAGTTCCTCGCCCTGGGCGTTTTTGAATACAACGTAGAAGCGGCCCGGATTGCCTGTGGGTAGCGCCAGTTCGCCCTTGCCGTCGGTCAGCGATACCGGCAAATTTCCGCGCGGTTCGTCACGCTGAACCGACTGATAGGCGTAGAGGCCGTCCCCCCGCTTGACCAGCGTCGAAATAAAGCGCCGCTCGAAGATTTCCGCGGCGATTGGCCCTGCCTCTTTCGGTTTGAAGTCCGCACCAACCATCAGCAGTTTCAGCTTGCGCGCGCTGCCTTTCGGAATGTAATCGAGGCTGCCATCGGCGGCTATGCCGAGCAGCGAGGATTGCCGGGATACCAGTGTAGACGCCACGTTGACCACCGAACGCCCGGAGTCTTTCTCGAAGCCCTCACCGGCCAGGTTGATTTCAAAAATCGGTTCATTGATATTCGAGAGCGGCAGGTCGAACGTGGCGATGCCTTGCGCGTCGGTGTTCACTTCGCCCAAATCCTGGGGCAATTTGGCAATATCCGCTTCGAACGTGCCGCGAAAACGATATTCGGGGAAACCGGGCACTTGCCCCAGCCAGGGGCGGATGGTCATTTCCAGCTTGGCTGGATTGCCGACCGCCGGCGTGCCGAACAGGTTGCGCACGGTCACGGTGGCTTTGGCTCCTTCCGGCTTCAGCCAGCCAGCCTGCGCTCCCAGGATTTCGGTCTTGACCTGCAAGCGATCCGGCTGGAATTCCTCGACCCTGATCGTGGTGGCGCCCAAGGATATTGTTTTGGTTTTTTGGGACTTGTCGTCCTTTTGCGGGAGGAACAACTCCACGCGGTAAGTACCGGTCTTGCCGGCTTCAGGGCTGGTCCAGTCCAGTGTCTCGAAACCTTCCAGGCCGAAGGCGACGGTCTCGCTCCAAACCTCCTGATCTTGCGGGTCGGTGATCACGGCTTTGAGCGGCAGTCCCGCCGGCAATGAAGACCAGTCGCGCTTGCGCAGGATCAGCCCGATATGCACTTGATCGCCGGGGCGATAGATGCCGCAGTCGGAGAACACGAAGGCGTGCAGCGAATCCGCCGCATCATGTAGCCCGTCCACGTCGAAACGCGACACGTCCAGCAGCCGGTTATTCCGCGAATAAGGCAGGAAGGACAGATCGCCGTCTTTTTCGGCGAGGTAGACCGAGGGCGCCTTTTCGTCTTTCAATCCCTCGACCGATGGGAAGCTGACCTGGCCCTGCGCGTTGCTCTTCGCCGAAGCGAGCGGGATTCCGTTCATGCCCAGCAATGAAATCTGGGCGCCGGCCACCGGCTGGCCGCTGCGAAACGACATCACGAACACGTCCTGATGGCCATCGGCGGCGGTTTTGACCAGCAGCCCCAAGTCCGTCAACAACACCAGGCGCTGGTCTTTGATTAAGGCCTCGTCCGCTTCGGTCGCGGAGGCGTCTTGCTCGTCCGTCCCGGATTCGCTCGCGGAATCCTCTGATTCTTCTGTATTCGAGGCGGCTTTGTCGGCGCATCCATTCTGGCCTTCCTCGCCGATTTCCCCGGATTCCTCATCGCCGGTTTGCGCCGCGTCATCGCTAGCGCAGGGCTCGGACGCTTCAGCCGGCTTATCCTTTTTCTCCGCGATTTTCAACAGGAACAGGCCGTGAGGCGGATAGCCCTTGGTCTGCGCGAAGCGCGCGAAATCGACCGCGAAATACTGGCGCTGCATTTCCTTGCCCGCCGGCATCGACTCCTCGTAGCTGAATGTTTCAGCAAAATGTTCGATCGGCAGCTTGAAGTCGGGATTTTGAAAGTCGCCACGGGTGAATTGGGCGAAGTGGTGCATATTGTGCGGCAGCACCCGCTTCAACTCGATCTGAATCTTGTTCACTCCGCGCACTGCCGCGCCCAGTTTTTTCGTGCCGGTCAAGCTGAGCAGCGCGCCGTCATGCAATATCTTCAACTCCCGCTGATTCGCGCCCAGCCCAA
>ERZ761607.3965-NODE-3965-length-13651-cov-9.751839_pt1 | contig 13651 bp, 10 predicted proteins | sample MGYA00511164_ERZ761607 | MGnify/ENA primary metagenome ERZ761607 (study PRJEB28899, sample SAMN02445080) | bioreactor sludge metagenome | biome: EBPR sludge | place: Australia: Brisbane, Thorneside Wastewater Treatment Plant | collected 2011-06-22 ...
CTCACACCACAATCAGGAAGAACACAAAGGAGCGCCTTTGATATCCTTGCTCGTCCTGGAGACTTTCCAGGATTTAATGTGGTGGGGTTAACTTGGGGAAATTCAGACGCGAATTATACTAATTCCTTGCTCATGACGGAAGTGTTTATTGAATATTCATTTCCTTCTTGAGCGACGCAATAAGGTCCGCCTTTTCTGTCTCTGGCAGGAATGCCTCTTCCGCCGCGGTCAGCACACAGGTCTTCAAAACATCCATCGGTAGGTTCAACTTCTCTCGTGCCTGCTGGAATTCATGTGATAGCGTAATGCGCGAAATGCTGGGGTCATCCGTATTGACCGTTGCCCGCAACCCTGCAGCGATCATTTGCGGCAGGGGATGTTTTTCGAATTCCGGCACCACACCCGTCTGGAAGTTGCTGGTCGGGCATACCTCGAAAGCGATCTCCCGTTCCCGTGCCAGCGCCATCACAGAGTCGTCTTCCAGCACACGCACGCCATGACCAATGCGTTCCGCCCCCAGATTTTCGATGGCATCTCGTACGTTCGCGGCTGGACCCCATTCCCCAGCGTGGATGGTAATGTGTAAACCGGACTGCTTTGCTTCTTTGAAGATATCGTAGAACGGATGGGTCTTGAACTCCGCCTCATTGCCGGCCAGGTCCAACCCCAATAGCCCGCGCTGCATATGTTCCGCTGCAAGCCATGCCACCTGTTCAGCAAGCTCGGGGCTTTCATGCCGGTTGACCGAGGCAATCAAACCGACCTTGATATTGTGTTCCTTTGCCGCCTCTCCCGCGCTGGTGATGACCCAATCCATCACATCATGCAGCGGGAAGCCCTCGGCGCGGCTCAATGCCACCGGCGTAAAACGCAGCTCCAGGTAGCGGACATGATCCTTCGCCGCATCCTCCACTGCCTCACGTGTGACGCGATGGATCACATCCGGCGACTTGTAGAATAATCTCAATGTCTTGAATTTTTCGAGGAAATTGGAAAACGTCAGCGGGTCTTTATCCTGCACCTGCACCAGCCCGCTCAGGTTCAACAGCGAGGCTGGCACCGTCACGCCATGTTTTCGCGCAATATCCAGCATGGTCGCAAGGCGTAGGGATCCCTCCAAGTGGCGGTGGAGTTCCACCTTTGGAAGGGAAATGTATTTGTTGAAAGGGGTCGTATCGTCTGCCAAAACGCTTCCTCAATTGCGGCGGCGTCTTTTCTTTTTTCCGCCGGGCGTGCCGCCGATCTGCACCGATGTCTCACTTGGCGCAGAAGCTGTCTCTGTGGTTTCGATCGGTGTGATCTCCACGCGCCGCGGTCGCGCCGCAAACGCGCGCCCGATCACCAACCCGCGCACTTCTTCGAGCAATTGCGCGAACATTTCCGATGCGCGTCCCTTGTATTGTACCAGCGGGTCACGCTGGGCATAAGCTTCCAGACCTATCGAAACTCTTAAGGCTTCGACCTTGGTCAGGTACTCGACCCACAACTCGCTGAACGCGCCCAGCAGCAACTGGCGGTGAACTTCGTTCAAGACATACTTGCCGATCGCAGAGGATAAAACCCCCGCTTCCGACTCGCCCAGGCTGGATACAGCGTCATTGAGCCTTTCCTCCCCGAATGCGATTCGCGCCGCCGGACCAAAGTCTGCGAGCCTTGAAGCGTTTTGGCTCAAGCGGGTGAATTCGGTTTGTCCCCACGTTTCGCGTAAAGCCTCCTCCGCGGTTTCGAGGTGATTCATCACATCGTCGGCGATCGATTCGGCGTCCTTTCCCTCCAATAATTTTGCGGCGTAAAACGCATACGCAAAACGGGTAAAGACCTGTTTAACCTGCTTGTGCGTCTTCTGGTCGAAGGCGGTGCGGGTTCCCTGCGCAAGGGTGATCAATAAACGCAATTTACCCGCATCGGTGGAGACGTCTTCGCGCTGCAACAACATATCGATATCGCGCGCGACCTGGCTGTTCAAGCGTTCGCGTTTCTTTTCAAAGGCGTCGCGCGAAGTGTTCAACAGAATATCCGAGAGTTCGTCCCAATCCGAAGGGAGCGGGGTCTGCCATTGGATCTGCTCGCCTATGCGGTTCTGGATCGCGCCGATGACCCGCGTTGCGCTGATGATCGTCAACTGGCTGGAGAGCATTTCCTGAATATCGTCTTTTGCATCGTCAGGATCATCCGCCAGTTTTTTCAACAAATCGTTGTTCGGCTTGAGCGCCAGCCGCGCCAGGCTGTTGATCTCCTCGACCAGCTTTTGCGGCTTGGGGTTGTCTTCGCGATCGCCCAGCGTCTGAAAAAAGGCATCCAATGCATCTTCGCGCTCGGAGATTTGCGCTTCGAGACTCTCGCCCGTCCGCTGGATCAACTGTTCGATGGCATGCATAGCATGGGCATATTCAGCTTCGATGGATTTGGCGACAATGTCCAAAGTCGAACGTCGGACGTCGGAACCGATCTGGTTTAGCAATAGTTTGAATCCGAACGACGGGAATAAACCGTTCTTCGAGTCAAATGCGGGCTGCACCTGGTCCAGCCAGGCAAGCAACCGCCAGGGACCTTCTTCGTCGGCAAGCCCGGCTTCCACGCGTTTGGTCACTTCGGCATCCAGCATTTCCGCCACATCGCCGCTCAAATCTTCCTTGACGAAGATCTTGTCGCGCTGTAAGTAGATCTGCTGGCGCTGGGTGTTCAAAACATCATCGTATTCCAGCAAATGTTTGCGGACATCGAAGTTCGCGCCCTCGATGCGGTGCTGGGACTGTTCGATGACGCTTGCCACAAGACGGGCTTCGAGCGGCAGCGAATCGTCCACTTTGAGGCGTTCCATCAAGGCGCTGACCTGCGCCCCGCCCTGCACACGCATCAAGTCGTCTTCGAGCGAAAGATAAAAGCGCGAAGAACCGGGGTCACCCTGACGGGCGGCGCGACCGCGCAACTGGTTGTCGATGCGGCGGGCTTCGTGTCGCTCCGAGCCGATGACGTGCAGACCGCCCAACTCCTTCACACTTTCCATATCGTCGAAGTATTGCAAAAAGTTCTTGACCTCGGCTTCGTACAAACCATAAGCCGACGAGTCAAGCTTCTTCAAAGCTTCGCGGCGCTCATCGTGGGTCATGTCGAACGGATCTTTGTATCCGGACTTGCCCATCACACGATTGACGGCTGAGATCACTTCCTCCGCCAGTTCGCCGCCGAGTTTGATGTCCACGCCGCGGCCTGCCATGTTGGTGGCGATGGTCACCGCGCCGAACGCGCCAGCCCCGGCGATGATCTGCGACTCCTCTGTGTGACGGCGTGCGTTCAAAACTTGATGCGGCACCCCGCCCTGTAATACCGACTTCAGCCGGTTCTTCGCAGATTCAGGCAGCCGCAATAACTCAAGCAGGTTATTGAGATTCGTTTCATCATCGAGGCTGATGTTCGTCATGCCGTGTGGTTTGATGAAGGCGCGCAAGGCGTCGGGGGTGATCCGCTCGATGGGCTCGTTAAAAGGCACGAGGTCCGCAATGAGCCGCCCGTCTTCCTCCAAATTATTTGCACGGATGTAGTGTTCCCGCACCAGCATATATTGCATCAGGCGGCGGACAGGTTCAGCCTTGAGCCGGTTCGAGAGTCGTTCGGATGATTCAACGGACGTTGTACCCACAAGCAGTGGACGTCCCAATGCGTTGAAGCGCACGATCTCCTGAACGATGGCGCGCAGTTTGGCTTCGACCGTGCGATAGATAACGTCGGGATAATCTTTGCGGCGATAGAACAACGGCTCGGTTTCGCCCGCCTTCGCGAAATACGAATATGCGTAACCGTCCTCGTCCTTTGCTTTGATCTCGGTCAGCGGTGCATCCTTGCCAAAGGATTGATACTCGAGATGCGGCGAAATGGACGCGACTTCGAGTTTGTAAATTTTGTTGAACTCTTCCGCTTCGGTCAATGCGGTACCGGTCATGCCCGCCAGTTTTTGGTACATGCGATAGTAATTTTGAAGCGTGACCGTGGCATAGGTGACCGACTCGGGTTCGACCTTCACGCCTTCTTTCGCTTCCACGGCTTGATGCAGACCATCGCTCCAACGCCGCCCTGGCATGAGCCGCCCCGTCGATTCGTCCACGATGACGACCTTGCCGCCTTGCACCAAATAATCCTTGTTGCGAATGAAAAGGAATTGCGCGCGCAGCGATTGCTGGAGATACCCCATCAGACGGTCCTGTTCCGGGTTGAGGTCTTCGGGGCGGTCGGGGTCGATCAGTTGAATCCCCAGCAGCGACTCGACGCGGCTGACGCCGATCTCGGTCAGGTTGATCGAGCGCGATTTTTCGTCCATTTCATAGTCTTCGGGTTTGAGCTGTTTGACGATCTGCGCCATGCGCCCATACCATTCGAGGTCGCCCGAGGCGGGACCGGAAATGATGAGCGGCGTGCGCGCTTCGTCAATGAGCACGTTGTCCACTTCATCGACCATGGCAAAGTAATGTCCGCGCTGGACGCGGTTCTCGAGGCGCATTGCCATGTTGTCGCGCAGATAATCGAAACCGAATTCGGAGTTGGTACCGAAGGTCACATCCGCGAGATATGCCTCGACACGGTCCACCATCCGCAAATGCCGTTGGTCTTCCTGTGGCGACTCGCGCTCGAAATCAACGAGAAAGGCTTTCTTGCCGTTCTCGGTCATTGCTGCCATTTGCAGCACACCGACGCTCAAGCCTAGCGCATGATAGATCGGCGCCATCCAACGCGCATCGCGCCGGGCCAGATAATCATTGACGGTGATGAGATGCACGCCGCGCCCGGTCAGCGCATTGAGATAGATGGGCATGGTTGCAACAAGCGTCTTGCCTTCGCCCGTTCGCATCTCCGCGATGGAACCGCTGTGCAGCGCCGCCCCGCCGATGACCTGCACGTCGTAATGACGCAGACCGATCGTGCGTTTGGAGGCTTCACGCACGGCGGCAAAGGCTTCGGGCATCAACTCGTTCAACACATCCTGTTCCGCTTTTCTTTTTGCGTTTTCATCCTCGACCCCCTCCAACGCTTGTGCGACTCGCGCCTTGAATATATCCGTCCTGGAGCGCAGTTCATCGTCGTTCAAGGACTCGAATTGAGCCTCCAACGCATTGACCTGCTCCACCAGCGGGCGGTATTGTTCGACTGTTTTCTTTGTGGGGTCGCCACTGAATAGTTTGACGAAGTTCTTAAGCATGAAATCCCTTTCAACGAGAAGGGATTATAGCATGCAGTATATTGGAGGAATGTTAGAGGAAAAGGAAGAGCAGGGACATCGAAGTATTCGAGATTACTCGATGTCCCTGTGCGGATTAATTGACCCTTACAGCTCGCTCGCCCTTCGTGCAATCCGGTCTTTTGCCCGGGCAACGAATTCACCCAAAGCGAATCCATTCTGTTGGCTGCCGTCGCGGACACGCAGCGAGACCTGCCCGGCTTCCATTTCATTTTTGCCGACTACGATCATGTACGGGACCTTCATCATCTGCGCGTTGCGGATCTTGGCATTCATGCGTTGGGAGGACAGGTCCGCGCTGGCACGGATACCATTCTCACGCAATTCCTTCGAGATCTTCTCCGCGTATTCATTCTGCTCATCCGTAATGGAGATGACGCGCACCTGTTCCGGCGAAAGCCAGACAGGGAAGTTGCCCGCGTAATGCTCCAGCAGGAATCCCACCATGCGCTCATGCGTCGAGAGCGGAGCACGGTGGATGCAGAGTGGTACTTCGTCGTGCCCATCCTTGTTCGTAAACTTCAGGTCGAAGCGTTCCGGTACGGCAAAGTCCACCTGGTTTGTCATCAGGGAAAACTCGCGCCCGATGGCTGACCAGACCTGCACGTCGATCTTTGGACCGTAGAATGCGGCTTCATCTTCACGCTCCACATATGGAACGCCGCCGTTATCCATGGCGCGCCGCACCATCTCTTCCGTCTTGACCCACAGTTCGGGGTTGTTCACATACTTCTTGCCAAGCCCAGCTTTGCTGTGAAGCGAGAGGCGCATGACATATTTTTCGATGCCGAATAACTCGAAGTATTTCTTGTACAGCTCGACCACGCCCATGAATTCCTGTTCGAATTGTTCCTCCGAGCAGTAGATGTGGGCATCGTTCATCTGCATCGAGCGGACGCGCATCAAGCCAAAGAGTTCGCCGGATTTTTCATAGCGGTAACACGTCCCGTATTCCGCAAGGCGCACGGGCAGGTCGCGGTAAGAGCGTCCCTTCGAGCCGAAGATTTTGTGGTGCATCGGGCAGTTCATCGGCTTGACGTAATACTTCACGCCTTCGAGTTCCATTGGCGCATACATGCTCTCGGCATAATACGGCAGGTGACCGGACCGCAGGAAAAGGTCTTCTTTTGTGAGGATTGGCGTCTTGACACGGTCGTAGCCAGCCTTCTCTTCCATTTCCTTGGCGAGCTTTTCGAGTTCTTCAATGAGGATGCCGCCATTGGGCAGCCACAACGGCAAGCCGGGACCAACCTCTTCATCGAAGATGAAAATTTCCAGTTCCTTGCCCAGCTTGCGATGGTCGCGCTTTTTGGCTTCTTCCAACTGGTGTAGATACTCTTCAAGTTGTTTTTTGTTTTCCCAAGCCGTTCCATAAAGACGCTGCAATTGCTTGTTGTTCTCGTCGCCGCGCCAGTACGCGCCCGCCACAGACATCAACTTGAAGGCATCCTGTTTGATCTCCTTCGTGTTCGCCACATGCGGACCACGGCATAAGTCCGTGAAGGTATCCTGCTGATAGATGGAGATCTCCGGCTTCTCGTTGAGCGGATTACCATACTCATCCAAGCCGCCTTTTTCCAAGCCTTCGATCAATTCCAACTTGTAGGGCTGGTCGGCAAATATCTTCTTCGCCTCCTCCGCCGAGATGACCGTCTTCTTGAAATCATGCTTGCCCTGCACGATCTGGCGCATGCGCTTCTCGATGGCTTCCAGATCTTCCGGTGTTAAATTACGCGGCAGGTCAAAGTCGTAATAGAAACCATTCTCCACAGGTGGACCGATCGTTGGTTTGCCATCTGGGAACATCTCCATCACCGCCTGTGCCATCACATGCGCCGCCGAGTGACGGATCTTATAGAGATAAGACTCTTCGTATTTTTCTTGAACTTGTTGTGCCATTTTCGTTTCCTTTCATAACACTTCGACTTTGCTCAGTGCGAACTTCGGTTTGCTTGTACCCGTTAGGGTGACTCTGCTTTCCGGACATTACTGCGTCTCAGAGGAAAGCAGATAAAAACCTCTGAGGCGCTCACGAGTACTGGTCTTCATGGCTGCCTCCTGCCCCAAATGGGATTAAAACAAAAACTCGCCCGAACACGGGGCGAGAATTCAATTCACGCGGTTCCACCCGATTTACCCTGAAATTCAGAGTATCTCTTAAGCCTCTAACGGAGCCATCCGTTTCCCATACTTTCTTTCGAGTTCCGGGTTACGCTCGCGAGTGGTTTTCTGTGATTTCCCTGGAAGAGACTCTCAATCATCGATCTCTTCTCCCTGTCAGGGACTTGACCACATACTCGTCTCGGTCAACGCACTTACTATTTTACTGACCTCTGCCTACCGGTCACTGATGAGTGGGCGAGATAGGGCTCGAACCTACGACCTTCGCGATGTCAACGCGATGCTCTAACCAACTGAGCTACCCGCCCGAACAGATGGGCATTATAACGAGGGTGGGGTGTTTTGGCAATCCTTCCCTAAATTTCGCGGAGCCGGTTTTTTCAGAGGTCTGGCTGGTAATTAATGAACGTGACAACCCGTCAGAGCCGCGGAGGCAAACATGAGTACAGTCAAATACGTAACCGAACAGGACTTCCAGGAGGAAGTCATCAGCTCGAACACCCCGGTACTGGTCGATTTCACAGCCGATTGGTGCCAGCCCTGCAAGATGATCGCACCCATCGTCGAACAACTGGCGGGGCAGTGGGATGGCAAGGTCAAGGTCGTCAAGCTTGACGCAGATCAGAATCCTGCCATCATGATGCAGTATGGCGTCATGGGCATCCCAACCCTCATGCTCTTCAAGAGTGGCGAGGTCAAGGAGCGCATCACCGGCTACCTGCCAAAGGACAAGATCGAAGCCAAAGTCACCCCGCATGTGTAAGGGTATAATGGAGCCGGAGTATCGGCTCCATTTTGTTTTACAAGAGGATGCACGTGTCGGAACAGGACCTTCTTCAAGCGGGAATCTCCGCACTTAGAGTGAACGACAAAGGACGGGCTGCCTCGATCTTTTCACAGCTCGTCCGGCAATACCCGCGTTCCGAGGGCGGATGGTATCTGTTGGGTATGAGCCTTGACGACGCCCAAAAACGCGTCTATTGCTTTGAACGTGTGTTAGGCATTAACCCCAACAACCCGGACGCAAAAAAACAACTCGCGCTTCTCTACCCGCCCAAACCTGCCCCGCCAGCCCCGGCATTTGTCGCGCCGGAATCTCAAGTCATGCACATTCCTGCTTTTTTAGAGGAAGAAGCCGAGTTGGAGGAATTCCCCGAGGCACCCCTGCCCGAACCAGCATCCGCTCTCCAGGTGGAAACGCCAGCCAAAACTCCGAAACGTAAGAAGAACAACACCGTCATTATTGCTGCCGCCATCGGCGGGTTTTGCATACTTGCAGTCACAGCCGCGCTGGTACTCAATATGCTGCTTGGCAACAGGACTACTCTTGCACCCATTGCCCCAGCCCCGGCATCAACAGCAACTCCCGCTGTCATCACGGGAGATACGGCTGAATCGACACCGCTGCTGCCCGCATCCCTGCCGACCGCTGCGCCTACCGTGGTCTATACACCACAATTCGAAGAAACCGCCTGCCAGTTCGAAGCGCCTTTTGGCGTCAGGGTCACATGCGGGTACGCGATCCTGCCGGAAAATCGCACCAGCAATAACGGGCGGACGGTTCGCCTGGCAGTTGCAGTTTTTCACAGCCAAAGTTCCAATCCCAAACCCGACCCGGTCATGTTCCTTCAAGGTGGACCGGGAGGTGAAGCTGTCTCACTCAGCGCAAACGCTTACCCAATATTGGTGGAACCATTCCTTGCTGAGCGCGATTACGTCACCTACGATCAGCGCGGCACCGGGCTTTCCGAACCTGCCCTGGTGTGCGATGAACTCGAAAAAGCGAACCGGCAGGATGTGTACGGAACCATTGGCGGCAGCTCCAGGGAATTGGTCTATCAAAACGCCTTCTTTTCGTGCGCTGGTCTTTTACAATCACAGGGCATCGATCTCAGTGCCTATAACACTGTTGAAAATGCAGCGGACCTAAAAGACATCGTCAAATTGCTTGGGTATGAAAAGGTCAACTTGTACGGCGCCTCCTATGGGACGCGTCTCGCGTTGGTCGCAATGCGGAATCATCCCGAGGTCGTGCGCAGCGCCATCCTGGATTCGGTCATGCCCGTGGAATCGAATTGGGTAAATGAATATCCGAATATCGCCAACTACACACTGACCAATTTATTCAACGCCTGCAAGGCAGACCCGGATTGCAATACAGCATATCCAGATATCGAAGCGGTCTTTTGGGAACTCGCAAACAGGCTGGATGAGGGACCCATAACTTTATCCACATCCGCGTATCCGATGGGAACGGTGACCGAAACCATCGACGGTGATTATCTATTATCGATCGTAATGGGTTTGTCGAAAACGACGAGTTACATCAACACTGCTCCCCAGACCATCTATCGCGTCCGGGACGGTGATTATTCGACCTTGATCGCTGCTCAATATTCCCTGCCATACGGGTTTGAAGGCATCAACACGGGGCTGTACATCTCTGTGCTGTGCCGCGAACATGTTCTGGATTCAACGCCTGAACAGTTGGCTGCAGCAGCCGAACAATTACAAGTCAAGAATCGCATCTGGCGTCCCTTCTATGAAAATTTCGAGAAAATGTACACGGCCTGTAAAACCTGGGGGACACAGGGACCCGTTCTCGGCGAGAAGGATGCGGTTGTGAGTGACATTCCCAGCCTGGTCATCACCGGCACGTTCGATGCGGCAACTCCTCCGCAATTTGGCAAACAGGCGGCTGAAAACCTCGCGAACAGCTATTATTTCGAGTTCCCCAACCAGGGGCACGTACCGACCGCATCTGATGACAGCGGCTGTGCCATGCAGATCGCCCTGGAATTTCTAAACAACCCGGTAACCGAGCCAAACCGGGATTGTCTGGGGCAATTGACTCCGGTCGAATTCCTGGTGCCTTATACAGGAGACCCGGCGATCGAACTAAAAAGGGAAGACATCAACGGAGTATCGGTTACGATTCCTCCGGATTGGCTGTACGTTGACAATGGCTTTTTATGGCGCGGGTCATCTTCCTTTGACATTACCCAGGTGACCGCATTTCGCGCGCCCATCAGCGTGCAAGACCTGGTGGACTATTTCTCATCGAGCATCAACGGGTATCGCGGGTTCGATGGTGCACCCACCCCGGCAGGGACGCGCCAGGCGAATGGTCATTTGTGGACCTTGTATTACACCACGTCCAACGGCCGCCCCGTGGACGTTGCCGCGGCAGAGGATGGCGGCGATTCACTGGTTATTGTCATGTTCAGCCACCCGGACGAGCACGACGCGCTGTACCGTACGGTTTTCCTGCCAATGGTCGATTCGGCAAAATAACCGCCTTTTCGTTGACGACTCCCCCGCCTTCATGGTATTATTCGCCCGCTAAAAACCAGCCAAGAGCTGGGTTTGTTTTTGTCTATCAGCAAGAGGAGAAGCATATAAGCGCCAACGAGTTTCGAGTAAATGAGGGCATCCGCGTTGCGGAAGTGCGCCTGATCGGTCCGGATGGAGGCAACGTGGGTGTTGTTGCCATCAAGGAGGCCTTGAAGATTGCACGCGATGCGGAGTTGGACCTCGTAGAGGTCTCACCCGGGGCGAATCCGCCCGTCTGCCGCGTGATGGATTTCGGCAAGTTCATCTACGAAAAAGCCAAGAAGGAACGCGAAGCCAAGAAATCGCAAACCAAGATCGAGGTCAAGGAGATCCGCCTGCGCCCGAAGACGAATTCCGCCCACCGCGGCTTCAAAGTGGACGATGCCCGCCGCTGGCTGGGTCAGGGACACAAGGTGCGCGTGACGGTCAAGTTCCGCGGACGTGAGATGGATTACCCCGAGATCGCGCTCGAAGACTTGAAAGAGATTGCCGCCGACCTGGCAGACATCGCCGTCATCGAAGTCCCACCGCAAATGGAAGGACGCACCATGCTGGTAGTGATGGCTCCGACCAAGGCTGTGGCGGCGAAGAAGAAAGAGAAACCCGAACAGGCTGAGGTCAAAGCCGAAGCGTAGTTTGGGCGACCCCGAAAATCATCGGGGCAGGCGAGCAAGACCCAAAGATGTTGATTCGTCCGCGGGCAGAAATGTCCGCGGTTCATTTTGTCTGAAAGGAGTTACTGCGATGCCACGCAAAGCAAAACCTGGCAAGAAGATCAAATTGAAGACCCATAAGGCGACATCCAAACGCTTTCGCCTGACGGGCTCCGGAACGCTTGTCCGCACCAAAGGCGGAAAAAGCCACCTGCGCCGACGCACGTCGGACCGCACCAAGGCGCTCTTGAGCGAAATGGTGACGGTGCAGGGCCGCAAGTATGTGAAGCGCATCAAGCGCCTCGCGCCCAATATGGAAGAGTAGTCTTCCGGCTGTCGAAATTTTTGATTTGCGGCTTTCGGGTGTATGCAACTGATGGCGCCAAAGGCGCCACGACGCTCGCGAGTTTGCAGGAGGTAGAAATACAATGCGCGTTAAGGGAGGCCCGCAAGGGCACTTACGTCACAAAAAGATTTTGAAGATCACGAAAGGACAGCGCGGCTCAAAGAGCACCCTGTTCAAGCGAGCCAACGAGGCAATGCTGAAAAGCCTCTGGTACGCCACTCGTGACCGCCGTGTGCGCAAACGCGATCTGCGCAAGTTATGGATCGCCCGCATCAACGCCGCTGCCCGCCTGAACGGCACCACCTACAGTCGTCTGGTGGCAGCCATGAAGAAGGCGAACATCGAGATCAACCGCAAGATGCTCGCCGACATTGCCGTGAAGAACCCGCAAGCCTTCGCCGCAGTGGTGGCGCAAACGAAATAATAATTTGTAGTAGGGGCGGGGTTACCCCGCCCCTACGCTATTTAACGGGGGTAAAATAGTTTTATGAATTCTATGTTGGTCGAAAAGACATTTCAGTCCGGTCAGTCGTTACAGATCGTGCAGGGCGACATCACCACTGAAGAAGTGGATGCCATCGTCAACGCTGCGAACGAGCAGCTTGCTCACGGCGGCGGGGTGGCTTGGGCGATCTCAAAAAAGGGTGGACCAAAGATCCAACAGGAGAGCGATGCCTGGGTCCGAAAACATGGACCTGTCTCACACACGCATCCGGCCTGGACCTCGGGCGGACTCCTGCCTTCGAAATATGTGATCCACGCTGTGGGCCCGGTGTGGGGGGACGGCGACGAAGATAAAAAATTATCCGATGCTGTGACCGGCTCTTTGCAGGTCGCTGATGAATTGAAATGTAAATCCATCTCCATGCCCGCGATCTCGACCGGTATCTTCGGCTTCCCCAAAGACCGCGCGGCGGGAATTATGTTCAAAACAATCGAAGCATATTTTGAAAAAAATAAAAACTCCGGTTTGAAACAAGTCCGCATCGTATTGTTCGACCAACCCACCATCGAAATCTTTCTACATATCTGGAAGACCACCTTCCAATAAATTCATCATTCCGCATTCATCCTTCATCATTCCCATGATCACCTCCAACCAAAACTCGAAGATAAAACTAGTCCGTGCCCTGCTTGGACGTTCTAAAGAACGCCGTGAGGCGGGGGCATTTGTAGTTGAAGGGGTCAGGCTGGTTGAAGAAGCGGTGAAGGGAAATTGGAAGTTTGAGTTTGCCTTGTTTGATGAGACGTTGGGCGAACGGGGGAAGTTACAGGTTGAAGGTTTAAGGTTGAAGGGTGTGGAGGTTGAAGAAGTCTCTGCCAGTGTAATGAAGTCCATCAGTGAGACCGAAACGCCTCAAGGTATTCTGGCTGTGCTTGAATTTACCAATCCTTCGACAAGCTCAGGACAGGGTTTACCAATTCCTCAATCTCCCAACTTCATCCTCATCCTGGACCAGATCCGTGACCCGGGGAATTTGGGCACGCTGCTGCGATCTGCGGCGGCTTCGGGTGTGCAAGCGGTTCTCATCCCACCAGAAACAACGGATGCTTTTGCACCAAAGGTTCTCCGCTCCGGTATGGGCGCGCATTTCAAGTTGCCGATCCATTCGATGAGTTGGGAAGAGATATGCAAAACCACAGCCGGAATACAAGTTTTTACAGCAGACATGTACGGACGCCCTTGCTGGGAAACCGATTTACGCCAACCGATTGCTTTGATCGTCGGCAACGAAGCCGAGGGAGTCAGCGAATCCGCGCGGAAGTTGGCAAATGGAAAAATCAGCATTCCCATGTCTGATGGGACCGAGTCCCTGAATGCAGGGGTGGCGGGGTCTGTACTAATGTTTGAGGTGATGAGGCAGAGAGCAGTGAATAGTGAATAATGAATAGTGAAGGAAGAGATGAAAATTCGATCCATTACCTACTTTTGCAATCCCGGATATCCCTTGAAAGAAAATGTCCTGC
>ERZ761607.3971-NODE-3971-length-13630-cov-5.363315_pt1 | contig 13630 bp, 13 predicted proteins | sample MGYA00511164_ERZ761607 | MGnify/ENA primary metagenome ERZ761607 (study PRJEB28899, sample SAMN02445080) | bioreactor sludge metagenome | biome: EBPR sludge | place: Australia: Brisbane, Thorneside Wastewater Treatment Plant | collected 2011-06-22 ...
CGTCGGCATCATCGGTGTGGACAGCGGCTGGGAGATGCACATCGCCGGCAACGGCGGCATCAAGACCGAGGTGGCGCATTTCCTGGTCAAGCTGAAAACCGCCGAGGAGGTGCTGGAGTACACCGGCGCCTTCATGCAGCTGTACCGCGAAGAAGGCTGGTACCTGGAGCGCACGGTGCACTACGTGGGCCGTGTCGGCATGGACCACGTGAAAAAGCGCATCCTGGACGACGCCGAGGGCCGCCAGGCCCTGTGGGCGCGGCTGCAGGCCGCCCTCGACGGCGAGCCCGACCCCTGGTTCGAGTTCGACAAGGCCGCCGTCGACACCCGCCAGTTCACCCCCGTCAACGCCTGAGGAGTCTCACCATGCAACGCCGTCATGTCCTGACCGCGCTGGCCGCCAGCGCCGCCCTGCCTTTCTCGGCATTCGCCCAGGTCACCGACCTGAACGACGCCATCAACAAGGCCGGCCGCCAGCGCATGCTGAGCCAGCGCATGGGCAAGGCCTGGCTGGCCCTGGTGCACGAGGTCGAGCCGAACACGGCCCGCCCGGTGCTCGACCGCTCCATGGCGCTGTTCGACCGCCAGCTGGTGGAACTCAAGGCCTTTGCCCCCACACCCGAGATTCGCGACACCTACAACAAGCTGGAATCCGCCTGGAGCGACTACAAGGCCACGCTGGTGGGCAGCGCGCCGGGCAAAGGAGGCGCCGCTGCCGTGCTGGCCGCTGACGCCCGGGTGCTGGCGCTGGCGCACCAGGGCACGGTGCAATATGAAACGGCGTCGGGCAAGCCGGTGGGCAAGCTGGTGAACATTGCCGGGCGCCAGCGCATGCTGAGCCAGCGCATGGCCAAGTTTTACCTGGCCGCCACGCTGCCGGTGGACGCCGCCACCGCCACCGCCGAAATCAGCAAGGCCCGCACCGAATTCCTGGCCGCCACCGAGGTGCTGCGCAACGCGCCGGAAGCCACGCAGCGCATCCGCGAAGAGTTGCAACTCGCCGACGGCCAGTGGGTGTTCTTTGACAACGCGCTCAAACGCCTCCAGCCCGGCACCAGCGGCAAGCCGCTGTCGGACGTGTTTGTGGCCAGCGAAAACCTGCTGGCCGTGATGGACCGCGTGACCGGGCTGTATTCGGCCATCAAGAGCTGAATATTGAACAAAAAGTGCCATTACCCAGCGTCAAATGGTCATTGTTTGCTATTAACTTGAAAGTATTTCATGTCTGAATGGAAAGCCGTCTGCCGGGTCGAGGACATTCCCGTGCTGGGTTCGCGCCGTGTGCGCCGCGACAGCGGTCTGGACGTCGCCGTGTTCCGCAACGACCAGGGCGAGGTCTATGCGCTGCTGGACCGCTGCCCGCACAAGGGCGGCCCGCTGAGCCAGGGCATCGTGTTCGGCAACCGCGTCGCCTGCCCGCTGCACAACTGGACCATCGGCCTGTCCGACGGTCTGGCGCAGGCACCGGACGAAGGCTGCACACCGCGCTTTGCGGTGAAAGTGGCCGACGGTGTGGTGTCGCTGCGCACCGATGAGCTCGCCAGCCACGCCACCGACCTGACCCGCCCCGTCGCCGGGCCTGCCTGCAGAAAAGCATGACGCTGAAGGAAACCCGCTCCACCTGCCCCTATTGCGAGTGGTCGGCTTCGCCTCCCCTCGCTGCGCGCGCCATGGAAAACCCCTTCGCAGGGGCCATCACCACGGCAAAGGCAGTGCACAGATGACCGACAGCAAGCGCGAAACCCGCTCCACCTGCCCCTACTGCGGGGTGGGTTGTGGCGTGATCATCGAATCCGACGGCACCCAGATCACCGGGGTGCGCGGCGACCCGGCGCATCCGGCCAATTTCGGGCGGCTGTGCACCAAGGGCGCCACGCTGGCGCAGACGGCGTCGGCGGCGGTGACGCGGCAGACCCGCCTGCTGCGACCGATGCGGCGGCTCCAGCGCGGCGCCGCGCCCGAACCCCTGTCCTGGGACGAGGCGCTGAACCTGGCCAGCCGGCGCTTCGCAGCGACCATCGCTGAGCACGGCCCCGACGCCGTGGGTTTCTACGTCAGCGGCCAGTTGCTGACCGAGGACTATTACGTCTTCAACAAGCTGGCCAAGGGCCTGATCGGCACCAACAACATCGACACCAACTCCCGCCTGTGCATGAGCAGCGCGGTGGCCGGCTACAAAGCCACACTGGGCGCCGACGCGCCCCCCGCCTGCTACGACGACCTGAACCACGCGCAGTGCCTGTTCATCGCCGGCAGCAACGCCGCCTGGGCGCACCCCATCCTGTTCCGGCGCATCGAGGATGCCAAACGCGCGAATCCGGCGCTGAAGATCGTGGTGGTCGACCCGCGCCGCACCGACACGGCCGAGATCGCCGACCTGCACCTGCGCATCCACCCCGGCACCGACGTGATGCTGTTTCACGGCCTGCTGCACCTGATGCTGCGCGAGGGCTGGACCGATCCGGCCTGGATCGCCGCCCACACCAGCGGTTTCGACGCGCTGGAAAGCCTGGTCCGCCACTGCCCCCCCGAGCGAGTGGCCCAGGTCTGCGGCATCGCCCCTGACGACCTCGCCACCGCCGCCCGCTGGTTCGCCGGGGCCACGAATCCACCCGGAGGGCCACGCGCCCCCACGCTCAGCCTGTACTGCCAGGGTCTGAACCAGAGCAGCAGCGGCACGGCCAAGAACGCCGCCCTGATCAACCTGCACCTGGCCACCGGCCAGATCGGGCGCCCGGGGGCGGGCCCGTTTTCGCTGACCGGCCAGCCCAACGCGATGGGGGGGCGCGAAGTCGGCGGTCTGGCCAATCTGCTGTCGGCGCACCGCGACCTGGCCAACCCGGCGCACCGGGCCGAAGTGGCGGCGCTGTGGGGGGTGCCCGACGTGCCCTCCACGCCCGGCAAGACCGCGATCGAGATGTTCCAGGCCGCTGCCGACGGTGAGATCAAGGCGCTGTGGATCGCCTGCACCAACCCGGCGCAAAGCCTGCCCGACCAGGCCACCGTGCGCCGCGCGCTGCAGCGGGCCGAGTTCGTCGTGGTGCAGGAGGCCTTTGCCACCGCAGCCACCTGCGACTTTGCCGATCTGCTGCTGCCCGCCTCCACCTGGGGCGAGAAGGACGGCACCGTCACCAACAGCGAGCGCTGCATTTCGCGCGTGCGCGCCGCCGTGCGCCCCCCCGGCACGCCGACGGACGGGCCGCGCCACGACTGGTCGATTGCCGTGGACCTCGCGCGCCGGCTCGAACCCCTGCTGCGGCCGGGGCAGCCCACGCTGTTCCCCTACGCCAGCCCGGAAGCCATCTGGAACGAGCACCGCGAGTCCACCCGCGGCCGCGACCTGGACATCACCGGCCTGAGCTATGCGCGGCTGGAGCATTCGCCCCAGCCCTGGCCCTGCCCGGAGGGGGCCACCGAGGGCCGCGCGCGTCTGTACACCGACGCCGTGTTTCCCACCGCCGACGGGCGCGCCCGCTTTGTGGCCGAGGCCTGGCGCCCGGTGGCCGAGCCCGTCGACGCCCGCTACCCTCTGGCCCTGACCACCGGCCGCCTGCGTGACCAGTGGCACGGCATGACCCGCACCGGCACGCTCGGCCGCCTTTTCGGCCACGTGGCCGAGCCGGCCCTGCAGCTGAACGCCGCCGACATGGCCACCCGCAGCCTGGCCGAGGGCGACCTGGTGCATGTCACCAGCCGGCATGGCTCCCTGATCGTCCCGGCGCACAGCAGCGGCGAGCTCGCCCCCGGGCAGGCCTTCATGGCCATGCACTGGGGCGGCGAATACCTGGGCGGGCGCAGCAGCACCGGCGCGCCGCTGGCCGGGGTCAACACCCTCACCACACCGGCGTTCTGTCCCAGCTCGAAGCAGCCCGAGCTCAAGCACACGGCGGTCAAGGTCCTGAAGGCCGAGCTGCCCTGGTCGCTGCTGGCACTGGCCTGGCTGCCCGACACCCAGGCGCTGGCGGTGCGCGACGCGTTGCGCGCACTGATGCCGGCATTCGCATTTGCCACCTGCGTGCCGTTCGGGCGCGAGCGCAGCGGAGTGCTGCTGCGCGCGGCCGCGTACGAGGCCCCGCCCGACGACCTGCTCGCCCGCATCGAACAGTTGCTGGGCCTGTCCGGCACCGAGGTGCTGCGTTATGCCGACCGCAAACAGGGCCAGCGCCGCGCGATGCGGCTGGCCCGCGTCGCGGGTGACACCCGGCTGGAAGCCTTCGTGCTGGCGGGCGACACCCGCGCCGAGGCCTGGATTCGCACCGTGCTGCAGGACGAGCTGCCGGCGCAGGCCTACGGGCGCCTGCTGCTGGCCCCGGGCGCCCGGGCACCGTTGGCGGTGGCCGCGCGCGGCCGCCAGGTCTGCACCTGCTTCAACGTGGCCGAAGACACCATCCAGTCCACGCTGGCCCACTGCACCGGCAGCGAAGACCAGCGCCTGGCGGCCGTGCAGCAACAGCTGAAATGCGGCACCAACTGTGGCTCCTGCCTGCCGGAGCTGCGCCGCCTGGTTCGGGCCGCCGCACCCGCCACGACCGGCGCCGGAGCATTTGCCATATAACCCGAAGTCATCAGCACTGCGCCACAATTGCCGTCATGGGAATCAGCCACTACCTCAAGGAGATCGGCCGCGGCAAGGACGGTGCCCGGGCACTGACCCGCGAACAGGCGGCCGACCTGTTCGGCCAGGTGCTGGACGGCGCCGTCACCGACCTGGAAACCGGCGCCTTCTGTCTGGCCATGCGCATCAAGGGCGAAACCCCGGCCGAGATGGCCGGTTTCCTGGACGCCACCCACACACGCCTGCGGCGCCTGCCGGACAACGGCGCCGTCACCGTGGTGCTGCCCAGCTACAACGGCGCACGCAAACTCCCGGTGCTGACCCCGCTGCTGGCGCTGCTGCTGGCCCGCGAGGGCGTGCCGGTGCTGGTGCACGGCGCCGCCACCGAAGACCGGCGCATCACCAGCGAGGCGGTGTTCGCCGCGCTCGGTCAGCCGGCCGCCACCGGTGTGGCGCCCCTGGCCCCGGGCCGGTGTGCCTTTGTCCCCACCGGGGCGCTCTGCCCCGGCCTGAAACACCTGCTGGACGTGCGCCGCACCGTGGGCCTGCGCAACCCGGCCCACAGCCTGGTCAAGCTGATGAACCCCTGCGAGGGCGCGGCGCTGATCGTGGGCAGCTACACGCACCCGGAGTACGCGGTCTCGATGGCCGACAGCTTTGCCCTGGTCGGCGCCCACGCGCTGCTGCTGCGCGGCACCGAAGGCGAGCCGGTGGCCGATGCCCGCCGCACGCCGCAGATGGACGCGTTCCGCAACGGGCAGCGCCACCTGCTGCAGCCCGCGCAGGACGGCCCGCTGGCCAGCGTGCCGGAGCTGCCCCGCGACATCTCGGCCGACGCCACCGCGGCGTACATCCGCGACGTGCTGGACGGGCGTCGCCCGGTTCCCGTTCCGATCGCACAACAGGTGGCACACATCCTGCAAGAACGGCGTCAGCACAACACCACGGAGACCTGCGGCCAGCCGGCCGTCCCACCGACATGAACCAGCCCGACCCTCGGCCCTGGCCCAGGTGGCGGCCCCGGCCAAGCCCGCCCCCCAGCCCGCGCCCCAACCGTCCGAGTTCCTGCCCGGCACCGTCGCCCTTGTCGGCGCCGGACCGGGCGATCCGGAACTGCTCACCCTCAAGGCCGTCAAGGCCATTGCCGCCGCCACCGTGCTGCTGGTCGACGACCTGGTCAACGACGCCGTGCTGGTGCACGCCCGGCCCGGCGCCCGCATCATCCATGTCGGCAAGCGCGGCGGCTGCAAGAGCACGCCGCAGGCCTTCATCGAAAAGCTGATGGTGATGGCGGCCCGTGAGGGCGAGGTGGTGGTGCGTCTCAAAGGGGGCGATCCGTTCATCTTCGGCCGCGGCGGGGAAGAGGTGGAACACCTGCGTGCGCAGGGCATTCCGGTGCAGGTGGTCAACGGCATCACCGCCGGCCTGGCGGCGCTGACATCGCTGGGCGCGCCGCTCACCCACCGCGACCATGCCCACGGCGTGGTGTTCGTCACCGGCCATGCCAAACCCGGCGACGCCGGCACCGACTGGCAGCAACTGGCGGCCACCGCCCGAGACGCCCGCCTGACACTGGTGATCTACATGGGGGTCAGCGGCGCCGCGCGCATCCAGCAGGACCTGCTGACCGGCCTTGCCGCCGACACCCCCGTGGCCGTGATCCAGAGCGCCACCCTGCCCACACAGCGCCACGCCACCACCACACTGGAACGCCTGCACGCCACCCTGGTGGCCGAGCAGCTGGGCAGCCCGTCGGTGATCGTGGTCGGCGACGTGGTGCGCGGCATCGCGGCGGTGCACCCGACCTGCGAGCGGCGCGCCGCCTGAGCCGCCGCCACCCCCGCCGCCCGGGGCCCGGGCGGCTGGCCCGCATACACTGCGCGCCATGCTGAGTTTCGATGTGGTGATCGTGGGTGCCGGTGCGGCCGGCCTGTTTTGCGCCGGCGCGGCCGGCCAGCGCGGGCTGAGGGTGCTGCTGCTGGACCACAGCGAAAAAGTGGCCGAGAAAGTGCGCATTTCCGGCGGCGGACGGGCCAACTTCACGAACCGCGACATCGATGTGCGCCAGCCGCACAAACATTTCATCAGCGCCAACCCGAACTTCTGCCGCTCGGCACTCTCGCGCTACACCCCGCAGGACTTCATCGCGCTGGTGCAACAACACGGCATCGCCTTTCACGAGAAGCACAAGGGCCAGCTGTTCTGCGACCACTCGGCCGCCGATCTGATCGACATGCTGCTGGCCGGGTGCGCGACCGGCGGCGTGACGCGCTGGCAACCCTGCGCCGTCCGTTCCATCGCCTTTTTGCCTGATACCCAGCGTGAAAAGGTCGAAGTTTGCTATCAATTGATGACCGATCAAGGAGTGATCGGTGCCCGATCGGTGGTCATGGCCACCGGCGGCCTGTCCATTCCCGCCATCGGCGCGAGCGATTTCGGGCACCGCGTGGCGGCACAGTTCGGTCTGCGTGTGGTCCCGCCCCGCCCGGGCCTGGTGCCGCTGACCTTCGACGGCGCCGCCTGGGCACCCTACGCGGATCTGGCCGGCCTGTCGCTGCCGGTGCTGATCAGCACCGGGGAGAAAAAGCACCGCATCACCTTCGCCGAAGACCTGCTGTTCACCCACCGCGGCCTGTCCGGGCCGGCCGTGCTGCAGATGTCGAGCTACTGGCAGCCCGGCACCCCGATCCAGATCAACCTCGCGCCCGAGATCGACCTGCCTGCACAGCTGGCGGATGCCAAACGCCGCTCGCGCAAACTGCTGGTGAACGAACTGGCGCAGTGGGTGCCGGCGCGCCTGGCCGAAGCCTGGGTCGCGCAGGACCCCGACTGGCAGCGCCCGGTGGCCGAATGCAGCGACAAGGCGCTGGCCCGGCTGGCCGAACGGCTGTCCCGCTGGGAACTGGTGCCCACCGGCACCGAAGGCTACAAAAAGGCCGAGGTGACCCTCGGCGGTGTGGACACCCGCGACCTGTCGTCGCAGACGATGGAGTCCACCCAGCCCGGCCTGTATTTCATCGGCGAGGTGGTGGACGTCACCGGCTGGCTGGGTGGTTACAACTTCCAGTGGGCCTGGGCGAGCGCCCAGGCCTGCGCACAGGCATTACCCCTGTCGACGGCGCCTGCCGTCGAATCCGCGCCCTTGCGGTTGTCAACCGTGCCTTCAAAGCTATAATTTGAGGCTTTGCTGGCATGACCCCGCCGGCCAATACTAGTTACAGGCGGGGAACTTCGCTGTCATGGCGTCCGGGCCCGATCTTCCCGGCCACCCCCTCTGCCCGCAACTTTGGAACCATTAGCTAATGACCACCATCCGCGTTAAAGACAACGAGCCGTTCGACGTGGCCCTGCGCCGCTTCAAGCGCACCATCGAGAAGCTGGGCCTGCTGACCGACCTGCGCGCCCGCGAGTTCTACGAAAAGCCCACCGCTGAGCGCAAGCGCAAGAAGGCCGCTGCCGTCAAGCGCCATTACAAGCGCGTGCGCAGCATGCAGCTGCCCAAGAAGCTGTACTGATCTCGCAGCGGTGCAGCGGAGGGCCCTGCCCTCCTGTGCTCCCCAACCCGCGCTCGGGACGCCAGGCGCGGGTTTCGTTTTTTCGCCCTCATTTTTTGCCACCGGAACCCTGCCATGAGCCTCAAGGACCAGATCACCGACGACATGAAGACCGCCATGCGCGCCAAAGACACCGAGCGCCTGGGCACCATCCGCCTCCTGCAGGCGGCGATCAAACAGAAGGAAGTGGACGAGCGCATCACGCTGGACGACGTGGCCGTGGTGGCCATCGTCGACAAGCTGATCAAGCAGCGCAAGGACAGCATCGCCGCGTTCGGCCAGGCCGGCCGGCAAGACCTGGTTGACCGGGAAAGCGCCGAAATGAAGGTGCTGGAGGCCTATCTGCCCGCCCGCTTGTCAGCCGAAGACATTGCTGCCGAGGTCCGCGCCATCGTCGCCGAACTCGGCGCCGCCGGCCCGGGCGACATGGGCAAGGTGATGGGCGCCGTCAAGACCCGGCTGGCCGGCAAGGCCGACATGGGCCAGGTTTCCGCCGCCGTCAAGGCTGCGCTGAACCCCTGAGCAACGAACAGCGAAACCGGCCGCGCGCCACTGCGCGACGTGCCGGTTTTCAGGAGCCGGCCACCTTCATCCGGTTGATCAGGATGGAACCCACGGTCTTGGCGCCGTAGTTGTAGGCGTCGGCCCCGACCGCCTCGATGCCCTTGAACATGGTCTTGAGGTTGCCGGCGATGGTGATCTCTTCGACCGGAAAGGCGATTTCGCCGTTTTCCACCCAGAAGCCGCTGGCGCCGCGGGAATAGTCGCCGGTCACGTAGTTCACCCCCTGGCCCATCAGTTCGATCACGAACAGGCCGGTGCCCAGCTTCTTCAGCATCGCGTCCAGGTCATCGCCAGGCCGCGTGCGCCGCGAAGTCAGCCGCAGATTGTGCGAGCCCCCGGCATTGCCGGTCGTGGTCATGCCCAGTTTGCGGGCAGAATAGGTTGAAAGGAAGTATCCGGCCACCCGGCCGGCGTCCACGACCCGGCGCGGCGCCACGCGCACACCTTCATCATCGAACGGCACACTGCCCTTTCCGGCGGGCTCGAACGGGTCTTCATCCACATCCAGATGCGCCGGAAATACCCGCTTGCCCAGGCTGTCGAGCAAGAAGCTGCTGCGCCGGTACAGCGCGCCTCCGCTGACTGCCTGGACAAAACTGCCCAACAAACCCGCCGCGAGCGGTGATTCGAAGAGCACCGGACATTCCGTGGTGGCAATCTTGCGGGCTTTGAGACGGCTGAGCGCGCGTTCAGCCGCATACCGGCCCACGGCCTCGGGTGCGGCCAGTCCCCGGGGGTCGCGCATCGAGCTGTACCAGGCGTCACGCTGCATGCCCGCGCCCCGGCCGGCGATGGGCGCAACCGACAGCGTGTGTCGCGAGCTGGCATAGCCGCCGCGGAATCCGTGGGTATGGGCGCTGAAGAAATGGCTTTGCTGCACCGAAACCGCAGCGCCTTCGCTGTTGGTGATGCGGCGATCGGTCGCGAAAGCCGCCGCCTCGCACCGCTGGGCCAACACCACGGCGTCCTCGCTGGTGATGGCCCACGGATGAAACAGATCCAGGTCGCGCGGCTGACACTCCACCAGCTCCTCCTCCGGCAGTCCGGCCACCGGGTCTTCGGCGGTAAAGCGCGCAATGTCATAGGCCGCCTGCACCGTCTGGGCAATGGCGCTGGAGGAAAAATCCGAGGTGCTGGCGTTGCCGCGTCGGTGTCCGACGTAGACGGTGACACCCAGGGATTTGTCCCGGTTGCGCTCGACCGTCTCGACCGCGCCTTTACGCACACTCACGGACAGGCCGCAGCCTTCGGAGGCCTCGGCACCGGCATCGGTCGCGCCGAGCCGGCGGGCATGGGCCAGGGCTTCGTCGACAAGGCCCTCGAAATGGCGGCGGGAAAAACTGAAGCCATGGGAGGCTGAGGTCGGTTGCGGGGCATTTTTCATCGTGGCGGCTATGATACTTGCCCCCTCCGCACCGTGAGCGCCCCCTTTTTTATGTCCCGAAAACCGAAGCGTGGCTACTTCGTCCGCGGCCAGTTTGTTGCCGAAGGCAGCGAACTTGATCTTGAGTTCAAACGCGAGCTCAAAGGCGGTGACGAACCCAGCAAAACCGAGCTCAAGCGCGAAAGTGCCGATCGCCAGGCCCTGGGCGAAGCCTTGCTGGATCTGCGGGCCGAGCTGCTGGCCCGTCTGAAACTGCCCGACACCCTCACCGAAGCGCTGGCACAAGCGCGCGGAATCACCCATTTCGAGGGGCGTCGCCGGCAGATGCAGTTCATCGGCAAACTCATGCGCCGGCTCGATGCCGAAACAATGGAGGCCATTCGCGCCGCCCTGGACGAACAACACCGGGGTTCGGCTGCCGAAACGGCGGTGCTTCATGGCGCAGAACACTGGCGCGAGCGCCTGATCGCCGACGATGCGGCGCTGGCAGTCTGGCTGGAACAGCACCCCGAAAGTGATGCCCAGCAGCTTCGGGCCCTGATCCGCCAGGCGCGCAAGGATGCCCCGCCGGCCGACCGGGATCAGCAATCCCGCGGCCTGGCGCCTCGCCAGAGTCGTGCCTTCCGTGAATTGTTCCAGCTGGTGCGAGAGCAGCTGCGCACCACCGTAGCCGCCGCCGCTGACCAGCCCGCCGACGCGCAATGAGCGCCAGGCCTGCGCCCCGACCACTGAACCCACCACCTTTTACGACCATGAGCCAGCCCCTTGAACCCGTCCGAATCGGCCTGGTCTCCATCAGCGACCGCGCTTCGGCCGGCGTCTATGAAGACAAAGGCCTTCCTGCCTTGCAGGCGTGGCTGGAGCGCGCCGTCCGCAACCCCATCGAATTTGTCCTGCAGCTGATCCCGGACGAGCAGGCGCAGATCAGCACCACCTTGATTGACCTCGTTGACAACCGCGACTGCGCGCTGATCCTGACGACCGGCGGTACGGGCCCGTCCCCGCGGGACGTCACTCCCGAAGCCACACAGGCCGTGGCGCACCGTGAAATGCCCGGCTTCGGAGAACAAATGCGGCAGATTTCGCTGAATTTCGTGCCCACCGCGATTCTTTCGCGACAAACAGCCGTCATTCGTCACAAAAGTCTGATCATCAACCTGCCGGGGCAACCAAAAAGTATTCAAGAAACGCTCGAAGGTGTCAAAATGACAGCCCATGGGCAAACTGTGCCGGGTATTTTTGCAGCGGTCCCCTACTGTATCGACCTGATCGGCGGTCCGTATCTGGTCACCGATGAGGCGGTCTGCAAGGCATTCCGGCCCAAGAGCGCCATCCGGCCAGGGAGCTGACATAAACAAAAAAGCGTTTCTGAACGGCTTTCTATGCATTTTCAATTGAAACCCAGCGTCAACTGGTCACTTTTTGCTATTTTTTTGATACCGGTCGTTGGCTTGGCCAGTGAACCGACACTGCCCTACACGGTTCAAAAGGGCGACAAATTGATCCGCGTGACCAAAGACATGCTGGTGCAACCCGCTGACTGGAAAGCCATCGCACGGCTGAACGGCATGCCGGACCCGAACGTCATCAAACCGGGCCAGACCGTGCAGGTTCCGGTCCGCATGCTCAAGTCGCAGCCCTTGGAAGCGAAGGTCGTGGCGGCCGCCGGGGACGTTCAAGTCGCCGGCAGCCGCGCCCAGGCCGGCCAGAGCCTTGGCGAGGCCAGCCGCATCACCACCGGCCCCAACAGTTCCGCCGTGGTCGAACTGGCTGACGGCAGCCGGGTGCAACTGTTGCCCGGCAGCGTCGCCGAGCTCGCCCGGCAACGGGAATACCGCATGCGCGATGGTTCTGCCGGCGGCTCCAGCACCTGGTTCTCCGGTACCGTACGCCTGGTTCAGGGTTCGGTCGAGACGCTGGCCTCCAAACTCAGCCGGCGCGCCACCCCGCTCCAGGTCGAGACACCGACCGCCCTGGTCGGCGTCCGCGGCACCCGTTTTCGTGTGGCTTATGACGAGTCGGTCGGCCGATGCAGTCGCTCGGAAGTTCTGGAAGGCCTGGTTCGCGCCGACAACCCGGTACAAGCCAGTGGTGCCGACCTTCCGGCCGGCACGGGCGCCGTTGTCGACCCGACACGCAAGGAGGTCCGCGTGGTCGCCCTGCTGTCCGCACCCGACCTGACCGCCGCCGCCAGCCAGGTACGCCGCCCGACGCCCGTCTGGGGCCTGCCGGCCTTGGGTGATGCGCAGGCGTATCGGGTTCAGGTTGCTCAGGATGAGAAGTTCGAGCGAATCATGGGCGACCTGCGCACCACCACGCCCGCCGTTGACCTGTCCGGCATCCCCAATGGCACCTGGCACGTTCGCGTCCGCCGGATTGACCCCAACGGACTCGAAGGCTTCGACGCAAGCCGCACGGTAGCGATCGCCGATGCACCGCCGGCACCCGCACCCGCCCCGCAGCCGCCTGCGGTCAGCGCCCGTGTGGTCAGCTCATCCATGAGCCTGCGCAATGGGCAGACCAGCCTGCGTTTCGAACCCGCCTATTCCGGGATCGCGGCGACCGCAATCCGGGGCTACGCCATGGTTCTGGCCCACGACCGGGCGCTCAGCCAGGTCGTGGGCAAAGCCGAGTCCACCGCGCCCAACCTCCAGCTGCCAACCGAAATCAAACCGGGCATGTACTTTGCCCGCCTGACGGCGCGCACCGACAGCGGCCAGGAACTCGATCTGGGCCTGTACCAGCTGGATATCCACATGAACTGGGGCATTTCGATTTCCGACTCGATGTTTGTCCTCCAACCCCTTGCCGCATCGGGATCCTGAGTCACCATGGACAGCTACCTCACCGACAAACGGCGATTCAGCCGAAATGATGTTGCCGCGTTGCTGCGCGGACGCAAAGCCTTCAGCGAACTGAGCCACGACGAGGCCCTGGCGGTCGTCACCTGCATGAAGCCCGTGCGCATCAAGGAAGGCGCTGTGCTCACCCAGCAGGGCTCGTCCAGCAGCAACCAGATGATGCTGATTCTCCAGGGCGAAGCGGCGGTAGAGACGGAAACCGACAACGCCAACGAGCCGCTGCTGGTCACTTTGCTGGGGCCTGGCGATCTGATCGGCGAGCTGGGCATGTTCGACGGCGAGCCCCGCTCGGCGACCTGTACCGCGGCGTCCGAGATGTATGCCGCGTTGATGGGCCAGGAACACCTCGAAAAGCTGATGGCGGAAAAGCCCGCCGTTTCTGCCAAGCTGCTGAGTGTGATCTTGCAGCGGGTCAGCCAGAAGCTGAGGGTGACCACCGAAAAGCTGCGCAAAATCTCGGCGATCAATGAATCGTTGACGTCGGAAATGGGCAGCCTGGAGCAGAAGCTCCACGCGGCGATGTCTCGCCCGGCCGCCGCCCCACCGGAGCCGGCGACATTTCAGCCCACGGTCCAGATGGCGCCGCAAGCGGTGGCCTTCCAGCCCACCGTCCAGATGAATCCGCGACAGGCCGCCGCAGCGGCGGCGCGGGGCCCGGCGGAGTTTGCTCCCACCCGGCCGATGACGCTGGCCGATCTGGACCGCATGCACC
>ERZ761607.3972-NODE-3972-length-13623-cov-4.588222_pt1 | contig 13623 bp, 11 predicted proteins | sample MGYA00511164_ERZ761607 | MGnify/ENA primary metagenome ERZ761607 (study PRJEB28899, sample SAMN02445080) | bioreactor sludge metagenome | biome: EBPR sludge | place: Australia: Brisbane, Thorneside Wastewater Treatment Plant | collected 2011-06-22 ...
CTCTTCCCGCGTGAGGATGTAGCCGCTCTGCGGCAGGAAATGCAGCGGCTGATCGATCAGCCCACCCTTATCCGCCAGCTCCAGGCGGGCAGCGATTTACCCAGCATCGAATCGTATGCAGAGACGATTGTGACGAAGATGCAGGCCTTTTTACCCAACCCCAAACCGGCAGGTGTGGCATGAGCCGGGCACTGGTGGTTGGCGGCAACGGCTTTATCGGCGCACACCTGGTGGCTGAATTGGTGGCGACCGGCTGGGACGTGACGGTGCTGCACAAGTACGAGCAGCCGCGCTACGCCACCATGCCCGCGGCGGTGCGCTTTTTGCGCGGCGACCTGACGCAAGAATCGCTGCTGGCCGGGGCGGTGGCCGGGCAAGATGTGGTTTTCCACCTGCTGTGGACGACCACGGCCATCCACGAGGTGGCCAACCGCGACCCGGCGGCCGACGTGCAGGCCAACCTGGTGCCCACGATTCATCTGCTGGAGGCGTGCCTAAGGGCCGGGGTGGGGCGGGTGGTGTTTACCTCGTCTGGGGGCACGGTGTACGGCCGTACCCAAATCGCCCCTATTCCCGAAAACCATCCCAACAACCCCGTCAATGCTTATGGCGTCAGCAAGCTGGCCGTCGAAAAATATTTGCAGATGTTTCACCACCTGCACGGGCTGGACTATGCGGTGTTTCGGCCATCAGTGCCGTATGGGCCATACCAGAATCCGCTGGCGCGGCAGGGCGCAGTGGCCGTCTTTTTGTACCGCGTCGCCAAAGGGCTGCCGCTCACCATTTGGGGCGATGGCCACATTAGCCGGGACTATTTTTACATTTCGGATCTGGTAGATGCGCTGATCTTGGGCGGAAAACGGCCGTTATCCACCAACCGCATCTTTAACCTGGGCGGGGCCGAAGAAGTGTCGCTGAACCACCTGATCCGCCTGGTGCAAGAGACGGTGGGGCGGCATGCTGTTGTGGAGTACCAACCCGCCCGCGATTTTGATGCGCCTCGCGTCTTGCTAGACACCACCCAGGCCCAAAACGAGCTTGGTTGGCAGCCGAAAGTGCTAATGAAAGATGGGTTGGCTAAAACGTGGCAGTGGATGCAAGAAACGATTTTGTAACTTTTACGAATCAGGTGCGACGCACCTTTCACACCATTTGAGTAGCTCATGACGAAACCAAACATTTTGTTGCTGACAATCGACACACTGCGGGCCGATACGCTGGGCTACGCTGGCTATCACAAACCCATTACCCCCAACATAGACAAGCTGGCCGCGCAGGGCATCCGCTTTATGCAGGCGATCACGCCCGGTTCCTGGACTCAGGCGGCGTTTCCCGGCATCATTACCTCCACCTATGCCTGCATGTATGGTGGCTGTTTGGGGAAATTGTCATCGGAACGGCCGTCTCCCGTCAAAGTGTTGGGTGATGAAGGTGGGTATGAAACGGCCGCATTTTCCACCAGCCCGCTCCTCAGCCGCACCTACGGCTACGACCGCAAATTCCAGCGCTTTACCGATCTGAACCCCGGCGAGAAAAATCCCTGGCTGCGTGGTGTCAAGGGAGGGCAGTTTATGCTGCGCCAGCCGCTGGTGCACCAGTTTGTCAGGCTGCTGGGGCAAAATTGGCGGCCACCCAAGCTGTACGCCACCGCCGCCGAGCTGAACGATGCCGCGATGCCCTGGCTGGCCAACATCAACCAGCCGTTTATGGCCTGGCTGCACTACATGGACGTGCATTGGCCCTACCACCGGGAAGAAACGCTCACCCAACCAAAGGACATTGCCGAGGCGTGGGCCGATCTCTCCCACCTGCACGAGGTGAACTGGTACGGCGCGCCCGTCTCCCCGGCGCAAAAAGCGCGTTACGTACGCCTCTACGAAGAAGCCATCGCTTACACCGATGCTCAAATTGGCCGGTTGATGGCTTTCCTGGAGGAATCTGGCCTGGCGGAAAACACGGTTGTGGTGCTGGTTTCCGACCACGGCGAAGAGTTTATGGAGCGGCGACACTGGGGCCATGTCGAGCTGAACCTGTACGACGAAATCCTTAAGGTGCCGCTGATTATGCGCCTACCCGGTGTGCCGGGCAACCAGGTGATTGGTCAGCAGGTAAGCACGATGGACATCATGCCGACGCTGCTGGAGCTGGCCGGCTGCCGCATTCCCGACGAGGTGCTGGGTACCAGTCTGGTGCCGCTCTGGACGGGCCGTCCCGAAGATTATGATGTGGAAGTGGTTATTGGCGAGCGCTGGCGCGATACGTCGCACATGATTGCCGTGCGCACCGAAACGTACAAATACATCTGGGATGATGCCAAACCAGACCAGCCGCTGCTGTTTGATTTGCGCCGGGACCCCGGCGAGCGGCACAACATCGCTGCCGAGCATCCCGACGTGGTGCAGCAGCTGCACCAGCACGTAACGGCCCAGCAGGAACGAATGCACCGCACCGCCCCGGCTGAAAAGACGCAAGAGCCGGTGTTGGACGAAGAAATTGTGGCCCGCTTGCGCGGCCTGGGATACGTGGAATAGCCGCTATGCGTGTTTTGTTTATCACGGCTTATTTTCCGCCATGTCAATACGGTTGGGGCTACATGCGCATCTGCGAGCAGGTGGCCGATGGTCTGGCGGCGCGGGGCCATGACGTGGCTGTGCTCACCAGCACCTACCAGGATGGCCCGGAAACCAAGCCGTATCCCGTCTACCGCTTGCTGACGGTGGAGCCAGATTGGCTGCTGCCCGAATCCCCGGCCCGGCAATTTTTCTTTGGGCGGCGCGAGAGGGAGAAAACGGCCGTAACCGCCCTCCACCAAACCATCGCCACCTTCAACCCAGACATGCTGTTCATTTGGGATGCTTTCGGTCTGTCTGAAGTGATGCTGTACCAGGCCGAAAATCAGCCCATTCCGGTGGCTTACTACTTTGCCAATTACCACCCAGAGTTCCCCGGCGGTTATGCCCAATATTGGTCCTCGGAAAACAGCCAGCCGCTGATGAAGCTGGCCAAGCTGCCCCTGGCGCTGCTGGCCAAAGCGATCCTAACTGCCGAAGGCAAGCCCCTCAAGCTGACATACGAACACACCATCAGCGTCAGCGATTACGTGCGGCAGCGGCTGCTTGGGCAAAAACTCATTGGTCCAGACGCCATTGTGGCCCCCAACGCAGTGGATCTGACCATGTTTAACGGCACCCCACGCCAGCCCGCGCCGGATGCCTCGCTGCGCTGCCTGCTAGCGGGTCGTGTCGCCCCCGAGAAGGGGATTCACACCGTTTTGCACGCCATGGGCCAGCTGCACGAAAAAGGGCAGCTGCGCGATATGTCGCTGACCGTGCTGGGCAGCGGAACGGCCGAATATAAGGAACATCTTAAGCAACTGGTGATACGGTATGGGCTAGAAAGTTTTACCAATTTCGCCGCACCCGTCCCCATCGAAGCCATGCCCACCGTTTTGGCCGAACATGATTTGCTGCTGCTGCCATCCGAGTGGGATGAACCGCTCTCTTGCTCGATGCTGGAAGCGATGTCTGCCGGTCTGCTGGTGATTGGCACCACACGCGGCGGCAGCGGTGAGGCGCTTTTTCATGGCAAAACCGGCCTCACCTTTGCCGATGGCAATCCGGCTGCCCTGGCCCAGCAGCTGCTGGCGGTGATTGAAAATCGGGATTTGGTGGCCCAACTGGCCCGGGCAGGCCAGGCCGAGGTGCACGCCCATTTTAACATGGACGTATCGGTGGCCCGGATTGAAACCTATTTGCAGGAACTGGTTGGTGTGGAAACGGCCGTTCCTCGCTAACCTTTTAGATTAAACCAATCTGCTAACACCAACGTTATTGATGAATATCTTATTTCTGTCTCGCTGGTATCCTTTTCCGCCCAATAACGGCTCCAAGCTGCGGGTTTTCCACCTGCTGCGGGCGCTGGCGGCCAAGCACACCATCACCCTGCTTAGCTTTCGCGAAGCGCAGGAGGTGGTGGATACCGACGCGCCAGAAGTTCATGCGCTGTGCCGGGAAGTGCACACCATCCCCTGGCCCAAATTTAACCCTACCAGCAGCACCGCCATTGCCGGATTGTTTAGTGCCAAACCACGTTCAGTGCTAGACAGCTACTCGCCGCAAATGGCGGCCAAACTCCAGCAGCTCATCGCCACCAATCACTACGACGTGATCATTGCTTCCCAGGTTGGTTCGGCCGGGTACGGTCATCTGTTCCAGAACATTCCCGCCTTGTTTGAAGAGGTAGAGATGGGGATTTTCCACGAGCAGTTGGCCCAGGCCAGCTCGTTAAAGTCGCGCCTGCGTTACCGGCTGACGTTGGCCAAACAAACCAGCTACCTGCGCGATTTGCTGCACCATTTTGACAGCTGCACGGTGGTGTCGGAACCGGAGCGGGAGTTGGTGAAAACGGCCGTGCCCACCTTCCCCACCATCGAGGTTGTGCCCAACTGCATGAACCTGACCGATTATCGGGAAGTGCAGGTGGAAAAACGGCCGAATTCGCTCATCTTCACCGGCTCCTTCACCTATCACGTCAACCACCAGGCAATGGTCTGGTTCCTGCGCGAAGTAAATCCACTGATCCAGGCGCAAATCCCCGATGTGCACATCAGCATCACCGGGGACCATGCCAATTTGCCCCTCCCACCCGCCAACAACGTCACCCTCACCGGCTTTGTCGACGACATTCGCGGCTGGATTGCCGGTTCGTCCATTAGCCTGGCCCCGATTTTCCTGGGTGGTGGTACCCGCCTCAAAATTTTGGAGGCGATGGCCCTGCTCACGCCGGTGGTGGCTACCACCAAAGGCGCTGAAGGATTGGATGTAACCAACGGCAAAAACATCTTTCTGGCCGATACACCGCAGGCGTTTGCCGCTGCCGTGGTGCGCCTGCTGCAAGACCCAACTTTGCAGCGGGAAATTGCTGAAAACGCCTACCAACTAATTGCCGAAAAGTATGATTGGCCTTCCGTAGCGCCGCACTTTCTCAACCTTGTCGAGCGGACGGCCCAGGCTAAAAAAGTATGACGACATTATTTGAGAAAGCCTTTCGCACTGATGCGGGCAAAACCTTTCTGCGGCTGGGCATCATCATTGCCGCCGTGGTGGTGAGCCTGGTTTTTGCCTTCCAGGGACCAAGCATGATGCTGCTGCTGGTGGTGGCGGCCATCCCGGTGGCCGTCGTTGGGGCGTATTTGCTCATTCGTTACCCACCGCTGGGATTTTTGCTGATCATTGTCATTTCCACGGTGATTAGCCGCGATGTGGCCCCCGTTGGCCTGATTGCCATGCTGCTGGCGGCGCTCACCGTGCTGTGGATATTTGACATGATGGTGCGCCAACGGGAAATCAACCTCATCAAGTCGCCCACGATCACGCCGCTGGTTTTGTTTTCGGCCGTTGTTGTGCTTTCCTTCGTGGTCGGGCAGCTGCCGTTGTTCTCCGTTTCCCAGGTGCCAATGGACAGCCAGATTGCCGGTTTGGGCATCTTCTTGCTTTCCTTTGCGGCGTTTATCCTGGTGGCCCACCAGATCCGCGACATTATCTGGCTGAAGTGGATGGTTTTCCTCTACCTGGCCCTAGGCTCGCTGGCCGTCATTATTGGCATGCGCGTTTTGCCCGCTTACCAGACGCTTAACTACATGCTGCTTCATCCCAAAACTACCGGTGGCAGCCTCTTCTGGCTCTGGTTATCGGCCATGGCCTTTAGCCAGATTTTGTTTAACAAAAACCTGGGCATGAAATGGCGCGTGGCTCTGGCGGTTGTTTTGGCCGGTTTTCTTTACCTGACGCTGGATCGCAACCGGGCCTGGACTTCCGGGTGGGCACCGGCCCTTACCGCCTTTTTTGTCATCATTTGGGTCGCTCGGCCAAAGTGGGCCATGCCGCTGACCATGGTGGGGATTGCTGGCCTCATTTTGCTCTTCCAACCCATTTACAACGCTGTGTTCATCGGTGATAACGAATACAGCACGGTTACCCGCCTGGAAGCGTGGCGTATCGTTTGGGAAATCATCAAGGTGAACCCGATTTTAGGGTTGGGGCCAGGCAATTATTACAACTACACCATTTTGTTTCCGATTTTGGGTTGGTATGTGGAGTTTAATTCGCATAACAATTATGTGGACATTGTGGCCCAGGCGGGCGTACTTGGCCTCGTTTGTTACATCTGGTTTTTAGTGGTGACCTGGCGGCTGGGTTGGGGACTGCGCAATCAGGTCCCGCGTGATGGCTTTACCCAGGCTTTCATTTACGGCACCCTGGGCGGTCTGGCTGGCTCTATTGTAGCGGGCATGTTGGGCGACTGGGTGCTGCCGTTTGTTTACAACATTGGCATTTATGGGCTGCGTTCCAGCATTTATGCCTGGTTTTTCCTGGGGGCTTTAGTGGCCATCGACCAGATGCGGCGGGCGGGCACTCCCCTGGATTAATTGCATTATCGAACAAATTTTGGTTGACGGCCGTATTCCCGCTCAGCCTAAACAAAGGTGACAAGACATGTTAGGTCAATTATTTACCGTGGCTGGTGAAGAACTGAAATATGGCTTTATCTATTTGCGCCACCAGATTAGCAGCGCCCAGCAGGGCAAAGCGAAGGTGCTGGTTAACGGCAGTCCCAAATCTGGCACCACCTGGATGCTCAAAATGATTGCTTCCCTGCCGGGTTACGAGGACGTGGGGAATTACTACGGCGATTTGCGCAAGTATCATCAAACCCAGCCGGGCCATGTGGTGCACGGACATGACGCTTACACGCCCGAATTAAAAGAAATTCTGGCCGCTGAAGGCATCCGCGTCATCATGATGGTGCGCGACCCGCGTGACCAGCTGGTGTCGCGCATGTTTCACGTTAAGCGCAGCGTCAACCACGTCTGGCACGAGCGCATGAAAGACGTCGACAACGACGAAGCGCTGATGATGTGCATCGAGGGGCGCGAGAAGCTGCCCAGCACCCACGATATGATTGCCCTGGCGCAAACCTGGTTGAACAACAAAGACACCGGCGCGCTTTGCATGCGCTATGAGGAGCTGCTGGCCAATCCCGAATCCCATTTTGCCACGGTGCTGGAGTTCATTGGCATTGCCAACAACCGGAGCCTGGCCGAAGTGATTGTGGAGCGCAACCGCTTTTCGCGGCTGTCGATGGGCAAGCGTATCTGGCAGACGCAGCGTAAGCCGGGCCAGGAAGACGCCAATTCGCACTTCCGCAAGGGCATCGTGGGCGATTGGCGCAACTATCTGACACCAGCCCACATTGCCCGGTTTAAGGAGCTGTGTGGCCAGCAGTTAATTGATTTGGGCTACGAAAAAGATTTCGACTGGTCTTAAAGGCGCAAGATGAAACTTTCGATTGTCATCGTTAGCTGGAACACAAAAGCGTTGTTGGACGCTTGCCTGACGTCGGTATACGCCTATCCACCGGAGGAGCCGTTTGAAGTCTGGGTGGTGGACAACAACTCCAGGGACGATTCCGTGACCATGGTGCGGCAGAAGTTCCCCCAGGTGAACCTGGTCGCCAGCCAGGAAAATCTGGGTTTTGCCGGGGGCAACAACCTGGCCATTCCCAACTGCCAGGGTGAGTACGTCCTGCTCCTCAACCCGGACACCGAGGTGAAGCCGGGGGCGCTGCAAGAGCTGCTGGACTTCATGGACAGCCATCCCCAGGCGGGCGCGGCTGGCTCTTACCTGCTCAACGCCGACGGTACGCTGCAACCCTCTTGTTACCCGGCTCCCACGCTGACGCGCGAATTCTGGCGCATGTTCCACCTGGATAAACTGGTTCCCTACGGCACATATGACATGAACCGCTGGCCCATGGACCAGCCGCGTGAGGTAGACGTGCTGATGGGCGCCTCGATGCTGCTGCGCAAAACGGTGTTGGACCGGGTGGGTTTGCTGGACGAAGGGTATTTTATGTACTCGGAGGAAGTGGACCTGTGCTTCCGGCTGCAAAAGGCGGGCTGGCGGCTGTATTGGGTGCCCCAGTCGAAGGTGGTGCATTATTGGGGGCAAAGCACCAAGCAGGTGGTATTGGAGATGTTTTTGCAGCTGTATCGCGGCAAGCTGCGCTTCTTCCGCAAGCATTACGGCGGGCTGTCAGTATTTTTGTACAAGGTGGTGCTGGGCGGAGCGGCGGTGATGCGCCTGGCGGTGACGCCGCTGGCTTGGCTGCAAAAGGGGGATCGGCGGGCCAACAAGCTGCACCTGGCCCGGATGTACGGCCGTCTCCTACTCACCCTGCCCAGCATGTAAGGACTTTTTATGCGCATCCTCTTCCTCACCCAAATTATTCCGTACCCGCCCAACGCCGGACCGCGCGTGAAAACGTGGCACGTGCTGCGCTACCTGCACGAACGCGGCCACGACGTGACCCTGGCTTCCTACGTGCGGGATGAAGAACGGCCGTACGTAACCAAACTCAACGAGGTGTGCACGGCCGTTCACACCATTCCCATCACCCGCTCCCGTGTGGCCGACGTGGGGTACTGGCTGCAAAGCCATTTGTCGGGACGGCCGTTTCTCATCGAGCGAGATGATCTGGCCGGGATGCGCCATCTGGTGCAGCGCCTGCTGGCCGAACAGGAGTTTGACGTGGTTCACGCCGACCAGCTAACGATGACCCAGTTTGCCCTGGATGCCAAAAAGGGCAGTGGGCAGCAGCAGCCGTTTATCATTTTTGACGCTCACAATGCCACCTGGTCCATCTGGGAACGCATGCGCCAGAACGCGCCCTGGTTCCTCAAGCCCGTCTATCGGCTCGAAGAAAACCGCATCAAGCGGTACGAAGGCATGCTGGTGGAGGAATTTGACCACACGATGGTGGTCATTGATCCCGACCGTGATTTGCTGCTGGCGGGGACAAAAAACGGGAATACGGCCGTGCTCAACGGCCGTATTAGCTCCATCCCTATTGCCGTGGATGCCGAAGTCTTGCAGCCAATAACACGCCAGCCCGGCTCGCGCAATATTTTGACCCTGGGCACGCTCAGCTATCCGCCCAACGCCGACGGCATTCGCTGGTTTTTGCAGGAGGTGTTCCCCCTGGTGCAGCAGCAGGTGCCGGGCGTCACGCTCACCGTCATTGGCAAAAATCCACCCGCCGACTTTGTGCAGCAGGCCGAACAGTCCGGCGGGGCAATTGAAGTGACGGGCTACGTGGATGATTTAACGCCGTACATGGCCGCCGCTGCCTTGATGGTGGTGCCGGTGCGGGCGGGCAGCGGCATGCGGGTGCGCCTGCTGGAAGCGTTTGCCCGGGCCATGCCCACGGTGACCACCACCATTGGCCTGGAAGGCATTAATGCCGAGGCGGACAAGGAAATTTTGCTGGCCGATGATCCGCAAAGTTTTGCGGCGGCGACGGTGCAGCTGCTCAACAACCCGGAACTGCAAGAGAAGTTGGCGCGGAACGGTCGTCACCTGGCCGAAGCCCGTTATGATTGGCGCGCTGTGCTGAAACAAATGGATGCTGTCTACGCGCTGGCGGAGGCCAAAAGTTATGCCTGAGAAGCTCAATGATTTGCTCAAAAACCCCAAGCAGGTGCTGATTGGCATCATCGTGCTGTCGGTGCTGCTGCGGGTGGTTACCGGGATTGCCTTTTTTGGCAACGAGATTCAGGAACTGCCCGGCACCTTCGACGAAGTCTCTTACCACAACCTGGCGCTGCGGGTGCTGGATGGCCACGGCTTTTCTTTTGGCGAGCGCTGGTGGCCGGGCACGGCGGCCAATGAACCGACGGCGCACTGGTCTTATCTCTACACAATTTTCCTGGTGGTGCTGTACGCCGTTTTGGGGCCAAGCCCGCTGTTGGCCCGCATTTTGCAGTCGGTGTTGGTGGGCATCTTGTTCCCCTGGCTGCTCTACCGGCTGACGTTCCGCCTGTTTGCGCCGCAGGCCCGCGGTGAAGGGATGTTTACTTACAGCCCAACCGTGGCCCGAGCGCAGCACATTGCCCTGCTGGTGGCGCTGATTGGTGCGGTGTACATCTACTTTTTCTACTACACCGCCTCGCTCATCACCGAAGGGTTTTACATTACCGGGATTTTGTGGACGTTTGATACGGCCGTTGCCATCACCCAATCCACTACCGTCACCAACAAGCTGTGGTTGCGCTTTGGCCTGGCCCTGGGCGTGACCATTTTGCTGCGGCAGCTCTTTTTACTCTTTATGCCCTTTTTGCTGCTCTGGCTGTGGTGGGCCAAACGGCCGCGTCTCACCAGCTTCATCCTCCCCCTGGCCCTCGTGGCCGCGCTGATTTTGCCCTGGACGGTGCGCAACTACCTGGCGTTTGATCGCTTTGTGCCGCTCAATACCAACTCCGGCTTTGCCTTCTTTTGGGGCAACCATCCCGTCTATGGCACCCAATTCATCCCCATTTTGCCGTCTGGCGCTTACTACCGCATGATTCCGGAAGAACTCCAGGCCCAGGGGCTAAACGAGGCCGAGATGGATTCGGCCCTGCTCGGCGAGGCACTGAAAATCATCGCCGCCGATCCGGGGCGGTACGTGCTGCTCTCCCTCAGCCGGTTCCCCAGCTACTTCATGTTCTGGCCTTCCGGTGACTCTGAACTGGTCAGCAATGTGTCGCGAGTGGCCAGCTTTGGTCTCTTTTTGCCATTTATGCTGTACGGGCTTTATCTGGCTTTGCGCCAGCGGTTTGCCTCGTGGCGCGACTGGCTGGCGTCGCCGTTTACGCTGCTTTACCTGTTTATCCTGGTGTACACCGGCATTCACATGCTCACCTGGACGTTGATTCGCTACCGCATCCCGGTTGATGTGATGCTGGTGATTTTTGCCGGGTATGGCCTGGTGGACCTGGTTGAGCGGGTAATGGCTAGACGGCAGGCAGCGCGGGTAACGGCCGTTTCCTGAAAAGCGCCGCGCCTCTCCGGTAAGCCTTTCGGTAAGGTTAAATGAGTACCATGCCAGGCATATTAAAGCTTGTTTGTGGACCTATGGAAAATGGGGTGAGCTGCCACAGCTGTGACGACGCGATCAATCTGGAAATCGGCTGTTCACGCAAAAAACGCGAGCTGTTTGATTTTTGCCTTTTCTAGACCTGGAAAGTGAACTACATGAACATCTTGTTTGTTGTTCCTTATGTGCCCAACCTGGTACGAGTACGGCCGTATAACCTCATCAAACATCTGGCCGCCAGGGGTAACCGGGTGACGGTGTTAACCGTATGGAGCAGCGCGCAAGAGCAGGCCGATCTGGCCCACCTGCGGCAAATCTGCCACGAAGTTCACGCCGTCTCCATGCCCGTGTGGCACTCCCTGGTCAACAGCTTGCTGGCTCTGCCCAGCCGCCGCAAACCGCTGCAAAGCGTCTACTCCTGGAAGCCTCAGCTGGTGGCCCACCTCAACGGCCAATCCCCCTACGACGTGGTGCACGTGGAGCATCTGCGCGGTTCTCGCTATGGCCTGCACCTGCGCCACCGCACCCAGCTGCCCGTTGTTTGGGACAGCGTTGACTGCATCACCCATCTCTTCCGCCAGGCGGCAAGCCAGAGCAAAAATGTTACCGGGCGGCTGCGCAGCTGGCTGGATTTAGAGCGCACGGCGTGGTACGAAGGGTGGCTGTTGGATAAATTCCATCATGTGCTGGTCACCTCGCCGGTGGACCGCGAGGCGCTGCTCAGCTTGAAGCACAACGGCAGCCAGCCTGCACCCATTTCTGTGCTGGGCAACGGCGTCGATGTAGACCATTTTAGCCCCAACCCGTCGGTAGAACGGGAACCGGCCACCCTGGTGATCAGCGGCAAAATGAGCTACCACGCCAACGTGACGATGACCCTGCACCTGGTGCGTGAAATTATGCCAGCCGTCTGGCAGCAGCGCCCGGAGGCTCGATTGTTGATTGTGGGCAAAGATCCCACGCGAGAAATTCAGGTGCTGGCGGAAAATCCCAACATTACAGTGACTGGAACGGTTGCATCACTGCCGCCGTACCTGCAACGAGCCACGGTAGCCGTTGCGCCCATCACCTACGGCGCTGGGATGCAGAACAAGATTTTAGAGGCGATGAGCTGTGGCACACCGGTGGTGACGACGCCGCAGGCGGTGACCTCGTTAAGCCTGGAGCCAGGGCGTGACCTGGTGGTGGCTGACACGCCAGAAAGCTACGCCCAGGCCATTTTGGATGTGTTGGCCCAGCCACAGCGGCAGGCGGAGTTGAGTCGAAACGGCCGTTGCTACGTCGAGCAGTATCACCACTGGCCAAACGTCGCCGCCCGACTGGAAACCATCTACCGTGAAGCCATCGCCTTACCCATTCAACACGCTACAGCCCGCGCCTGACTCGCAGCGATAGCAAATTCCTGATCATTCACCGGCAAGCAAGCGGAGTACAGAACTTATGATTATTATCCAAACCCCGTTGAGGGTGAGCCTTTTTGGTGGTGGGACCGATTTTCCGTCGTATTACCTGGAGCATGGCGGCTGCGTCCTCTCCTCGGCCATCGACAAATACATCTTTGTCACCATCAAAAAGCGCTTTGATGACAAGATTCGCATTGGCTACACCCGCACCGAAATGATCGAAAATGTGGATGAAATTAAACACGAGCTTATCCGCGAAGCGATGCGCATGACCGGCCTTGAGGCTGGCGTTGAAATCACCACCATGGGCGACATTCCCGACCAGGGGTCTGGCCTCGGCTCGTCCAGCACGGTGACCGTGGGCGCGCTCCACGCCATGTATGCTTACCAAAAAGAGCTTGTGCTCACCGAACGTCTGGCCCAGGAAGCGTGCCGCATCGAGCGCGAAGTGTTGGGCAAGCCGATTGGCATTCAGGACCAATACATTGCCGCTTACGGCGGGCTGCGCTTTATGGAGTTTGCCACCAACGGTGACGTGCATACCCATCGCTTGAAGCTCAGCGAACGGGCCATGCGCCGCCTGAGCGACAATTTGCTGCTCTTTTTCACCGGCGTCACGCGTAAGGCCGATACCATTCTGCAGGAGCAAAAGACCAATATCAAAGACAAGCTCACTGTTTTGTCGGAAATGAAGGACATAGCTCACCTGGCCTGTGACGAAATTCAAAAAGAAAATATCGACGAGGTGGGCACTTTGCTGCACAAGAGCTGGCTGCTCAAAAAGCAGCTGGCTAGCCAGATTAGCAACAGCGCTCTAGACGATATGTATGCAACAGCTTGCCGGGCCGGAGCTATTGGCGGGAAAATTTCCGGGGCCGGTGGCGGCGGCTTTTTGCTGCTTTACGTGCCGCGCGGTTATCAGGAGCGGGTGCGCGATGCCCTGAAGGATTTTCAGGAGTATCCGTTTACGCTGGGGCACGACGGCAGCAAGGTCATTTTTGATTATCAACGTTAAGTAAACCGTTTGTTTGACGGTAAGGATAGGAGTTTACAATGGGTATCGTAAAAGAGTATTTTGCCACCCTGAAAAGCACGATTGATAAGGTGGATGAAGAGCCGATTTATACGGCCGTAACCGCCCTGCACAGCGCACGTTTAAACAATAATCAAATTTTTGTCATGGGCAACGGTGGCAGCGCCTCAACCGCCAGCCACTTTGTGTGTGACCTGAACAAAAATACCCGGCATGACAGCCTGCCCCCTTTTCGCCTGATTGGCCTGGCCGACAACATGGCCATCCTGGCTG
>ERZ761607.3975-NODE-3975-length-13618-cov-2.909312_pt1 | contig 13618 bp, 15 predicted proteins | sample MGYA00511164_ERZ761607 | MGnify/ENA primary metagenome ERZ761607 (study PRJEB28899, sample SAMN02445080) | bioreactor sludge metagenome | biome: EBPR sludge | place: Australia: Brisbane, Thorneside Wastewater Treatment Plant | collected 2011-06-22 ...
GCTGTCCTGCGGGTCGAACGTGGTGGTCTGCTGGTCGAACAAGGCGCCGTTGAGCGAGAGCGCCTGCCAGCCGGCCACGAGCGCCGCCAGCACCAGCAGGATGTCGAACCCGCGCTTCGCCGCGCTCGTCATCGGCCGTGCCAGCGCTTCAAGAGGCGCTGCTCCCAGCCGTGCAGCAGCATGTTCAAGGTGACCACGACGATCATCACGAACAGCATCAGCGCGTACATGGTGCGATTGTCGAAGTCGTTGTAGGCGTAGGCGATCGCGTGGCCGAGGCCCGACGGCGCCAGGATGAACTCGCTCGCGATCACGCCGATGAAGCTGTAGGCGACGCAGAGCTTCAGGCCGGTGAAAAGATGCGGGGCCGCCGCCGGCAGCTTCATGCGCACCGCCGTCTCGAACTCGCGCATCCGGTGCATGCGCGCCACCTTGCCGAGCACGCGCGGCACGCGGTCGAGGCCGTTGATCGTCGCGATGCACATCGCGATCACGGCGAACGCGAAGCCCATCAGGATGATCGGCAGCAGCGAGAGGTCGAAGATCGCGATCAGCACCGGGTAGAAGATGAAGAACGGCACCGCGTAGTAGGTCGCGAAGAACGGCTCGAGCGTCTGCACGATGTCGCGCGTGGCGGTGCCGGCGGCGAGCAGCCGCACCAGCGCCGTCAGCATCTCGGAGGGCGGCAGCATCGTCTTGTAGGGAATGCTGCCGATGCGGACGAGAATTTCGAGAAGCGCGACCAGCGCCAGCAGCACGGCGAGGCGGATCCAGCCGATCCGGCTCATGCCTCTGCCCGGCCGCCCGCGGCTGCGGCGCCGCTCTGGCCGAGCGCCTTCATCGATTCGCCGCGCAGGTGGTGCCAGAGCCGCGCCGTCACTTCGCCGAAGCCGGCTTCGCTGACGATGGTGCTGTCGCGCTCCTTCGGCCACTTCGTCTCGACGAGATCGAGGAAGCGCCCCGGCCGCGCCGACATCACGCCGACGCGGTCCGAGAGCATCGCCGCCTCGTCGAGCGCGTGGGTGATCAGCAGGATCGTGGCGCCCGTCCGGCGCCACAGCCGCAGCACCTCGTCGCCCATCAGGAGTCGCGTCTGCGCGTCGAGCGCGCCGAACGGCTCGTCGAGCAGGATGAGGCGCGGCTGCAGCACGAGCGTGCGCGCGATGCACACGCGCTGGCGCATGCCGCCCGACAGCTGCGCGGGATAGGCCCTCTGGAAATCCTTGAGGCCCATGAAGGCCAGCGCGTCGCCGACGCGGCGCTCGATCTCAGCCGAGTCGACGCCGGCGCGGCGCAGGCCGAACGCCGCGTTGTCCCACACCGTGAGCCAGGGAAAGCTCGCGTCCTCCTGGAAGACGACGCCGACGCCCTCTGGCACCTGCCCGTGCACAGGCTTGCCCTCGAACGAGACTTTGCCCTCGGAGGGCGGCTGCAATCCCGCGAGGACCTCGAGCAGCGTCGACTTCCCGCAGCCCGACGGCCCCACCACCGAGAAGAACTCGCCGCGGCGCAGGTCGAGATCGACCGGCCCCAGCGCGTGCACGGGCCGGTATCCGGCCACCGCCGGATAGACGCGCGTGACACCGCGCAACTCGGCATGATGCCCGGCCGCGACTCGTCCGCCGCCGTTTCGGGATGCGCCCGCGTCCACTACTGCAGGTCCTTCGGCAGGAACGACGCGTCCACGACCTTGCTCCAGTCGACGTCGCCCTTGAGGTCGCCGACGAGCCGGAGGCCGCGCGCCATGTTCTCCATCGGCTCGCGCTCGAGCCTGCCCTCGCTCCAATATCCGTTTTTCGCGAGCTGGACCGTCACCTTGTGCAGCACGTCGGCTGGCATTTTCGGGAAGTGTTTCCCGAGCATCTTCGCCGCCTCCTCGGGCTTCGCGTTCATGAACTGCACGGCCTCGCGGCGCGCGGCGATGATCTTGCGGAGCTTGTCGGGGTTCTTGCGCATGAGGTCGCCGGTGGCGATGCCGACCGACTGCACCATCGGCGGCAGGTCGCGCCCCGCGTCGAGAATCACGCGCAGCTTGTCGGCGCGCTGCGCCCACACGACCTGCATCGTGATCGCCGCCTCGACGCCGTCCTTCTCGAGCGCGGTGAGCGCGCCGCCGAGGCTGCCGAGCGCCACGCGCTGCGCCTGCTCCGCCTTGAGGCCGCCCTTCTCGAGGGCCATGATCGCGAGGATCTCGGACAGCGACTTGGGATTGCTGAAGCCGATCCGCTTTCCTTCGAGGTCCTTCAGCGACTTGATCGGCGATTCGGGCTTCACGACGACGACGACGTCGGCCACCGAGCGCGCGCCGACGTTGACGACGCGGATATCCTGCCCTTCGCGGATCGCGGCAATCGCGGCCGAGAGCACCACTTCGCCGTAGCCGAGCGGGCTCGCCATCACGTTGCGCACCGAGGTGCCGCCGCCCGCGCCGGCGATGATGCCGGTGAGGTCGACGCCGGCCTTCTTGAAGTAGCCGCCGTCGATGCCGATCGCGAACGGATTGCCGGCGAACGCAACGCCGAATTGGGTGATGACGATGTCTTCCGCCCGGGCGGGCGCCGTTACGAGCAACAACGCGGCCACGAGGCCGCTGCGCTTCAGCCGCATCATCTCGTCCTCCCTCGCATGCGGCCGTTGCCCGGCCGCGTTGGGCGGCATGCTGCGCCGGGCGTGGCGCGGGCGCAAGCGGATCGTGCCGATGGGCGCCGCCCCAACCCGCTCAAACGCGCACGGCCCAATCGAGATCGGGCACGAAGGCCTCTTCGATCGTCAGCCTGCGCGCCGACAGGCCCTGCGCGTGCGAATAGCGCAGCGCGGCCTCGATCGAGGCGCGGTTCTTGGCGAGGCCGTAAGGCCAGTAGTCCTCGCCGAGCACCGCGCGGATGTCTTTCAGCTCCTCGGCCAGCCACGGCACCGTCACGTTGTAGGCGCCGATTTCCTCGAGCTCGCGGATCGCGATGTCTTTCGCCTGGCGGAAGGCCGCGAACAGGCTGCTCGCGAGCCACGGATGCGCGCGCAGCAGTTCCTCGCGCACGGCCAGCACGTGCATGATCGGGAACAGGCCGGATTTCCTGGCGTAGGCCCGCTCCGCGGCCCGGTAGTCGGGAAAGAGCCGCGCCACCTGCGGCACCTTGCCGAAGCACGAAGGCGTGCGCGGCGTGACGAGCGCGTCCAGCGCGCCCGACGCGAGCATCGCCGAGAGCGTTTCGCCCGGGCCGATCGGCACCAGCGTCACGTCCGGCGGCAGGTCGAGCGCCAGCTTTTCGCTGCGCCCCGGCTGCTCGAGCCCGCCGTTGCGCCATTCGATCTCGGACGGCTTCACGCCGTATTCGTCCTCGAGCAGGCCGCGCGCCCAGAGCGCGGCCGTCATCTGGTATTCCGGCACGCCGACGCGCTTGCCGCGCAGATCCTCCGGCCGGGCGATGCCGCGGTCGGTGCGGACGTAGAACGCCGAATGCCGGAACACGCGCGAGAGAAACACCGGCAGCGCGCGGTAGGGCGTCTTCCCGCGCGAGAGGGCGATGAGATACGAGCTGAACGACACCTCGCACGCGTCGAACTCGGCGCCGATCAGCGCGCGGATGAACAGCTCCTCGAGCGGCGGCGTGAGATAGGTGACCGTGCAGCCCTGTACGGTCACGCGCCCGTCCTTGATCGCGCGGACGCGGTCGTAGTCGCCGGTCGAAATGGAGAGGTGAAGCTGGGGCATTGCCTGGTGCCAACGACTGAAAACATCACGATCCCCGCGCAAGCGGGGATCCAAACGACGCGGCCGCAGGCTATTCGCCGGCGGCCGCGATGGCGGCTGGAGGGATGGCTCCCCGCTTGCGCGGGGACGACATTCTCATTTCCCGTCAGTTCGACTTCTTCAGCTCCTCGGGCAGGAACGAGGCGTCGACGAGCTTGCTCCAATCGACTTCGCCCTCGAGCGCGCCGACGATCCGCAGCGCCTTCAGCATCTCGTCCATCGCCGCGTATTCGAAGCCGCCGCGGCCCCAATATTTGATCGCGACGTTGTTCTGGACGGCGCTCTCGGCCACCTCGAGCGGCAGCTTGTCGTAGCTTTCCGAGAGCAGCTTCGCGGCGTCCTTCGGATTGGAGTAGATGTAGTCCACGCCCATCATGCGGCCGCGGATGATCGCGCGCAGCTTCTCGGGATGCTCCTTGATGAACTTGGTCGAGGCGATGGCGACTGTCTGCGCGATCGGCGGCAGCTCGTCCTTCACCGCGAAGATCACGCGATACTTGTCCTTGCGCGCCGAATAGAGCGGGTCGATCAGCGAGGCCGATTCGACGGCGCCCTTGTCGAGCGCGGTCAGCCCGGCGCCGACGGTGCCGAGCGCCGGCCGCTCGATCTTGTCGAACAGCCCGTGCTTGTTGAGCACCATCGTCGACAGGCTGTCGGTGACCGATTTCGGGCTCGTGATCGCGAGCTTCTTGCCGACGAGGTCCTTCAGCGTCTTGTAGGGCGAATCCGGCTTCACGACCCAGTAGATGTCGGCGGCCGAGCGCACGCCCATCATCACGATCTTGATGTCGGTGTTCTCCTGCATCGCCGCGATGGCTGCCGACAGCGCCACTTCGCCGAACGGGAGCCCGCCCTCGAGCACGTTGCGCACCGTGGTGCCGCCGCCCTTGGAGGTGAGGATGCCGGTGATGTCGATCCCGGCCTGCTTGAAGAAGCCTTTCTTCAGCGCGACCGCATAGGGCGTCCCGTACATCAGGGCGCCCCAGTGGGTGACGGTGATCTCCTCGGCCTTGGCGGGGACGGAGGCGAGAGTCAGCGCGGCGCCCGCGACGAGGGCCCGCGTAAGATGACGCGCACTCATGGTTCCTCCCTTGGGTTATGCGGCCGTTGGGCCAGTGTTCGCCGCATCTTGGGAGGATCGGCGCCCCGGCGGCAAGCCCTTCGATGGCGGCCGCGCGGGCGGCGCCGGGCCTACGACGCCATCGTCGCCGGCAGCGCCGCGAACCCGGCGGCCCGCTCGACCACGTCCGCGGCGCGCAGCAGCGTCTCCTCGTCGAACGCGCGACCGATGAGCTGGAGGCCGAGCGGCAGGCCGTCGGCGGTGAGGCCGGCGGGCACCGAAATCCCGGGCAGGCCGGACAGGTTCACCGGCACCGTGAACACGTCGTTGAGATACATCGCGATCGGATCGTCCATCTTCTCGCCGATCGCGAAGGCCGGGCCCGGCGTGGCCGGCGTCAGGATGACGTCGACCTGCCTATAGGCCGCGTCGAAATCCTCGGCGATACGCGCGCGGACCTTCTGCGCCTTGATGTAGTAGGCGTCGTAATAGCCCGCGGAGAGAACGTAGGTGCCGATCAGCACGCGCCGGCGCACTTCGGCCCCGAAACCGGCGCCGCGCGTCTTCTCGTACATGTCGATGAGGCTTTCGCCCTCGACGCGCAGGCCGTAGCGCACGCCGTCGTAGCGCGCGAGGTTCGACGACGCCTCGGCCGGGGCCACGATGTAATAGGCCGGCAAGGCGTATTTCGTATGCGGCAGCGAGATGTCGCGAATCTCGCACCCCGCCGCCTTCATCCATGCGATGCCCTGTTGCCAGAGGGCCTCGATCTCGGCCGGCATGCCGTCGATGCGGTATTCCCGGGGAATGCCGACCCGCAGGCCGCGGATGTCGCCGGTCAGCGCCGCCTCGTAGTCCGGCACCGGGCGCGGCACCGAGGTGGAATCCTTGGGATCGTGCCCGGCCATCGCGCGCAGCATGATCGCGGCGTCGCGCACCGTGCGCGTCATCGGCCCCGGCTGGTCGAGCGACGAGGCGAACGCGACGACGCCCCAACGCGAGCAGCGGCCGTAAGTGGGCTTCAGGCCGACGATGCCGCTCAGCGCGCCCGGCTGGCGGATCGAGCCGCCGGTGTCGGTGCCGATCGCGCCCAGCGCCGCGCGCGCGGCCACCGCCGCGGCCGAGCCGCCCGACGAGCCGCCCGGCACGAGCTTCCGGTTGTCGCCCTTGCGCCGCCACGGGCTCTCGACCGGGCCGAACGCGCTCGTCATGTTGGACGAGCCCATCGCGAACTCGTCGAGATTGGTCTTGCCGAGCATGACGGCGCCCTGACGCCAGAGATTGGCCGTGACCGTCGATTCGTAGGGCGGGACGAAATTGCCGAGAATCCTGGACGCCGCGGTCGTGCGCACGCCGTCGGTGCAGAACAGGTCCTTGATCGCGAGCGGAATGCCTTCGAGCCAGCCCGCCTCGCGCCGGGCGAGGCGCGCGTCGGACGCGCGGGCCATTGCCAACGCCTGCTCGGCCGTCTCGGTGATGAAGGCGTTGAGCGGCCGGATCTCCTCGAGCGCCTTCACATGCGCCTCGGCCAGCTCGCGCGCCGAGAATTCGCGCGCGGCGAGCCCGGCCCGCGCCCCGGCGATGGTCAGGTGCGTCAGCGACGGCATCGGGCGCTATTCCACGACCTTGGGCACGGTGAAGAACCCGCGCGCCGGATCGGGCGCGTTGGCCAGCACCTTCTCGGAGATGCCGCCGTCGGTCACTTCGTCCTCGCGCATCGGCAGCGTGACCGCGACGACGCTCGTCATCGGCTCGACGCCGGCGGTATCGACCGCGTCGAGCTGCTCGACCCATTTGAGGATGCCGGAAATCTCGCCGGCCAGATGCGGCAGTTCGCTCTCCGGCACCGCGATGCGGGCCAGGCGGGCAATGCGTTTGACGGCGGCGGTATCGAGCGCCATGGGGTCTCGCGGCGATCCTTTTGGGGAGCCTTCCGGAAGGCGCGCGGAAGCTATCGCGTCCCCGACAATCGCCGCAAGTTAATCCTTACGATTGCTTAAGTGTAAGCAAATAGGATTTGGCGCATTCGGCCCGAAACCGCGACGATGACGCACTTCACCCCCGAATGCTTTCTCGAGGCGCACCGCATCGCCTTCACCCAGTTCGAGGCGACGCGGAACAACATCCGCCATTTCCGCGATTCCGGCGGCCTCATGGGCGCGGCCGCGCAGCTCGTGCCGGTCGACACCAAGGCGCTGCTGCGCCAGCTCAGCTACGACGCGGCGGACGGCCGGCACTATTGCGTGCTCGGCGAGCTCACTGCGGCCAAGCAGTTCTGGCCGACGACACTGCAATACATGCACGCGATCAATGGCCGCGCGGTGCTGGTGAACACCGCCGTCGCGGCGCTGAAGTCGCTGGCGCAGGACCGCCGCTTCCTCGCCCGGCTCGGCCGCCTGTTCGGCCGGCGCTCGGGCCAGCCGCCGCTCACCGCGGCCGAAATCGCCGCGCTGCTCTCGAGCCAGCTCGACGCGATCCTGCTCGGCACCCGCGCTCTGGCGGAGATGTTCTGGTATCACTCGAAAGTCGCCGGCCAGCCGCTGCTCATGCGGCGCATCGTCGCGATGGCCGGCTATCGCGACGATACCCCGATGTCGCTCCAGGACGCGGCGGAAGCCGAGCAGATCCTCGTGAAGCTCGCCGAGCAGTACAAGGCACGCCGCAACCGGGCGGCCGACGAGATCCTGTCGGCAGCGCTGAAGCCGGACGGCCTCGTCGCGGACGTGAAACAGATGCACGTGACGCTGATCCCGATGTGGATGGACCAGCCGGACCAGGACGGCGCCAAGATCGTGCACGACGTGTACTTCCCGGCCTACTACGCCGAACGCCTGCTGCGCCCGGCGGACGAAGGCCCGGCCCAGGACATCGCCGCCTGACCGCCTTGCCTGTCGCGGCCGTTGGACTCGCACGGCCCTTTCTGCCACTTAGCGCGGCATGGAACAGACGATCGAAGGCCTGGCCGCGGCGCTCGTGCGCGGCCGCCGGCTGATGGGCCTCGACCTCGGCACCGAAACGATCGGCGTCGCTGTCTCCGACGCCATGCTCTCGATCGCGACCCCGGTCACGACCATCCGCCGCACGCGCTTCAAGCGCGACGCCGAGCAGCTCGCGGCGCTCGCCGCCGAGCGGCAGGCCGGCGGCCTCGTCTACGGCCTGCCCGTCAACATGGACGGCAGCGAGGGCCCGCGGTGTCAATCGACCCGCGACTTCGCGCGCGAATTCGCCAAGCGCTGCCCGCTGCCCTACGCGTTCTGGGACGAGCGCCTTTCGACCGCGGCCGTGCAGCGGATGCTGACCGACGAGATGGACTTGAGCCGCAAGCGCCGCGCGGAGGTCGTGGACCGCGCCGCCGCCGCCTACATCCTGCAGGGCGCGCTCGACGCGCTCGCCGTGCGGCGGGGACGCTAACGCGCCGCCGCGGGAGCGAGGCCCTTGGCCTTGCGATTGATCACCATGCGGTCGTTCAGGCGCGCGACCATGCGGCTCGCGGTCTTCTCGAACGCGAACGGAAGCACCGCATGCACCAGGCAGGCCGCGCCCGCCAGAACGAGCCGCGCGCCGAAGCCGGACGCATTTCCCAGGTGCTCGCCGTAGGTCTCGCCGACGTCTTGCGGGTGGCTGGTGAAAAGTGCGGCAAGGCGCATGACCGTGTTCCTCGTTCAAATTCTGCCGCCGATGCTGGCGCGCGCCGCCCGGAAATGCTTTGCTTTGTTTGCCTTCTTTGGGTCGATCTGTAAAATTTATTTCTCATTTAAGCCCTAATAGGATAATTATTTACCATGGACCGCACAGACCTCAAACTGCTTGCGCTGCTTCAGGAGAACGCCGCGCTGACGATCCAGGAACTCGCGGAGCGGGTGCGCCTCTCGGTGACGCCGTGCTGGCGCCGGATTCGGAAGCTCGAGGCGGCCGGCGTCATCCAACGGCGGGTGACGCTGCTCGATCCGGCGAAGCTCGGCGTGGGCGTGACAGTGTTCGCGCGCATCAAGACGCGCCAGCACAGCATCGAATGGTATCGCCGAGGCCGGCGCCGCGATTCCCGAGATCGTCGAATTCTACCGCATGAGCGGCGACGTCGATTACCTGCTGAAGATCCTGGTCCCCGACATCGCCGGCTACGACGCGGTCTACAAGCGCCTGATCTCGGCCATCGACCTCGAGGACGTGAGCTCCAGCTTCGCGCTCGAGCGCATCAAGTCGACGACGGCTGTGCCGCTCGGCTATGCCGCGCCCGCAGGCTGATCACCGCGCCGCGGACGCGAAGAAGCGCCAGATCGTCTCGCTCGCGTCGATGTCGCGGTTGGTGGTGCCGATCCAGGCGGCCGGCAGGTATTGCGCGCCGCCGGGCCAGGTGTGGCCGCCGCCCTCGACGCGCAGCAGGCGCACGCGCGCCGCGGCGCAGCGACCGTGGTCCGTTTCGATCACGTGCGAGCCGTCGCCGGTGTCGCGGTCGGCCAGGGCACGCACGACCGGCGGCGCGGCGCAGCCGTTGTGGCGCGCCCAGAACGCGATCGTCCGGTCGGTCGACCAGATTTCGCCGCGCAGGCCGAACATCGCGCGGACATGGCGGCCCGCATAGGGCTCCAGCGGATCGGGGGTGCCGTTGATGACGAGCACGGCGACCGGCGCCGTCGGCGCGCAGCGCGGGCCGAGATCGGCCGGCATCGTGGCGGTGACCGGCGCCACCGCCGCGAAGAGATCCGCGGCCTCGCAGGCCAGCCGGAAGCTCATGAAGCCGCCGTTCGAGATGCCGGCGGCGAAGATGCGGCGGCGATCGAGCGGCGTGCCCCGCGCCGCGATGTCGGCGACCATCGCCCGGACGAACGCCACGTCGTCGGCGTCGGTCTCGCCGCGGCCGCGGAAGACGCGGCCGTCGTTCCAGCGCCGGTCGACGCCTTGCGGATAGGCGACGGCGAAGCCCTCGCGCGCCGCGATCCGGTTGAACCGGCTGAACGCCATCATCTGCTCGGCCGTACCGCCACCGCCGTGCAGGGCCACGAGCAGCGGCCGCCCGGCCGCCGGCGCTGCGGGTCTCTCCGGCACGTAGAGGAGATAAGAGCGGCGCGCGGCGCCCTGTTCCAGCGTCCGGGCGAGCACCTCGCCATGGGCGGACGCGGCCCCGGCGGCCAACAGGCCGGCGACGGCGAGTGACAGTGTTCGGCGCATCGGGGAACCCGGGGATGGCTCGCAATGATACGCACGCGGCACCGTTTTCCGACGCGGCGGGCGGGCCGGTCAGCGGCCGGGCGCGTCCTTGAAGAACGTCCAGGCGGCCTGCCCGGCATCGATGTCGCGGTTGACGGTGCCGATCAGCAGCGCGGGCATGAACTGCATGCCGCCCGGCCAGGTGTGCCCCCCGCCCTCGATGCGGATCAGGCGCAGTCGCGCGCCCCGGCAATCGGCGTAGTCGACCTGCATCGCGCGCGAGCCGTCGCCGCGGTCGCGATCGGGCAGCGCCGCCAAGGGGGACGGCGGCCCGCAGCCGTTCGCCCGGGCCCACAGCGCCATCGTCTCGTCGGTCGAAAGCACTTTGCCGAAACCGACGACGCCGACGCGCACGGTGCCGCCGCGATACGGAACGACCGGGTCGTCGGTGCCGTTGACGACGATGACGGAGACCGGCGCGCTCGGACGGCAATCGGGCGCCAGCGCCGCCGGCATGTTGGCCGCGATCGCGCCGACCCCGGCGAAGAGATCGGCCGCCTCGCAGGCGAGCCTGAGGCTCATCATCCCGCCGTTCGACAGGCCGAGCGCGAAAACGCGCCTGCGATCCACCTTGAGGCCCTCCGCCTCGATGTCGGCGACGACGCGGCGCAGGAAGGCCACGTCGCGGCTTTCGTTCGGCCCCGCCGCCTTGAGCGCACCGTCGTTCCAGAGGTCCCCCACCGCATTCGGGAACGCGACCGCGAAGCCTTCCCGGTCGGCGACCGCCGCCATCCGCGTGATATCCATGATGTCGAAGCCGGGACCGGCGCCTTGGAGCACCAGCACCAGCGCCGCCGGCCCGTCCCGGTCGCGGACCGACGCCGGAACGTAGAGCCGATAGCTGCGGTTGGTGTCGTTGTGGACGAGCGCGCTCGACTCCACCGGAACCGTCAGCGACGCGCACGCCGCTGCCAGCGCGGCCGCCGGCACGATCGCCGCCAGCGCACGTGCCTTGGCCCGAAAGCCTGCCTGTCGCGGCACTGGAGTCTTCGCCATGACCGTCGCCTCCCCAGCCGCCGCCGGTGCGAACAACGTACGGACGACGCGCGGGTGCGAATCATGCCTGCGCAAACGTGAAAACTTCGAAAGCCGCCGCCTTGCCGCCGGCGCCTTTCCCTCCCTATAAGCGCGCCTTCCGCTAGGGAGGAAACACCATGCCCGGGCCGCTGTCCGGCATTCGCATTTTCGACATGACGCGCATCCTGGCGGGTCCGACGGCCACGCAGATCCTGGCCGATCTCGGCGCCGACGTGATCAAGATCGAGCGCCCCGGCACCGGCGACGACGTGCGCGCGTGGGGCCCGCCCTACCTCAAGGACAAGAGCGGGCGCGAACAGCCGCGCGAGAGCGTCTATTTCAACGCCGCCAACCGCAACAAGCGCTCGATCACGCTGAACCTCGCTTCGCCCGAGGGCCAGGCGCTGGCGTTGAAGTTGATCGCCAAGAGCGACGTGCTGTTCGAGAACTACAAGACCGGCGATCTCGCGAAATACGGCCTCGCCTACGCCCAGCTCAAGGACCGTTTCCCCCGCCTCGTCTATTGCTCGCTGACCGGCTTCGGCCAGACCGGGCCCTATGCCGAGCGCGCCGGCTTCGACCTCGTCGTCCAGGGCATGGGCGGCATCATGAGCATCACCGGCCCCGACGGCGGCGAGCCCGCCAAGGTCGGCGTCGGCATCGCCGACCTGATGACCGGCATGTATTCCAACATCGCGATCCTCGCGGCGCTGCGCCACCGCGATGCGACCGGCCGCGGCCAGCACATCGACATGGCGCTGCTCGACTGCCAGGTGGCGTGGCTCATCAACGAGGGCATGAACTACCTCCACACCGGCCGCATCCCGAAAGCGTGGGGCACCGCGCATGCGACGATCGTGCCCTATCGGGCCTATCCCACGACCGACGGCCATTTCATTCTCGCGGTCGGCAACGACCGGCAGTTCCGCGCGTTCTGCACCTTCGCCGGGGAACCGGCATTGGCCGACGACCCGCGCTTCCTGACCAATGCGCTGCGCGTCGCCAACCGCGCCGACTGCGACGCCGCGGTGACGGCGCTGACGGCGAAGCACCCGAGCGGCTACTGGATCGAAGGGCTCTCGAAGCGCGCCGTGCCCTGCGGCCCCGTCAACACGATCGACAAAGTGTTCGCCAATCCGCAGGTGCAGGCGCGCAACATGGTGGTCGAGATCCCGCACACGGCCAGCGGCAAGCCCGAGCGCTATATCGCGAGCCCGATCAAGCTCTCCGAGACGCCTGTGGAATACCGCCGCGGCGCGCCGATGGTCGGCGAGCACACCGAGGAGGTGCTCGGCGAGCTGCTCGGCATGGGCCAGGACGCGGTCGCCAAGCTGCGCGAGCAGGGCGTGGTGTAGGGGAACGAATCCCGCGGCGCGCAAAGTCTCGCGGCAGGAAGCGCTCGGGGAGCCGTCCCGGCGCTTACGACGGCAGCTTGCGCCCCGATTCGCTCGACTGGATGCGATAGACGCGCAGCGGCTCGGCGATGTTCTTGACCGTCTGCTCGCCGAGATCCTCGTAGTCGAGCTGGAGCTTGTTCTTGATCTGGTCGAACACCGGCCCCGAGATGCAGAGGCCGCCCGGCTGCGAGAGCGTCTCGAGCCGCGCCGCGATGTTGACGCCGTCGCCGTAGAGATCGTCGCCGTCGGCGATCACGTCGCCGATGTTGATGCCCATGCGGAACGTGATCGCCTTCGCCGAGGGCCCGAACGCGCGGTTCAGCATCGACGACTGGATTTCGACCGCGCAGCGCACCGCGTCAACGACGGAGGGGAACTCCGCCAGGATGCCGTCGCCGATGACCTTGAAGATGCGGCCGCGGAAACGCTGCACCATCGGGTCGAACAGCTCGCGCCGGCAGGCCTTGAGCGCGGCGAGCGTACCCGCCTCGTCTTCGCCCATCATGCGGCTGTAGCCGACCACGTCGGCGGCGAGAATGGCGGCGAGGCGGCGGATCGCCGGCTCGCGCGAACTGGGCTCGGACGGCAGCGAGCCCTTGAACTTGAGCATCTGGGCGGCCGTCGTCTGGTGCTTGCCGAGCTTCAGCGGCTCGTCGGCCGCGATCACCGCCTGCTTGATCTTGCGCCAGTCGCCTTCGCGCATGATGAACGTGCCGAACGTGGAGCCGACGTCGACGATCGAATAGCGCCCGTCGCCGGCGTCGGACAGCTCCGCGTGCTCGCGCGAGACCGAGCCGTCGGTCAATACGATATCCGACTTCGGACTGCGCCCGATCTTGTAAACGCCCATTCCCACCGATCCTGAACCGAGGCGTGCGCGGAGTCCGATCCGTTTTCCCTCTTGGGCGGCGCTCCCGTTCGGTGCCGATTATACACCCCCGCCGCCGCTCACAAAGACGGGGATGCGGCCGGGGCGCATGGGCGCCCCGAGGCGGCGGCGCGGCTCCGTTCCTTGCGGCACGCGCGCGCCGTGTTATGACACGGCACCGCTTTACGCAATCGTTTTGTCCCCGCGCCGTCCATTGTCCGCATCCGCGTCTGCCCACACCGCGACTCCGGCCCGTTCCGGCCATGGCGGCATCGTCCTCATCCTCGACGAGGTGTTCGTCGGCTTCCGCCTCGCCCCCG
>ERZ761607.3980-NODE-3980-length-13588-cov-20.788739_pt1 | contig 13588 bp, 18 predicted proteins | sample MGYA00511164_ERZ761607 | MGnify/ENA primary metagenome ERZ761607 (study PRJEB28899, sample SAMN02445080) | bioreactor sludge metagenome | biome: EBPR sludge | place: Australia: Brisbane, Thorneside Wastewater Treatment Plant | collected 2011-06-22 ...
AAGCCTGCCGTGCGCTGTACCGCACTGCGTAAGCTATCGAGACTGGACAGGAAAAAGCGATCTCTCCGAGGATCGAAACGGCTGAAAGCGGCGCCATAACGGCAAGCCAGAAGACCGGAGTGGGCGGTAGGCGCAGCAGCAGGCCCGCGACGCTGAGGATGAGCCAGCCGCACACAACCCATCTGGACAGCCCGTCGAACGGGAAACGCCTGAGCGCGCCCGGGCGGGGTTGTTTCACACGGCGAAGGAAATCGAGCCCCAACCAAACCGAGCTCACCGCGGCGGCGGCATACAGAGCGATGGCCAGCGCCGAGGTGGCATCCAAGCCGGTTAAATAGGGTAGGGCATCCATTAGCCAGCTTGCCTGATGGACGCTCGAGATCAAAACGGGCGTGATAGCCAGGAACGCTGTCCTGCATATCGACCGACGTCTCTCCATAGTCGACACAACGTCATCGTTTCGGGCAACGCCCGAACCACCTGGAGAAACATCATGGCCATCCGCACCCACGCACAGTTCCGCATGTTCCACGGTCAGGTTCGCACCTATTTCCGCGACGCGGAAAGTGCTGGCTTTGATCGCTCTCTGAACAATGTTCGCGCTGCCGCCGAACGCTTCGGTTTCGATCTGGAACAAAGCAAAGCCCTCTGGGCCAAGTGTTACAACCCGGCGATCGTCCCGAACGGTCGACTCCTTGCCCTCAACGAGCACCTCGATTGCAGCCTCAACCTTTGTTGATCTGCCCGGCACTGCAACGCGGCGCCACTTGCCTCACCCCAAGCATCCTCGAGCCTCGCTCAGGATGCTTTTCCGTTCACGCGTCCTCGATGTTCTTCTTGGATCGCCGTTTGATACGCGGAATCTCGTTGAACTGAGCTTCATTCAAGTCGCCCTTGAGTGCAAGGGCCATTCTGAAGATCTCAAGTTGAGATGGGTGAATCGTATCGATTTGGCGGCGGAACTCGTTGAAAACTTCGAAAACTTCCTCAGGCGCATCTGCGCTCAAACTCATCTTTCGTTGTGAGTTGTCAACCGCTTGCTCGAGCGCCTTGATTGCGTTGGCGTCGAGATTAAGCGCCTTCTGGAGTCGAGCGACGAAGTCAGGGGTTGGCGGCCCTTTGATACCTGTTTCGAGTGCTGACAAATAGGTCTGCTCGATTCCGACGAGCTCGGCGAGATCCTTCTGGAGTAGCCCGTGACGGCGTCGAAGTTCGGATAAGAGTCTGCTGAAGGGGCTCATTTTGATCTGGTGAGTGTACCGCTGCGGGCATGTGCTGAGGTGCGGCTTGCAAAGGAGCGCATTTTCGCACAACGTTGCAGGTCGGTGCTTTCCACACGGCTTTAGCACGCGACGTGCCTTCGCCGCGAAGCGGCTTGCTGTGGCCGGATTGCTGGAGACCGTTCATGGGGCTTCTGGCACATTCTAACCTCACGTGTGTCGGCCAGAACTGTGGGAAGTTTGTTGCGATGGCAGAGAACGCCCTACACTGCTTGAGTGTTTGAAATCCTTGCCGAAGACCTGGTGATGCGCGACGCATCTGCGATCCGGAACGAAGTAGCAACGGTGTCAGAACACATCGCAGGGTTGTGGGGCATGATGAGGACCGCTAAGAGGTCAGGGAAGAGCGCCACAACTAAGGCGATGACGTATTCATGGTGGTCAGTAAGGTCGACGGACTGACCATCTACCTTCAAGTCTGATCAAAGAGAAAGATATGAAGACAGACCCCTCGATGTCGCCGTATGCCCCTGTTCGCTATCGTGGCCATCCCTGGTGGGATTTCGCTCAAGAAGCGGGGCAGCATGGATATGTAACCGCTGCTGGCCAGATCGCCCGTAATCTCCATTATATCATCATGGACTCGCTGTGTAAGCCAATAATGCAACTTGCAGCCCGAGAGTTTTCGGGGCATCCGGAAGCGGCGCAGCTCTCCATGCAGGTCATGGCGAAGGTCCTTGAGTACAGGCACTGGATTCCTCTGGCTGCACAGTACGAACTGTGTGGCCGCCAAATCTTTGACCTAACCGATGACCTCGCAGAGATGCTGTCGCAGACGGATGTTGGCGATTGCACCCTGGAAGATTGGCACGCCCCCTACGATGCTTTCTATGTGCGCTTTGGCAAGCAAGAAGGGATGAAAGTGCCGTTTGAAGATGATTTCGAATATTTGGATGGAGCCTTTGTTGCCGTGACGCCATGGGGAGACGAGCCCGGCGACAGGCGCATCAAGTTTGGATTCGCAACCGTTCACAAGGACGGGAGTGGCGTACAGATGCCGGGGCAGTTCCTTGACCTGACGCCCAGCGAACAGAAGTTGCCCATCCTCGCTGGAATTGAGGCGTCCATCGCCCGTCGCGTCGCAAGTATGTCCTCACCTGGGGAAGATGTTGCTACGGCGGCCGTCACCGCATACCGCAAGGACATGCTCGAAGAGGGACTGGATCTTATGAAGCAAGCAGTATCACTGCTTGTAAACGCGCTCTTCTACATCGAGTCGATCAATAACAAGGGCAACGAAGTCGCCGTCGAACCTGGACGCGACACGCCTCCAGAGCAGGTTGTAGCGTGGCATGCACAACCGCAGAAACGCGCCAAATTGCGCAGCCGGCTTACGAGCGAGGGCTACGTGATCGTCCGAATGCTGGGGAAAGAGCTAGCGCCGCTTGGGGCTGCTCGAGTTGGCGGTACCGTCAAGACGCATTGGCGCCGTGGGCATTGGCGGCAGCAGCGGGTAGGCACGGGCGCTCGCAGATCGAGCGGCGTTGGATTCGCCCAACGATGGTCAATGCGGACAGACCTCATGACGACATGCCAGGGCATATCTACGCGGTTGGAGGTCCGGGCGATGGAACAACTCGCCACTAGGGACTTCGAAGCGAAGACGTGTCCTACTCAGCGTGCGTGCGATTCGCTCTCAAAAGCCGAGCCTGGCTCGGTTTTTTTTCGCCCATGCGTACGCTCACCTGAACCCTATGCCATGCGAGGTAAAGGTCAGTCCATATTCGGCAACGGAAATCCACCCAGAAGCAATGTCTGTGGGCGCAAGCCCGCTTTCCCACCTGTCGCGCCCACGTGCGCGCTCACTTCTGGAGAACACCATGGGTTCCACCGTAACCACCCGTCAAATGATCACCGCGTTCGAATCGAGCCAGGGGCCGCGCTACATCGCGTGGTCGAAGGATTACGAAAAGAACGTGTTCCCCCACGTTCCGACCTGGAGCTGTCGGGCGATTGGCCGATTCGAGGATGTGCTCGACCGGATCTTCCGGGACCTGCCATCCTGCGAGAACGGCATGTTGCAGGGGCCTTTGGGGTGGATCACCCCGGAGGAGCATCTTGCGGACTGGTACGAAGCATTCCGCCAGCCGCGGCTGCAGCCCGAATGCACTGTATCGGTGACCTTCTGGCCTACCAGCGAGAAGTACGCTGAGGTCTGCAACGCACTCCGAGCGATCCGCCGTGAGGATCTGCTCTCAGCCGAAGGTGCGCCACTTGGCATCGAGCTCTCGCTGTACCTGGAGTCCGACGAAATCTCTGCCCTGTTCGGCCTCGGTGGCGTCTTTCCCGCCTGGCGTGCGCTTGACGCGAATTGGGCCCGGATGGCTGAAGGCTATGAGGTCGAGGAGACGCTCGCGCGGAACATCGTGCTGCAGACGCCCGATCCTCGGACGCTCCCCGAACTCCAGGTTCGCAAGCTCGATGGCGAGATGGCGCTGTACAGCTTCGAGGGCGCCCCATACATCAGCGCTCGCGGAGGCTGGGCATCCGACGTGATCCCCGAACTCCTGAGTGAGCACCTGATGAAGTCGGAGCTCCAGACCCCGGGCTTTCTCAACGTGGCGCTGCCGGTCTATCGCGCCATCGTAAGGGATGCCGTTCCGGCCGATGTCGACACGACCATTCTAACTGTGACCCGCCCGCCCGCAGACAAGGTTTGGGCAATCGAGAACGCGCTCAAGCTCTATCGGGCAACGATCGACCAGCAGGCGCAAACACTCCCGGACCGCTTCACGACCACACTGCTCAAAGTTTTTCGTCACGATGCGGTCAACGAGTTGCACTGGCTGGATCCGATCTATGTTTCCTGGGCTGTCGATCAACAGAAACAGGCAGCCTGAGTTTTCGATCTGGGCCTCGTGATCGAGGCCTCACCTGAAGGAGCATCAAATGACTCAAAACCAACGCGAAGGCTTCGTGATCGTCTCTCGATCCGAAGGTGATGAAGACGAGCCCCTGTTCTGGTCGAACGAAGACGGCTGGGGGGATCTCGAGAGCGCAACGGTGTTTTCGCGCGAAGAGCTCGCCGACGGCTGCACCTTGCCGATGTCCGTGGGCAAGGACGCTGAGTGGATGACCTGGCTCAAGGCGCGTGCGTTGGCTTCGCCCAACGAGAACGTGCTCCAAGGCATGTGCTGCCCGCAATGCGGCGCATACGGACCGTTCAAGATCCTGGCCACGAAGACCGGCTGGGCACACGCCTACGACGACGGCACCTGCGATTTCAATGGCGACGTCGAATGGGAGGACAACAGCCCGTGCGAATGTCCCGCGTGCCAATTCAGCGGGACTGTGAGCGATTTCCGGGCAAGTGCGCTCGAGGTCGAAGAATGAACTACGAATATCGGTTCATCAACGAGAAGTACGTGCTCCATGACGAAGGCGAGCCGATCGGTCAGCCGCTCGATGAAGTCGCGATCGCACTCGACAAGGACAGCGGCACGCTGCACAAGCACGGATCGCCGGAATACGTCGAGAAGTGGTGCAAGGCTGCGCGCATGAAATTTCGCTCTCACGGCTACCACGACACGGCGGCACAGTTGGTTATGATCTCCGGGCGTTTCCCGATCGAGGAGATCAACCGGTGCATCAGCAGCAGCGGCTACGCCGGCAAGTTCTACGGGCGCATCTCCAACGTGGCGCCGGTTACCCTCATCATCATTCCCTCTGCCTGAAGGAGTGCAGCATGCAATACCTCATCGATGTTTTAGGCGTCGAAGTAAAGGACATGACGCTCGGGTTTCAGCAGCGCTGGAGTACAACGCACGATACCCTCCAGGAGGCACGCGTCACCATCGACTGGCTCCTCGCGGATCCTTTCGTTTGCGAGCTTGTCGTCCTGTCTTGGGAGCCCGGAGCCGTTCGGACTGATGCGCGATGCGTTCACGGGGACTGGAGTACCCGTAACACAGCAGGCGGCATTCCGCGTCAGAAGGTCCTGATGCACCAATCACGGCCGGTCACGCACGAGGTCTGGGCTGAGCAACGACTGGCGGGTTTCGTGTTCGGTCCCTGGACCGAGATCAAATCGTCGGTCGGGATCGAGCCAACGACTCAGCCGGGCCCGGGCTTCGCGCTCAAGCCCGACATGCGTTTGGGTAGGCCCATCCAGATCCAGGCTGGCTTGCGTGCAACCTGCAACGATCCTGCCGTAAGCGGCCCCGTCCTCGCGTTCTTCCCGGGATACGGATGGCGGCGCTTCGATCGCGTCGAAACCCTTGAGTTTGGCTGATCCACTTGGCCCGCCCAGATGCCGAGCGTCCTTGTGACTGCCGGTGAGCTATAACCCCCCAGCCCTGTGACTCCTCGAGTCCAGGGCTTTTTTGTGTTGGAGGCGCCGCGGCGCTTCATGCCAGTTTTGGTGACTCGAAAGGCATAAGCCGTTAAACTATATCCAGATTCCATAAAGAGGACGCCATGAAACTCAAACTGTATACGGGCGAAGAGCTCCGCGCTCTGCGCGAAAAACGCCGTCTCAACCAGACCGATTTCTGGGCTCGATTCGAAGTAGGTCAGTCAGGAGGGAGTCGGTACGAATCCGGTCGTGAGATCCCACTTTCCGTCCAGGTCCTGCTCAATCTGGCGTTCGGTTCGGAGGCCAAGGCCCGCGGTTTGTTCGAGGAGCTGTGGAAGTTCGGGCACCCGAAGGCGAAGTAGGGTCACAGAAGTAAACGTGGCCAGCGCAATTGACACTAGCCGATTTGCGTCTCCTTAATTTTTTGCCGCAAGGTCCTTTGCGGCAAACTGCTTCCGGCAAGATCTTGTCAGCCCGCAAAACACCACAGCCAGTTCGTGCCCTCGCCACAGCGGCATCGACGGCGCTGCCGCGCCCTCGAACGCCTGCTCCCCACTGGCCAGCGCGACCGATGCAAAATGCCCCGTGCTGCTCAGGTTCGAACAGCCCGCGGCGATCTCGAGCCAGTTCGCCGGCCGCGGCGCCTGGCGGTCCGCGACTCGGGAAGCGCGCACAACCACCCATTCCGGTTGCCCAGTGCGGCCGACGAACCAGATGGACGGATCGACATCGGGGTCGCTCTGCCAGGACATGAGCTTGAACCCTTCCTGCTGCAGATACTCGCGCACCACCTGAACGGCCGCGTCGTGCTCCTCCCATGCCGTCATCGCGATCCGCTCATCTGTGATCATCGCGACCGGGTCGATGGGGCGTTGGCATTCCGCATCAAGGAGCCCCCAGCCCGGATACTCCGCGATCCACTCGTGACGACGAACGTTTCGCCGCATCGGCAAGACACAGGCATGGCCATTGGCTTGCCCGGCGACGCTCTTCAGGTCCTGCAGGCTCCCGGGGCCTTCCACGTTGCCCTCGACATCCTCGACGCGGACAAAGAACAACTGATTCCCCAGGCGAAACGACAGGTGCTCGAGGAAGGGCGGATAGGGATGGGCTCGCAGCCAAGACGTGATGCCGCTATCGACCTGACGATCCAGGTGCTCGCCGGCTGCTTGCCAGCACCCAAAGAACGTCCTGGACATCTCCTGCATTTCGATCCGGCGCATCGCCTATTGCCCTTTCACCGGCCGGATCGTCGCCGGCAAGTCCGAAACATCGTCCAGCTTCACCGGGATCGGCGGTAGCCATCGCAGCTTGAATTCGCGATCGCCCGCTGCGATCGGAGATCCATCCTCACGCTTCATGGCGCCGCTTCTGAACCCGTGCCAATGCGCCCCACGCACATGCGGACGGGGTCCCGCATGCGTCCCGTCTCCCGCGGTTTCGCTCGCGTGATAGGCGCGGCGCAGGGCAGCACCGAGGCGCACGCCGACATCCCAGGTTGTGGGCCGGTCGGGCGCAAAGAGCCTCGGGCCGGACTTGGTGCGTTTGGGCGTCGGATTTGCCGGACGGGCCTGCCCATCCCCGATCTCGGCATTCTCGGCGCACAGATAGAGCAGCAAGGACAGGATCGGTTCGATGATGGGGCGTGCCTCGGAGACCAACTCGCCCGCCGGGATCGAAGCCCCGACGGCGAGCCCTTGCACCTTCGCTACGTCCGTCATCCGCCTGATTGACTCTTCCAGCGACCATGGCCCCAGATGCAGCGGGAAGGGCTCGAGCGCGATCTCCGCGTCGAGCAGCAGCCGCAGCTCTGGTCGCTGGTGGTTGATGTCGAACTCCAGGTGCGCGAAGACCCCGTAAAGGGGCGAATCGCGGTACCGCAGCCCGGGCGTCTCAACATAGACAGCCCATTCCGGGAGCCGATAGAGGATCTCGTGCGGAATGTCACCGCTTACAGGCGTCTCGATCAGACGCTCGAACAGCGCGGGGTCGAACCGGTAGATGCCTTGTGTGACCCGCCACGCCATCAAAGCGCCCAGGCGGCCGACGTCACCCGCAAGGTTCAACGGGACGCGATTCGAGCCGCCGCCGCTGACGATCGCATAGGCCGCAGCCAGGGGCAGGTAGCACCAGTCGGGCCAATCGGGCAGATCCTTCCCTCTGTCCGCACGAAACTCGTCGGCAACCTTCCAGGTACCAGGGTAGAGCTTGCCGGCGGCGATCAAATGATCACGAGGGCGCGCGCTTGATGAGCCAGTATTGGTATTCAAGGGACGTCTCCAGCGATGGCGTTTCAGTGCACCGGCTCATTGCGCGCTGCGGCGGGCATCATGTGACCCAAGCGATCCCACGGAAGAATTTCTTCTTGCCAACGATTCGTGATCGGACGAACCAGCTTCTCTGAAAGCGCATTGTCAATGCTGCGCAAAAAGCTTTGTTCCTTGTGCCAGAGTGCATCCCTCTTTAAAGGATCTCGCTCACTTGAGATGTCTTCAAGGATTTCGGTGATCTTCGAGCGCTCTCTCAAGACGCTGGAGTGGTTGAACACCCAGTCCGCAAAATTGACTGCTTCGTCAGACCATAAGCGAAGCCAGTTTTGAAGATACTCGACCGCAGCTTCTGCCGTCAGAAGGTTGGTGCTGTGCCAGTAAAGGTGATCGAAAAACACCGTTCGACCGCAAATGCCCTCGGCCACATAAGGATTCAGGGCGATGCCCCTACGAAGGTATGTGCACGCGGACACGAAGTCCTTATCCTTGAATGCGATCAAGGCGGCCTGGTACCAGTGTACTGGCTGGTCGTCAGCGTACTTGAGGTAGTGCTTCATCGCGCCAGCGTAATCGAACTGAATGAGCTTTAGGTCGCCCATCAAGAAACGAACCCCAAGGTTATCCATCGGGCTCCATCGTAGCAGCTTGTTTGCGAGCGCTTGTGCAGCTCGCCCATTGCCTTCTTCCATCAGGCACAGAAGCCGGCCGTGTGCGACGCGCAAAAATGCACGATTATCGAGGTCAGACCACGGGATCTGGCCCTTGAACCCGCGAGGGATGAGCGCCGAAGCAAGCTTGTAAGCCTTCTCATAGAACTCGCTCGCAACAGGCTTGAGCTCGTTTTCCCAATAGAGCGAGCACAGCGCGTTGTAGGCCTCGAGATTTTCCGGATCTTGTTCGATGATCTCCTCGAGCTGCTCCATCGCCTCCTCAGCCTCGAGTGTGCCGGCTTCGACGCCGTCCATGATTTCGTCTGAAAGCTCCTCGGACTCCCAATCACGGCTGAACACGCCGGTCTGAATCGGCTTGTCATTGTGGTCGAACTCCTCACGCACCGAGAAGCTGAGCTTATTCGTCTTCATAACGCTCTCCATGAGTTAGCAACTGAATGGATCTGCCATTCTTGATGTGGGCCCGTACTGCAACGACGTGTTCCACCGGCACAAGCATCACTTCCAACCCAAGTGTCTTAGCAATGCGTTCAATGCTTGATAGCCGGGCATCGACCTTGCCGCTCTCGATCTCGGAAAGGTGTTGCGCCGACGTCCCTGATTGATCTGCCACGATACTGAGCGACCATTCACGCTTGTTTCTGTATTGGCGCAGTAGTGCTGGAAGGCTTCGCGTCATGCTCGTCATCTTAACCATGAAAGTAGAGCGTTGATCATGCCATAGCATGAAATCGTACCGCCAAGATAACCCATCTCGTGACCTTATCGCGCCACGTCGCACTAATCGCTTGCAACGCCTGACCTTGCCCCATTTACGCAAGGATCTCGTCTCCGGCCCCAACCTTGCGGTCCCGGCCTCATTTGCGCCACTGCGCAATCCATTCGAAAGGAGTTTTCAATGAAATCGTTTCAACCCACCCCAGACATGATCCGTGCTGCGGAGAATGTTTTTACAGCACAAGCCCTTCACGACACCGTCGAGTCGATCGTGAAGGCTTACCAGACACGGATTCTTGCCGAAGGCCAATGGCCAGTCGCTTCCAAGTTACGCGATGCCGGCATCCACGAGACGATCGACGATCCCTCTAAGAGCTGGTTTCTCGGCGAGCAGGACTTTCAGACCTACGTAACACGTTGTGAAGAAGAGCGCATCAATGCCGGGCTGAGGGTGTCCAAGCCGGGCAATTGCCCGCTTCTCGAGGCCGAGTCGGCGTTGCGTCAAGCACAGTACGCACTCATCGCGCTCATGGCGCCGATGACGAAGATCAGCGAAGCCGATGCGCGAATGTTCCCCAACGAACTTCGCGATCAAGTCGTCGACCTGAGCTTGCGGTTGCTCGCGCCCTACGTGCGAGACGGTAAGGCCATCATCCAGGCGCTGGTCGGCAACAAGTCCGGCCCGTCGCAGATGGAGGTAAGTCATGCGTGAGCACAACCGGACACGGGTCTTCATTCCCGTTGTGATCGCCGGGAACCGCCCAGGCGGCCAGGGCAGGGGGGCGATGGTCTACCAGGAGATCGGTGAAGACAACCTCTCCACCCTGAAACGCACGCTGGCGCAAGAAGCGAGGCTCCAGCAGGTGGATCCGGACGAGGCCTGGTTGCGCCGGGCTGTGGCTCAGACGCTCAAGCTCTATGAGGACGCCTACGACGACTACAGCCGCAGCCACCAGGAAAAAGACATCGTCGGTTTCGTTCAGGAGTTCGCGCTGCCGTCGGGAGCCGAACTCATCATGAGTGATCCCTGCCTGCTGCCGAAGGCTTTTCGCATCAAAGCCGTCGAGGATCAGCGGCGCTGGAACTAGGCGTCATTCAATTCAAGCGAGGAGCGCTATCATGCATCGCAAACTCATTTCAGCGCGCGAGGCGCTGTCACTCCTTCCTCAGGAAGGTGAAGTCCACACTGTGGTTGCCGGCCCCGGCGTCGTGGGTACAAACATCGAGGTGAGCGAGATCATCGAGCACATCCAGACCCATGAGGTCTGGCTCGATTTGGAGTCCGCCCCGCTGGCTGACCACTTTCTCGTCATTCGAAGGCAGGGGCACGATACCTACATCGAAGTCGAGCAGGAGCAGGCGCTTTCGATCTGGTACGGACAGGTTGCGTCGGATCACCTGTGCCGTCTTCGGTCCAACGCAGAAGGGTTGATGAGCTACCAGCAACTCTACGAGCTCATCGATCGGATGCCACTCGAGCATCGTGCCGATGCGGTCACAGTGTTCGATCGTGAAGCCGGTGAATGCAAACCCATTCAGGGGTTCGGTCCCATCGAGCGTCAGGATGCCAGTGGCGCGATGCTGTCAGTCCTGGATTCGGGCCACCCCGTGATCACGGTTTGAGGCCCAGACGATGACGATCCTGCTTCAAAACGAGATCCGGGATTTTCTGCAACGAGCGCCGCGGCGTAATTGGTGCTTCGTCGGTGATCACCTCATCAACTACGAGGGCTGCAGAAGCTTGTGGTTTGCGAGCATCTTGCAGGGCACGATCGACGAACGCATCAACCGTCGAGCAGGCCTCAAGGTGTTCGCTGCAGTCCAATATGCGCCGTGGCGTGGCCCGTACAGTGCAATCAAACGCAACAAGCGCCGGGAACTGCAGCGGTGCGGGTTGCGGTCCTTCTGTCATGCCCATGTGGCGCACCTCTAGCGCACCTGGGCCTCCAGTCACTCACCTTCAAAGTGCTCCATGGAACCTGTTCTTTACAAATCCCCTAAGGAGATTGCTGCAGCACATCGCGAAGCGGTCCGAAATCATCATGAGCTGACTGAGCTCTATGCATCTGGCCAAACGGACTTCGAGCCTGTCAAGTACAGCGCCCGGCGGCTCAAAACGCTGCGTGCAGCCTACAAGATCGCAAAGGAGGAAGCGCGTTACGGGATCACCTGATTCGCGAGGCGCGCACCACTGAAACGCGATCGCGTACTCAATAACCACCCCCAGCCCGCCGTCTCTTCGAGATGCGCGGGCTTTTTCATTTTGCGGCGCAAGGCGCGGTTCGTTTCGTTTTGGAGACGCGGTGTGCAAGCATGAATCGAGACCCTTAATCACCTGGAGCACACACAGTGGCCACCGCCAAGCGCAAACGCTCGAAGCTCTTCGTCCTCGATACCAACGTGCTGCTGCATGACCCCACTTCACTGCACCGATTCGAGGAACACGACATCTACATCCCCATGGTGGTGCTCGAAGAGCTCGATCACAACAAGAAGGGAACTAGCGATGTGGCGCGAAATGCCCGCCAGGTGAGCCGGCTTCTGGATGACATCGTTCAGACGTCTCCCAATGGGATCCAGAAAGGCATTGAGCTCAAGGCAGCGTCCAAGGGGCTTGCAACGGGCCGCCTGTTTTTCCAATCGGAATCGATCGACGAGACGCTGCCAGAAAGCTTGCCCAGCGCCCGCGGGGACAACCAGATACTGGCGGTGCTCATTCATCTGGCAAAAGCAAACGCCCCCAGTCGCGAAGTTGTCTTGGTGTCGAAGGACATCAACATGCGGATCAAGGCCCGTGCGATGGGGCAGGCCGCGCAGGACTATTTCAACGACAAGGTTCTCGATGATCGGGATCTGCTTGATCCCGGCTACCGGACCTTGCCGGCCGACTTCTGGGAAACGCACGCGCGGGGCCTGAAGTCGTGGAAGGACGACGGTCGGGTCTACTACGCCGTGAGTGGGCCTCTGGCCAAAGACCTCGCGCTGAACCACTTCGTGACCGTCGACACCGATCCACCTTTCTACGCGCGGGTGAAGGAGAAGGAAGGGCCTGTGGTCGTGCTCGAGTCTGTCCTCGACTATGCGCACGCCAAGCTCAACGTGTGGGGTATCCAGGCGCGTAACGTCGAACAGAACTACGCACTCAACCTTCTCATGGATCCTGAGGTTGATCTCGTGACGCTGCTGGGGCAGGCTGGCTCGGGCAAGACCTTGCTCACACTCGCCGCGGCGTTGACGCAAACGCTCGACATGCAGCGCTATTCCGAAATCATCGTGACGCGCATCACAGTGCCTGTCGGCGAGGATATCGGCTTCCTGCCGGGGACTGAGGAAGAGAAGATGGGTCCGTGGATGGAGTTTCTTGAAGATTCTCTCGACGTGCTGCTGGGGAACTCCAGTGAGAACGATTGGGGCAAAAATGCCACGCGGGACCTCGTGAAAGCGAGGGTCAAAGTCAAGAGCATGAACTTCATGCGTGGGCGCACCTTCCTCAACAAGTTCGTCATCATCGACGAGGCACAGAACCTCACGCCCAAGCAAATGAAGACGCTGATCACGCGTGCCGGCCCGGGGACCAAGATGGTGTGTCTCGGGAACATGGCCCAGATCGACTCGCCGTTCCTGACCGAAGCAAGCTCGGGGCTTGCGGCAGCGGTTGATCGTTTCCGGAATTGGCCGCACGCCGGCCACGTCACGTTGGCTCACGGGGAGCGCTCGCGGCTTGCTGATCGCGCGAACGAGGTCCTTTAGCGACCGGAATACGCGCCCCGTAATGCGACGGCGGAGATCAAAAACTACAGGCCAGAAAACGAAGTTTTCTGGCCTTGCTGTTGGTTGACGGAGCCTACTTGAATAGGCCCCTCGCTCGACGGATCAATTCGTCGCGATCCTGTAAGAACAAGAGCTGGAACTGATCGTTACAGCGCACTTCGCATTCAGTAACCCTGGTCGCCATGCTACTGGCAGGCATCGAGACAATCTCTTTCCACCGAGATGTGCTCTTGCAGAACGTCTCCAGGCGCCCGAAGCTCTCCTTTCTATCCAAGCCCCAGCTCCATTGAACTGTCAGGGCAATCGCACCTTCATGTCATAACCCCAAGCAACTCGGCACGAAATTCGTCGATCGTCGCCGCCAGCATGCGCTTGGACTTGATGCTCACCTTGCGGGTCGTGTTGAGCCGCAGCAGGTTCATCACGATGTGGCGAACGATGGCGAAATTGTTGGCAGCGTAGCCGGTGCGAACGCGTGACTGATCCTCGTTGAACTGCACGTCCAGACACCAGTGAAGCCGATTCTCCACCTCCCAGTGACTGCGTACGGCTCGAGCGATGCGCTCGGCGTCGGCGGGCAGGCTG